>ERZ724526.481-NODE-481-length-23125-cov-5.603858_pt1 | contig 23125 bp, 19 predicted proteins | sample MGYA00376059_ERZ724526 | MGnify/ENA primary metagenome ERZ724526 (study PRJEB28724, sample SAMN07190883) | activated sludge metagenome | isolation source: activated sludge of sewage treatment plant in Hong Hong | place: Hong Kong | collected 2016-03-17 ...
CCCACTGCCACCACGGGGTGCAGGTACAGGTTGCGGCCAATCTGGGGGTGCTCCAGACCGCTCCGGAGCAACAAAACAGGCGTATGCAAGGCCCCGGCAGCAACCACGACGCGACGCGCATGGATGCGGAACCCGGTGCCTTCAGCGCCTGTCGCTTCACCGTTTTTCACGATGATCCGCTGTATATCGACATTGGGGAGTATCCGCGCACCATGCGCTACGGCATCCGGCAGAAAAGTCTGTACCGCTCCCTGCTTGATCCCGTAGGCGTCGCCGTAACAGGAAAAGCCTGCGGCCTTCCAGGCGACATCCTGCGGCAGGTTTCCGGGAAAACGCATATTCATCGGAATGGCGCCCGCACGGTATCCCAGTTTGGCGGCGGCATCGAGCAGCAATTGATTCTGGATATCGTGCTGAAAATCCGCGCTAACCGAGTTCCGGCGTTCCACCATGTCAAACCCCTTTTCATAGGCCGGCTCCAGGAAATGCGGGTTGTCGTGCTCCCTGGCCCACTCTTCCAGCACGTAATCCGGCGTGCGTAGCGCACCGGCCCAGTTGATCGTCGTGCCGCCCCCCAGCGTACTGCCCGCCAGCACGGTTACCGCGCCATCCTGCGAGGTAAGCAATCCGCCCGACTCAAAATGCCGGCGCAACATGGGCAATTCCTGTTGGGTAAACGCGTGTGTGGGTGCATAATCCCCTTTTTCAACGATCAGTACATCGTGACCCGCTGCCGCGAGTTCCGCCGCCACGATGCTCCCGCCGGCGCCGCTGCCGATCACCAGCACATCGCAATCCAGCGTCGTCCCCGGTTGCGGCCGAAAGACAGGCAGGGGTGCAGGGTCCGGCTGCACAAATGAATTAAACGGCTGATAACCAATCGTTTTCCAGTTTGGATTAACCGTTGCTCCTGTTGGAATATCACCGAAAAAGATTAATGCCGTGAGTTTGCGCAGCACATTGAATGCGTTGCGCAACTGGGGCAGCGGACTCTCAGCCCAGTGCCGCAGCAGATCGGTGCATTGGGATGGGGTTAGGCGGTCGGCGGGTTTGAGCGGACCAAACCACGTCAGTCCGAGCAAGGGACTTGAGATCAGGAAAAGCAACTGGTCGAACTGTGCCTTGTCTTCGGCTTTGACGCCGGCCAGCAGTTCGAGGATACGCTCGGGCGCCTGGACATCGCTCGGCTTTCTCGCCCAATAGCCGTCGGGGTCGTCCGTTTTTGAAATGGCCGGGATAAAGGCATCACAGAGTGCGGATAAGGCGGAGAGGCGTCGGTTCATGGCGGCAAATATAGCGCACAGGACGCTTCATTCTGCCGCTTTCCATACTCCGGGGTCAGGCAATTTCGCCGCTTGCCAGAATCTCCAGACGGAGCGTCCGGGATGTGGAGGGGTCCAACAAGTCCTCGGAACCGTAGGAAGTGCCCAGGGCGATATCGAGTTCGTACTCGCCGTTGATAGTGGCCACAGCGCGGTGCACCTTGCCCTCTTCTATCCTGGTATAGGCAATCACCTCGCGGTCAATCAGTTCGCCGCGAATGTTAAAGGTAGCGAGTATGTATTCGTAGTTCAGCAGTTCTGCTTTCCACCAGACGAGCGCGATGAATTCTTTGGTATCGTCGATCGCAAAGCAGGGGACGTATTCCGTAAACTCGTCGTCAGCAACCTCTTCTTCGGTGGGATGTATGAACGTGGAGATCAACGCTTCGGAGAGCGGCGGGTTTTCCGTGCTGAATAAATGATGCGTATCCTCTCCCAGCGTGACAGGCATGCTGACAGGCGGGAATTTGGATACAAAGTCGGCAAAGTTCAATTTCATCGTACAAGTGAATTTTCCGGGTGCAGGTCAGGCAGGAATACCCTGCCCGCTCAAATAAGCCTCAAACCCGGCTAATTGTTCACCCTTAAGCACACGCGGTATCTTGGCCTGGCCGTTCAGTTTACCCCGGTTTTCGAGCCAGCGAAGGAACACATCGTTCGACAGCAGTTGCACCCGCACCTCGCGCAGCGCGTAGATGCGCTCTATGGCGTAGTCATCGTTCAGGCGGCACAATTCCGCGTCTACCGCTGTCATAAAGGCCTCCGGCGTGACGGACGGATTTTCGACGGATACATACCACTGGTGCGCCCAAAAAGAGCCTTCACGGACCCCGGCTACGGTGAATTCACGGACGCCGGCGTTCAGCAACTTGTCGGCGTGGTTGACGGCGGCGTTCAGGTTGTCGATGGAGAGGTGTTCGCCGCAAACGGATAAAAATTGCTTGGTGCGGCCGGTGAGTTTAAACTCGCACCGGGCGAGATCGGTAAACTGGATCGTATCGCCCAGCAGATAGCGCCATGCTCCCGCATTGGTGCTGATGAGTGTGGCATAAGGCACGCCTTCCTGCACCTCGTTCAGCGACAGGGTTTGGGGAAATGCCGTGCGCAGGTCGCCGTTTTCGTTGAAATTCTCACCGGTAAACGGTACAAATTCAAAGTAGACCCCGCAATCGGTCAGCATGCGCATCGCGCGTGTTTCCGGCCGGTTTTGATAGGAGAAAAAGCCCTCAGAGGCCATGTAACTGTCCACATATTGCATGGGACGACCCAGCATTTGTTCAAAAACAGGCCGGTAAGGCTCGAAAAATACCCCGCCGTGTACAAAGACTTCGAAATTCGGCCATATCTCGTGGATATTCCGCAGTTTGTATTTTTCGATGATGCGTTCCATGATCATCTGCATCCACATGGGATTGCTGACGGCAAAACCGATGTCCCACGAGGGCGCCTCGTCCGCGATTCGCTCTATCCGTTCGCTCCATTCGGGCAGGTCGGTGATATGCCTGCCGGGCTTGTAGTACCGCTCGATCCAGAGGGGCCTGTTCAGTCCGATGATCCCGCTGAGGTCGCCCGACCAGTGCAGGCCTTCCCGTTTGGGCATGGTGCAGGAGCCGACCATCAACATCTGGGTCGTGAACTGTTTGGCGGAAAGGCCGAATTTTGTGATATCGAAAAACAAACGGCGGGAGCCGCGCTTCATACCGCGCAGCATGTCTTCCGTGACAGGTATATATTTGGAAGAGGCCTGACTGGTGCCGCTCGACAGGGCGTAATATGGAATAACACCCGGCCAGCAGACATCCGGCTCATCGGCCAGGTGCGCACGCGACCACCAGCGCTCGTACATGCCCTGGTAATCCGTGGCGGGCACCTGTTCCCTGAAATTCAGCCATGCATTGTCTGAAAGCAGAATATCGGCAAATCCGTGATGGCGGCCAAATGAAGTGTGTTTTGCTTTCTGCAACAGCACAAGCAGCTGCTTGTATTGAAGATCGAAGGCGGTAAGGCGGGGTTGGGCGGCGAGGGAACCCCACTGGGCGCCTTTCCGGATGATTGAGCCAAGCAGCGACATAGGCTAAACGGTATAGAGTGATTTTCAAAAACGGGGGCAAAAATATCCTTTTCGGGGTTGCTGTAAAAAGTTTATGATTTTGTTCACAAACACATCGTCGAACAAACGTACCGGAACCACCAACACGGCGCTACACCCGGTGTATTATTCGTCGGTGGATCAGATACATTCGGCGACGGTATCCCGGCTTTCAGGGTGTTTCCGGAGATATGGGGCAAAACACCTGCAACCCCGGTCTGCACACCCTGTCTTTGATTTCAAGATTCTGACAAACCGCAACCCCAAAATCCGTGCTTTCCAACCGAATCCGCTTTCCACACTTGCCTGAGTTGTGCATGTTGCGCCTGATGCGCAGCAGCATCCTGTTGACGTCGTGATTTACGGGGCTCACTGCATATAAGATGCAGATTCACTGTTTTTGAATGGCATTTTTCCCGGACGGGGCGCTAAATTGATCCTGTCTTACAGATTTGAAGGAGTATTTTATCATACCATAGCAGAGCAATAACACGGAGGTTTTCCAGGCGCTCGACGCAAGTCGGACGCCTGATTCTTTTTTTAGGGGTTGACGGGTTGTCGGGTTGCGGGTTGCGGGTACGGGTTACGGGTTTCTGGTTGTCGGGTTACTGGTTGTCGGGGGGTGGAGGGTAAAAAAACGAGAGAGGTTCAGAGGGCCAGATTGTGATCAAATCATTGATTTACAAAGACTTGAAACTTTTCTAACCACTCTAAACCCCTCTCTAAACGCTATAAACCGCAGACGCCTGCCCGGATCATTCAGGATTGGTCGGCGGGTTTTGCCGCTCGTAAAGATAAGCGCCCAGCATACCCAGTCCACCGAAGATCGCGATAAGGGCAAAAAAGATACCCGTGGCGCTCTCGCCTTCCATGTTCATAGCCTTGGTAATAATGATCGCAAGCAGCAGGCCCAGGCCGGCGCCGACAAACAGCAATCCGTTTTTCAGCGTTTGTGAGGGATTGGCCTGGCGGCGTTGTTTTCTGGGTTCCATCCCGCGCTCGATCATGGCCATGTTTTCCTTGTTCTCAAGGTAGCGGAGTCCCCAAACCATGAAAAAAGCGCCCAAGCCGAGCAAAATGGGGATAAAAATTGCAAATCCTTCGTGCATAATATCAATATTTTTTTGTGAGTAAAAGTTGGTTTTCGTTTACTGATGCCAACTCTGACAGCACAGGATATTATCAGGTTACAGCAGGAGAATTTTTTTTCAAAAATAATTTTAACCTGGTAAAAACACTTCGGCCATCATACAGCGGGCCGAGCCGCCGCCATACGTCTCAATGGTATCGATAGGGCTGTGCAACAGGCGGGTGTGTCTTTCGAGCATGCCGACCTGGACAGGTGTCAGCGCACGGTAGGCCTGCTCCGACATAACCAGAATAGTATCGCCGCCGGCGTTGCGCACCTGGAGCATATTGCCTGCAAAGGCATTCATTTGTTCAAGCGATATCTCCACGATGGCCTTTCCTGTTGCCGCAAACTTTTCTTCCAGCATGCGCCGTTCTTCTGCATCGCGTACGGTATCGAGGCAAATGACAACAAACGTCTCCCCCAGGGCCATCATGACGTTGGTGTGGTATATCTCCTGATTATTGCCGTCCACCGCATGGAACACGACCGGCTGGTAATCGATCTTCCGGCACAAATCATTGAGCAGGCCGGCATCGGTCCGCGGACTGAGACAGGCATAGGCAAGGCGGTTGGGGTGATCGAAAATAATACTGCCCGTTCCTTCGAGGAAACGACCGGCACTTTCGTTGTCTTCCAGATTCAGCCTTTTGGTGATTTGAAAACCGGCCTTCAATACGGCATCGATCACCTCCTGCCGCCGCTCCTGCCGCCGGGTCGGTGCAAACATGGGGTAGGTGACCATCAGACCGTCCTGGTGAAAAGTAACCCAGTTGTTCGGAAACACCGCATCCGGCTTAACCGGTTCCGGCGCATCTTCGGCGACGATGACCTGAACGCCTGCGTCGCGAAGCCTGGCAACAAATGCATCGAACTCGCGCAGGGCATTTTGCGCCATGGCCTCGGCACTCATGTTATCGTCGCGGCTCTGGAAGGCATTATTGGCGGCCGTTTCTTCATTAAAGGCAAAATGGGCGGGTCGCACCATGAGGATATGGGATGTTGTCTGTTGTCGCATACCTTGTTTCGTTGACATTTTTTACATTGATGGCAGGGTCAAAGGTAGAGCAAGAGACCTGGTTTGGCGTGAACAAAAACAACCGTATTTTGGCGAAATTTTTTGTCGCACCTTTGCGCATACCGGTGCAATGCCTATGAAACGCTACTGCAGCAACTGCTTTTCCCCACTGCCCTACAAGGCAGAATTTTGCCCGCATTGCGGCCAGAAAAGTTCCAACGGCAAGGTGACCATGGGCTTCCTGCTCCGCAAACTCTGGAACACGACATTTCACCTGGAGGGCAAATTTTTCCGGTCTGCCTGGCAGTTGTTTGTGCCGGGTCTGGTGACAATGGAGTTTTTTAAAGGGAAACAGAACCGTTATCCGCACCCGATGCGGCTTTTCTTTATCACGATGTTCTTTTTCCTGTTTTTTTTCAACCTTTTGATGAAAAGCGGCGGCTCAAAAACCAAAAGCGCCATTTACTCCTATGATACCGAAGGCAAAGTAAAGGGCGACACGATAAGGACAGACGGCGAATCCATCTATGCCCGGCTGGAACATTATGTTGAAATGGAGCAGTTCGCGAGCGACTATGATTCCATGCCTGCCGAATGGCGGACACCGGAAAGCCAAAAGATGCTGGACAGCTTCCTTCGGCTGTACGAAAAGCGCCACCTGCCCAGTTTTGGCGACGACCGCGACGAAAGCCTGCGCAACCTGCTCGACACGCTCGACATTAACCTGATCACCAAACAGATCAGACTCGCCTCGGTCGATGTGGTGCGGTATAGTCCGGAACAAATCATAACGAAGTACGGCATCAATAGCAGTTTTGATAAAATGGCTGTACGCCAGGGTATCAAGTCTATCAAAAACCCCAACGACCTCGTCAATGCATATATCGGCAGTCTGACCTGGTCCATTCTGGCTCAGGTGACCGCAATGGCGGGAATCCTGGGGCTTTTGTACTGGCGGCAGCGAAGGCTGTACGTGGAGCATTTTTTATTCCTCCTGCACTTTCACACCGGGGCCATGCTCGCGTTTATGCTGGCATTGATTGCGATTCTGCTCAAGATTGCCACACCAAAGCTGATGATTCCTGTCCTGCTGATCACCGGAGTAATGATGTACTTTGCCATGCGCCGCTACTACGGTCAGGGCGCGTGGATCACGTTTTTCAAGTGGCTGGCTTACTGTCTTTTGTACTTGTTTGTCTTTAGTGTTCTCTTTACACTCGGGTTACTCGTCGTATTCGCCGTATTTTGAGGTTTTCCATGCAACATCCATACGAAACAGTCATAGGTCTTGAAATTCACGTCCAGTTGAACACCCGCTCGAAGGTATTTTGTGCCGACGACGCTTCGTTTGGCGGCGCGCCCAACACGCAGGTGAGTGCCATAAGCCTGGCACACCCGGGCACGCTCCCGCGCCTGAATGAAGCGGCACTCGGGCACGCCATTCGCCTGGGGCTGGCCCTGGGATGCGAGGTCAACCGGCGCAGCACCTTCGACCGCAAGAATTATTTTTATGCCGACCTCCCGAAAGGCTTTCAAACCACGCAGGATCAGTCGCCGATTTGTATTGGAGGCAGCCTGCGGATCACCCCGGCAGCACCGGATAAAAGTCAGCCGTCTGTCATTCGCATCCACCATATTCACCTCGAAGAAGATGCAGGAAAAAGTCTGCACGACCAGGACCCCGACGATTCGCTGATCGACCTCAACCGCGCCGGTGTGCCCCTGCTGGAGATCGTGACGGAGCCCGACCTGCGCAGCGCGGAGGAAGTGGCTGCTTTTATGACCGAAATCCGACGCCTCGTGCGCTGGATCGGCATCTCTGACGGCAATATGGAGGAAGGTTCGCTGCGCTGCGATGTCAATGTATCTGTTCGCAAACAAGGCGCAACAAGTCTTGGCAACCGCTGCGAGATCAAGAATATGAACTCGATGCGTTTTGCCCGACGTGCCATCGCCTACGAGGTCGACAGGCAAATCGGCATCCTGGAAGGCGGCGGTCGCATAGAGCAGGAAACCCGGGGCTTCGACCCTGCCTCCGGCGCCACCTATTCCCTCCGGGAGAAAGAAGATGCACACGATTACCGGTATTTTCCCGAACCCGACCTGCCGCCGGTCCTCGTAACCGAAACCTGGCTGGAAACCATCCGCGCGGCAATGCCCGCGCTGCCGCAGGATATGGAAGCCGCATTCCGGTCGGACTACGGTCTGCCCGCTCACGATGCCGAAATGCTCACCCAGGAACAAGGCACTACCGCATATTTCATCCGGTTGCTGAAGGCCGGAGATGCCGCGTCGATGGCCCGGCCTGCGGCCAACCTGATCATTAATAAGCTGTTGCCCTGGAGCACCGAAACAGAAATACCGCTGGATGCCTGTCCGGTCAGTCCGGAGCAATGGATGGAGATGCTGACCCTGATCGAAACGGGCAAGATCAGCGCATCGACGGCATATCAGCGCCTGTTTCCTGCCCTGCTCGACAACCCCGCATCGTCGCCCGCACAGTTGGCAGCCGATATGAATCTTTTGCAAAACACCGATACAGCCTATCTCGAGACGGTTGTATCGGCAGTGCTCACGCGTTATCCGGAAAAGGTGGCGGAATACCGGAAAGGGAAAAAGGGACTTATCGGTTTTTTCATGGGCGAGGTCATGAAAGACAGCAAAGGCAAGGCTGACCCCAAAGCCGCCACACAACTGCTGGAACGATTGCTGGCGTAAACACCGGCTGCCCCAGGTCGGTATACCTGCAACAGGACGATTTTAAAAAATCTGTTAATCGGCGGGCAAGGATTTACCCAAGCGTCAACCGTTTGTAATTTTGCAATCTAACCGGATAACAGGAGTCACGCGGATCAGGGGTTGATTCTGGACTTTGAAAATCGAACATTTAGGCACGAGACCTGTAAGGTTTGGCAAACCTTACAGGTCTAAAAGGCTGAAAACCAATTCTCGTTTATTTTCAACCCCTGATTCGCATGACTCCTATTAAAATCTCATTTTCAGCAAAATTGATACTGCCATGCGCACCTTTTCGATTATCGCTTTTCTGCTGTTCAACCTGATACTTTCCCCTTCTGCCGGCGCCCAGGACCAATCTCGTGGCATCGACGACCTCCAGCGCCAAATGCAGGAATGGCAGCAGCGCTTGATGAAGCAATTGCAAAACAGTCCGTTCAACGGACAGGGTCTGGCTACACCGCAGTGGGACACAACGTTTTATTTCCGTTTCGACACCACTTTCGAAAACGGAAGCATGTCCCAGTTCTTTCATTTTTCCCCTTTTGGCGTCGATAGCACCATGCAGGGCGGATTTGGCGACTTCAACCGTTTGTTCGATCGTTTTTTCGACTCCGGAAGTTTTTTCGATCCGCAGACCCCGGGCATGGAGGATTTTCCTTCGGATGATGGCGGGCAGGAAAACACTGACGACGGACTCCTGCCTGAAGAAAGGCTCCGGCTTAAAGAGGAAAACAATCCTTCGGAAAACAACAAATCAAAGTCGAAGCCGGCGCATCCGAAGCCTGATCCGAAGATCAAGACTATCCGGATTTGAGAAAAAGCATATTGTATTGGATGAAAGTTGGCGCAGGTTGAACGCTTTTTGCGTTCTTTGCCGTTGCGTCCGATGAAAAACCATGGACGCGGGCAACAAATGCCGGAGGGCGTTGTTTCAAGTCAAACATTCAAACAGGCGAATCCTAATTCATGCAAACAAACGAACAGGTGGATGTAATCATCTACCGCGTCGGAGAAAAAGGTCTTGAAGTCTTTTTGGTAAATCCTACCGAACAAAGCGGGACCGACGGACAATGGGAAACGATGACGACCGGTGAATTGACGCCGGAGCGCCTGACCAATTGTATCGAACTCGATCCGGTTACCGATGCCTCCGGAGCGGCCCGCAAGGCGATCGCCGTGGAAGCAGACTGGCATGAAATACCCTCGCTTCGCGCCTTGATGTACGAAGATTACAGGGTGGTCAAGGAAAAAGCAAAACAACACATCAGGAGTCTGATCCCCGATCTCGACAAAGGCGCTTTTGTTGCCGTAAAAGAAGCCTTCAAACGCATCTTGCCGGAACAGTACGCCTACCTTAAAGAACTCAAAGACATTATTTCGGAAAAGAACTCCACGAAATACATGTAAATGCCCCTTATTGAACAATCATCGTATCCAGGCCCGCCCTTCTGGCAATTCAACGGACACCTGCAGACCCTCGCCCCGGGTATATTTCGCAACGTAGCAGGCGTCGATTATCAACGCGAAAGAATTCACACGCCGGATGGCGATTTTCTGGACCTGGACTGGATACGCCGCGACAAGTCCCGGTTGGTAATCCTGACACACGGCCTGGAAGGCGACTCGGGACGTCAGTATATTCGCGGCGCAGCAAAACTTTTTTCCAACAACGGATGGGACGTACTGGCCTGGAATTGCCGGTCCTGCTCGGGCGAAATGAACCGGGCATTCCGGATGTACCACCACGGCGACATAGAGGATATCGGAACGGTGGTCCGGCATGCCCTGGCCGGCAGAAAATACGAGGCCGCAGCACTTGTCGGATACAGCATGGGCGCCAATATTTCGATGAAATACCTGGGTGTGATGGGGGAGACATTGCCGCAGGAGATAAAAAGCGCCGCCGTTTTTTCCGCGCCCTGCGACCTGGAGTCGGGCGCCAGTGTGCTCGACCGTTGGCAAAATGCCTTTTACCGCAAGCGCTTTATGCGCGCCCTGATCAAAAAAATACGCGTGAAAAACGAGCAGTTTCCCGGGCGGCTCGACCTTGCCAAACTCGCGGAGATACAGCGCTGGCGCGATTTTGATGAATATTTCAGCGCACCGATTTGCGGCTACCGCGATGCCGCTGATTTTTATAAAAACGCCTCGGCCAAACATTTCATTGGAGGTATCAGGGTCCCTACCCTGCTCGTGAACGCCCAGAACGACCCGATCCTGACGCCTGCATGTATGCCCGTAGAAGTGGCCCGAACCCACGATTTTTTCCATCTGGAGATGCCGGAGAACGGTGGCCATTGCGGTTTTCAGAGTAAAACGGATCGGGAATTTGCCTGGTCGGAGCAGCGGGCACTCGAATTTGTTTCTTCTCATTGACACCATCAATCAGGCCAATGCAAAACATCGCCGAAGTCATCGATAAACTCGAACGCATCACAGATCAGGCCCGCCGTGAGTCGTCACCGATCGGCTATTTTGCGGCAGTCTACCTGAAGATGACCATTGCAGTAAAGGAGGGCATCGAGCAGGGGGTGTTTGAAAACGGGTCGAGAATGGAACAACTCGATGTTCGGTTTGCCGGCAGGTATTTTGAAGCACTGGAAGCCTGGCAGGCAGGAAAACCGGCCTCCAAATCCTGGGATGTAGCCTTTGAGGCGAGCCGCCACGATCACTACACTGTATTGCAACACATCCTGCTGGGTATCAACGCGCATATTAACCTGGACCTCAGTATCGCCGCCTCCCAGACCCGGTCCGGCGACGCCATCCTGGGTTTGCGCCACGACTTCGACCGCATCAACGACATTATTGCCGGATTGACCGATCGCGTACAGGAACGCCTGGCAGACATTTGGCTGCCCTTTGGTGTTTTTGATTATCTTTTGCGGTCGGAAGACGAGGGCTGGCTCGACTTCAGCATTCGCGCCGCGAGAGGTGCTGCGTGGAAAGCCACCACCACCCTGGCCTTTACCCGTCAGCAGGAAATGGAAAAGGCCCTGATACATGATCTGGATACTGCTGTCGCTTTTTTTGCCGGCAAACTCATACGACCGGGATTTCTGGCCCGGCTGGGCCTTAATATCATGCGTCGAACCGAACAAGGCACCGTTTCCGAAAAAATTGACCTTCTGAGACAGATATGAAAAAGACCAGCAACGACGACCGGCTCGAACAGGTAAAACGCCTCCTCGATACGGTATGCGACCCGGAAATACCGGTACTTACCATCGGCGACCTCGGCATTTTGCGCGATGTGGTGTTGCACGAAGACGGTGCAGTAGAAGTCGTCATTACCCCGACATACAGCGGCTGCCCTGCCATGAATGCTATAGAAGTCAATATCCGGGCGGTTTTGCAGGAAGAAGGGTTCGACAACGTCATTGTGACGACAGTGCTGCGACCGGCCTGGACAACCGACTGGCTCAGTGCGGAAGGTCGGCGCAAGTTGAACGCATTCGGCATCGCCCCTCCCGCCGGCGCGAGCCTGGACAAAAGAGCCCTGCTAGGCGAAAGCCATATCCTGAAATGTCCGCATTGCGGCTCCACCAATACGGAGATGATCGCAGCATTCGGCTCCACCGCTTGCAAGGCGCTGTTCCGGTGTCTCGACTGCCTGGAGCCTTTCGACTATTTCAAATGCCATTAGTCGCCTTTCCGACATAACCGGCTTTATACCTACCTGATGCAGGGTAAAATCCCGATGCAGGGCGCAGTCCCCGTAAATCTGGCATTTTATTTCGGATAGTATTTGTAACGCCAGCAAACACCATCAATGACCTAAATGCCTTCATTATGCGACATATTCTCACTTCGCTTTTTTTACTGACCGCCATCAGTTTATCCTTCGCTCAGGGCCGCCGCCTTTATGTTGACGCTTATGCCACCGGTGCCAACACCGGAGCATCTTGGGAAGATGCGTTCACCGACCTCCAATCCGCACTTTTTGCCGCCCAGTCGGGCGACTGCGTGTGGGTTGCCCTTGGAACCTACAAACCTACCGACAACTTTAACCGCGAAGTAAACCTCAACCTGAAAGGGGGCGTAAAACTCTACGGCGGCTTCGCCGGTGTGGAAACGGAATTGGAGCAACGCAACTGGGAGCGCTACAAAACTATCCTGAGTGGCGATATCGGACTGCAAAACGACGATTCCGACAACTCATACACCATCCTGTACACCGAAACTTCCGAACAGCCTACAGTGGTCGACGGATTCACGTTTACCGGTGGCAATGCCGACAACTATGATCCTTTCGCTTCACAGTTTTCAAAAGAAAAATGCGGTGGCGCCATTTATGTGAAGGTGCGCGGCAGTGTCGCTCCGGAGATCCGAAACTGCTCTTTCGAGCGCAATTATGCCCGCGAATTTGGTGGCGCAGTATATGTATATGCCGGCGACGGCAAGGATGAAATGCTTCCTTTCGAAAATTGCTGGTTCGCTGACAACCGTTCCGACGGCACCCTGAAACAGCATGCCGCAAGCGCAACGTTTCGCGTTTTCCCCAATCCGGCCAACAATTCGGCCACCATCGAAGGTGATACGCTCAACGTTATATTTCCGCTACACCTGAGCCTGTTCGACGCATCGGGCAAGATCGTCCGCTCCATGGAAATCCGGGAATCCGCTCCGAGGGTGAGCGTGCAGATATCGCTGACCAACCTAGCGTTCGGCATGTATAATTACCAGATTCTGGATGCCGAGAAAAACGTGCTCGACTCCGGGAAGTTGTGGAAACAATAGGCCACGATCACCATTCCATACGCGCCAGGACCGGTAAATGATCGGAGGGGTAATGACAGTCGCGCGAGTCGCTCAATACGGCATACTGAAGTACGATCAGTTTGTTATCGACAAAAATATAGTCAATTCGCCGCGTCACCGGTTCGTTGAATCGAAATCCGTTGAAGGTGCCGGCGGGACCAAAAGGCAGCGCTTCGCTTGTTTGTCGCGCATCCTGCATTTCTTTCGAAATTAACACAACCGGAGTCTCTTCCGGCTCCGCATTCAAATCGCCCATGAGGATCACTGCCTCATGGGCGATATTCATTTCCGCTATCTTGTTGAGGATCAGGGCAGCCGATTCCCGGCGCGCCGTTTTGCCCACATGATCGAAATGGGTATTGAAGACCCACAGTTTTTTTCTGGCCACGCTGTCGTAAAGTCGCGCGAAGGTGCATATACGCGGCAGCGCAGCATCCCATCCTTTCGATACCGTGTCCGGTGTATCCGACAACCAGAAGGTACCCGAGGCCATCAGCCCGAAACGACTCTTGCGGTAATACAGGGCCGAAAACTCGCCTGCCTGGTCGCCGTCGTCGCGCCCGACGCCGACCCGCGCAAACTCGGGCAACTGTCCGTCGAGATACTGCAACTGGTGCAGCAAGCCCTCCTGTATGCCAAATACATCCGGCGCATGAAAGCGCAACTGGCCGGCCAGAAAATCACGTCGTTTAGACCAGGCATCGTCGCCGTCGTCGGGACTGTCGTACCGGATGTTGTAGGTAAGCGCAGTGAAAGCGCCCTGCGCATTCAGGATGGCGGGCAGGGAAATGTACAAGGCAAAAATCAGTCGACGCATGGCAGCAAAGTTTGCTGCAAATGTGGAAAAATTTGTTCGTATGCAGGTTGCAGTGCGGGCACGACAATCAAACGCAGTACGTCAACAGCCTTAATCCAGCAGGTAATAGGTAACGGTCATGTTTTCGGTCACAGGTACCTTGTGGCCTTCATGTTTTTCGCCGAACATGCCACCCATCATCTTCATCAGTCCCGAATAAGGGCTGCCGCCACCGGTAAGAGATTCCATATACTTTTCCGGATTGAACCCGTCGAACGCCGACCCGATCTGGTAGACATCGCCCACTTTTTTACCCGCCAGTACTGCTATTTTTTCGGCTTTTTCACGCGATTTTTTGAGCAGTTTGCCATACAGCCGGGTCAGGTCGACTTTATCCTTGTCCACAGTACTGGCAGATTCCACAGAACTGACATAGGCAATGGCGTTAATCCTGGGCAACACCCGGTCCATTTGTGCAACGGAGGTGAAATCGACGGTGATGCCGAGATCGCCACCGCCCATCTGATTGAGTTTTCCGATGGCGCCGAACAAGCCGAGTTGATCGGCAGTTCGTTGCCATTTGATGTTGTTTTGATCCAACAGGTTGATCACTGCTGCCTGTTCATCGGTAAAGTCGGTATGCGGTTCGGAGTAGCCGTCGGATACCGTATCCCGGAACGAAACCATAACGCTGATATGGTTCGCTTCCACCTCAATGGAATCACTGACGGATACCTGGATGGTTTTGAATTGCGCAAAAAGGAAACAGGGGAATGCCAGAAGAAAGGCAACAAGGAGATTTTTCATGGTGCAACAATTTTTAGTGGGTTGAAGTATGATATAATAACAACAACTGCACGAGAAAAATTCCGGGAATAAAAAAACCGCCCGGATTGTATTCCGGACGGCTTGCGTCTATCTGTATATCCCAATAATCCGGGACTGCTTAACTTTTCACTTCTTCAAACTCGACGTCTTGCGCATCGGTGGAGGCATTTCCGCCGCCTTCTCCGCCCGTGGGACCGCCTGTTGCAGAGCCGTAGGGATTCTCCGCACTGCCGCCATTGGTGGCTTGCTGGGCGGCGTATATTTCCTGGCTGGCTGCGTTCCACGCTGCGGTGAGCGTCTCGGTTGCTGCATCGATGCGGCTGATATCCTGCGCTTTATGCGCTTCGCGCAGTTCGCCGAGTGCTTTTTCAATGGCCTCTTTGTGATTGGCCGGCACTTTATCGCCGAACTCGCTGAGTTGTTTTTCCGTCTGGAAGATCAGCGTATCTGCGGCGTTGAGTTTTTCAGCGCGTTCGCGTGTTGCGCGGTCTGCTTCGGCATTGGCTTCGGCTTCGGCTTTCATGCGGGCGATGTCTTCTTTCGACAGACCGGTACCGGCTTCGATGCGGATGTTCTGCTGTTTGCCGGTGCCCTTGTCGAGTGCCGATACGGAGATAATGCCGTTGGCGTCGATATCGAAGGTTACCTCAATCTGCGGAACACCGCGCGGTGCGGGCGGAATGCCGTCGAGAATAAATCGTCCGACGGAGCGGTTGTCGCGGGCCATCGGCCGTTCGCCCTGAAGGATATGAATCTCCACCTGGGGCTGGTTGTCGCTTGCCGTCGAGTACACTTTGGATTTCTTGGTCGGAACCGTGGTATTGGCTTCGATGACAACGTCGTAGATGCCACCCATGGTTTCGATACCGAGCGAAAGCGGCGTGACGTCGAGCAGCACCATGTCTTTCACGCCGGCGTTGCCGGAGAGAATGGCGCCCTGTACGGCAGCGCCGATTGCCACCACCTCATCGGGGTTAACCGAGCGGTTCGGCTTTTTGCCAAAGAACTTTTCCACTTCTTCCTGGATACGCGGGATACGGGTGGAACCGCCCACGAGGATCACCTCGTCCACATCTGCAGGCTTCATGCCCGCATCGGCCAGGGCCTTGCGGCAGGGTTCCAGCGTGCGCTGTACCAGCCCGTCGGTCATTTGCTCGAATTTCGCACGGCTGAGTTTCATGACGAGGTGCTTAGGAACACCGTCTACAGCCGTCACATACGGCAGGTTGATTTCGGTTTCTGCGCTGCTCGACAGTTCGATCTTTGCTTTTTCGGCAGCCTCTTTGAGACGCTGAAGCGCCATCGGATCTTTGCGCAGGTCGATATTTTCCTGGCGTTTGAATTCGTCGGCCAGCCATTCGATCACCACCTGGTCGAAGTCGTCGCCACCGAGGTGCGTGTCGCCGTTGGTGGATTTCACTTCGAATACGCCACCGCCGAGTTCGAGGATAGAGATATCGAAAGTACCGCCGCCAAGGTCGTACACGGCAATACGGACATCTTTGTCGCGCTTGTCGAGACCATAAGCCAGCGCAGCCGCCGTAGGCTCGTTCACGATGCGTTTCACATCGAGGCCTGCAATGGCGCCCGCTTCTTTTGTGGCCTGGCGCTGGGAGTCGTTGAAGTAGGCCGGTACGGTAATGACTGCTTCCGTTACCGGTTCGCCGAGATAATCTTCGGCAACTTTTTTCATTTTCTGGAGTACCATGGCGCTGATCTCCTGCGGAGTGTACATGCGCCCGTCGATATCGACGCGGCAGGTATCGTTGTCACCCTTTACCACTTTGTATGGTACGCGGCTGATCTCGCTGGTAGACTCGCTGTGGCGCATACCCATGAAGCGCTTGATGGACGACACCGTGCGTTTGGGGTTGGTGATAGCCTGGCGTTTGGCCGGCGCGCCGATTTTGCGCTCGCCATTGTCGAGAAAGCCGACAACGGAAGGAGTAGTGCGTGCGCCCTCATCATTTGCTATGACAACCGGTTCGTTGCCAACCATGACAGAAACGCATGAATTGGTGGTACCAAGGTCAATGCCTATAATTTTGCCCATTGTATTAGTTATATTCGTTGAAGTAATTGAAGTAGGTTTGAATTGGATGCGGTGTCATACAACAACCGACAGTTCGTGTTTATCAATCCCTGTGCCACGCGGGAAAATCTGACGGAATGACAGTTTGATCCTGCTGGCAGAGGTATTTTTGTCAGAAATACAACAAAATGGCTGGCAAAGCGACAGTGGCTGTCTAGAAAACCGTCTTACCTTTGGCCTTTCTTTCAAATCCATTTTTCAAATTCATGCAACAATCCTCTTTTCCCGCTTCCCGATCCGCTGTTACACTTTTTCTTTTCCTGTTTTTTGCCGTTACCGGAGCCTTTTCCCAGGCTCCCGGACACGGCAACGTCTGGTATTTCGGCGCCGGGGTCGGGCTGGACTTCAACAGCGGGCAGCCGGTAAAACTAACCGGCATCAATGTCGATTCCTACGAAGGCTGTGCCATTTACTGTGATGCCGACGGCGCCGTTTTGCTCTATACCAACGGCGGCGGTATTCCTTTCAACGCTATAAACGGCCAGCGCGACGGTATCATCTGGAACCGCGACCAGCAGGTCATGTTCAATATGGATGATGCGACAGGCGGCGGGTACAGCGCGGCTCAAAGCGCTGTGATCGTCCCGGATATCACTGATACCAACCGGTATTATGTGTTCACGATGGACCACAACACGACGCCGGCCCCGCAAAACCGGGGTATGTCCTATTTTCTGACAGACATGTCGCTCAATGGCGGCCTCGGCGCTGTGGTGCAGGCAGGCGTTCCTGTCTACAAACCGGCCACAGAAGGCATGGCGGCCGTCAAAAAAAGCGACGGTACGCCGGGCTACTGGATCGTTGCCACGGACAAAAACTCGAAAGATTTTGTGCTGGCGCCTTTGACGGCCACCGGCGTTGGTACGCCTGTGGTCCGCCCCCGCGCTGAAGACAGCGATGTCCTGGTGATCAAGGCCAGCCCCCAGGCCAATTCCCTTTGTGTGAATGGCGAAATCTATGACTTTGCCAGCGCTACCGGCACCCTGACATTCCGGGAAAAAGTAACGGCAAGCGGCTACACTTTTTCCTATTCCCCCCGGGGGCGTTATCTGTATGCCCTTGAATCGGACGCCGTCGGTGCGATTGTCCGCTACGACCTTACGGCTGCCGATATTGCCGCTTCAAAGGAAACATTGACGTTCGACAACGAGACACCCGTAGCCGGGCATATGCAAATCGGTCCGGACGGCAACATCTACTGGATAGAGCAACTTTCTGAAGATTTCCTGACGATTCCCCCAACCATCAGCCTGTCGGTAGTGCGCTGTCCCGACGGCGCCACACCCGAAGTCGAGCGCGCATTCATGAAGTTTGATACGGATTTCAATAATGCCGGCGGTTTTTTCACCTCGCTGCCCAACTTCCCGGACTGGATATTCGCCAGAGACAAGGCTGTCGTCACAAGCAATATCACCAGTTGCGACACATCAAAGGCGATCCTCAAACCTGCCGTACCAGGGCTCCGTTATTTGTGGTCGAATGGCGCTACCACCCCCGAGATCGAAGTGTCGGTTGGCCCGGGAGAAACAGCAACATATACCTTGCGTGTGGAAGAGGCCTGCGATTTTACGGATTACAGTTTCCAGGTCACCAATACCGGTAATGTACAGGCGACTATCGAGGCGCCTGTGGTGAAGGATACCTGCTCTGCGCTGCCGCTCACCCTGCAAGTAACGGCAGCACCGGGCAGTACTTTTCAATGGTCGGACGGCAGCACCGCCGACAGCCTGCGCATCACAGATTTCGGCGCATACAACGTCACCGTCACCACTTCGTGCGGATCGACGGTCCTATCCTACAACCTGCCCGAGCCCGAAGCAGGATGTTGCTTCCCTTTTACGCCGAATGCTTTCACGCCCAACAACGACGGCGTCAATGATCGCTTTAGTCCGGTACTCCGCGGCTGCGACGTCGAATACCTGGAATTCAATGTCTATTCCCGTTGGGGCGAGTTGATGTACCAGGGCTTCCAGGCCTCCGACCGCTGGGACGGTACCACCCTCAATGGCACGGAAGCGCCTTCCGATATTTATGTGTACACAGCGCGTTACAAACTGGAGGGAGATCCGGCAGAAAATGTAATTCAGGGAAATATTGCCCTGCTGCGCTAGGTAAAAATGACCGGAAAATCTCCTTGTTTTATCTAAAAATCCGGCGAATCTATAATATTGGCAGTTCTTTTGTATCTGATAGCAAGTATGCATTTCGCACCAAAAAATAAATGATCAAATATGCGGTTCCTTCTTCCATTTCTCATGCTTGTCGTGATGGCCGGCTCTTTCATTGTAGGCATGTTTTACCTCATTGCGAGGGTACTTGGGCAACTCAACCTCGACCCTGAAAGCCAGGCGTGGAAAACAACTGTTGAACGCCTGCGCACCCGTCTGATGGCACAGGCTGCCGGAGCGCTGGTGCCCTGGGACCACGAAATGCTTTCGCTGCTCTCACTCAACCAAAAAAGTGTCAAAAAACCGGGCTTCTTTAACAGCAGCACTTCAGAGGGGGTATTCACCACCATATACCAGGAGCCGGTACTGGCCTATGCTGCCCAAAAGAAAGGGGAAACCAGCGTACTCATTGCCCGCACCAGCGACCGCGAACTCACCTTCCGAACCCGTGGCAAGGAAACAGAAATATGGGTGGGCGGACAGCCTTTCGGTATATTTGTCGACGGCGCACTGATTTCTGCCGGGCGCGGCAACCGCCTCCTCGCTAAAATGGAGGCCGATGCGGGCGACAGGCAGTTTCCGGTATTGATCGGCGATTCGACTGCCGCCGCCATCGCCAATCCGGGCATGGCAGATTCGGCAGGGCCCAACCCCCGGGCGTTGACGATGCTGCGCGAAATCTCTAAAGACGAGGAAAACGCACTGCTCGCCCTGGCCATCATGCAGATGACGAGAGAGGGTTGAGCCATGCCACCGGCAACTTTTTACATTTGCAGAGGTTTAGTTGCGGTTGACGATTAAGACCGACACCTCTACATATGGCGCAATCCAAACCCAAAAAGAGTTTTGCAGAGCAGTTTGCCGCTCTGGGTAACATCCCGCGTTTTTTCAGAATGATCTGGGCCGTTTCGCCGCGCATGGCATTCCTGAATGCTTCGCTGAGACTGGTGCAGGCGGCCATTCCCGTTACCATGTTGTATATCGGCAAACTGATCATCGACACGGTAGTCAGTCTGGTGCAATACTATGAAGACACGCATACGATCGGCGATACGACCGGACTGTATTGGTGGATCGGCGCAGAACTGGGCCTGGCAATAGTCAACAGCCTGCTCAACCGGGGCATTACCCTGACAGAAAGCCTTTTGGGCGATCTGATCAGCAACGACAGCAGCGTACGCATCATGCGACATGCGGCAACACTCGACTTGTTCCAGTTCGAAGATCCCGAGTTTTACGACAAACTCGAACGGGCGCGCACCCAAACCCAGGGCCGTACCATGCTCATGGGAATGGTCATGTCGCAGGTGCAGGACCTGATCTCTATCCTGTTCCTGGTGGGCGGACTGGCGGCGTTCAATCCCTGGCTGATCGTGTTGCTCGTCGTGGCGGTTATCCCCTCTTTCATCGGTGAAACGCATTTTAACCGGCGCTCCTACTCCCTTACCCATTCCTGGACGCCTGAACGCCGGGAACTGGATTATCTTCGATATATCGGCGCCAGCAGTGAAACAGCAAAGGAAATCAAGGTATTCGGGCTGGAAACGTTCATTACCGACCGTTTTAAGAACATTTCAGACAAATATTACGAAGCCAATAAAAACCTGACGCTGCGGCGGGCGGCATGGGGCAGTTTGTTTTCTATCCTGGGTACGGCCTCCTACTACGCCGCTTATGTAGCCATTGTGCTGCAAACCGTAAGAGGAGCCATCACCATCGGTACGCTGACCTTCCTGGCTGGCTCCTTCCAGCGTATGCAGGGACTGCTACAGGGTATTATGAGCCGTTTTTCCAGGGTATCGGAGATGGCTTTGTACCTCCAGGATTTTTTCGGTTTTCTCGAGATCAGGCCGCTCTCCGGTCATCACACCGGCGCCCGGAAAGTACCCAGACCAATCCGGGAGGGATTTGTGTTTGAAAACGTCAGTTTCAAATACCCCAACAGCGAGAAATGGGCCTTGCGCAACCTCAGTTTCACCCTGCACGCCGGAGAAAAACTGGCCCTCGTCGGAGAAAACGGTGCAGGAAAAACCACTATAGTAAAACTGCTTGCCCACCTGTACGAACCGACGGAAGGGCGCATCCTGCTCGACGGTGTCGATTTATGCGACTACGACCCGGACGACCTGCGCCGGGAAATCGGCATTATTTTCCAGGACTATTTCCGGTATGCCTTCACCGTATCGGAGAACATTGCGGTGGGCAACATACCGGAACGCAGCAACAGCGCGCTGATAGAAGAAGCCGCGGGCAAAAGCCTGGCCGATGAAGTGATAGAGGGGTTGCCCAAAAAGTACGAGCAAATGCTGGGCAAGCGCTTTAAGGAGGGTGTGGACCTGAGTGGCGGACAATGGCAAAAAATAGCGCTGGCGCGCGCCTACATGCGCGACGCCCAACTGATCATTCTCGATGAACCGACGGCAGCCCTCGATGCCCGCGCCGAACACGGTGTGTTCATTCGCTTCGCCGAGTTGATCAGGGGCAAGACAGGGGTGCTCATCAGCCACCGGTTCTCGACAGTACGCATGGCCGACCGTATCCTTTTCCTGGAACACGGCCAACTGCTCGAGATCGGGAGCCACGAGGAACTCGTAGCCCAGGGCGGCAAATACGCCGAACTGTTTCGCCTGCAGGCGAAAGGGTATGTGTAAAGAGTTCGCCTACAAATACTTGAGCCACCAGTAGTCGTGCGAGAACTTGTATTTTCCATACCACCTGCACAGGAAGTACATCCCCGCGATCAGCAGCGCCCAGGCGACATAGGCCAGGCCGAGACTTGGCTCATATCCTTCCGGCCACTTAGCCGGGGGATTGGAGAAAAAGTCGACATGCCAGCCTTTGGCAAGGTAGAAATAGGCCCTCGACGCTGCGTTGATGATGGAAAAATGAAGGAAGTAAAAGAAAAACGGCACGCGGCCGAATACCTGCAAAAAAGCGGGAACGGCGCCCCGCCAACGCTCGAACCACAACAACAGCAGCATGCCCGGTCCCAGTGTCATGCACAGGTACAGCAGCGATGGGGGGTACTTGCTGGTATTCAAAAATGACAATAGCGAATAAACAACTCCCTTTTCCTGGGGCGCCCAATGCTGCGCATCGCCGTACCAGTTGGTTGTTCGCAACGCAACAAAAAGCAGGATAATGCCCAGTCCTGCCCGCCAAAGCCACTTTTGCCGGCGTTCGGGCGCCCAGCGCATGACCGGCCCGAAGGCATACCCCAGCGCCATCACACCGACCCAGGGGATCAGCGGATAAACGACCAGAAAACCGAAACTTTGCTCCGCATTGAAAGGTATCCAGCCGAAGCCGATGTGCAGGAAGGTCCACAGCCACCCCAGACTGCCCAGCGTTTCAGGACGGATGCCGTCGAGCAGGTTGTGCCCGGCGATCAGGACAAGTCCGAAGCCGACGACCCAGGGCAACGGCAGGCGGGAAAGTCCGGCCAGCACGATCATCGACACACCGATAACCCAGATCACCTGCCCGAACATAAAACCCTCGTTCCAGGGCCATTCGAACATCCAGCTCAGGTTGATGACGGTAAATTCCAGGAATACAAGCCATAGTCCCCGTACCAGCAGAAAGCGGCTCAACGCACGCGCACTCCCGGCCTTCAGGCCGTACAAATAGGCGCCGGCGCCGGCCAGAAAAACAAAAACCGGCGCACAGAAATGCGTCACCCAGCGGGTGAAGAACCATGCAGGAGTGGTTTGGGAAACGTCTTCCGGAGCAAAAGGTGTGGCGGCAAAAAAATCACGCACGTGGTCGAGCGCCATGATCACAATGACCAGCCCCCGCAGTACATCAAGCGAGGAAACGCGGTTGGAGGTGTTTACGTTTTTCATTTTTCTGTTGGCAATGGATGGCTTAATTTTCGCCTAAAATTGAGCAGAAGTTTTGAATTGCCCAATTTCAAGCACCATTACCTTGCAATTCATCGATCTGCATACACACCATCCCTGCGGGGAAACCGATGTACTGGAAATAGAGAGTATCTATCCCGGTCAGTCCCCAAATGGGAAAACGCGCTGGTTTTCGGCCGGACTTCACCCCTGGCATCTCGGAAATACCGGACTCGACGAGGCGGCCGGCTGGCTGCACGATCATGCCGCCAATCCGGACTGCCTGGCCATCGGGGAGGCAGGGCTGGACAAGGTCACCAAAACACCCTGGACGCTTCAGG
>ERZ724526.484-NODE-484-length-23102-cov-6.151300_pt1 | contig 23102 bp, 23 predicted proteins | sample MGYA00376059_ERZ724526 | MGnify/ENA primary metagenome ERZ724526 (study PRJEB28724, sample SAMN07190883) | activated sludge metagenome | isolation source: activated sludge of sewage treatment plant in Hong Hong | place: Hong Kong | collected 2016-03-17 ...
GCTTGTTTTCGACGATCATGACGCCATGCTGACGACCGATTTCCCGAATTTTTTCCGCGATGAATCCAGCGCCCTTCGCCACGACAATCGGTGCGCCCATCGCCTTTGAATCGTATTTCAATGCGACTGCCAGGTGGGTCGGGTTCGTGATGATGACGTCCGCCGTGGGCACCGCGGCCATCATGCGCTTGCGAGACATCTCGCGCTGGGTGCTGCGAATCTTCGCTTTGAGCCCGGGATCTCCTTCCGCGGCACGACTCTCTTCCTTGATTTCGTCGCGCGACATTCGCAGACCACGTTCCCATTCAAAGCGTTGATACCCGTAGTCGAGGGCACCGATGACCAGAGCGGCGCCGCTCATCATGAGTGCGGCCTTGAAGGTCGCCCACCCCACCGTGGGCAGCAGGGTTTCCATGCCGAACTGGGTTAGCGGCAAAAATTGGAGCATATCCTCTTTGATTGTGAGGTAGCCGACGCTGCCGATCGCGAGGATCTTGAGCCAGGACTTCACCAGTTCGCTCAATGCGCGCACCGAAAACAGCCGCGAAAAGCCTCCCACCGGACTGATACGCGACCAATCAATACTGAGGCCGTCTTTTCTCCACAGGAAGCCGGTTTGCATCAAGTTGGCGCCCACACCTACGACAGCGATTCCCGCCACTACCGGTCCCAGCATCACAAACACGTCGATTCCGATCTGGCGGAGAATCAAATGCAGGTGGTCGAGACTGAGTGCCCGAAGTGTCGAGTCCTCCATGGATTGGCTGAGCCAGCGCTGCAAGGAATGGCGGAGTCGCTCCATAATGCCAGGCGTCATCCAGTAGAGCGCCGCGAAACTTCCCAATAAAGCGACGGCCATGGCGGCATCGCGGCTGAGGGCGATTTGACCTTTCGATCTCGCCTCTGCTTTGCGTTTCGGTGTGGCCTGTTCTGTGCGATTTTGGGCGCTGTCAGCCATGCCCCAACCCCTTCAGGAGACTCAAGATCGTCTCCACCAGGTTCTCGAATTCTTTCTCAAACAGCGACAGCGTAAAGGGCATGGCCAAACTCATGGCGAACAGGCCCGCCCCGATCGTGATCGGGAAGCTCAGGACAAAGACGTTCATCTGCGGCACGGCGCGACCAAGGATGGCGAGGACCGTATTGACGATCAGCAGAGTGGCAAAGACCGGCGCCGCCATCTTGAGTGCGACGCCCAGCATGTTCTGGGCTAAATGAATAATGTCCGTGGCGATGCTGTCGGACAGTTTGGCGCCGAAGGGCGGCACAAATTCGTAACTCATCCCGATGGCATGCACGACCATCAGGTGTGCATTGAGCGAAAGAAACACCAACGAGCCGAGCGTCAGTTGGAATTGCGCGATGATGGGCGCGTTTTGGTGGCTCATAGGATCAAACATCTGGATCGCGCTGAACCCCATCTGCGTGCCGACCAATTCTCCGGCCACCTGAAAGCCGGAAAACAAGAGACGGACGGCCAGGCCGATGGTCAGGCCGATCAGGAATTCGCTGCCGATGCCCGCCACCACCAGGGCGGGATCGTTCGGAAAACTGGGCAATTGAATGATCGGAGCCAGCACGAGCCCCAGCATTGTCACTAACCCCGCCTTGACCGGCATCGGGATGGTCAACGTGTTCAGAATGGGAAAGACGCTGATGATGCCGGCAATCCTGACCAACAGAATCGAAAACGACTGAAACTGTGGCAATGCGAGGTGCAACGTTTGCGCGGCGTTCATGCTGTGGACGACCTATCAGTGAATCAACGTCGGAATGCTGGTGATGATATGAGTCATAAATGCGATGAGCACGCCCATCATCCACGGCAGAAACAACAGCGTCGCGGCAAAGACGGCCAACACCTTCGGGACGAACGTGAGTGTCGCCTCATTGATCTGCGTCATCGCCTGAAAGGTACTGACCATCAAGCCGACCACGAGGCTCAGGCCTAAAACCGGTGCCGACACCAGCATGGCGGTTTCGATCGCTTGACGTCCGATTTCCGTGACCGTTTCAATCGTCATGTGCAGCCATCCTATTGAAAGCTCTTCACCATGGAGCCCACCACGAGATACCAGCCGTCGGCCAGGACGAAGAGAATCAGCTTAAACGGAAGAGAAATCATGACGGGCGGCAGCAGCATCATGCCCATGGACATCAGAACGCTAGCCACGACCATATCGACGATGAGAAAGGGAATGTAGAGGAGGAAGCCAATCTGAAAGGAAATGCGCAACTCACTGAGGACAAAAGCCGGAATGATCACATGGGTCGGAACCTGATCTACTTGCGCCGGTTTGGGCGAATGGGACAATTCCAGGAAAAGTTCCAGATCCTTGTCCCGCATCTGCTTCAACATGAAGCCGCGGATCGGTTGAATACCGCGATTCCAGGCATCTTCGTAGCCGATTTGTTCCGCAAGCAGCGGCTGCAGCGCATCCTTGTAGACCGCCTGCCCCACCGGAGCCATCACAAACATGGTGAGAAAGAGGGCCAAACTGATCAGCACCTGATTGGGCGGCACCTGTTGCGTTCCGAGAGCCTGGCGAAGGAAGGAGAGCACGATCACCATGCGCGTGAACGAGGTCACCATGATGAACAATGCAGGCGCCAGTGACAGGACGGTCAACAGCGCAAGAATCTGCAGCACCACGGCGGTCTGTTTGGTCCCGCTCTGGCCAAGATCAAGCGTCAGCGATGGCCCCTCTGCGTAAACCGATGACGCGCCGGCCAGAACCACGAGCAGGACGAGACCGACCCATCTCATGCATCGGGGGACGGTTCCTGCGCCTCCCCTTTTTGCGTGCTGCAGAGATGTGAGGTTATCGTCCGGCATGTAACGTCTCCTCGCGGTATTCAGACCCGACAGCCTGCGCCGGGGAGAGAGCCATATTCGAGGAGGCTTCAAGCAACAGTCGCTTTACCTGCTCCGGGTCGGTGACTTTTCCAAGCGACACCAGATCCGTTGGCGTGGTACCGAGAATCAGAACCTCGCCGGCGACGGCAACCAGCACGACCTGCTTGCGCGATCCCAGCGAACTGCTGCCCAGCACTTTGATCAATGGAGCGCCGCCGACCGGAAGAAAGCGCTGGCCGACCCTGGATTTCACGATGGCCAACAGTCCCAGAATCAACGCCAGGACAATGCCCAGCGCCGAGACCATGCGGACCACACTTTCCCAAATCTCCATGGAACGATCGACTTTCTGCTCGCTCGCACCGGCGGTTTCGCCGAATGACGCGGCGCCTATCCGAGTTGCTGAATGCGCTGGTTGGGGCTCACCACATCCGTCAAGCGAATGCCGAACTTCTCGTTGACCACCACGACCTCGCCGCGCGCCACCAACTTGTTATTGACCAGCACTTCCATCGGCTCTCCGGCCAGCTTGTTCAGCTCGATGACAGACCCCTGTCCGAGCTGTAACAACTCCCGAATCAGCATGCGTGTCGAGCCGATCTGCACCGTTACCTGCAGCGGAATGTCGAGCACGAAATCGATATTTTTGTTGGCCGGTACCGCACCCTGGTTATCGACCGGGGGAAATGAGGTCGCCTGCGGGCTCATGTCCGCGCCGCTGGAGGCATCCGCCTGCGGGGTTGTATCGCCATTGCCCATGCGCAAATCTCCTTTACTTCCGGCGCGACCTAACTCAACACTTTGGTAACGCGGCAGGCATGATTGCCTTTGAATACACCGGGCTGCCCGTGGAATTTCGGATCGCCCTCTACCAGACACAGCATCGGATCGCCCGGATGTTGATCGAGCATCAGCACATCGCCAGGACTAAAGTTCATCAGGTCTTCCACGTTGATTTTGGCTGTCCCCAGTTGAACCGTCACTGCCACGTCACACTCCTGCAGCGAATCCTTAAAGCGGCTGCCCCAGCTGCTGTCCTGTTCCACGTTGTCGGCAAACAGGCCGGAGTACAGCTTTTCCTTGATGGGCTCCAGCATGGAATAGGGATAGGCGATAAACATTTCGCGGGTGATGTCGCCGAGATGCACCTGGAGCGTGACCACCACGACAATTTCCGACGTGGTCACGACCATGGCGAATTGAGGGTTGCTCTCCGAGCGCAGATAGTTGAGCTTCACGGGCATGACCGCCTGCCATGCCTTCTCCAGGTCGACCAGCGCCTGCTGAACGAGTTTCTTGATCAACCGCAACTGAATCGTCGTGAATTCTCGCCCCTCCGGCTTCACGTGCGTCTGCACTTTTCCGCCGAAGAAGAAATCCACGATCAGGTACACCAACATGGCGTCCATGATGTAGAGCCCGTTGCCGCGCAACGGCTCCATGGCAAACAGATTGAAGGAGGACGGCACCGGGACCTTCTGGATGAAGTCTCCGAACTTGATGATCTGCGTGCCGAGGACGCTGAATTCGATCTTCTCGCGCAGCACGCTGGTCCAGGAGACAGATTGCTGGCGCGTGAAGCGGTCATTGATCATCTCCATCGTGGGCATGCGCCCGCGAATGATCCGCTCCTGGCTCGTCAGACTGTAGGTTTTGACTCCCCCTGGTTCTTCCTCCTCCTTCGGCGCCGTTTCGACGTCGCCGGACATGACTCCGCCCATCAAGGCATCGATTTCTTCCTGGGAGAGTATCTTGTCCATGATGTTGCTGACGTCGCGTGGTTACTGAATCACGAATTCGGTGAAGTACGTCGACTTGACCGATTTCTTGGGCAACAGGCCGTTGATCCGTTCGGTGATGTCGTCGCGCAACTTATGCTTCCCCTGGGGAGAACGCGCGGTGGCCGAATCCAAGCTGGTCAACAACACGAGAATCGCATCGCGAATTTGCGGCGTCCGCGCTTTGATTTGTTCGACGGTGCCCGCATTGTCGGCTTCCACCTTCATGGTGACTTTGAGGTACCGAATTTCCGGTGAATCCGCGAGGTTGACGATGAAGGGATCCAGATCGGCGATGGCGCTCGCATCAGCGACGGCCCCATGCTCGCCTCCAGACTTCTCTTCAGCGGCGCCATGCGCAGCCGCCTTTTCTCCCCCACCCTCGGCCTGCGTCTTTTCGGCGGATGACCCGCCCATCATTTTCATCATCGCAAAGGCGCCGCCCAACGCGAGGATCAACACTCCCCCGACGATGATGATGACCATCTTCATGGGAATACCTGCCGGTGCTGCTGGGGCCTTTTCTTCAGCTGCTTCTGACATACAACCCTCCTGCGGACAGTGTTTGCCGGTGCCGGTCAGTTGTGCAATGCATATGCCACGTGCCGCACAGAGCAGCCCTCCCGCCTGTCACAACACAGGTCGCAGATCGCGTGATAAGACAATGATTTGGAGTTAGTCACTCTCCCGCGCGAGGACACGTCGCCTGAGCGGCATACGTGTTGTCACGGTAGTGACGCGGGATCTCTGGGGGCCGACAGAATGTTGACGAGAGGCAGAAGACGAAGAGCCGCGAGGATGAGCGCTTCAACTAGGTAGAAATTGCCGAGTTGAGCCCCGGCGACGGGATTGCACCGCGCCGGGGCCCTCACCGCTTACCGCTTGAGATTCACGAGTTCCTGCAACATTTCGTCGCTGGTCGTGATGGCTCGGGAGTTCGCCTGAAAGGCGCGCTGGGTAATGATCATGTCCACAAACTCTTTGCCGAGGTCTACATTGGATTGCTCCACGGTTCCCGAAAGAACCCGGCCCAATCCATTGATTGTCGGGGCGCCGGCCAGCGCTGCACCGGACTCGACCGTCTCCAGAAAGTGGTTGTCGCCGACATTGGCCAATCCATCGGGATTGGTAAAGCGGCTCAAGACCACCTGCGCCAGGGCGCGAGTCTGCCCGTTCGTAAACTGTGCCATGACCTTGCCTTCCTTATCGACGCTGATGCGATCCAGCGTGCCTGAGGAATAGCCGTTTTGAGTCTGGCTTTGTACGCCGGACGCTGCACCGAATTGCGTGAGGGAGGCGAGATTCACCGAGATGCTTTGTGGCGTCGTGGCGCCATTCGTCAGCGCGGCGGTAATGGTTTGCGTTCCGCCTGCCGTCACGGCTCCGCTGGCATTAAAGGTCATATTGGTTTGCGCGGTCGCTGCGCCGCCATCGATTTGGGAATAGACCCCCCAGGCATTCGCGGCAGTTTTCCGGAAATACAACTGCATCTGGTGCGAATTGCCCAGCGAGTCATAAAATGTCATCCCTGTGGAGAAGTTGTATGAGGTAGTGTCAGTCGTCGCGAAGGCCGCCGTGGGTGCCGTGGCGTTGGCATTGAGGTTCCCGAGAATGGTTGCAGTACTGGTGGATTGTGGCGGGACCGCACTCGAGGTCAATGTGATCCCTCCGATCGTACTCGTGATGTTTCCCAGCGTATCGGCCTGATAACCTTGCAGAAGCGCTCCGCTTGCATCAACCACCTGCCCCACGCTGTCGACCTTGAATTGTCCGGCCCGTGTATAGAAGTTCGATCCGGAAGCATTTCGTACCAGGTAAAACCCGTTGCCGTCGATGGCCAGATCGAACGTATTCCCCGTGGTGGTCATGGATCCCTGGGAAAAATTCGTTTGCACATCGTTGAGGTACACGCCGAGGCCGATCTGATCGCTTCCCGCGCCGCCTGCCATGCTGGAAGAAATCAAATCTGAAAAGGTGGCCCGGCTGGACTTGAATCCCGCCGTGCCCACGTTGGCGATGTTATTGCCGATGACACCCATGGCGTTCCCGTATGAACTTAATCCGGTCACCGCGGTGAACATCGAAGTCAGAATGCCCATGATCTCTCCTCCTTGTTGCCGTACTCTGTCGCGTGCGCTATCTGCATTCGGCCGGCATTCACACCGGCCTCGATCAGGCTACTGCCGTCGTGCCGGTCTGTGTGGTCTTGTTCTGCGCCGACTCCTGGAGCGCCACGCTTTTCTCCATCAAGGACACCATTTTCGTCATCTGGTCCAGTTGTGAGAATTGCGCGGTCTGCGCAATAAACGCTTCATTTTCCATCGGCTTCAGGGGATCCTGGTGTTGGAGCTGCGTGACGAGCAATTTGAGAAAATCGTCCTTGCCGAGCGGTTTAGGTCCCTCAGTCGTCGGCGTCGACGGATCCGCTGCAGGTGTCTGGGTAATCACTTTACTGATATCCATAGTTCCTCCAATCAGGCAAAAAAGCTCACCCGTTCGTTCGATCCGGCACCACGCTCTCCCCTTGCTCCGCGCTCATCCTCTCGTGCCACCGTCTGGGATAGACCTGGTGATGATGGACGGTTCTGCTGCTGTTGCTGTTGTTGAAACATCCAGGCGTTGTCTCCGCGTCCTTGTTGCTGGTCGACCGTGACCCGCAACATGCCCATTTCGAGGCCTGACGTGCGCAACGACGACTCCAACGATTGTCCCTGTTGCAGCAGCCCCTGACCCAACTCTCCATGTTCCGTTCGGATATGCGCATGAACCGTCTGATCGCTCATCATGACCCGAACCCGCAACGGCCCCATATCTAGCGGATCCAGATCCAGTGTCACGCTCTGTGACACTGGAGCCATCCCTCGAAGCTCACCCACCCGTTCCGATTCAGAAGCACGGAGCACTGCGGTGGTCTGGCCAGATTCGCTTCGACCGGACGAACTGTCGTTGACGGAAGGCGTCGATTGGTGAACGTCATTGATCCTATCCATGAATGCCGGCCGGGCATTCTGCTCGACTGACGGCACCTGGTTGGGAAGGGACCGATCAGTTCCGCCGGATGAATCGGAAAGATTCTGTCCGTCCGGCTCCAGAAATCGGCCTGTGCTGGATCCCGCTTGCCCCTCGCTCAGTGACGCACCTTGCGCCAGTGCATCAAGAATCGCCGAACGGTCCGCGCCCTCACTCGGGCCTTGTTCCGCCATGTGCGGGTTTTGCTTCGACGAGGTCATGGCAGCAATGGCGGGATTCATGCGATCCGCATCTGTCCGAGCCGCTGCAGTCGAGTCTGTGCGGTCTTCCACTCTGGCGTCCGGCGAAGAATTGTCGCCGGCGAGGGATGGCAGCTCTTTCGCTGTTGTCTGCACCATCTCGTTCCCGTTCTCTGCCCGTTCCTTAGCCTGGGCCGCGTCCTTGCCTGCGTCTGCTTTAGGATCCGACTGACCCGCAAGAACCTCTTGCGTACCAGCACCAGCTTCAGATGTCGCCGCGACCAGAGTCGTGACTGAGGCAGACCCATCTTCGGCGCGATCGCTTGAAATGGCTGCAGCCGCGTTGACGGACGTCTCAGAGTGGCTGTCCGACTGAGCCTCAGCTTGAGGTGTCTGCTGTTCAGGTGGAGCGGCCTGAGCAGTGGGCACCATCATGGAGGCGAGCAACATGTCCTGCGACACGGCGTCTTGCCCGGGATCTTTCTTTTTGGATTCCTTGGTGGTGCTCTTTTCTTCTGATTTGTCTGTGGACGGCTGTGCCTTCTCCCCGGCACATTCACACCGGTTCGACGAGTGATCATCGGACGGTGCTACGCTTGATCGCTCCGATGGTTGGCTGGAGGAGTCGGAGGTAGAGCGACTGACTTGGCGCGCGTGGAGACCTGCCTTCTCCCCGCTGCGAGGCGTAGGAGCCTCGTGTTTGGGTGGCGTCTGTCGCGCCTCTGCCCGCCCGAGCATCGACTCGAAGTTCCGTGATGGATCCGAACCGTGAACCGCCGGCTGGCGATCCCTGGCATCCTGAATCCCCTGTGACGAGCGGCTTGGAAATCCGTTGAAGACTGGTTGCATATCAGTGGCCATACAATTCCTGTCTGTGACGAGACCGTGAATAGACAGTGGAGACTATTACAAAGGCCATGCCATGAGACTGCCGCAGGAAAATGGCCTCTGACGCGAGGTTTTGTGATCCGAGAGGGAATCGAGAATGGAGAGAAGGAAATTTCTGCAGTTGAAGATCGGCAAAAGCTGCCGTGAGAACGAGACGTGAAACGAATGACTAGGGTGTGGTCAGCAATTGTTCGGTCAACCGGGCTGCGCGCTCCGGCTTGACCTCCGCGAGAATGGCGCCCGCGGATTTGCCTTTGAGCAGCCGAAGCACTTCCAGCGCTTTACGTTCAGGCATACGTTCCAGTCTGGCTGCGGCTTCTTCGGCCGGCATGGCTTCATAGATCTTCGCAAGTTGGGCCTGATTCACGTTGACAGCCGGAGTGGCTTTGGCCGTCGTCTTAGCCTTTTCGGCTTCGCCCGCGCCTTTGGCCTGAGCAGCCTGGCGGCGCTTCTTCTCCGCCTCCACCGCTTGCTCATGGCGGGTCACGATTTGTTCCAACTCCGCCTTGAGCTCCAGAAGATGCGTCTCGGATCCACGCACGGCCGTTTCGCGTTTGTCTAAGAGCCGTTTCCGTTGTTCCAACATTTCATAGATTTCACGTGGGGCGCTGGTCGCCGGGCCTTGCACATCTTTTTTCACGCTCTCAGGCTTGGTCTCTTCTTTCTGCGGCACAGCAGCCGGTTTCACTTCTTCTGTCGCATGGGCGGTCGTGATGAGCGTGAGGAACACCGCACCAAATGCTATCAGCGCCACCACGCCAACACACCTGCCCTGCTCAGAGCGGCTCCCCGTCTCCATCATGCCCGTTCTCCCTTATGCAATGGGCTTCGTCTCCAGGCACGTTCATCGAGTAATTGCTGATCCTGGCGCTCACGACGGCGTCGTATCTCCAGCGCGGCTCGCGCATCGAGGAGATCGAGCTTTTTGCGATACTGCATCGCTTCGAGAAGTTCTGCGCGCTTCTGTTCCATCCTCGCTTGCTCGGTCGCCAATGCCTGCTCCAACCCTTTCCGTGCTGCGATGGCCTGATCCATGGCGTCGAGATGGCCGTAGACCTGATCCACGGTGCTGCCTGCACGAACCTGATGCAGATACCGGTCGGCATCTTCTTTGGCTCGGGATTCCAACATGGCCATTCGATTCACCGTTTGTTGCAGGGCATGACTGAGTTCCGCCAATTCGAGTTTGGCGACTTCTTCCAGTTGCACCGCATAGGCTCGGAGCACAGTCACGTTCATTGAATCGTCCCTGCCAGTGCCAGAAGTGCGTCGATGGATTGCGGCAACCCGACCGCTTGTTTGGTCTCCTGCCGCAGAAACGCCGTAATGCCGTCGTGGGCCGAGACGGCCTTATCGAGATCTTTGCTTGTACCGGGCTTGTATGCGCCAAGGGTAATCAGATCTTCCGAGCGACGATACAGTGCCGTACGTTCGAGTACCAGGCGCGCGGCCGCATAATGGGCGGGCGTCACGATATCCCGCATCACCCGGCTGGTGCTCTGCAGAATATCAATTGCCGGAAAATGATTACGCGCGGCGAGTTCACGCGACAGCACGATATGTCCGTCAAGAATCGAGCGCACGGCGTCCGCGACCGGATCATTGAGGTCGTCGCCGTCGACCAGCACGGTGTAGAGCCCGGTAATGCTGCCCCCGCTTTGTGCCGGTCCGACCCGCTCCAGGAGCTTCGGCAGGACGGCAAAGACAGAGGGCGTATAGCCCTTGGTCGTCGGCGGCTCACCGATGGCCAAGCCAACTTCGCGCTGGCTGTAGGCCAATCGTGACAGCGAGTCCATCATGAGCAGGACATGTTTGCCGCAGTCGCGGAAATATTCCGCAATGGCAGTGGCGACCAGGGCTCCACGAATGCGGACGAGTGGTGGTTGGTCGGATGTCGCCACGACGACGATGGACCGAGCCCGTGCTTCAGGCGTGAGATCGCGTTCCAGGAATTCTTTGACTTCCCGTCCCCGCTCCCCGACCAGGGCAATCACCCGGACATCCGCCTGCGTATAGCGGCTGATCATGCCCAAGAGCACGCTTTTCCCCACGCCGGATCCGGCGAACACACCGATCTTCTGACCTTGCCCGCATGTCAGCAAGGCATTGATGGCCCGAATACCCAGATCGACCGGTTGCGTGATTCTGGCCCGATGCAAAGGATTCAATGGCGGCGCATACAACGGCACACGCACGTCGCTGCGGAGGGCCGGCAAGCCATCCAAGGGATGGCCGAGGCCGTCAAAAATACGTCCTAACATCTGTGGCCCGACGGGGACGGAGGCGACATGTCCCTTCATCACCACTCGGCTGCCCGGCCCGATCCCCTGCATTTCACCCAATGGCATCAGCAACACGCGATCTTCGCGGAACCCGACGACTTCCGCCATCACGGACCCGTGGCCCCCCTCACGTGTGATCTCACAGACTTCTCCCACGGAGGTGAACGGTCCTGAGGCTTCAATGACAATGCCCACAGCCTGAGCGACCCTGCCCGTGACCGATAAGGGTTCGACATGTTCGAGGCGTGCGCTAAGCTTCACCGGCATCCCGCTTTCTTAAGGCTTCGCCGAGTCGCAATAATTGGGTGTCCAGTGTCGCATCGATCAGCAGGCTCTGCGCCTGGACGAGGCACCCTCCTGGACTGATGGAAGGGTCGGTCTCAAATTTTAATGTCAACAGTCCATGGGGTGTCTGACTCAATGCCGTTCGTGCCGATTCGAGCACGGTGAGATCGGACGGATGCACCCGTACACGTACGAGCCCGCTTTCATGCAGGTGCGCGAGAGCGGTGCGGACTTGCGTCACGATCAGGTCGCGCTTTTCCGTCACGACATCCCGCACCACCTTGTGGGCGATCATAAACGAGAGGGACGCGATTTCTTCTTCGACCGTCTCGTGCAGGCTTTGCCAGGTTTCTTCCAAGCGTGTCATCAGAGACGCCACGAGGCTCTGCTCACGCTGCCGCGCGGCAGCCACCCGCTCGGTCGAACGCTTTTCCCCTTCCGCAACACCCCGTTCAAACTCGGTGAGATCTTCAGTTCCAAACGGCCGATTGCCGCGACTGAAATCCGCCAGCGGCACGGGACGTAGTTGAATATTGCCGGAGCGAATCAGCGTGCGGGTGAGCACGGTGTTTTCCTGTCGCAACCGGTAGAGTTCCAGCAATCTGGACACCGCCAGCCGGACCAGCTCGACTTGAAACGGTTTGGTAAGAAAATCAGCCGCTCCGGATTTCATGGCTCTCACGGCCAGTTCGATGTTGCCGTGGCCTGTCATCACGATCCCGAGCAAGCGATTATCGATGTCGAGCGCCTGCTGCAGAAAGGCGATGCCATCGGCGCCGCCAAGCTGCACGTCCACAATCACGACAGCAACGGAGCGGGTTCGCAGATGACTCAACGCTTCCGGAACGGAGCCGGCGGTGAGAACGGGATGCCCCGTGGACTCGAGCATCTCGGCCAGCAGCAAGCAGATGGAGGGCTCGTCATCGACGATCAGGACGGCCCGCGGCGACAGTTCCTTTTCTGACTCGGGCGAAGCCGCCATCGAAACGCCCGTGCCCGCGGCAGCGCTCCCCATTTACAATAACTCCTCGCCTCCGCCGCCTCCGATGACGATGCGGCCTTCCTCCTCGAGTTTGCGGCAGACTTTGAGAATATTCTGCTGGGACTTTTCGACGTCCGAGACCTTGACCGGCCCGCGTGTCTCCATATCCTCCTTCAGCATTTCTGCTGCACGGCTCGACATGTTCTTCAGGAACTTGTCTTTGATTTCAGGCGTCGCGCCCCGCAACGCGATGGGCAGGTCTTCCTTGCTGATTTCCTTCATGAGCTCTTGCATGCCTCGAGAATCCAGATCGACCAGGTCATCGAAGACAAACATCAACGCACGGATGCTTTCCGCCAGGGCCTGATCACGTTCGGTGATCTTGGCCATGATGGCGCCTTCGGTGTTCTTATCGACGCGGGTCAGGATGTCAGCCATCAGCTCCGCGCCTCCGACGGACATGCTCGACATCCCCATCGACGCCGACAGGATTTCCTGCAAACTGTCGCTGAGCTCGGCCAGCACTTCAGGCTGCACTTCCTGCATGGTGGCCAGCCGAAGAGAGACGTCGGCATGCAGATGCACAGGCAACAGAGCCAGAACCGCGCTCGCCTGCTCCGCCTCCATTTGCCCCAGGCAGACAGCAATGGTCTGCGGATGTTCGATCTTGAGAATCTGCGCGACCGTGCGAGCGTCGACCCATTTCAATGCGTCGATCCCCGGATAGGTTTTGGTGTTCAGGGATTCCATCATCCGCGCAGCCTTTTCCGGGCCCAGCGCCTTTTTCAGGATGGCTTCCATGAATTCCCGTCCTTCGAATTGCACCTCGCCTGAAGAGCTCGCCTGCTCAAATTCCGCGATCACGCTGTCTTCTTCCTGCTTCGTGATATTCGCGGTTTCTTTCATGAACTCGCCGAGCTTCCGAATATCTTTCGGATCGAGCGACTTCATGACCGCCGCGGCGGCCTCCTCCCCGATCGCTCGAAGTAAAATGGCAGCTTTTTGCGCGCCGCTGAGCTCTTTGTTGATGGCCATACGCGTTACGCGTTACTCTTCAGCCACTGCTTGACCACGACGGCGGTGTTCGCAGGGTTGTTTTTCGCCATGTCGAGGATCTGGCCAGGCTGCTTGCCGCTGATGGCGGCCTCAACCTGTCCGACCGATGCGGGCAGTGCCGGCGTCTCGCCGACTGCCTCGACCGGAGCGGACTGTACGAGCATGACCATTAACGGCCGGACGACCATGAAGAGAATCAGGAAGAACAGCAGTCCGCCCACGGCATACCGGATATACGGCATCCACGCCCTGGTGCTGTCAGCCGCAGCTTCGACACCAGCGCCGACCGGTTCTTCCACTCCAAGCCCGAACTGGATACTCACCACCTCCACCTGATCTTGACGTTCGGTGGAATAGCCCATGGCCTTCTTGACGATTTCTTCGATGCGCTTCATTTCTTCTTCCGAACGAGGCACATACTTCTTCGGCTGCTCGGCAGCACCCTCCGCTGCTTTGCCACCGCCCTCATACGTCCCGTCAACCAGCACCGCGACCGAGAGCTTTTTGATCGTGCCGGTCGGCTCGACGATGCGGGATACGGTCCGGCTGATCTCGTAGTTCACCGTCTCATTCTTCGTCTGGTTATTGTTCGAGCTGGTTTGTCCCCCCTCGCCTTCTGCCCCACCGGGCACATTCGATTCCACGCCGGGTACACCGCCGGTGGTCCCATTGACGCCGCTCGACTTTTCCTGTCCGCGCTGTTCGCTGCGTACGACTTGGCCGTTCGGGTCATAGCGTTCTTCCGTGGTCTCGATTTTCCGGAAATCGAGGACACTCGACACCCGGACGACGGCCTTATTCACTCCAACAATGCGTTCCAGCATGGTTTGAATGCGCGTCTCGATGTCTTTCTCCAAGGTGCGCTGGTATTCCATTTGAGTGCCGGACAGACCGGCCGATTCATCGCTACTGGAATTGGAGAGGAGATTTCCGTGACCATCGACCACGGTCACGTCGCGAGCCTGCAATCCTTCCACACTGCTGGAGACGAGATGCACGATGCCCTGAATCTGAGCTTTCGATAAGTTCTGGTTGGGCCGGAGAGATACGACGACCGATGCGCGTGCGCGATCCTGTTCAGTTGCAAACAGCCGCCGCTCAGGAATGGCTAAGTGAACACGAGCCCGTTCGACTTCCGGCATCTGCGTGATCGTACGCGCCAATTCTCCTTGAAGCGCTCGCCGGTAGTTCAGCTTCTGCACAAAATCCGACATGCCCATAGTGGTGCGATCAAAAATTTCGTAACCCACACCGCCGCCATGGGGGAGCCCCTGCCCGGCCATTTCCAGCCGTAGATCGTGCACCTGCGCATTGGGCACGAGGATGGTGGTGCCGCCGTTGGTGGTCTCATAGGGCACTTTGGCGTCTTTTAATTTGTCGATGATACCCGCGGCATCGTCGGTCGCCAGATTGGCAAACAGAACCTGCATGTCCGGTTGCTGTGTCCAGAGCGTCACGGCCACCAGCCCCGCGATGGATCCGGCCAGGGCGAGCAGAATGATGAACCGTTGGTTGATCGTGAACTGGCTGAATTTTGAAAACATGTGCTGTGAAATCCTTTATGCGTGATATCCGCGCGGGAGTCCGATCGCTAAATCTGCATCCGTTGGATTTCCTCGTAGGCCGTCACGAGTTTGTTTCGCACCTGCATCATGAGCTGGAAGGAGGCATCAGCCTGTTGCAACGCCACCATGGTTTGATGAATGTTGGTATTTTGGCCGGTCACCAACGACTCAACGGCCTGACTGGCCCCTGCTTGCGCATCGTTGATATGCCCGATCGCTTCTTTGAGCGAGCCCAAAAAATTGGCCCCTCCTGCCTCGCCGGTTTGCCCAGCTTGTTGGAGCCCGGGCGCTTCGATCGGCTTGATGAGATTGGCACCCGCGATGTGCAGATCGGACATGATTACCTCCCGATTTCCAGGGCGCGATTCCACATGGTACGGGTCGCATTGACGGCTTGTACGTTAGCCTCATAGGCTCGAGACGCGCCGATCATATTGACCATTTCTTCCATGACGTTCACGTTCGGCATCGTGACGAACCCCTTCTTGTCGGCATCAGGATGACGCGGGTCATACACCGTTTGCCCCGGTTTCTGATCTTCGATGACCCGGGCGACTTTCACTCCATCCAAGGCATGTCGGCCCGATCCTTTGGACACTTGCGTGAACGCCTTCTGAAAAGCCGAGGACACGGGGGCTGCCTGAAACACGACATCACGCCGACGATACGGGCCACCGGTACTGGTTTTGGTGGATTGCGCATTGGCCAGGTTGCTGGCAATCACATTCAACCGGTGTCGTTGTGCATCGAGCGCCGATACGGAGACGGCGAGACTATCTGATAAATCCATCACACACCTCGTTATGGTTCGTCCATGACTCGAACAAGCGCATCACTGTATCCCCGAATGATTACCGTCCTTCGCGAATCGCATTCAGAAGGCCCTTGAATTTCATGCCAATGATTGTCGCCGCCGTGTTGTACTGCTGGGCGTTGTCCGACATCTTGGCCATTTCGAGTTCGATGTTGACGGAATTGGCATCGAGCGGGAGATCGCCGGCAGGAACCTCTTCAATGCGTCCCTGTACTCGTTGAAACCCGCTGCCCTTCGGCCCGATGTGCTGCTGATGGGTTGAGACCAAGGCGATCGGCAGTTTGCCCTGTTGCGCATTCGCCAGAGCCTGACCGAAGTTCAGGTCCGTGGCGCGATACTTCGGGGTTTCCTCATTGGCAATGTTGGCTGCAATCACCTGCTGGCGGGCCCCGCGCAGATCCAATGAACGTTCAAGCAGCTGCATGGTCCGGTCAAAAATGGTCATGGTCCACACTCCGTAGAAAGTTCGGTGTTCAACGGTGCAATCTGTGTACCCCGTTCAGAATGGGGATTTTTCCGGGTTCACCCGAGTCTGTGTGACAATGTGCGCTCGGCCGGCACCGGGCAAATACGACCTAGAGGGAAAATTTTGCCCAGCATCGGGCGAATGAGACGTCAGGGTTTTTCTGCCTCCACCTGATATCCCAGATCACGATATTCCCGTAACTTATTGCGCAACGTGCGGATACTGATGCCCAACTCCTTGGCGGCATGCGTCCGATTCTCTTTGACTCGCGCCAAGGTCTTGAAGATCAGATCCCGTTCCATTTCCCACAGCGACCCGTGCGCCGAGGGCGCGACGAGCGTTTCTACGGTTTCGACTGGTTGGATGGGAACCGTTCCGTCCCCCGGCATCAAGTGATCGACGTCAACCGCGTTCCCCGTTGTCACTAAAATGGCGCGTTCCATGACATTTTCCAGCTCCCGCACGTTCCCCTTCCATGCCCGCTGCTGAAGATCTGCGATGGCGCGCTCGGACAGGGTCGGCACGGTAAGGCCATTGCGTTGGGCCGAGGAACGGAGAAAATGCCTGGCGAGCAGCGGAATGTCGCCCGGTCGTTCACGGAGCGGAGGCACCGTGACGGGAAATACATTCAAGCGGTAAAACAGGTCCTCTCGGAAACGGCCTTGCGTCACCTCGTGGTAGAGAGAGCGATTCGTCGTCGCGATCACACGGATGTTGACCGGGACCGGATCCCGCCCTCCGATGCGATCAACTTCCCTCTCCTGCAACACTCGCAAGAGTTTCGATTGCAGGCCCAAATTCATTTCGCTGATTTCATCGAGAAACAGCGTGCCGGTATGGGCCATTTCAAACTTGCCCAGCTTTTTCTGAATCGCCCCGGTAAACGCCCCGCGCTCATGACCGAACAACTCACTCTCCAGCAAACTGTCCGGAAGCGCCGCGCAGTTGAGGGCCACGAAAGGTCGATGGGCACGGGGGCTTCTCGCATGAATGTACCGGGCCAGTAACTCTTTTCCCGTGCCGCTTTCGCCGCTGATCAACACGGTGGCTTGGCTGGCGGCGACCCCTTCCAGCGTCGTGAGCAGACGAATCATGCCGGGATCTTGCGTGAGTATCGCGCGCGCCTCCAGCGCCGCAGGGGCATCCTGCTCATCCGGCTCTGTGCTGGCTTGAAGATTGAGAATCACCCGCTCGAGCAGGTCGGTCGAGAACGGTTTTAAAATATAATCATTCGCGCCATATTTCATGGCTTCGACAGCCGTTTCGACCGTGCCGTACGCGGTCATGAGAATGATGAACGTCTGCGGAGCTTTCTGCTTTAGAGCTTTGACGAGTTCGAGCCCGTTCAGACGAGGCATTTTTAGGTCGGTCACCACCAGCCAGGGCTTCAACCGTTCCACCTGCTCGATCGCATCCGCCCCGTCGATGGCGCTACGGACTTGATACCCCATTCGACGCACGGTTTCTGACAATGCCGTTCGCATCGACGGTTCATCATCCACGATCAAGACCATGCGAGCCTCATCGGCAGAAGCGGAAGGTCCTTGTAAGGCTGGTTGCGCGCTCATTCGTACCTCTTTTCTTCGGTGATGCTCGTAATGTGACGTGAACGTTCTGAAGGGGCGGACACGGTGACAAGTGAAACAGGCGTCGACGAAGGTTGTCGTGGTCCTCGCGGCAGGGTGATCACAAACGATGTGCCATGGGCCGGGCGACTTTCCACATCAATCCGCCCGTGGTGGGCTTCGACCAGGGCGTGCACGATGGCGAGGCCCAACCCGGTCCCCTGATCCTTCGTGGTAAAGAACGGATCAAATACTCTCGACTGCAATTCAGCCGGAATGCCCGTACCGGTGTCGCTTACCGTGATATGAACCGCCGGCACCTCCTGGATCTCCGGAGGGGATGGACAGGCCGTGAGCGTGAGCGTCCCGCCCTTCGGCATGGCCTGAACCGCATTCAAGACTAAATTTAAGAGGACCTGTTTCATCTTGGGGCCATCGCACCAGAGCTTGGGGACAAGCTGATGCACCTGGCAGCGGACCTCGACGGTGTCCGGCGGGATGGCGTGACTGGCCAGTGTCAGCACTTCGCGTATCAGTACTTCCGTGTCATGCCATCCCAGACGCGAACAGTCGGGACGGGTATACACGAGCAGGTTCGAGAGGAGCTGATCCATGGATTGAACCGCCATGGAAATATGTTCCGCATAACTCCGGAGCTGAGGCTGGTCGCGAAGGTCCTTGCGTAACATGGAGGCGAACAACTCGACACTGCCTAACGGGTTTCGAATTTCGTGAGCGATGCTGCCGACCATCTGGCCCATGGCCTCCAACCGGTTGCGCCGTTGCAACCGATCCTCAAGCTGGCGAATGCGCGTCACGTCATGGATCAACACCAGTTTTCCGATCAGGTTCCCGGATTCGTCGGTGAGGTCGGTTTGTGAGAGGGCGATGGTGACGCCGCTGGGGAGCACGAGCGGGTACTCTCCATGGTCTTTGCGAATTTCTGCCAGCACGGCGCTGGCCTGGCGCCCTCGCAGTTGAGCCTGTGGTACGCCCAGCAGCTGCTCTGTGGAATGATTGCACCGCACCACCACATCCTGTGAGTCGGCCACGATAACGCCGGTGTCCAGGGATTCCAACACGGCCGTGACATGGGCACGCATTTCCTCGGTTTCGCGAAGATGCTCGCGGAGACTGGCATTGGTTTGCGCGAGCTCGAGATCCATTTGCTGGAGACGCGTCGTCAACGCATCGTACGACTGCTGCAGGACGGTGGCGGCCTGATCAAAATCGCGAAACGCGCGCGTCAGCAAATCGTTGTTGGTGGTGTCGCCTTCCTGCCTGATCACGGTTTTTTCCCCCGTTTGTCGACCGGTGGTTCCGGCAATTCATTGTCCAACATGGCTGCCATGCGGCGAACGAGACTATCAGGATTGACGCTCAGTGCACGCAGACCGTTTTTCGCGAAATCCTCGCGCTTCTCACCGCGTGCCAGTTGAACCATCTGTAGTTGGGCCCACGCCTCCTGCTCCAGCTCAAGGCCAGCGACGACAGCCTCTTTGTACATGGCCAGTGCCTGCGACCGGCGATTCAGACGAGCCAGCACCTCGGCATGCCGCAGCAGGTCTGCCGCGGGAAGTTCCTGACCGGCTTTGATCAGCCCGTCGTAGATAGCCGCCGCCTCGGCGGGTTGTTTGGACTGCGCCAACACGGCCGCGAGTTTGAGCTGCACCATCGTGCGGTCATGGTGCCGCGGATTGTGAGCCAACCATTGTTTGCCCAGCTTGAGCAGGGCGGCGAGATTTCCTTCTCCCTCGAACGAGTTCAGAATTCCACGCAAGGCCTCCCCGGAAAACCGGCCGGTTGGAAATTCCAGACGGTACCGTTCAAAGACCGAGCGCGCGGCCCGCATATCTTTTTGTTCCATGTAGCTGTAAGCCAGCCCCATGAGCGCCGCTTCATGGAACTTCTCTGCCTTTGCATCGCGAACCAGTGACTGGAACAGCCGCGCGGACTCCACGGGAAATCCTAAGCGACGATGTGCCTCTGCAATCTTGAGCAACAGCTCTGTGCCGGCATACAACCGGTCGGCAAACGGCCCGTGCCGATGGAAGATGTTGATCAGTTCAAAATCGTCTTCTGCTTTAAGCGCGGCTTCAAGACGAGGGCGAAGGAAACGGACCAGCTGCACGCCGCCTTTTTCCGGCCAGGGATCGTTGTCAAATTTTCCGCTGCGTAACACCACCTGTTCATACGCACGGACGGCATCTTCTGGCTTGCCTGCCCTCTCCAAGGTTTCTCCGAGGTGGAATAGCGCCTCGCTGCCGACAATTGACCCTTCATTGTCCTTGGCACTCTGTTCGAATAATCGGCGAGGACTGAGCATCTCCCCTGCCTTCAAGGGAACATGATCCAGATGCGCCGAAATCGTATGTCGAAGATTGATCTCTTCTCCCTCCGGATCCAGATGTTCCTGCACATCGGCATATCGAAGGCGGGCCGTCGCGGCCACAGGAGCTTCAGGGTATTGGCTTAATAAGGCTGCGTAGAAAATACTCGACTCAGCCCACCGCCCGGCTTCCTTGTAACTATCGGCGAGGTAGGTCAGCACGAACGGAGTTTCAGGCCGGTTTGGATATAGATTGTAAAAATGCAGCAGCTGCTCCCGCATGACCGGGCCGCGCTTGGCCTCCCCTGCCGTATCGGCATACCGCAGCAACGCAAAGGCATCGCTCCGCAGCGCGGCCGGCCATCGGCCGGAAATACTCTCGTAGAGCGCGTCGGCATCTTTCATCCGGCCCAGCCGATAGAGACTGTGGGCTTCGCCCAATGAGGCAGAGACCAGCAGCGTGGGATCCACGGTCCGCTTCAACACGTGATCGAAGGTTTGGGTGCTCTCTTTCCAATTTTTAAAACCTCGCTGGACGTAGGCGAGACCGAGCATGGCGCGGTTGGCATCAAACGAATCGATTTCCGACAGGGAAAGTGCATGCTGATAGGCAATCTGCGCTTCCTGGAACCACCCTTCGATGCGATAGACATCGCCGATGCGCCAGGCGGCCCGTTTGGCATTCGTCGATTGCGGGTTCTCGCGCATGAGTGTTTTGTATTGGTCGATGATGTCCAGTGGGCGGACACCAGGGTCGTGACTCTGAAGCGTGCTTTCCGCGAGGAACGCCTGAATGGACGATCTGAGCGGCGACTCCCGGCGGTCGCGAAGCATGTTCGTGAAATGGAGGCGTGCCTCCAGATATTGCCCTTGATGGTAGAGACCGACTCCCTGCTCGAACTGCTTCCATTCCGGACTTTCCGGCAGCCGCTCGAAACGTGGACCTGGATCAGGTAATGCCCCACGAACGAGCTCCGACGGCTCCGCCATCATGGCCGGCAGCTCTTGTCGCATTGTGGAAAGGCCACCCGTGGCCGTGGCGGGGACGATTCCTACTAGCAGAAGCCAACTTACAATAGGAGTGAGGACGTAGCGGGCTGTGGTGGATGAATTTCGCACAGGCGGCAATTCAGCAAGTCCTGTGCCCCTAGAGGAGTCCGGTAACTCACTGCATCGCTTGATGATTTAGGCGAACCGAGGCGGAAAACTGAGAGAGGTGTCAGAAATACCAACGGCGGGAACGAGGAAGCGGTCAAAAAAATGACATGGCAAGAGAGGTCGTAAGATTTGTCAGTTTTGGATCGAGTAGCCGTGACTTTTCGGATCAAAGCCTTTCCGTTTCAGTTTTTCCACCAGTGTTGTCCGATTGACCTGCAGCAACTGCGCGGCCCGACTGGTTATGCCATTTGCCTTGCGTAGCGCTTCCCCAATGAGACGGTTTTCGTAATGTTCGAGTTCTTTGGTCAGATTGATACCATCTTCGGAGAAGCGGATAAATTGCTCGGGGGCCTCGACCGCCTTTCCGCCTGCCGTTTTCAACGCACGTTCAGGAAGATCGGCCAGCGTAATCATTCCCCTCTTCTTCAACACGCAGAGACGTTCGATCATGTTCTCAAGTTCACGGATATTTCCCGGCCATTCCTCTTCGGTCATGCGAACCAGGGCATCCGGCTCCATGCCAAGAATCTCGGTCCTGCGCAGTTGATTGAATTGAGCGATAAAGTGGTTCACGAGGAGCGGAATATCGCTGCGCCGTTCCCGTAATGGAGGAATGTGAATGGGAATGACGTGCAATCGGTAATACAAGTCCTGCCGGAATCGTCGCTCCTGTACGGCTTGCGCCAAATCCTGATTGGTGGCGGCAATAATCCGCACATCCACGTTTATAGTCCTCGTTCCGCCAACTCGTTCGAAGCATCGTTCCTGTAATACCCGTAACAGTTTCACCTGCAACGGCAGGCTCATTTCACCGACTTCATCTAAAAAGATGGTGCCGCCATGGGCCAATTCAAAACGGCCCAGCCGCGTGTGCGCCGCTCCGGTAAAGGCTCCCTTTTCATGGCCGAACAGCTCCGATTCCAGTAGCGTTTCAGGAATCGCCCCGCAATTAACGGGCACCAGTGGACGGTCTCGGCGCATGCTATTGAAATGCAGCATTCGCGCGATCAATTCCTTTCCCGTTCCGCTCTCCCCCTCGATCAGTACGGTGCTATCGCTATCGGCAACCTTCTCGACAAAATCCAGCACCATCCGCATGGGCGCGCTGGTACCCACTAAATGTTCAAGACGATACTGGTCTCGTACCGCTTTTCGTAGCAGATGATTTTCCTGTTTAAGTTTGTAGACGTCCAATGCTTTTCGCACCACGACCGCAACGGTGTCAGGCTCAAACGGTTTGGTGATAAAGTCGAACGCGCCGGCCTTCATCGCTCGCACGGCATAATCAACCGTGCCATAGCCGGTCATCACGATCGCAATCACTTTGGAGTCGATTTTTGAGATTCTGTCTATGGTTTCCAGTCCGTCGATTCCCGGCATCTGGAGATCCGTCAGTACGACGTGTACCGGCTGATCCTTCACGGCCTCCACTCCATCCAGCCCGCTCGACATGACCGTAACCTGATGACCTTCGCTCGTAAGTGTTTCCGCCAGGAGCTGGCGGACTGCGGGATCATCATCGATTACGAGAATGTGTGACTGGCTCATAAGGGACCACTCCTCTCTGAAAGACCGAAATCTCGGAGATGGCTGGATGCAAGACGACTCTGGATAGGAAGGAAATCGGCTATTCGCATGGTAGACATATGTTGGTTCAGCTTATTGGGAATTCAGACTTTATTCAAGTAAAAGTAAGGCCTTGCGGGAAAATTGCGCTCGGACTCAAGATGCCCAGACGCACCTTGACAGCCAGGAAGAACAATTGTAGGGTTCCGCTCTGCGGAACTTCGACAATTCTCTCGACAGTTACTCATGCGGGCTGGCGTAGCTCAATTGGCAGAGCAGCGGTTTTGTAAACCGCCGGTTGG
>ERZ724526.488-NODE-488-length-22983-cov-10.844993_pt1 | contig 22983 bp, 14 predicted proteins | sample MGYA00376059_ERZ724526 | MGnify/ENA primary metagenome ERZ724526 (study PRJEB28724, sample SAMN07190883) | activated sludge metagenome | isolation source: activated sludge of sewage treatment plant in Hong Hong | place: Hong Kong | collected 2016-03-17 ...
GAAATCATTTCGGGTCTTTCGGTAGGCGACAAACTCATCGTGCAGGGTTACCAAAACCTGTATGAAGGTCAGGTCGTAGCCGAAAAAATGTAGTACCCTAACCCATTTCAAAACCACTAAACATAAACAAAGTGTCGAATCCATTAAAATATGTAGCACACAAGGTAAAGGAATTCTGGCCAACAAGCTGGGCAGTCGACAATCGTACTGCCATTTATATCATAACCATGATTATTACAGCGTACGGTCTTTATACTTTCAATGCCTTGCCCAAAGAACAGTTTCCAGACATTGTGGTACCCACCATCTCGGTGACCACAGTTTACGTAGGTAACTCTCCCAAAGACATCGAAAACCTGGTGACCCGTCCGATTGAGAAACAAATCAAGGGTATTTCCGGGGCTAAGGTCAATAAAGTCAGTTCCATATCGCAGACTGATTTCAGTCTGATCATTGTAGAATTTGATACAGACATTACGCCCGAAATCGCCAAACAAAAGGTAAAGGATGCTGTAGATAAGGCAAAGACAGATTTGCCTGCAGACCTTACCCAGTTGCCCAACGTGCAGGAATTTGCCTTTAGTGATATGCCCATCATGTATGTCAACCTCAGTGGTGATTACGATGGTGTGAAACTCAAGGAATACGCCGAAAAATTGCAGGATCGTTTTGAATCACTTTCTGAGGTTACCCGTGCTGAGATCGTAGGGGCACCTGAAAGAGAAATTCAAATCAACGTTGACCCCCTGAAAATGGAACGAGCCATGCTCAGCTTTGACGACATTGCCAATGCTGTGGCTTATGAAAATATGGACATCAGTGGGGGTCAGATTGAAGTGGGCGAAATGAACCGATCACTGCGGTTAAAGGGACAGTTTCACAATGCGCTGGCATTGAACCAACTCATTGTAAAAACACCCAATGCCGGAACAGTGAGGCTATCTGATGTGGCAACTGTGATCGATACGGTCAAACAAAAGGAGAGTTATGCCCGATTGGACGGCAAAAACGTAATCACGCTTAACATCGTAAAAAGAGCGGGTGAAAACCTCATCGAATGTGCAGCCAAGGTAAAAGACATTGTAGAGGAAATGAAAGGCCATGAATTGCCCAATGACCTCAACATCGTGATCACTGGTGACCAGAGCAAGCAGGCAGCTACTTCGTTCCACGAACTCGTCAACACCATCGTCATTGGTTTTATCCTTGTATTGCTCATCCTCATGTTTTTTATGGGTGTGGTCAATGCCTTCTTTGTAGCGTTGAGTGTACCGCTGAGTGTTTTTGTGGCATTCTTGTTTTTGCCGGCAGCCGATTTTATTGTAGGTACGGATGTGACACTCAATTTTATTGTGCTCTTTGCTCTTCTCTTTGGACTGGGCATCATAGTAGACGATGCCATTGTGGTGATAGAAAACACCCACCGTATTTATGACAATGGCAAGATACCCATTGTAAAGGCAGCCAAAGCGGCGGCGGGTGAAGTGTTCATACCGGTATTGGCCGGTACTGCTACCACCATCGCACCATTTTTCCCTTTGTTGTTCTGGAAGGGCATCATCGGTAAATTTATGATTTACCTGCCTACCATGCTCATCTTCACTTTGTTTGCCTCGTTGATTGTGGCATTCATCATCAACCCGGTATTTGCCGTTAGTTCGATGAAACCGGAGGGTAGAGAATACGAACCACCTAAAAGTGAGATTTTCAAAAAATGGTGGTTTTATGCTTTCTTTGTTTTGGGTATATTTTCCCACCTCTTTGGAGCTCCCGGCTTTGGCAATTTTCTTATTTTGCTACCCATTCTGGGAATAATTAATGCGTATATCTTACAAGACACCATTTACTACTTCCAGGAAAAGATCCTGCCAAGGTTGATGGATAGTTACGAAAAATTGTTGCACTGGTTGCTAAAAGGATGGAGACCAGTGTATATGTTTGTAGCCGTCTTCTTTTTGTTTTTTCTTTCCCTCTTTGCCCTCATTGCCAGGAAACCAGACTTTCCGTTCTTCCCCAGCGGGCAGCCCAATTTTATCTATGTGTATCTAAAGATGCCCGTAGGTACCAAAGCAGAAGAAACAGATCGTGTTTTGCGACAGTTAGAAACCAAGGTGTACAAATCGCTTGAATCACTCAAGCCCGGCGAACCGGGTTCCATAGTGGAAAGTATAATTTCCAATGTGGCCCTCAACGCTAATAATCCCATGGACAATAATCGCAGTGTGCAATCCAACCTGGGTCGTATCCAGGTATCGTTTGTCGAATTTGCAAAAAGGCCTTACCAGCCCACCTTACCATACCTCGACAGCGTGCGAATGTTGGTGAAAGATATTCCGGGAGCTCAGGTCACCGTAGAACAGGAAGGTGGAGGTCCTCCAACCGATCCGCCCGTGAACATCGAAGTGTATGGTGATGACTTTGATGCCAATGCCAAAGTAGCAACCGACCTTTACAATTACCTGGACACCAATAGGGTGGAAGGTATTGAAAACCTGGCCATGGACACTGACCTCAACAACCCTGAAGTGTCAATTGTAGTTGACAAAGAACGCGCTGCCATCGAAGGGGTAAGCAGTGCTCAGGTGGGTATGGCCATTAGAACAGCCTTGTTTGGCCGCGAGGTGAGCAAGTTGAAATCCGGAGAAGATGAGTATAAAATACAGCTGCGTTACGATCAGGTCAAACGCAATGATATTCAAAACCTCATCAATATGCGCATTACCTTCCGTGACTTTAATACAGGCAGGATCAAGCAGGTGCCTATAAGTGCAGTGGCCAAGTTTGACTTTACCAGCAGTACCGGTGGTATTAAACGAAAAGACAACAAACGTACCATCCAATTGCAATCGAATGTAACCGATCTTACAGCTGTAGCATCCATTAATCAGGAATTGAAAGAAAAAATCAACGAATTTCAAAGCATTTATTCCATGCCCGATGGTGTATTTATCAGGCAGACTGGTGAAAGCGAACAACAGCAGGAAACCAACGCCTTCCTGGGCAAAGCTTTCATTATTTCATTGGGTATGATCTTTTTGATTTTGGTATTACAATTCAATTCTGTGAGCAAACCTTTCATCGTATTGACAGAAATATTTTTCTCAGTCATCGGGGTCTTCCTGGGCTTTGCCCTTACAGGTATGACCATGCCTACCATCATGGTATTGGTTGGGGTCATAGGGCTGGCAGGCATTGTTATTAAAAACGGTATCCTCCTGCTTGAATTTACCGATGAGTTGCGCTCAAGGGGAATGAAAACAAGAGAAGCTGCCATTCAGGCTGGTAAAATCAGGATTATACCGGTATTGCTTACCGCAGTTGCCACCATTCTAGGCTTGTTCCCGCTCGCCATTGGATTCAATATTGACTTTGGGTCTTTGTTTACCCACCTTGATCCCAAGATCTTTATTGGAGGTGATAGTGTGGTGTTTTGGGGACCTCTTGCATGGACCATTATATTCGGGCTTATCTTTTCGTTTTTCCTTACCCTGTTGATGATACCTAGTATGTATGTCATCTCTGAAAGATTAAGAAGACCGATGGTAAAATTTTATGGTACCAAGTTTATTGCCTTACTCGGCTTTTTGGGCCCCTTGTTTTTCATCTTTGCCGGTATCATGTACCTGGTAAGATGGCTCACCGGCCGCAGAGTTTGGAACGGCACTTATCGCAGTTGGGTGTAAATATTTTTTTAGGTTAGATACAAAGGAGGTCTGTGATTTTCGCAGACCTCTTTTTTTTTATGTTAAATTAATCATATACCATCATTGATTTTTGGTAAAGAGCGTCAATTTTAGTAATATTGTCATTCAGGCAGCCTGATATTTACAGCTTGCCATCCCATGGTCGGGAATTATAAATCCGAAAAGTTACAAATTCTGTGCAACTGAATGGTGATGTTTTCATCACCGGGATCATACAGTTATAAATACAAAATAGGAAGAGATGGAGAATGTGATGACAATTGCTTTTTGGTGGCTTACCGCCGCTTTTATTTTTGGTCTGGTAGCACGTTTTTTTAAGTTGCCGGCGTTGATTGGTTTTTTGGCTGCCGGTATGTTGGTGGAAGCCTTAAATATTGATCACTCCAACATGGACGAACTCATTGAAGTAATTGCCGATTTGGGGGTGATGTTGTTGCTTTTTACCATAGGACTCAAAATTAAACTCAGCAACATCCTTCGTCCGGAAATACTTTATACGTCGGGCTTCAATATGTTGCTGGTTGCAACCTTGACCGGTGCTTTGATTTTTGGATTGTCGTACACACCTTTGGTTTTGTTTTCCAATCTGAACCCCTGGTCATGTTGGTTGATAGGATTTTCGCTGAGTTTTTCAAGCACGGTATTTGTGGTGAAAATTTTGGAAGAAAGAGGTGAATTGTCTTCATTCCACGGGAAAAATGCCATTTCTATCCTTGTCATTCAGGATATTTTTGCGGTCTTGTTTATGACCCTTGTGTCAGAGAAAACACCATCGCCATGGGCTTTGTTGATTCCGGTATATCTTTACCTGGTCAGAATCCCTCTTAACTTTCTCTTATCTCGTTCCGGTCACGGTGAATTGTTGACGGTATTTGGCTTTTTTGCAACTTTTATTACGGGTGCAGCCGCTTTTGAATGGGTGGGTCTCAAACCCGATTTAGGTGCCTTGCTTGCCGGAATGCTGCTGGTAAAACACCGCAAAGCAGATGAATTGTATGACCGCATGATGGGCTATAAAGATTTTTTCCTGATTGCTTTTTTTATTTATGTAGGACTTACCGGTAAACTCAATTGGAATGTGGTATTGGCTACCCTCATTTTATTTCCCCTCATGTTTCTTAAAGGCGCCGTGTTTATGTCACTTTTTTCAAGATTCAAAATCAGGGCACGTACGGCTTATCTTACCTCTTTGAGTTTGAGCAATTTCAGTGAGTTTGCATTGATAACGGGTTTGGTAGGATACAAGGCGGGTTGGCTCCCTTTGGAATGGATTACCGTTTTTGCTGTATTGATGACGCTTTCGTTTTTGGTGTCTTCGCCATTCAATGCAAGGGCTCATGATTTATTTGATAAGTACCGCAATAAATTGCTGGCTCTCAACACGGGCGGCATGTACATAGACGAAGAACCAAAGTCTATTGGAGATGCACAATATATGGTGGTGGGTTACGGCAGTATTGGCAGACCAGCCTACCACTATCTCAAAGATGAACTGGGACTCAAAACCATAGCCATTGACTACAACCACGAAGTAGTGAAAAAGTATAAAACAAATGGCATCAACATCAACTGGGGGGATAGCAGCAATAGCATCTTTTGGGATTCATTGGATCTCTCTCACCTTGAGTTGGTCTTTCTAGCAGTGAGTTCCCATGAAAGCAATATGAGCATCTTGCATGAAGTTTTAAAACTTCCCAATCGTAAATTTAAACTTGCTGCCTTTTGCAATTACCCGGATGAGGCCAAAAAGCTCAAAGAACTGAAGGTGGATTATGTTTACGATTTTAAAATTTACCAGGGTGAAGACTTTGCAGAACAGTCGATAATCAAGTTTAAAAAAGAAGTTAGAATCTAAATATTTACCTGGCATTGCCATGCTAAAATCTGTTACTATTGAAACTCAAATTGAAGACCAAAATAGCGTTTCTTTATTAGGAAGATTAAAAAAGGGAGACCTTAACCAAGGCCTCCCACACACATTTCAGAAAGGATAAATCGGAAATATCCAAATATATCAGTGATTATTGTTTGGTAAATTTGGTGGCATAACGATATCGGGTACCATAGATGTAAACTATGTACATGCCCGCATTCAAATTGGCTACCGAAATTCTTGCCCTTCCATTTTGCGCGCTCTCTCTAAGTACCATTTTGCCTGAGAGGTCATAGACTTCGAGGTTTGACGCCACCAGGTCTTGGGCATTGCCTTCAATTCTTATATCCAGATAATCATTGGAAGGGTTGGGGAATGTAGTAATGTGCAATTTACCTCCGCCATTGACATCAACAACTGCCGTTAATGGATATTCATCACGCGTGCTGCCTTTGAGGTAAACGGCCGAAATTCCCGGCACTGCCAATGTCTTTGCTGGAGCTTGCATTCCTTCGGTCAAGGGTGTTTCAAAAGCGAGAAATTTGTTCCCGGCTCTCTCTGCTACATAGACAAATTTGTTTTTTGTATCGAGCGCCACATCTACAGGATTTCCCAGTTGAGTGGCTGCTCCCTTAATTACTACCTGTTCACTTCTTGAGATTACATTGTCAGTGCTTTTAGCTGTAAAGGCTTCAATCCAAATGATACCTCCATCTGTACCTGATGCAGCATCACCAATATCGGTAAGTACCATGATGTCGCTATCGTGGTCGTAATACAAGCCATGGGTTCGAACAAGATCATCTATTCGGATTCTTTGATCCGGAACAATGGCTCCTCCCTGCCTGGTGAAAAAATTCTGGAACACTGCCAACTCATTGGAATTGTCAACTACTGCATAAAGGGTATTTACATCTGCCTGTATGCCCCATACATTGAAGTCAACCAGATGGGTCCTTAATAGCTTTATGCCGTTGGCATCATATTTATACACCAACAGTTTGTTTTGATTGTTGTTGGCAGCTGTTGCGTCTTCCGCCACTACCATAAGGTCTCCTGCAACTGAAATTTCGCGACCATTGATGAAATCTGACGTCGAACTGGCCGTTAAAACAGGGGCTAAACCATCTCGTACATTGTCCAATACATTGCTAAATTGGTCGAGCCGATTGTTGCTCCTGTTGAGTTGAATCAGCAAATCATTCTGCTCATTGTAATAAATACCATCCGCATCTTTGGCTTTGTTAACGAAGCCGGTCTGTGAAAAAGACTTATCACTATTGACTCCAATGATATCCACTCTTTTGGTTGTGTTAGATGATGCAAAAACGGTACCTACCTGAGTTGTTTGGTTGCTGGCATCAACAAAGATTTGGCCACTGCAATCTCCTGTTCCGCTTGAGGGTTGAGCCAGGTAAGGGAAGCTTGCTGTAAAGGGTTTGTCATTCCTTTCAACACCTGTTGTATAACCAAGTACATTTAAAAGTTGTGGTGTAACCGGACTGGCAGTAGTACCTGGTATATAGTCATCATACCATAAACCAACTGCTGCCAATACGGCGCCACCTACAGCTTGCAGTTCAATGCGGGTTACATCATCTTCCAACCTTCTGCCGTTTGGAAAACCATCCATATTGGGAATAAATTCGATATTGGTATTGGTGTTGTAAGGAGCTGTTGTAAGACCAAGTACTGCTGCCTGTATCAAACCCAACGAGCTAAAATTGGGATCGTTTCTGGGCGTAGGAGGTACCGCCATATTCAGTCTGAGCATGTCACCTCCATTGGGCAGGAAGTTGTTGACAAACGGCTTGCCGGCTGCAAGAGGATTCCCATTTTTGCCGGTGGCCAATTGATAAGGAATTACGTTGGGTACACCTGTATGAAAGGCAGGCCACAAATCTACAGACCTGGGCTTGCCGGGAGCTGGCAAAAGAAGGGTTCCAAATACAGCATCATCCAATGCTGTGCCGGCCAAAGCAGGATTGCCTTTCAACCCGTATAAGCCATCTGCAGCATTGGTGAAGTCAAAGGCTCCCAATGATTTTTTCTGGATTCGCAGTGGTTCCAGCGATGGCACAGCACCGCCAAACAAATCATCGTCCATATACAGAGCCAATTCGGGATTGAAAAAATACTCATCTAAGGTGGTTTCTGCAAATTCTTCGTAAGGAGTCAGGCTATTCCAATAGTCTTTTTTTCCAACAGGAATTACAGCTTCATTGGTAAGCGGCATACCCAATCTGGATACCTGTATCCATTCTCCCTCATAACTGGGATCTGCATTGGCAGAAAGCGTGGTTATTGCCTTTCTGCTGGCAGATGCCCATACACCAATTACATAATCACCATCCAATATATTTGCGGGTTGCGGAGAAGCACCTTTTTTTAGCAATGTACCAATGTTTACCTTAATTGCAATCGCGCTTACATTCATACAGGCAAGGCCATCTATAGCATTACCAGCCTGTCTGGGAGCATTGCCCAGGTCAAAAATTCCACCCAAGTCAACAAAAAAAGGATCATCGGTTGGTCCGGCAAAAACTGTTTCCCCGGTTGTGGCATTGGTGATGGCATTATTGAACAAAGCATCATAGCTGGTGTTCAAACCCACCGCACTTTCTATGGATCTAGGACCAATATTGTTTGGAGGTACTATGCCATTGGCAACAATGGTTTGCCAAGTCGTTCCATTGTCCATGCTCCTTTCCAATGTGTAACTAGTCTTTAGATTCTGCTTGCCCAGTCTTATGTTAAAAAATGTACTCGGGTCCTCATTGATTTTATGAAAAGTAAATCGATATGTGATTTCATCACCCGGAATAGAGGCATCATTGTCAATGTGAATTTCGTATCGTATGTTTTCTCCAAAACTAAAATAATTGGGACCACCATGGGGTAGCTGCATGGGTACGTAGGTGGCAATGATGGTAATCGTATTGGGATCGTCAGGACTCCTGAAGGCATACAAATCAACATTGTCTGCCAAAGGGTCGTTGGCAATCAGCGGGGCTTCTCTGTGCGAAGAAGCCAGCAGTGGCACGTTGCACAACACTGCTATGATGATGACAAATAATATAGGGTAAATAATTTTTGATTTCATGATAATATTATTTTAATAAGTTATTTGGAAGCCAGGGTACCTCTCCAGGGTTTGGCCAGATAAGGGAATGATGAATCGAAGGCTGCATCATTAGCATTTACTCCGGTTCTAAATGTAATCACGTCTAATAAATCCTGTGTAACCGGACTAGCCGACGTACCGGGAATATAGTCATCATACCAAAGACCAACAGCTGCCAATACGGCACCACCAACGGCTTGCAGCTCTATGGTTGTTACATCATCTTCCAATCTTCTGCCATTCGGAAAACCATCCATATTGGGAATAAATTCGATATTGGTATTGGTATTGTAAGGAGCTGCTGTTAGACCAAGCACTGCCGCCTGAATCAAACCCAGCGAGCTGAAATTGGGGTCATTTCGTGGTGTTGGGGGAACTGCCATATTTAAACGCAACATGTCACCTCCATTGGGCAGAAAGTTGTTGACAAAAGGCTTGCCAGCTGCCAGTGGATTTCCATTTTTTCCTGTGGCAAGTTGATAGGGAATTACATTGGGTACACCCGTATGAAAGGCTGGCCATAAATCCACCGATCTGGGCATGCCGGGTGCCGGCAACAGCAAGGTTCCAAATACGGCATCGTCCAGAGCGGTGCCGGCCAAAGCAGGATTGCCTTTTAAACCATACAAACCATCTGCGCCATTGGTAAAATCAAATGCGCCCAACGATTTTTTTTGAATGCGGAGTGCTGAAAGAGCAGGTACGGCTCCTCCAAACAAATCATCATCCATGTACAGTGCTAATTCCGGATTGTAAAAAAAGGCATCAAAGAGTGTATCTGCAAATTCCTGATACGGGGTCATCCTGTTCCATAGATCTTTATATCCTATCGGTATCACAGCCTCATTTGTCAAAGGCATACCTAAACGTGATACTTGTACCCATTCGCCAGCGGTTTCATTTTGCCCTTCTTTTTTCAATGTGGTCACAGCCCTCCTGCTGGCCGAGGCCCACACACCAATGACATAGTCACTATCAAGAATATTCGCTGGTGTGGATGAGGCCCCGACCTTAAGGAGTGTGCTTATAGGAATCTGTAGTACCAGGCTATGAACATTGGTTCCGGCCAAACCATCGCGTGAAGGACCATCCTGACGTGGGGCATTTCCCAAATCAAAAATACCGCCGAGGTCAACATAAAAGGGATCGTCTACCGGACCGGCAAAAACTTTTTCACCCGTCGTAGCTTGAAATATTCCTTCACTAAACAACTGGGCATAGGATTTACCTAGTCCAATTCCTGACTCAATGGATCTGGGGCCAATGTTGGGTGGTGGCACAATGCCTCCATTGACAATGGTCTCAAAACTAACGCCTCCGTTCATGCTTCTTTCCAGTAGGTAACTAACTTTGAGATTCTGTTTGCCCAACCTGATATTAAAAAATGTGCTGGGGTCTTCATTGACGGTGTAAAATGTAAATCGGTATACAATTTCATCTCCATGTTTGGAGGCATCATTGTCAATGTGGATCTCATATCTTACATCCTTTCCAAAGCCATAGTAGTTGGGGCCTCCAAAAGGCAATTGAGCCGGAATGTAATTGGCAATGATGGTAATCGTATTGGGATTGTCAGGACTCCTGAATGCATATAGATCCGTATTGTCGGCCAGAGGATCATTGGCAATCAAAGGAGCTTCGCGGTGGGATGAGGCCCTTAACTGCCCCAGGTAGAAAATGGACAAGACACTAAGCGCAGCGATCCTGACCAAAAATGTGAAACAATTTTTTTCTCTCATGATGATTTGATTTTAAAATGTGAAGAGTTAAATTTTGGCTTTTATAACTTCAAGGTCCGGATGTTTGGATTGTGTAGCTGTTGCAGCTTGATAATGCAACCTTGCATTTTTCAAATCCATTCCTTCTACTTCCAGCATGGCAATGGTCCTATTGACGTCAATATTGAGTGGTCGCTTCTTTAATTCCTTGGCTGCGTATTGAAGTGCAGTTTTGGTATCGCTGAACAGTTCATTGTACACATGAGCATATTCCAGATCCATGTTATGACCTGATTGGGTATCATCTTCCAGCATAGCCAGGATTTCTGTTTTCAATTTTTCGCACAGTGCTGTTTTTTTCTGTTTTTTGTACAAATTGGCCAACGTTACATAAAAGTCTACTTCGGGCACTATGTCAATTGCATCTTTCAATCTGGACTCGGCTTCATTGAAATCATTGGCCTTTATCGCCAATTTACCAAGACCCGCAATGGCAAAAGGATAATTGGGTCTTTCCTGCAGAATGCTTTCATATACCATTCTGGCTTCCTGGTTGTATCCATACCGCATCAGCATTTCTGCATAGGTATGCATGGCCCATGCAGTTTCTTCCTGACCCGGGTAGCCTGCCTGGATGGCCATGAGCATTGCTTTCTTTGCTCCATCAATGTCTCCAAAAATTTCCCTCAGGTAAGATACCCTTGAATACGATCTTAGATCAGGCCTGATCGCTACCATCTGATCAGCCAGTAATACTGCTTTTTGGTACTGTCCCAACTCAACATGGCAATCAACCAACACGCCATAAATTTGCGCATTGTAAGGATTTAATGCCAGGGCTGTTTGACCCGTATTTAATGCCGCATTGAAATCGTGTAGAGAAAGTTGAACTCCTGCCTTAGTGACCAGGGCATTGAAGCGGTCTTCATTGTCAAGTGTTTTATTTTCCAAAATGTGATCCAACACCGCTTGCGCTGCAGGATAGTAATGACCGTGTTCTCCTGTGATTCGTGCCTCTTTAATAAACAAATAGGCAAGGGCGGTAGCTGCTTTGTGATCATTGGTATTGGCCGTCAATTGATTTCTCAGACTTACATACCTGCGTTGCACTTCATCCCATTCCTGGCCCAACATTATGCGTTCATTTCTATCTAATAACTGAGGGATGGAAAATGCTTTGGTGTCAGCATCTCTTTTTGCCCAATAGGCAGAAACAATCAGCACTAGCAAAAGACCTGCACCAAGAGAATAGAGTTTAAAAGATTTTGTTTTCATGATGAAAAAATTTGAATTGTGAATGTGTGTTTCGATTATGTACGGAAACAAGGGTCTTTTTGGATTTAGCGTTTTTTATTTTTTTTATAATTATTTAGGAAAACAGGCTTTAGGCAAAGATTATCAGCGTTTTAATTGAAAATCAATGGAGCATTTTTTTTAAACCAGACTATTAAATCCAAATTGCCTTCTGTATTCGTATATATTTTGGAAAGCTTTTACCATTGCCCGTTTTTGCACAAAAGCATCGGTATCGGCAACATAATTTTAAACACCAAAAAAATAGATTAACTTTGTAAGACACATTAGAACACCATAGGCTTTGATGCAGGTAAATACAGAGGATGTAATCACGGGTTTGCTTATTTCAAGAAATGAGCAAGGCATCCGTCTGTTGTACCGCCATTATGCTGACACGATTTATGGTATCATCCTTAGAATTGTGCCAGGAGAAGAAGAAGCCAAAGAAGTGCTCAATGATGTTTTTTTAAAAGTATATGACAACATCACTTCCTATGATGCTTCCAAGAGTAAATTGTTTACCTGGATGGCACGAATTGCCAGAAATGCAGCGATCGATAAAATAAGAAGTGCCAATTATAAAATGAATAAGTCCACCCAAAATATTGACAACAATTTTGAAGCACAGTCCAAAAAATATGAAGCTGTGATTGAAGATAGCGGTATTATCAAATTAATACAGGCATTGGATCATGACCTTCAAAACATTGTCAGACTTGTTTACCTTCAGGGATATACCCAACAGGAATGTGCCGACGAACTTCAACTACCTCTCGGCACCGTAAAAACCAAAACAAGAAGAGCTTTATTGCTTTTAAGGGAGTCGCTCAAAGGAGAAGGACTTTTCCTTATTTTCTTTGCCTTTGGAATGATACATCTGATTTATAAAATGATATTGTCATAATGGATATCAAGGCATACATAGCATCCGGCATCCTGGAACAATACGTTATTGGCGCCTTGTCTGAAAAGGAAATGGCAGAAGTAGAGCAAATGATGTTGCAATACGATGAAGTCAAAAAAGAGGTAGAAGCCATAGAAGCCGGATATGAAACTTTAACCAGAGCCTATGCTGCTAAAGCCCCTGTCAGTGAAGAGGAAATCCTGAATTACGTGAGAAAAACCCCGGGCAATACCGCCATTCCATCTGAAAGTAAGTTGAGCAAATGGTGGCCTCTTTTGCCAGTTTTTGGTCTGGGCATTTTAACAGTATCTTTTTACTTTTCTCTTGATCAAACAAAACAAGAACTCGAAAAGGCCAACAAAAAATATGCTGTGCAAAATAAAGTTTGTGCTGAAACCTCACGTGAAAATGTGTTGCTGAAAGAAAGGTTATTTTATATCATTAGCCCCGAATCGAGGGTCGTTTTATTGAAGGGCACGGATCTGGCCAAAAATGCCTACGCCACGGTAGTTGTCAATAAAGACCAATCCAATATTTACCTTGCGTCCAATGGCTTGCCAGCTCCTCCTTCCGGTAAACAATACCAGCTTTGGGCACTCAAAGACGGCAACCCTATAGACATGGGAGTCTTTGATGTATCTAACAGTGAATTAATCGAAAAGCCAGGTATTCCGGGTGCTCAGGCTTATGCCATCACCCTCGAAAAAACAGGAGGTTCTCCCAAACCAACACTTGAACAAATGTATGTTATGGGTAGTTGATCAAACTGAATCAAATCAGGATTATCTGCAAAATCAAGAGAGGCTTTTGTTGCCTGCATGCTGAGACCTGCCGAATGTAACCAATACCATACTTTTACTAAAATGAGATTAGGCCGATTGTGTTAACATTACAACCGGCCTAATTTTTTAATATTCCAAAGTATAAGCCAGTCCTCAAAAGAAAAGGGCTGCGTATAGTTCGAATTTGAATGCCTGTTTGTGATTGATAAAATAGCCTCGTATAAAATATGTATATTTATAATGCAAAAGAAATACTCAGTCTCATAAAGAAAGGACTACCGGGTGTGAAATGAATTTCCTCAACACCCTGGTCTTCATGTTGAAGTCTGCTCAAGGTGTTAAATTGAGTTTCTTTCCACCGCGTGTTGAAAAGGTTGTTGATTTGTGTTCCAAGTGTTACAGCACCCTTGCGATATGTACATTGAAGATCAAATACCGTATAACCTGTGGCAATGACTTCGTTGGTTTCATTGGCAGGCCGATCACCCATATAGCGATACCTTAGACTGGCGGATATGCCTTTGGCATTTTGGTAATTCAATCCTCCCACTGAGGTGATCACCGGAGCGAGTGGAATGTATGGCTCTGTACTGTTATGTAAAGCCCTGGGCCTTGCAAAGTTCAAGTCCAGATCGGCAAACCAATTTCGTGTCAGCTGGTATCGAGCCGACAAATCAAGGCCCAATCTGCCCGTTTTGCCACTAGGCTCAACTACTCCAGCATCTCCAACATAAACAAATTCCTGATCCATCCACAATTGCCATAGAGCTGTTTGTATGACCACACTACGTCCGGGCTTCCATATCAATCCGAGGTCGCCACCATAAGCCGCCGGTGCAATCATCTTTCCGTTCTGCTGCACCACTACCCGAGTATCATTAGAATGGAATCCTTTACCAAGTTTCAAATACCATTGCAGGTTTTTTTCGGCCTGATAAAAAAGACTAAGTTTGGGATAAACATTCATTGAGCTGGCCCTTGCAATTTCGCCCGGGTTGAGATGATCACTATATGTATTTATAAATTTTTCCAACCTAAGTCCCGGTTCTATCGTCCACTTGCGGGATAAGTTCATTTGCTCTGCAAAATAAAAAGCCAGGTTGGCTTCACGAATGTTACCAAATTGAAGTTGATGGCGCGTTTCAGACCGATTCAATGTTTGGGACAATTCATTGTCTTTTGAAAAATCATAACGCAATTGGATTCCGGCTTGAAATTCTCCATCAAACCAGGCAGTGCTGTGGCTGTTTTGAAACGTGCTGTTGTACCCCGCTAAATTTCTTTTTTCTTTCTGTCTGATCTGATCGCCATTGATGGAATCTTCAAGAAAAAATGTAAAATTGGAATACAATTCAAAGTCATAACGACTCCAGTAAACATGATTTTTTATAAATCCGTTTTTGAACGGAGTTGTGGTTTGAACTGAAAAATTGGTTCGAGCTGTATTACCACCTTCTGTTGGGTCGATGGATCCAAAAAATCCGATAGCTCCGCTTTCGACGGCCCTATTGGGTATCTGGCCCGAGTGGTTCCATTGCGATGCAAAATGAGATATGCCTACCTGAAGACTTGTTTTCAAACCTATTTCGCCCAGGTATTTGCCTATTATATTAAACCTGTTAAAATTTTGAGGTGTATCAAAGAAGCCATTGCTAAAATTGTATTCCGAAGCTACATACGCCGAGCGGTGTTTTCCGGAAGCACCCGGCTCCAGAAGGTTTACCCCTCCAAATATGCGATAGGTATCAAATTGCCCTATTTCTGCTTTTACAATGTTGTCATCAAGTCTGGTTTTCATCTTTAGGTTAACCCATCCTGCTGTAGTAAAATTGCCTTTTTCAGCCAGGTAGGGACCTTTGTTGAAATCCACCTTGTCAACCAGTTCTGGTATGACAAAATGAAGATCGGCATAGCCCTGGCCATGAGCGTGAGATACCATGTTTACCGGTATGTCATCCACAGTAATTTGAACATCGGTGCCATGATCAATATCAAAACCTCGCAAAAAAATTTGCTCTGCCTTTCCTCCTCCGGCGTGTTGACCTATAAAGAGCCCTGGCACCATGCGCAGTATTTCCTGACTGTTTTGAACAGGTCTGAGCTGCAGATCCAGGCTACCTATGACGTTTTTTTTGTGCAATGCATTGCCTTCAACAACAATTTCTTCTATGGTAATCATGGTCGCATCCAGGCCAATTTCTATCTCGCTGGTACTTTCACCAGGGGTAATGCTAATTGTTTTTGTTTCATAGCCGGTGCCGCTAAATTGAAACGTGGAGGTGCCGGTTGATAAATCACCAAAGACGATCTGGCCATTGAGATCTGAAAATTTGATATTACCCGTGTTGACATGTAAGACCCACACATCTTCAATAGGTATGGATGTGGCCTTGTCAATGATGTGAAATCTAAGCTCCATTGCCATGGTTATGCCATGTACCAAAATACAAATAAAAAGAAATGTAAGTTTTTTAATCATTGTAATCTTTTGAGTTATATACGGAAGATAAATGGATTTGGATTTACCCTTTATCCTTTTTCTATCTTAATCAGAAAGATTTTCAAAAACTCATTTTAATTTCATTGTAAATATGGTGACGGGAGGGCTCTGTTTCAATTATTTTTGTCTACCCATTGTTTGGTAGGCCAAATTTTTACTTACCAAAGCCATGACCATCTAAATTTCTCTTATTTTTACACCCAATCCAAGCCAATGAGTATTAAAACAGCAACGCTGCTGCTGATATCTATTTTTTATTCCCAGCTTTCAATAGGCGAAAATCCTGAAAGAAAATTGCGCGCACACCGCATTCAGGAAAATATTGACATCGATGGCTTTTTGAACGAAGGTGTTTGGCAAAGTGCTGAAGCCGCTACCGATTTTATTGTCACAGAGCCGGTGCCAGGTGCCATCGCCACATTTAAGACAAGGGTATTTTTTTTATACGACGACAATGCTGTCTACATAGGCGCCAGGATGTATGACGACAATCCGGATAAAATATTAAGGGAACTTTCGTTGCGTGATCAGATAGGCAATGCCGATAACTTCAGAGTGTTTTTTGATACCTATCAAAGTGGTTTAAACGGCTTTAAATTTTTTGTTACTTCATCGGGTGTTCAGCTCGAAGCCATCGTTTCAAATCATAGTGATGATCTCAACTGGAATGCCATCTGGGAATCCAAAGTCAATATTGACAATGAGGGGTGGACAGTAGAAATGAAAATTCCTTATTCTGCATTGCGCTTCCCATCTGGAAATGTGCAAGAATGGAATGTTCAATTTGGCAGGGAGATCAGAAGATTAAGAGAAGTTTCTTACTGGAGTCCCATCGACCCTACCATTTCAGGATGGGTTCAACAAAGTGGCACAGTTACCAATATCGAAAAAATTGCTACTCCCGTCAGGCTATCGGTTACCCCTTACCTATCCGGCTACGTCAATACTTACAATCCAAGAATTTCCAATCAGTCGACCTTTGTATCGACCGCCAGTCGTGCCGGACTTGATCTCAAATACGGTATCAATGATGCCTTTACCTTAGATATGACGCTGATCCCCGATTTTGGGCAAGTATTATCGGATAAACAAGTGCTCAACCTTGGGCCTTTTGAAGTGTTTTTTGCGGAGAACAGACAATTTTTTACGGAGGGCACAGAATTGTTTAATAAAGGAAGGTTGTTTTATTCGCGTCGCATTGGAGGGAGACCCCTTCATTACGGAGAAATAAATGGCTTGTTGGGCAAGGGAGAAACCATCATCAACAACCCTGAAACCACGCAATTAATCAATGCTACCAAGGTGAGTGGTCGCACCGGTAAGGGCACCGGCATTGGTGCGTTCAACGCCGTGGTAGCCGAAAGTTTTGCAGAACTCCAGAATGAATTTGGCGTGGTCAGGAGGGTGCAAACCAATCCTTATACCAATTACAATACCCTGGTTGTTGATCAAAATCTGAAAAACAACTCTTATGTCACTTTCGTCAACACCAATGTTTGGCGACAAGGAGCAGACTACGATGCCAATGTAACGGGTGGTTTTTTTAATTTTAAAACCAAAAGCCAAAATTATTTTGTGAGCGGTGACGCTGTGTTGAGCCAAAAGTATTATCCCAATCTTAAAGACCTGGGTTATACGTATCACCTCACGGCCGGAAAGGGTGGTGGCAATTGGACATACGAAGCCGGACATGGCGTTGAATCTGCCAACTATGACCCCAATGACATGGGCTTCCTTTACAGTCCCAATGAATGGTATATTTATGGAGAAGGAGGCTATACACAATATGCACCCAAAAACAAAAGATTGCAACAATATTCCTTCAGCCTCAATAGCGTCTATACCCGACTTTATGAACCTTATCGCTTCAGTGATTTTGCCATCAATGCCAGTTCGTTTGTACTCTGGAAAAGCAGGTTTGCAGTAGGCCTTGATGCACGGATTGAGCCAGTTGCTACCTATGATTATTTTGAACCCCGAACTTCTGATTTTAGCAGGTACCTTGTGTGGCCGGAAAACTGGATGGTCAGTGGCCTTATTTCGAGTGACTACAGAAAACCGGTGGCTTACGATATTAAATTCAGTTACAGAGATTTCAAAACAGAAGGAAGAACAAGTACTACTTTTTACATTAGCCCCCGATTTCGTTTCAATGACCGTTTATCACTCATTCCCAGTTTTTCACTTTCACTTATGGATAAAGACCGTGGTTATGTAGTGACGTCTGACCCAATTCCCGGTGTAGATGAAGGGGAAATTTTTATGGGGGTGAGAGACCGCGTAATCCTCGATAATACCCTTACAGGCAAATTTATCTTCAACAGCACCATGGGTATCAATGCCAGGATCCGACACTACTGGGACAATGTGCACTACCTGTATTTTGGCACCCTCAACGATGTGGGCCAGCTCGACAGATTGGAATACAGGGGCACTACCAATGATGGCAGTGGTTCACATGATAGGAATGTAAATATTTTTAACATCGATATGCAATGGAACTGGCGCTTTGCACCTGGCAGTGACTTGTTTTTGGTGTGGAAAAACCAGGTTTACGCCTCCGACAATGCCCATGAACTTCGATACAGTCGCAATTTCAACAAAGTACTCGATGCCCCCGTTGATAACAGCTTGTCGTTGAGGGTAATTTTTTATCTCGACTATCTTTATCTATTTCCCCGCAAAGAAAAAACCACATCTTTGATTTAACGTTACCAACCCTTGTAATGATTTATCCGTCTTACATATAAAAACTTCTATGAACACTTTTCGTATTTTCATTTTTACGCTGTTGGTCTTAGCCTTTAATGCTTGTACATCTGATGATTTGATTACTATGGAATACCAGATGACCCAATGTGCTGATCCCTGGATGGCCGACGATGGATATTTCAGTGACAAAGAGGGAACACTCCGATTTTTTCTTGGAAAAAAAGGCGTAGATGTGAAATCGCTTTCTGTTACAGAAAACTGCCCGGATGCTGCAGTATGCACTGCTTGTATCTGCCCGGGTTGCGATCTTGCAACGGTTAAAATAAACGGTGAAGACGAAGCCATCCTTAAAGAACTGGGCTTCAGGCGTATTTAAAGCATTGAAGGTTTATCCTAGCGCCTGTTGGATGTCCCAGATCAGGTCGTCTGAATGTTCTACACCCACAGATAAACGGATCATCTTATCGGAAATTCCCATCTCCGCACGATGCCTCGGATCTACTCCTGCGTGGGTCATGCTGGCAGGATGTTCGGCCAGTGACTCTGTGCTGCCCAGACTTACTGCCATCTTCACCATCTTAAGTTTATTTAAGAAGTCAAAGGCTTCTGCCTCACCTCCATTGATGTCAAACGAAATCATAGCACCAGGAGATAAACACTGCCTTTGATAAATTTCGTATTGTTTGCCGTCTTTTTCTGATAATAAGCCCGGATAATAAACCTTGGTTACTTTGGGGTGTTTATTCAAAAAGGCAGCTACCTTTTGTGCGTTGTGTGTTTGTCTTTCCATGCGCACTACCAGTGTTTCCAGACTCCTCAACAACAACCAGCCGGTCCATGGACCACACATATTGCCCAAAAAAGTCCTTAGTACTTTCAATCGTTTGATCATGACGCTGCTGCCACAGATGGCACCGGCTATCACATCGCTATGCCCTCCAATGTATTTAGTAGCTGAGTAGATAGACAGGTTGGCCCCATGATCTAACGGATGTTGCCACAAGGGACCCATGTAAGTATTGTCCACAGCGAGTACGACCTCCGGATTGTCCGGACCCTGGAAGTAATCTGCCAGAGCCCGGCACATGCGAAGGTCAATTAGGGTATTGGTAGGGTTGGCAGGCGTCTCAACATAAACCAATTTTAGCTTATGCCCTCTTCCTGAGTCTTCGATGCGCTGTCGAATGGCCTCCTCGGTGTCTTGGGGAGTGAATTCAACGGCTTGAATATCCATTTGATTTAAAAAATGCCGGATGAAGTGATCGGTACCTCCATACACTGGACTGCTAAAAAGCAGTAAATCGCCAGGTCTTAACAATTCAAGAAAAACGGTGGTGATGGCCGACATACCACTTTCAAATACCGCGGCTTCTTCGGCCTTGTCCCACAGGCTTAATCGATTTTCCAAAATTTCCAGATCCGGGTTGTTGATCCGGCTGTAGATGAGACCCGTTTTTTCCTTTTCCCCCTTGTCGCGCAGTCCGTAAGCCACTTCAAAAAAGGCCTTTCCTTCCTCTGCTTTTGAAAATACAAAGGTGGATGTTTGGAAAATAGGACATTTGATGGCCCCTTCTGACCATTCCGGTTTATAACCGTACGACATCATCAGGCTTTCGGGATGAAATTTGTGGTCTTTCATCTTTTTTTCTTTCAAAGTTATATTGTATAGATTAAATTGCTGTTAAATGTAAAAAATGAAGTAAAAATTGTTTTAAAATATTAAAATGAAGGTAAAATTACCGATATTGCCCCTTGTAAATCATTTTTAAAGTAAAAATCACGGTGGAACATCTCGATGAAATAGACATCAAGTTGCTGGAGTTGTTGCAAGGCAATGCCCGACTCACGTCCAAAGAATTGTCGGTGCACCTCAACCTGTCACTTTCACCCATCTACGAACGCATCCGCAGGCTGGAGAAGATGGGGGTTATCGCAGCATATCACACGGTTCTGGACAGGGAAAAGCTTGGCTTTGATCTGGTAGCATATTGCCATGTATCCTTAAAGGAACATGCCCGACCCCTGCTTAAAAAATTTGAAGAAGACGTACTCAACTTTGCTGAGGTACTGGAATGTCACCACGTCACAGGCAATTTTGACTACATGCTCAAAGTTTGCGTAAAGGATATGAAATCATATCAGGATTTTATTGTCAACAAGCTGGCTTCTCTGGTCAATATCGGCAATGCCCAGTCGCAATTTGTGCTTTCTACCATTAGAGAATCTACAGCCTTGCCGTTGTGAACCTTTTCCGGTCAAATTTGTCTTTAGAGTACAACTATCATTCAATCACAAATCAACAAACCTATTATCAATGATCAGAAAAGCAACCGCTGTATGGAACGGAAGTGGCAAGGAAGGCCACGGTCACCTTACCACTCAAAGTACTGTTCTTAACGAATCACAATATTCCTACAAAACCCGTTTCGAAGATGGCATCGGTACCAACCCCGAAGAACTCATCGCCGCTGCCCACGCAGGTTGTTTCTGCATGAAACTCAGCTTCGTATTGGGTGCCGCTGGTTTCACTCCCGATAACCTCACTGCCACCTGCCATGTTACCCTCGAAAATGGCGCCATCACCAAATCACACCTCGTTCTTGAAGCCACCGTACCCGGCATCACCGACGAACAATTTGCTGCCTGCGCTGAAGACGCCAAAGCCAATTGTCCTATTTCAAAATCATTAACGGCAGAGGTTTCTTTAGAGTATTCCCTTTGTTAGTTTAAAGCCCTCTTTACGTCCCACTTTCACTCAACTATATGTTGAAAGTAAGCTAAGAGAGTTGAAGCTCTTAACTAAAAAGATCCCTACATACCACTGGTACGTAGGGATCTTTTTTATTCAACATAGCTGAAACAGTTTAGTTACAGATAATCCAATTTCCAATCAACGGCGAACCGGCACTTGTCCCTATGCAGGCATAGCCGGCGTAGGGAACGGCAAACGGCCAACCGCCACCTGTCCCTATGCAGGCATAGCCGGCGTAGGGAACCGCCCACGGCCACCTGTCCCTATGCAGGCATAGCCGGCGTAGGGAACCGCAAACGGCTAACCGCAAACGGCCAACCGCCACCTGTCCCTATGCAGGCATAGCCGGCGTAGGGAACGGACAGCGGACAACGGTACGCCGTCAAAATCCTCCTTCTACAAATGGGCCGCCAGCTTCGTACAATTCTTTGGCCAATTTTTTCAATTGATCATTTTGTGTGGCCAACAATTCGCTGTTCCTCTTTACATCTTTGTGGATTATTTCCAGCAATTTACGATGGGTCTGGGTAGGGCCGTAGGTTGCCTGACTCACACCCCTGATCACATCAAAGATTCGACTGCCAATGGTGGGATTGTTTTTTTCACCCATTTGGTTCCTGGCTGGCAAACCATTGAGTTCTTCTTCAATGGTGTAAAGACTGGACCTGATGGTATTGAGCCTGGCGTTGATGTCGGCATATGAAAGCTTGCTTTGGCTCGCCGCTTTTTTCAGTGCATCACAATACTTTACAGTATTGCCGGTCCTGAGCTGTAACGCACTGGCAATCTTGATTGATGATTCAAAATTCCTCCAGAATCGTGCTGCCTCCTCTTTGCCGGATCCCGGCAAGGCACCAGCCCTCAGCGGTTTGACTTCAAAATATTTTTCTCCCGACAAAGCAGTGACCACGCCATTTATTTCCTTGCTCAGCGAAACGCTGTATCTACCGGGCGCACACAAAAAGCCCGCTGCATTACCACCTCCGTTGAGTCCAATGGCATCTGGTGCCGGATACCTCAAATCCCAATTGAGTCGGTGAATGCCTTTTTGGCCCGGCCCCTCGAGTCTCCTTACCACAGCACCTTCCCGGTCTTTGATGGTCAACCAGATTTTGGGGGCCATACTTTTTTCTTCGGCGGCAATTTGTTCCCAGCTTGGGAAATTGAGGGCTTTTTTCGCCTCAGTGTCTTTTTTCTCTGCCTCCAGCCTAAGGTCTTTAGCCGATTTGTAGTCTTCTTTTAGATAATAGGTAAATGTGGCGCCAAAGGCTGGATTGGGGCTTACAAAATGACCGGCACCCTGATCTCCTTTGATGCCCTCAAAACCAAGATGTGACCTGGGAACAAACCAAAGCGCATCTTTTACATCAAAGAGTTTTGCCTCCTGAGCCAGTGTGTCTTCGTTGATTTGCCTCAATGCACTATAATCATCGAGGATATAAAAACTCCTGCCAAAGCTGGCACCTACCAAATCATTTTCTCTTCTTTGTATGGCCAAATCTCTGAAAGGTATAGTAGGCAAACCTCCTTTGAGCTGGGTCCAACTCTGACCACTATTGATGCTAAAATAAATGCCCCATTCGGTACCGATAAACAACAACTCTTTTTTTACATGATC
>ERZ724526.489-NODE-489-length-22981-cov-4.406743_pt1 | contig 22981 bp, 24 predicted proteins | sample MGYA00376059_ERZ724526 | MGnify/ENA primary metagenome ERZ724526 (study PRJEB28724, sample SAMN07190883) | activated sludge metagenome | isolation source: activated sludge of sewage treatment plant in Hong Hong | place: Hong Kong | collected 2016-03-17 ...
CGTTGTTTTAAATTTTATTCGCAAAAAGCTCCGCTTTTATCAATAGCGATGTATCCAACCTGAAAATCTTTAGGCCCTTTTATTTCTGTTAACCTTGCTATGGCTTTTTTACATGCTTTTTCCGGGCTCGTTCCATTTCTCATCATCTCAACAATAGAAAATGAGCCCACTTTTTTAATTACAGCTTCCCCTAATCCGGTTGCAGATGCCGCTCCAATTTGGTTGTCCACATACAGACCAGACCCGATGATTGGAGAATCGCCAACCCTTCCGTGCATTTTAAATGCCATTCCGGAAGTAGTGCATGCCCCGGAAAGCCTCCCTTTTGAATCCATTGCCAAAATGCCAATTGTATCGTGATGCTCGGGAGATATTTTTGGAATATATTGCTGCTTTTCCTTCCATTGTTCGTATGCCTGTTTGGCCTTATCAGTCAATAGCTTTTCTTCTTTAAATCCGTTTTCCAGTGCAAAAATTTTAGCTCCTTCTCCGGAAAGGTAGACATGAGGTGTCTTTTCCATCACCAGCCTTGCTACAGAAACAGGGTGCATTATACCTTGTAAAAAGAGGACAGAACCGGCATTGCCTTCACTATCCATAATACAAGCATCAAGCGTTACCCGTCCCTCTCTGTCTGGAAATCCGCCGTATCCCACAGAAGTATCTTCTGGATCTTGCTCGGGAATTCTTGCGCCAGCTTCAACCGCATCCAGTGCGTACCCATCCTTTGATAATATTTCCCAGGCCTGCATCACTGCCTTATGGTTGTTCCACGTGGCGATGACGATTGGCTTATTGCTATGGCTTTTCGCCAATATTTCCAATTTGCGCAGATCAGTCACGATTCCTGCAGTAATTGCAATTAGTCCGCTCTGCTTTACAAAGTTTCTTCTTTTCACTTTATTCAAGTTTAATTTCATCTACGAACATCCAGCTTGGGTTGCCGGCGCTTAAATGCCATTCCGGAAGTTTTCCGGGATTAATAATTTTTATTCTGAATTGCATCTCTGGAACTTTGGAAAAACGAAACGTCTTTCGCATTCCGTTGGGTGTATCCTGCGGTTCAGAATTTTCTATTGTTTCTCTGAGTATATAATTCTTTCCGTCCTGGGTTGAGTATAATTCCAGTCTGCTAGGAAATAATATCCATGAACCCTGATCCTGAATCATTCCAACAGACAGCCCCAAAGACGATGTATCGTTATATCTATTTATGTCTATAACAATATCGGTGTTCCAGTAACCTTGCCAAAAACCATCCCGAAAATCATTGCTACCTGTGAGACCATCAGCCAATGCAATTTTACCGCCGGCAGGATACTGATTGTCATACTGCTGTTGTACGATATAGCTAAGCTGATTTGGTTTCTTCTTAAACTCAATACTTCTCCATTGCTCCATGGACTTCGCTAAAGCATTTTTATTTCTGTAAAATATCTTTACATTTTCATGTATTACTACCGGAACTGAATAGATTTTTACTTCGCTGGCAGTGTCAAAGGAAAATTCGATCCTGTTTTCGCCAGATTGTAAAAAAGATAAATAAGTGCTGTCCTCAAATATCTCTTCTTCAGTTTTTATCGTTGGCAACAGGGTATATTTTTTAGGAACTACTGGCTTATTACTCCATATAGTGCTGCCGTTTTTGCCAAGTAAAAATTGAATCTGGTCGCCGGGTCTTAAGTAAAAGTCCGCAGTACATTTGTTTCCGTTAATCATCAATTCTTTAACACACCCATCGCTTGCATCGTGTTTGCAGGACAAGTTTATTATTTTATTTCCAGGGACTGCAATGGATGCTTTTTGAAAAGCAGGAAGACCCAGTGTAAATTTTCCACTAACCGGATCTACAGGATAAATACCCAGGGCGCTCAAGACATACCACGCTGACATCTGACCACAATCTTCATTTCCACATAACCCATCCGGTTGATCAGAATAGAATTCATTCATTATTTTCTTAACAATCTTCTGGGTTTTGTCTGTGCGATTACAGTAATTATATAGGTATGCCACGTGATGACTTGGTTCATTGCCGTGTGCATACTGTCCAATAAGTCCTGTGATATCCGGTTGTATGCGACCAGTCATTGGGACTCTGGTCGTAAATAAACTGTCAAGTCTTTTTTCGAACGCTTGCTCTGAATTAAGATTTAATCTTGTTTTTGCAATTTGTTTTTCGTGGGCCTCAAGACTTTTTTTCATCCAATCAATGTCATGCTGTGCACCAAAAAGATATTGCCACGCATTTGCCTCGGTATAATTAAAATTAACTTCGTTGGGATTGAATGATTTTAAAAAATGATCCGATCTTTTAGGTTCCAAAAAACCAGAGTTGGGATTAAACAGATTGCGGTAATAGTATTTTTCACTTCCCTTTCTGTCCGCTACCAGATCATACGCATAATAGTCAAAACTATTTTCAATACTTTTTGAAACAGATTCCGAAGCTTTGTTCATCGGGATGTATCCATTAAGAAAAAAAGAAATGTCAGAATAGTCCGCATTAAATGTTGCTTCAATTGCCTCGCAAACATCTTTGTGTTTAAGTCCTGGTGTTCTTGTGCTATCCAAATAGCACATGGCCAGAACCGGTATCGCGTGATTGCCTATCATGCAATATGTTTCACATGATGAAAGCTCCCAAACCGGTAAGCGGTTGACTTCCTTATAATGCTGTAAAAATGTTTTTGCAAATTGTAAATTGTATTCTGGGTATGCAAGTTGATACAATGGGTGTGCTGCGCGGTATGTATCCCAAAGTGAGAATACAGTATATCTCTTATTGGGACCTTCCGCCTGATAGATTTTTTGATCAAGACCCCGGTATCTTCCATCTGCATCCTGGGATAAGCTGGGATGTATCAGTGAATGATATAATGCAGTATAAAATATTTTGGTATACTTTTCTTGTCTGTCCGGTGCTGCAGTGTATTCTATTCTTGATAGCATTTTGTCCCATCTTTCTTCACAATTTTTTTGCGCTTTTTTGAAATCAAATGAAACCCATTCTCTGTAAAGATTATTTTCAGCTCCTAAAATATCGACCGGTGATACTGCACATTGCAGCGTAATCTTCTTGGCCTTTTGTTTTTCAAAAAATAGTGTCATAATAAGAGAATCCTCACTATAACTAACCTTTGAAATTTTTTGAGAAAACGCCATTGCAAAGTATACATGTTGTTCTTTCGCCCAACCTTTTGAGATCCTGCAGCCGTTGATTTCATTGGGCCCAGATTGGTGTACAAATGCTTTCAAAACTTTATCCCTGTGTCTTAGATTAATCACTATGACTTTGGTGTCGGCCCTATCAAATTGATATTCATGAACACCGGTTCTGTCCGTTGCTGTGAGCCTGGCTATAATATTCTCTTGATCGAGTCTAACCTGGTAGAATCCTGCATGAGCCTTCTCCTCAGATTTCTTGAAATGTATTGGCGTAATTAAATTTTCAGTTTTACTAAAATCTATGTTGGTCACAGCGCGTGGTGTTACCAAAATGTCACAATAATCACCAACGCCTGTACCACTAAGATGTGTGTGACTGAAACCAAGTAATGTGGTGTCCGAGTAGTGATATCCGGAGCAAGCATCCCACCCTTCCGTTCTTGTATCCGGACTTAATTGAACCATCCCGAAAGGCATTACCGCGCCGGGAAAGGTATGTCCATGCCCTCCTGTGCCAATAAATGGATTTACCTCGAGGTGATGCTGCGCCTGAATGGGGTCTGTTAGGCCAAGTAGACTGATTGCAATGAATATTTTTCTCATTCAAATTTCCAAAGGTAAATCCGGTTAGTATTTTTTTTGTTGGTTTGCACCTAATATGTTGCAATTCTGGTTGGTTCGGATCGTCATTATTTCATTCAGACGAATTTCTTTTACCGTTTTAAGTCCGTTAAGTCGCCTTCTCAGTTTTTTTCTCCATTATTTTGTGCGATACAGGCTGGCTGTAATTCACCAGAATTTGAGTAAATGTATTACTGATTTAACTGAGGCTGAAGTAAACAGTATTGTAGGTGGTGTATATGACAATCTGTCTTTTGTGTTGTTGGAGGCGATCAAGGGTCTCACTTTATCTGAAGCTGAACTTCTGTCACGAATTGAATTCAGGCACCCTGAACTGATCAGGGACTATCTGGATAAAAAGAAGACCGTACTGGCTGTTTGCCCTCATTATACAAACTGGGAGTGGACGGTTCTGGCTACAGGTTACACTTACAAAAATAAAAGCATAGGAATCTATAAAGAAATTGGCAACCGGTATCTTGAAGAATACATAAAATCCCTTAGAGCCAAATGCACAATGACCTTAATTAGTACGAGACATACCCGAACGATGGAGTCTCTAATTCCAGAAGGCCATGTCATATTGTTGATGTCTGACCAAAATCCCTCCAATACCCGTGATGCGATCTGGGTTAAGTTTTTTGGACAGGATACTGCTTGTCTTCATGGTCTTGAAAAGTATGCCAACAGATATCATTTGCCCGTAATTTATCTTGATCAACAGCGATTATCTGATTCAAGATACGTTGTTAATTTGGAGGTGTTATGTGAAAATCCGAATGAATTGGCACCTGGAGAGCTCACACAGCTATTTATGTCAAGAGTCGAAAGGACGATACGTCGCGAACCGTCCAATTGGCTTTGGACACATAAACGCTGGAAGCACAAGAAGATAAGTGATTGATAATCACCTAATTACGTTATTTTTCGGCTTCGTATCATTTCAACATAACCCTGTTTTCTTGAAAGCGCGTCAACTGCGCGCGCAATTCTTTCTACTCGTGTTTGTGTCGTTTTCGCCGTATCGATCCATTTTGAAAAATACCGCTGATGTGATCCCGATAATTTTTTGAAGAATGTATACGCATTCGCATCTGTTTCAAGATAATCAACAAAATCCTTATTCAATACGTAATCATGTTTACATAGTTCGATCACCATCGAGACCTCTTGACCTGCCGACTTACCAAGTATTTTTTGAAGATCTTTTCGGACTGGAATAATAAAATCTCCTGCACCCATAGGCAATGTACTGATTTCTAAATCTTTTTGATTGTCAATCGTACATTTAACCCTAAAGGCTTTCTTGTTATCTGGAAAAAGGACCTGGGCCATTTCTTTTGTTATATGAATATAGGTCCATCCGGTTTTTTCGCCCTTTTGTCCAAATTTTTCGAGTGTATATATCCCTTTGATTTTCGACGACATTTATTACCCTATTAAGAGATTTACGTGTTCCACGTGAAACAAATATCGTGTAGTTTAGTAATATTTATATCCTAATTGTTCCACGTGAAACAAAAAAGCCCGGCCAAATATGGCCAGGCTCAAAAAGTAGATCTTCCTATCGTTAGTATAATCTGTAACGCAACCCGGTTAGTATTCCTAGTTGAAGATATTTCTGCTTAAGCACATAACTGTCTGATGTAATTGGACTTAAATAGTACCTCATGGAAGGCTCAACCAGTAACATTATCCTTCTATTAATTTTATAATTAAGACCAAATCCCCCGATAATGCTCATTCCCACCTTGCTTTTATATATTTTCTCTGACCCAGACTCGTTCACCGCACTACTTAAGTCAAGCAAAGACATTTGATCATTCGAATAAACCTGACCGGTAGATTGGGTAGAAATATTGAATCCTAGTCCACCATTAAATGACAATACAAAATCAGAGAGATTAACTTCATAGGTTAACAATACAGGTATGTCCGTGAATTTATACTTATTGTGCTTTGTCAGAATTCTGGCGTTGTACTTAAATGTTGTATCTATCGGGTTATGGTTTTGGTCATATCCAATTGTCCAGGTTGTATCATACCCATTAAAATACTCAAACCGCTCATTAATTTTACTATAATTCAATCCGCTCCGGATACCTATACCTTTTTTAGTAACGTAAGAAACCCTAATTCCTAGAGAGCCGGAACCCGTAAATGATTCCGCGCCCGCTCTCTTTTGTGCATAAGGTATGGCGCTTTCAGTTCTGGCGGTAAGACTTCTCATGGAAACTTCTGGTGCATAGTAAATATCCAAGTCTATATGTTTTAATGGACTCACATTTCTGCTAAAACAGTCGTCATTTATTCTTCTTTTACTTTTAGCTTTACCTTGCTGTGAAGAAAATACCTCCTTTGATAAAAAGTGGTCATTCACTACTTGCATTGTTGGTTCATTTTCTCGCAATGAAAACTCTGGTGAAAGCGAGGATTCGTTTTCTTTTAATTCAGAAATTAAATTATTTGAGGTGGGTTTATTACTTGATAACACATCACCGGAGACTTGCTTCCTGTCAGAACTCAAATTGACACTTTTAGCCTTTAGCAATATTGACCTACTCTTGTAATCTTTGCCTTTATAGGCTTGAGATTGGGCTTCAAAAGATTTATTAAGTGTTTGATTATCAGATAAATATGAGTTGATTGAGCTTCCGCTTTCCTCCTGTCTTTGCTCTGAAATATCTAATCTCTCATGCACTACCGATGCTGTAATCGCACCAGTATTTTTAACTATTTTATCATCAATAGTAGATTCAATTCTCGTTTTATATGCAAGAATTACTCCTAAACTCAATATTGTGAACAGGAGCATCATCCGCGAGTACCATCCGAAAGCAAGTATTTTGTGCGATTTCTTGTTTTTTTCCAATGCGGTAGCAATTCCTTCCCAAAGATGATCCTGAGATCCAACATCCAAATCTTTTAATTTCTTCCTGAAAAAACGATCTGTCATGTGATCATTTCCCTTAAATTTCATATAACTACTTTTTGATATTTAGTTAATCTCTCCTGCAATACCAATCGCGCCTTAACCAGTTGGGATCGCGAGGTTGCCTCTTTAATGTTAAGCATGTCTGATATCTCTTTATGCGAATAACCTTCAATTGCATAAAGATTAAAGACCATTCTATAACCGTCAGGTAATCCTTCCACCAACGATATCAGCTCCTGATAAGCCAATCCCTCAAAGGCAGACACGGATAATTCAATGTCCGGCATCATATCACTGGAGGGTCTTTCATTTTGGTAACTCATCTTATGATATCGCTTGATTGAAGTATTGATAATTATTCTCCGAACCCACAATTCAAAGGGCCCTTCAAATTTGTAGGAACCCAGATTGGTAAATACCTTAATAAAACTCTCCTGAAGCAAGTCCTCCGCTTCCATCTTGTCTCTCGAATATCTAAGACAAACCGCCATCATTTTCCCAGATAGATGAATAAACAGCGCTTTCTGGCTGGCACTGTCTCCCGCCAAACAACCATTGATAATATCTTCAAACTCTCTAAATGGCATGGCATCTGGTGTTTTAAGATGCTTTCAAACCTTATAACGCTGCCTCTTCGCTCAAAAATTCTTACTTTCTACATCGATTCAGAAAATCTAGCAGAATCGTATTAAATGTATCCGGTTTTTCCATCATTGGCGCATGGCCGCATTCATCCAGGAAATACAACTCTGAACCCTTTATAAGTTCATGAAACTTTTCTCCAACAAATGGTGGCGTAACAATATCATTCCGACCCCAAATAATCAGCGTGGGTATATGAATTTTGTATAGTTTATCTGCAAGATTATGCCTGATTGCAGATTTTGCAGTAGCGATAATTCGTATCGCCTTCAGGCGATCTGTAGTAATTTCAAACACCTCATCAACGAGTTCTTTCGTTGCAACTTTTGGGTCATAAAATGTCTCCTCGGTCTTCTTTTTAATAAATTCGTAATCTCCCCTTTTAGGAAAAGTACTTCCCATCGCTGACTCAAATAACCCAGAACTACCGGTAATACATAGCGAATTCAGCTTTTCCTGTTCTTCCAGGGTGTATAGCAACGCAACATGCCCTCCGAGCGAGTTCCCTAGTATGTTAATGTCTGATAAAGATTTGAACTTAACGAAATCCTTAACATGTCTGACCAGACCATCCAGACTAACTTGATGGATAGGCAAATCATAGATCGGAAGAATCGGTACTATTATGCGATAAGACGGCCCAAATGCATCAATAATTCCTGAAAAGTTACTCAATGCCCCAAAAAGGCCATGTAGAAGCATAACCACTTCTCCATCAGCTCGCGACTCAAGATATTTGAACTTTCCTTCCTCCTTAACTTGATAATTCATTCACAAAGGTTTACAACCTTACAAATGTAGAAATAATAGGCTTCAAACATTATATTATTTTAATCCTCAAGAGGTATAACCGCTTTTGTTAAAAAGACCAGGTATAGTATATACAAAAAGCAAATTATCCCAGTCAATTGGTGCAATACACCCCATAGCAACGGAACGTATCCTACACAATTCAGTATTGTAATAATACCCAGACCAATCTGTACAGTCAAAAGAGCCAAAAGAATAACCAAACGCTTTGTTAGTTCTCGTTGACGTATACGGAAGGAATAAAAAATTGCAAAAAGAGATATTGCAAATACCACATATGCTACATTTCTATGAAAGAATTGAATTACAAGCGGATTTACTACATCTTGATCATAGTCACCAAACAAGCTCCAATTTTTTTCACTGATCTCATCAATTCCTAACGGCAACCAATGACCTCCCATATCAGGCCATGTCGGCGCCGCGATACCAGCCTTCATACCACTCATTACTCCGCCAAGAAATATCTGAACAAAGCATATACCTATTAAAATTCTTATTAAATTGACTGTTGTTTTATTCGCAGCCACTCGCTTATGTGACCAGCCATAACACAAAGCTGTCCACCATAGAAAACCAATCAGAAGAACTGCCGCACATAAATGGAACGATAGCTTGTAAGCATTAACCCATGGCCTGTGGACCAAACCACTGGCAACCATGATCCAACCCAGTGAGGCGACGAAAACAGCAAGCACCACAACAATTAAAAGATCGTAAATCAGCTTGCGGCTTAATCTTCCTTTTATTAAAAAATAAAGGAAGGGTATCACAAAAACCAATCCCATCAATCTAGCCCAGAGGCGATGGAAATATTCCCAGAAATAAATAAACTTAAACTCTCCAAGTGAAATTCCATGGTTAATTTTACTGTACTGTGGAGTTTGTTTGTACATATCAAATGCTTTCATCCACTCTACATCGCTTAGAGGGTATATTATCCCCGTAATGATATCCCATCGTGTGATCGAGAGACCACTACCCGTCAATCTTGTAATCCCGCCAAGAATGATCTGTAACAATAGCATAAACACCCCGCTAAGAAGCCAAAGAAATATTTGCCGGTCTGCTATCATTCGTTTCATGGTGCAATATTCTAGCTTAAATTTGATTCAAACAACTACACGAAAACAATAATCACTTTTATTATATTAAAATATAAATTAAAAATATACTATAAATAACAAGGGATGTTGAAATGTGAATAATGAAGAATAAAATATATTACCAACAAATTATAAACATTTTAATTTATTTATAATCAAGTTAATGTATGTTATTAACAAAAATATTCTGTTAGTAATTATTTGTTGATTATTTGTATAATTATTAAAAATTTTAGCCACATCAAAGCATCAAGCTTCACTTACACATCAAAATATCTAATATATAAATTTTATGAATAAGTCTGAGCGGGAAAGGCACAATCAATTGTTGAAAAAATATTCAGTACCACTTCAAAGGATAATACAATAACACATCATTATACATTGTGGAAAAAACAAATGTGAAAAAAATAGAATCAGATCATAAACCAGAAGGCCACAAGAATTAATATTGTGAAATGCGCGTCGTTATACAAAGGGTAAGTTACTGCAGGGTAACAATTTCAGGCATTTTACACAGTGAAATTGGCAAAGGCATGCTGATTCTTCTGGGCATAGAAGAAAGGGATGAGGAAGAAGATTTACAATGGATGCTATCCAAGTGTTCTGGATTGAGAATATTTTCCGATGAACAAGGGCAAATGAATCTCAACCTAGAAGAAATCAATGGCCAAATCATGGTTGTTAGTCAATTTACTCTTTTTGCCAGTACAAAGAAGGGAAACAGACCTGGATTTACACGATCTGCCAAACGCCCTGTTGCCGAATCCATTTATGAGGCTTTCATTCAAGGAATGAGTGCAATGCATCCGGAGAAAGTGAAAACTGGTATATTCGGTGCGGATATGCAAATCGAACTACTAAATGATGGACCGGTCAGTATTATTATCGACACTAAAGCAAAAGAATAATGAGACAACAACAGATTGAAGTAAGAAACTGGGTTCAGTCAATAGGCAAAAAATATTTTGATCCATTGACCAATCTTGGACAGTTAACAGAAGAAGTTGGTGAACTTGCCAGAATTCTGATTAGGGAGTATGGACAACAAGCCTGGAAAAAAGGTTCTGCACCAGAAAATGTAAGGCAAGCCATCGCAGAAGAACTGGCTGACATTGCCTTTGTCGTGTTTTGTTTGTCAGATCAACTTGATATTGATCTCGAAGAAGCATTCAAAGACAAACTAAGATTAAAAACAGACAGAGACCGTGAAAGGCATATGAGCAATAGAAAACTAGATTAGTCACATGCGAAGCTTAAAGTTAATCGAGACAATTTGTATCGTCATCTTAGCAAGCTTCATGATTTTAGCCATATTGGGTTATTTGATTACACCGGACAGAACCAGATATTGCAACACACAATTACCGGAAATAGCATTTTTAAACCCTTTTAGCAAAGCTTGTTTTGCCAAAAATTATTTACAAGCTTTTGAATCAAGCGTAGATGCTATCACAGGCATTCAATACTATGAAAGACCGGTCTTGGTTGAAAACGAGTCAACTTCAAAAAGTTGTCACCTATTTATTTTAGGTACCGATCGATTCGGGCGGGATCTATTGTCGCGACTCATTATCGGTACAAGATATACATTATTAATTGCCTTTTTTGCAGTTCTTTTTGCTGTAATAATTGGTGTAACGCTGGGTTCCTTATCCGGCTATTTCGGTGGAAGAACAGACCGGACTATTAATTTTGTAATAGGTGTATTCTGGTCTCTTCCATCCATTCTATTTGCATTTGTTATTGTACTTGCTGCAGGAAAAAATATTGGTGCTTTGTTTGTATCTATTGGCATAACTATTTGGGCCGATATGGCCAAGTTGGTGCGGGGATTGGTCATGGTGCAGAAAGAATGTAATTATGTACGCTCAGCGACAGCGTTAGGCTTTTCACCTTCAAGAATACTTTTTATTGAAATCTTACCCAACATTAGCGGACCAATCCTAGTACAAGCATCCTCTAATTTTGCTTTGGCCATTTTACTGGAATCAGGCCTTTCATTTATGGGGCTGGGTTTGCAACCACCGATTCCAACGCTTGGCAATATTATGCAGGACCAGTATACCCAGGCATTTAATGGTCAAATAATACAATCCTTAATTCCTGCCATTGTTTTAGTTTTGCTCATCCTGTCATTTCAGATTGTAGCCAATACTGTCAGGGACCGGTTAGATGTTAAACTCAGCAGAGACTAAATGGGAATAGAGGCCACATTAACTAAAATGGAGAACATGCTTAGTCTTAAGCAGCTTCAAATGACCTCTTTACTTAATATTACACAGGCGATCAACGAAAACTTGCCGCAGGAAGATATTTACAAGATGTATAAAGACTTCCTGACCTGGGAACTAAGCATTGACAAAATAGCACTTTTTATCAAGGAAGACAATCGATGGAAACTGTTTGTGCGGTACAACATTGATGATGATATCCGGGAAGAAGACCTCGCCAGAAAATTTATCATTTATGAAAGGCTACATACAATAAAGCCAACGGATGATGCATTACTTCAGCCATTTGAGTTCATCATTCCTGTATATCATAAGAAAGAGCCAATCGCCTATTCCCTGATCAGCGGAATCCGGGAAGGGTCGGACATTTATAATAATATACAATTTATCACTTCTCTCACCAATATTATTGCCGTTGCTTCGGAGAATAAGCGGTTGGTGCGTCGGCAGATAACCCAAGAGAAAGAACTGGAGTTTGCAAATGAAGTTACACAAATGCTGATTCCCAATGAAATGCCGCGCGGCAATCATTATGAATTGGCAAATGTTTATAGACCGCATTTTAAAGTTGGAGGTGATTATATTGATTATATCAAATTCAGCGATACAAAAATTAGTTTTTGCATTGCAGATGTGAGTGGTAAAGGAATAGCCGGTGCAATGATTATGGCCAATTTTCAGGCACTGATTCAAAATCTTGGACAACAATACAGAGATTTGGAGACATTGGTTATTGCACTTAATCAGACCGTATCGAAAATTACGAAGGGCGAGAAATACCTCACCCTATTTATTGCAGTGGTGGACCTCGAAAACAAGATGCTGTATTATGTTAATGCAGGCCATATTCCTCCATTATTGTTTAAGAACGGCAAAGTTACAGAGCTGAAGGCTACCTGTACAATCATTGGTCATTTCGAAGAACTACCCGGCATTAGTGAAGGAATGGTTGAATTGACGGAAGATTGCACGTTGGTCGCTTTTACGGACGGACTGGTCGATATTAAAAATACTGAGGGAATTAACTACACCGTTGAAATGTTGAAGGAATATGTAGCCGGAAATTTGAATCTCAATGCCAGACAACTTGCCCAGGGTATTATGAAGAAGGCAATGGAATTTAGCAATGGATCGGAAATCCCGGATGACATTGCAATTCTTAATTTTAAATATAATAAAAGTGAAAAGTAAATGGATAGCAGCCGGGCTCGCATTTATCGGGGGCACCTGGGGAGTTCATCGGTTTTATCTCAGACAACCGGAACTGGGCTTGCTTTATATTGGATTAAAAATATTTACCGGATTGTCCCTGATTGGGATAGCATTATCAACATTAATTGGATATTATGATGGATTCAAACTGATCATGATGGATCAGGATGAATTTGACCGAAAGTACAACAGTAACAATTTCAGGGACCGGTATGGATTCCGACGGAAGGTCTCTCCAGAACAGCAACGCAGACAAGGAAAATATATTTTGTTGGATGAAGACGAGGTAACGACGGCTAAAGAGTCCAAAAATATTTTTGAGACACTGAAGTCAAGAAAGGAAACAGAGACACTTAAACAAAGCGGAACCAGAAAACTGAAGGATTATGATACCAAAGGAGCAATTGAGGATTTTGATAAAGCCCTCAAGCTCAATCCACATGATTTAGGAGTCCATTATAATATGGCATGTGCGTACGCCATGGAAGAAAAAGCCATGGAGTCCTTTAAACATTTAGACCAAGCAGTTAGTCTGGGATTCAACGAGGGGGCAAAAATAATGTCCCAGGAAGAACTAGCTTATATTCGAATAATTCCTGTATTCGAAAAATTTAAAAACAATCGGTTTCGTCTTACGCAGGAAATGGTCGATGAACTTAAGGAAAGAGAAAAAAATATTCTTGAAGAACAGAACAAGAAAAAAGCAGAATCCTTTTCTTTGCCAAAAAGCGATTACAGCACCTTGTTTCAGGAACAGCTAAGGCAGGAATATAAATGAGAAATCAAGCGATCTTCGGAATCTTTGTAGACAATATAGAAATCAATCCACCGGACGCTTCGGTAATATTAAGTCTTAAGCAACAGAATATAGTCCATGCCCCGGTAGTCAAACGAGGAGAATTTTTGGGATTGGTGGATTTATTATCGGTTGAAGAACCCTTTCAATCAAATTTGACAGAAAAAGACCTCATTGTTCCAGGGACCTTGACAGAAAAAGACCCACCCTACAGGTACTGGGAAGAAATAGCGAAATCAAGATTATCTGTCATACCGCTGTATAGTGACGAACTTAAATACAGGGGCTGTATTAAAACCGTAGATTATGTCAGACATTACAAGGAGCAGATCGGCAGGGAGCAATCTGGAAGTCTACTGATGTGTTTGATTCAAGGAGCCCAATACTCAATTTCAACAATTGCAAAGGTTACGGAGGAGCATCATCTGGTTATTGCGAGCCTTTTAAGGATAGCACTGAGCGAAGGTAATTTACTTTTAATAGTACTATATAACGAGGAGTGCAGTGATGTTTATATAAATGATTTACAGCGACATGGCTATGATCCGATCATGATTTTCAACAGCGAAACTGTCCAAGAACCGCTCAAAGACCGCTATGATGAATTAATGCATTACTTGAATGTATAATTATCGCACCGGCAGACTAATGATCTGGCTGCTGGTGTTATTTGCTGCAGTAAAAAACGCTTATTCACAAAAAGGGTGCACGGATTTTGTGATTCATGAAATTAATGTAAAAGGAAACGAAAAAACCAAAGCCAGTGTGATCTTGTTTGAATGCGGACTCCATGCCGGAGACAAGATTGAACCTGGATCACTTCTTAAAAGGATCAGTGAAGCAGAAGCGAATGTTAAGAGAACAGGTTTATTTTCCAGTGTAATAATAAATTACCAGCTCGATATTGACAGTTTTTGTAATGTAAACATTACGATTCAGGTTGTAGAAAACTGGTTATTGTTTCCGATGATTATTTTTGAACTTGTCGACCGAAACTTTAACATATGGTATAAGGACTTCAATCATGACTTGTCAAGGACAAGTATTGGACTAGGGCTAACACACTATAATCTTACAGGAAGAAAAGAACAATTAAAATTTAAAGTTGCCGGTGGATATACCGATAAATATGAATTAATTTTTATTAAACCGTATTTTGGTCGGACCAGAAATATTGATGCCGGTTTCAGGCTTAGCTATCTTGAGTATTCTGAAGCAGCCTATGACATAAAAAACAGCAAACCAGTATTTTATTCAAAACCAGGAACAAACAATCTTTTGAGAAAGCAGGCAGGAACAAAAATCAGAATGCGAACAGACAGACGAAACGCCTTCTCGGAAGAACTTGAATGGACGGAGAACATAACAAGGGACAGCATCGCCATTCTTCAACCAAATTATTTCCTGGAGGGACGAACACGGCAATATCTTCTGAAGGCTATCAGCACCTACGAATTCAATGCCCTCAATGATCCAGTGAGGCCAACAAATGGATTTTATATCAAGTCAACGGTTGATCTAACCCATGATGTAGAGCAACGCAGTTATTTGAATTTACAAACACAAGTCGAGTTTGTGTACAGTTTTACACAAAAATGGTTCTACAGGGCGGCGATTAACGCAAGTACGGCATTCATCAGAACCAAGCCTGCAATTAACTTGTATTCAGGCATTGGTCTTGGAAACAATCTCCTAAATGGGTATGATCTTTATTTAATTAATGCAATGGACTTTGTTATTGCAGAAAGCCAGATTAATTATAAGGTTTTTGATTTTAACAGATCACTTATTAAATTTCTGCGTAATGAGCCAAAAATAAAGTTAAACATTATCGTTGATCTATTCATCAAAGCATCTACTGCAAGGGCAAACGACCCCTATTATCAATACAAGAATACTTTATCCAATACCAACCTGGGAAGTATAAGCATTGGCGCACAATGGACAATCAACAGCATAATAAAAGCTGATGTAAACTATGCGGTCAACCATTTGGGTGAAAGAGGATTTTATTTTCATACAACAAAAGCATTCTGATGAAGATATATTTATTTGGACAAAAGCTAAAACAGGAAGATTATAGTTATCTTCGGGGACTCCTAACCAAGTTAAAAGAATACAAAGCAGAAGTAGGCATTTATGAACCATTTCTAAGGGAATTTCCGGATGATTTATTATCATCCGAAGGTTTTCAAAAATGGAACAATCACGATGATATCAAGACGCAAAGGCCAAATGTATTGCTTAGTCTAGGAGGAGATGGAACGATGTTGCAGGCTGTTACGCTTGTAAGAGACAGCGGCATTCCAATCATGGGAATTAACATGGGTCGTCTGGGATTTCTGGCTAGCATTGAGAAAAAGCGAATTCCAGATGCAGTTTATCAGCTTTTTAACGGGATGTATCATGTTGAAGAAAGAACCTTGCTGGAGCTCGACAGCAACTACGAACTTTTTGGTGACATCCCGATTGCGATGAATGATCTGACCATTCTGAAGAGGGACAATTCATCGATGATTACGATTAGAACCTACATCAACGGAGATCTTTTGAATGTATATTGGGCGGACGGATTAATTATTGCAACCCCAACCGGGTCAACAGGATATTCACTTTCCTGTGGAGGGCCGATCATTTTTCCAAACACACCTAGTTTTGTTATAACTCCTGTTGCGCCGCACAATCTGAATGTTCGTCCGGTAGTTATTCCTGATGACGCAATTCTATCCTTTGAAGTAGAAGGGCGAATAGATAGTTTTCTTTGTACAATGGACTCAAGAGTAGAGGTTATTGGATCAAAGCATCAAATAGCGGTGCGAAAATGCAATTATAAAATAAAGCTTGTTCAATTGAAGCCCGTCAGTTTTCTAGGGACTATTCAGACCAAACTGTACTGGGGATTGGACCAAAGAAACTAATACAATGAAAGAAAGCATTTACTTAAGCAAGGGCACAGTATTTTTTGAAGTTGGATCTGGCATTGATATTAGTATTGCAATGCACGACGGATCGAATCAGGTCAATTGTTTTTATGCGCCATTTTTCACATCAGAGCCCGTTAAAGCAGGATCCTTTATCGGATCAATCGATGAAGGCGGCCCTGTAAACTTTATGAACGTTAAAATGAACGTACACGGCAACGGAACACACACAGAGTGTTCCGGGCATGTTTTCAATAATGGTCTGAAGGTTAATGCCATTTTTGAAAATTTCTTCTTTCTGTGCACGGTCATCAGTGTTTACCCTACCAAAAAAGAAAACGGAGACTTAAGTATTTTTCGAAGAACGCTTGAAATATTGCTTGAAGGGCAATCCAAAGAATGCATTTGTATCCGTACACTTCCCAATGATCCTACAAAACGACAACGTCATTACTCAGGGACCAATCCCCCGTTTATTGAAAAAGAAGCGATGGAATACCTGGTAGATATCGGGGTTGAACACTTACTGATAGATCTCCCTTCAGTTGACAAAGAAGAAGATGGGGGCCAGTTGTCAGCACATAAAGCCTTTTGGCACGGAGAAAGACAAAACAAATGCACCATAACTGAACTTATTTATATTCCTGATAAGTTAGAGGACGGGGAGTATTTATTAAATTTGCAGGTAGCAAACCTGGCCCTGGATGCGGTACCTTCCAGACCCATCTTGTATCAAATCAAAAAGTGAAAAACAAAAAAGATAAAGCAATAGATTTTTCAAACTTACTGGCAAGATGGCGTAAGATTCCTGAGTCAGGCCACCAGGAGTATTTATCATTTTGTCGATATTATTCTCAGGAAATTCAAGCACTTCCGTTTGACGAGTATATTGAAATAAAATATTCTTATTTAAAAGCGCTACTTGCCCTGGATAAAATATATTTATTTGATAAACTATCTGCAAGGGCGCTGATAGAAATAATAAATCAGGAATACTTTAATGATCACCTGAGAAGCCTTTATCGAAAAATATTACTTCTGCGAGCCGAAAGATTGATGGAAGAAAATAAAACCATATCTGCTCAGGAAGTATATCGTACAATAATTCATATCGATCCTTCAGATACAAAAAGCAGAAAAGCATATATTGCATTGTATCGAAAACACAGAATGTATGAACAAAGAAAGTATATCGGAGTGACCGTTATTGCGCTCGCAGCTGTTTTAATACTGTCGATATGCCAACAGTTAATTATTGCACCGTTTTTTCCAACACTAAAAGATTACACAGATATACTTATATATGTTCTATTAATGTGTGCACTGATCACTTTTGTTTTTGTTCTGTTTGATGCGAACATAAAAAGTAAATCAGCAGGAGAAAAAGTATTCACAGAAAGCAATCAGAAGATCATCCACTAAATGGTCTTTTGTGGGCGCTGACATTTCGGTTGCCGGCAACAAAATATCTCCAGGGCCACAGCGCAGATTCCCCCGCAGATTCCACACCAATGCGCAAAGATGAAATGATTTTGTCATCAGGATAAATTATCCCAGCATCCAACACGGAAATTTTTGAATGAGACTTCCATAATGTATTGGCATCAAGTGATTTAGTAATCCCCATAGCCTCAGACAAAGCGCCAGGGCCCTTTGTCAATATGTTATCTGATGCACCATTGCGTCGTGTCCGCATGGTTGATAATCCTTCCAGGGGTTCAAGAGCCCGTATCAGGACAGCATGTGCAATTCCTTCAGGAGCGGTAACAATATTAAAAAGGTGGTGAATGCCGTAACAAATATATACATATGAATAGCCACCGGATCGGTACATCGTCTCATTTCGAGGCGTTCTGCGAAAATTGTAGGAGTGAGAAGCGCGGTCATCGGGACCGCGATAGGCCTCTGTTTCAACAATAATTCCTGAAGTAATCTGACCATTCAGATTTGTAATTAAAATCTTGCCCAGCAAATCTTTTGCAAGGTAACAAACATCCAAATTCTGGAAATACGCTCTAGACAGGGGACGTGACATAAAAATTAGTCGGGGTGACTGGATTTGAACCAGCGACCACCAGTACCCCATACTGGTACGCTACCGGACTGCGCTACACCCCGAATGCGGCAAAAATAAAAAGAAATTTGCCAAGGGTTGGCTTAAATTAAAGGTAAACAATAACAGGCTAAATTTTGCAATTACTCACTACATTTAGGGTGTTAAATTACCAATATGAAAATCACAAGAAACTTATTTCTATTTTTACTTTGCGCTATACTTCTAAGCGCATTTAGCGCTAAAAATTCTTCAGAATGCACACAGAGAGGCTGGGAAATGCTTGGAGAAAGGTCCGTTAATTTTAAGACAGACAAAGATGAAATAATGGTTACGGCAAGTGAAGGTAGGTTTTCGGCAGTACAGATCAGGGTTAGACGCGCGCCAATTAACATGCAAAGAATGGTTATCCATTTCGGGGATGGGGAAGAACAGACGGTCGAATTGAAAGACAATTTTAAAGCGGGAGGCGAGAGCCGTATTATAGATCTTGAGGGTAAAAAAAGAGTAATCAGAAAGGTTAGCTTTTGGTATGATACCAAAGGATTCGGAGAGCAGAAAGCCATTGTTCAATTGTGGGGCCGGCATTAAGTTACTCAATCCTGTAATCAAATACCCGACGATTTGATCTAATGCTGTGAAGATCTGAAGTATCCCAAAACTTATTAATAAGTCTTTACTTCATTTGATTGGAAGGCTCGATAGTAAGCGTAATCTTATTAATACCGGTCAAAGGATCAACCCTAGACCAGGGTACCAAAGCAAGGGAATAAGTACCTTGCTGTGGAAAAAAAACACCAGAACCAAGAATTATTCTGAGATCACAGGGGCCATCGCTGCAATTTCCAAACGGCTTACCGGAAGGTGCTATTAGTTCAAGGGACACCAGTTGTTCTTTGCTTTTGCCGGCAGGATCTGAGCTTATCGTCTTTACATAAATGTTCTGCGAAGGGATGTTGTCTTCATGGCCGATACCAAGGACCAGGTTATATCTTGTAGTTGTGTCTGGCGCATTCCACTTAAAAACAAGCGTATCCTTTGAATACCAAGATCCGTCTTTTAAAGAATATTCTTTTGAAAAAAGGTTCTTTTCCCTACACGCAAAAAGCAATAAAAGAAGGAGGCTATAATAATGTTTAGGCATTGAAGAATTCTTTCATCCTTTCAAAAAATCCTTTTTCTTCATCGCTTGGATTCGGCTTAAAATTTGAATGTGACCGCAGTTTTTCAAGAATTTTTTTCTCCTCATCGGAAAGATTTTTGGGTGTCCAGATATTCAAATGAACAAGTAAATCACCTTTACCGTGAGTTTGCATTGCTGGAAGACCCAGACTCCGAAGTCTGAATGTTTTGCCGCTCTGAGTACCTGCCGGAATTTTTATTTTAACAGTACTGTTTAATGTAGGTATTTCAAGCTGATGCCCAAGCGCAGCATCCGCAAAATTGATATATAGATCGTAATGAAGATTATTACCGTCTCTAGTGAAAGTATTGTGCGGCTTTTGTTCAATATTAATGATCAGATCCCCGGATTGCCCACCGTTTGGCCCGGCATTCCCTTTCCCGCGCATCGAGAGTTGTATATTCTCATCAACCCCAGCAGGAATTTGAATTTCGATTGTTTCCTCTCCGGATTCTACGCCAGAACCACGGCAAGAACTGCAGCTGTTGGCGATCATCTGACCTGTGCCGTTGCAGTTTGGACAGGTCGTGGTTGTCTGCATTTGACCTAGAAAAGTATTTTTAATTTGTCTTACGTAACCTGAGCCATTACATGTTGCACAAGTCTTGAAAGACTTTGAATCCTTGCTGCCAGAACCACCACATGTACTGCAGGAAACCTGTTTTTTGACTTTAATTTTTTTTGTGACGCCACTGGCAATTTCTTCAAGGGTGAGACTAACCTTAATTCTCAGATTACTTCCCTTCTGACCCATTCCTCCGCGTGTCCGCTGTCCGCCACTACTGCCAAAAAAAGAACCAAAAGGACTGCTGTCACCAAAAATATCTCCAAAGTTTTCGAAGATATCTTCCATGTTCATTCCTCCTGCTCCGCCGCGCCCGCCAAATCCAGCATTGGGATCGACTCCGGCGTGTCCGTAACGATCATATCTGGCTTTCTTGTCGTCGTTGCTCAGTACTTCATAGGCCTCTGCTGCTTCTTTGAATTTATTCTCAGCTTCCTTGTTTCCCGGGTTGCGGTCAGGATGGTATTGCATCGCCATTTTGCGGTAAGCCTTTTTGATGGTATCACTGTCTGCTGACCGGGCAACATTGAGTATTTCGTAATAATCCCTTTTCGACATATTATTTTATCAGGAACGTAATAAGTTATTTGCCAACAACAACTTTGGCGAAGCGAATAATTTTATCGGACAGAATGTAGCCTTTTTCAACGGTATCAACAACCTTGCCCACCAATTCATCAGAAGGCGAGGGAATTTCTGCAATTGCTTCATGCAGCTCCGGATCAAAAATATTTCCGGTTGAATTCATGGAGGTCAATCCCTTATTATGTAAAATACCTGATAGCTTATGGTGCACAAGGCGCATGCCATCGGGATAAACGCCAGAATTTTCGGTCTCGACCGCAATTTTCTGCGCACGGTCGAAATCATCTAAAACGCCAATCAGCTCTGAAATAATCTCTTGCCCGGCGGTCTTAACCAACTCAATCTTTTCTCTGGATGTTCGTCTCTTATAATTATCAAATTCCGCATATAAACGCAAATACTTGTCCTTATGATCTTCAACAGCCTTCCGAAGCCGAGTCAATTCATCCTGTTCTGTGCCTTCCACTCCGGATTCCTTGACCTCCTGGGATCCAGGTGTGTCGCCGGACATAGATTCTATTGAAGGATCAGCGGTTTCCGGTTCAATTTTATTTTCTTCTGTAAGCATATTCCAAATTTCGTTGTAATAATGTTGCTTTCAATATGTTTGCCAAATGAGAAATTACGCCAATTTGTCAGTTTTTCAAAAGATTATGTGCCAGATAATCATCCAGTTCTTTGATGTCAGGGTCCGAAAGGATAATTCTTCCACCCGGTCCAATGAGGAAGCTGGCGGGTAATCTTTTAATATTGTAAAGCTTTGCCAGCTCACTATCCAGCATTTCTTCCTGAATAATCTGATCCGGCCATTGCAGACCGTCCTGTCGTATTGCCAACAGGGCGTTGTTACGATTCTTCTCCAAAGCAATGCTTATGAAACGAATTCCTTTGGCCTCCTTAAAAGAGACGTTTTGGTAGCGATCATACATCAACGCATAAATTTGATTGGCAGACCGACAGGGACCACACCAGGACCCCCAGAAATCCAGAAGAACATAATGATCGATTGCGCTGTCAAGGCAAATAATCCGCCCATCCGTACGCTCCTTACAAAATAATGGGGCCGAAGCGCCAAAAACCAGCGGATTTTGAAAATAGAAATAACGAATTACAAGAAAGGCAATAACCCCACCAATCAAGAACCAAGGGTAACTTTTAAAGGACATATTACTGAATATTCAAGTCATTGAGCATACTGGACAAAGGATCCTTAAACTGTATTCTTCGATCAACCCACTCTTTTTGAATAATATTGGATGCAGCCATCAGATGCAGGACAAGTTCGCTGTAAAGTAATCCGTCCTTTTTAGGAAAAGACTTAATCAGGTCTTCATGCATCGGACATTTTAAAAGCGAAGACATATATTCTTTGTCGCTGATTCGTGTGTCGATCGAAATTCTATTTCCCTGACTGAACCAGTCAGCAGTCACTTGGTATAATCCCGAAGAATTCTTTTTCTTTGAATCAGCTTTCGGCAAAATACTTGCAGCTATTTTTTGAATGGCCTGGTTAATAATCGTTAAAGCAGATTCATAAGGACCAAGCTGTTCTCCTTCATAGACCAACTCCATCTTACCGGTCATCGCCGGTACAATGGCGATAAGATCTGACAGTCGTGCAACACCATTTTTTTCACCGGCATGCAACATTCTTTGTTCGACAGCACTGTAGAGAAGCTCCAATGCAGAAATCGTCAGGCGGGCAGATACACCGCTTTTCTGATCAACAAGCTCACTGTTTCTTGCGACAAAAGCGATCTGTTCGATGATCTGGTGCAGCAATGGGGAGACTGCGATGGTCTGCTTTAGCTCAGGTCGAATCTGCGCTTCCTGTTCAGTTATTTTCATTCCAACCGCAATAGAATCGGGGTAATGTGTAAGAATCTGAGACTGAATTCTATCCTTTAGCGGAGTAATGATATTTCCTCTTTGGGTATAGTCTTCAGGATTGGCAGTAAAAACAAAGAGAATGTTCAAGGGGAGTTTGATTTTAAAGCCGCGAATCTGAACATCCTTTTCTTCAAGTATATTAAGCAAGGCAACCTGAATCCTGGTTTGCAAGTCGGGCAATTCGTTGATGACAAAAACGGATCGGTTAGAGCGTGGTATTAACCCGAAATGAATTGCAAGTTCATCGGAGAACTCAAGTT
>ERZ724526.491-NODE-491-length-22965-cov-5.301135_pt1 | contig 22965 bp, 28 predicted proteins | sample MGYA00376059_ERZ724526 | MGnify/ENA primary metagenome ERZ724526 (study PRJEB28724, sample SAMN07190883) | activated sludge metagenome | isolation source: activated sludge of sewage treatment plant in Hong Hong | place: Hong Kong | collected 2016-03-17 ...
CCTTCTGCCGCAGCAAATGGCGTCAGTTCGCGTTTTTGTAGCACTTCGCCCTTAAACAGCCAAACCTTGATGCCGATTTTGCCATACACCGTCTGGGCTTCTACCCAGGCGTAGTCGATATCGGCGCGGAATGTATGCAGCGGGGTACGTCCCTCTTTGTATTCTTCGGTACGGGCGATCTCGGCGCCGCCAAGACGGCCGCTCACCCGGATTTTGATCCCTTCCGCACCGGCACGCATGGTGCCCTGAATGGCGCCTTTAACGGCGCGGCGGAAATTGATACGGGCCTCAATCTGCTTGGCAACCTGTTCGCCAACAATATTGGCATCGAGTTCAGGTTTGCGGATTTCGAAGATGTTGATTTGCACCTCTTTATCCGTCAGCACTTTGAGTTCTTCCTTAATCAGATCCACTTCTTTACCGCCTTTGCCGATAATGATACCGGGGCGGCTGGTGTGGATGGTGACGGTAACACGCCGCATGGTGCGTTCGATAACAATACGGCTGATGCCGTTTTGTACCGGTTTGTTACGGTCGCGCGGGTCTGCAGTTGCCGTTTTCGGGCGGCGTGCGCGGAGGTAGTTGCGAATTTTTTCGTCTTCCACCACTTTGAGACCGTAGTCTTTGTCGGCATACCAGTTGGAGTCCCAACCGCGGATGATGCCCAGGCGATTACCAATCGGATTTGCTTTTTGACCCATTTATATTGACTGTATGAGCCTGCACGAGGCAGACAAGTGATTGCTGATGAGTGTTTTATTCGGGTTTTGCGGCTTCTTCTTCCAGCGCGACGCGGTTAGCGACCACGATGGTGACGTGGTTGCGGCGTTTGCGCACGCGGTATGCACGACCTTGGGGCGCCGGGAGAAAGCGGTAAATGATACTACCCGGATCGACAAAGGCTGTTTTGATATACAGTTCGTAGTCGTCGGCAGCGCCAACCTGATCTGACTTTTGCTCCCAGTTATTCACTGCTGACAGCACGAGTTTTTCAAGCCATACTGCCGCTTCTTTGTTGGTGTATTTCAGAATGCCCAGGGCATCCACCACTTTGCGACCGCGAATGTTGTCCACCACAAGGCGCATTTTGCGCGGCGACATCGGACAATTTCTCAGTTTAGCTACTGCTTCCATTGTTGTTTAAAATTGATGCTGGTTTTTTCAACACCGGCTTGCGGACCGGCGTATCAGGAATCCAGTTTATTTTTTGTTACCGGCGTGGCCGCGGAAGTTACGCGTCGGAGAAAACTCCCCGAGTTTGTGGCCCACCATATTTTCGGTTACGAATACGGGTACAAAGGTTTTACCGTTGTGTACAGCGATGGTTTCGCCCACCATATCGGGGATGATCATCGAAGAACGACTCCAGGTTTTGATGACCTGTTTGCGGTTGCTTTGTTTTGCTTTTTGCACCTTTTCCACCAAAGAATGGTGAACGTAAGGGCCTTTTTTTAGTGAACGCGGCATCTCTTTATAGATAGGTTACTGAGTGCTGAGTTAAAGGTTGCGTTAATTACGCGCCTGTCAATTCGATTTTTTGCGATTGATAATGAGCGCATTGGAGGCTTTGGTACGGCTGCGGGTTTTTGCGCCTTTTGCCGGGAAGCCTTTGCGGTCGCGCGGGTGTCCACCGGATGCGCGTCCCTCGCCACCACCCATCGGGTGATCCACAGGGTTCATCACAACCGGACGGGTACGCGGTCTCCAACCTTTCCAGCGGTTACGGCCGGCTTTGCCCATGATCTCCAGGCTATGGTCCGGATTGCTCACGATACCGATCGTTGCACGGCAGGTGAGCAGGATACGCCGGGTTTCGCCGGAAGGCATTTTCAGCACAGCGTAGCGATCTTCACGGCCCATCATCAGGGCGCTGTTGCCTGCGCTGCGCACCAGAACACCGCCCTGGCCCGGGTGCAACTCTACGTTGTGTACGTATGCGCCCAGGGGCACTTCCGCGAGATACAGGCAGTTGCCGGTTTCGGGAGCCGAGCCACGGCCGGACACCACCGTTTGGCCTACCTCGATGCCTTTAGGCGCCAGGATGTAGCGCTTTTCGCCATCGGCGTATTGTACCAGTGCGATGTATGCGCTGCGGTTCGGATCGTATTGAACCGATTGAATGGTTGCTTCGCCCGCCTTGTCGCGTTTAAAGTCGATAATGCGGTACCGGCGCTTGTGACCACCACCGCGGTTGCGCATGGTACGGTGGCCGTCGCTGTTGCGTCCGCCGGTGCTACCCAGCGTTACAAGCAGAGACTTTTCGGGTTTTGCTCCTTTCGTGAGTTCATCCCTCGAAACGGCGACCCGGTAGCGTTGTCCCGGTGTGATCGGATTGAATTTTTTAAGTGCCATATCTACTCAGTTGCGAGTACTGTGATGTGGTTGAATATCAGTTTATTCTTCGCCGCCGAAAAGGTCGATCGTTTCGCCCGGCGTGAGGGTCACGTAGGCCTTTTTGTACGACGATTTCGTGCCGCGAATAACGGCTGTTTTGGTGCTGCGTGATTTGGGTTTTCCGGGCATTACTGCCGTGTTGACGCTATCGACCGAGACGTTGAACATCTTTTCCACTGCATTGCGGATTTCGATCTTGTTGGCCTCCTTATGCACCACGAACGCATAAGTATTGCGCTTATCGGCGAGTTTGGTCGCTTTTTCCGTGATGACCGGCTTGATCAGAATTTGCTTAGTCATGACTTTTTAAGTTTAAGCGCAGTTTTCTGTTATTTTCGCAATAGCGCTTTCGGCAATGACCAGCGCGCCGGCGTTCATAATTTGATACGTATTCAAATCAGCAGCCGGAGCAATCCCTGCCTTGGCAATGTTGCGACACGAGAGGTACAGATTCTGGTCGTAGGCGCTCAGCACGGTCAGCGGCTTCTTGTCGGCCACACGAAGTGCGGCAAGGATTTCCTGGAAACGGCTCGTTTTCGGAGCGTCGAAGGAAAAATCTTCCACCACAATGATGCTGTCGGTTTTTGCCTTGACAGACAATGCACTGCGGCGGGCCAGACGACGCACCTTGGCGTTAACCTGGATGTCGTAATTGCGCGGACGCGGACCGAATACCCGGCCACCGCCGCGATACAACGGGTTGTTGATATCGCCTTTACGGGAACCACCGGTACCTTTCTGTTTGTGCAATTTGCGGGTAGAACCGCTCATTTCACTGCGCTCTTTCGACTTGTGAGTACCCTGGCGCTGTGCGGCGAGGTAACGCTTCACGTCGAGCCATACACTGTGCTCGTGCGGTTCGATACCGAACACGTCTTCCGGCAGTTCGATCGTTCTGCCTGTTGCTTCGCCTTTGATGTTATAGACCGATACTTTCATTTCCGAAGAAATTAAATGGTCAAGAAATTATTTTTCTATCGTTACATATGAACCCTTGTGGCCGGGAATAGCACCCTTGATAAGGATGATATTCTGCTCAGGGAACACTTTTACAATTTGGAGGCGGCGCACTTTCACCTGGGCGTGGCCCATGTGGCCTCCCATGCGCATACCCTTCATTACCTTGGCGGCGAAAGAGGAGTTACCCAGCGAACCGGGTGCGCGCAAGCGGTTGTGCTGACCGTGGGTTTGCTGCATGACACCGCCGAAGCCGTGCCGCTTGACAACCCCCTGGAAGCCCTTGCCTTTTGAAGTACCGGTTACCACCACCTTGTCGCCTTCCTGAAAAACATCGGCGACGGTAACTTCTTCGCCGAGATCTTTAGAGAGTTGCATGTCGCGGAATTCCTGCACTTTATGAAGAGGTTCTTCCAAACCGGCTTTCTTGAAGTGACCCATCAACGCTTTTGGTGTGTTTTTTTCCTTGCGGTCACCAAAAGCCAGCTGGATCGCCGAGTAGCCGTCGTTTTCTTGCGTAAGCACTTGTGTGACCACGCACGGACCTGCTTCCACGATCGTTACCGCGACATTTTTGCCGAGGTTGTCGTAGATACTGGTCATACCGATTTTTTTGCCAATCAGACCGTTCACAGTGTCGTTAATTTTTATGGTTGAACGATTGGTTGAATGTTTCGTTTTTTCCAAAACGGTTTTCCAGTTGGGCGAACGCGCGAAAAGCGACCTTCCGTTGAACGGAACCGCTTTCGACCGCATCAGTTATCCGAAAAAATCGGGACACTTTGATTACCGCCGGAAACCGCAGACTTGATTCCTAAAGAGTACGATCAGGTGAGCTTGACCTGAATGTCAACGCCGCTCGGAAGTTCCAACTTGGAGAGTGCGTCCACCGTCTTTTGTGTCGGTGTGTAAATTTCAATCAAGCGCTTGTGGGTGCGCAACTGGAACTGCTCACGAGCTTTCTTATTCACGTGCGGCGAGCGCAGCACAGTGAAAATTTCTTTCTCGGTCGGCAGCGGAATCGGGCCAGTTACTACAGCTCCACTCGCACGTACGGTCTTCACGATCTTTTCCGTGGACTTATCCACCAGATTGTAGTCGTATGACCGGAGTTTGATGCGAATTTTTTGATTCATTACCCTGAAAGGAATTTAAATTTCAATTTTCACCTTTTGAAAACAGCAAAACCGAACATGATTTTGCCCCGTTTTTCAAAAGCGCCCGCAAAGGTAAGAATACCGCACTTGAAAAACCAAGCAGGTTTTAAAATTTTCTAAAAAAAGTTTGGGCGGCGATTTTTCAACTACACCGCTTCCGGAAAAGTGGCCAACTTTCGGAAAGTTCGAGACCCCGTTTACTACTTTTGCCGCCTTTATTATATGAAATCTACCGCCTTCATTCTGCTTCTCCTCTTTCGGTTTACCGATACCAGCGCCCAGACGACCATAGTAAAAGGCGCTCCCAACCAGATTTTTGACCTGGATTGCAGCCAATGCTCCCTCGTCGTGGATGACGTAGCCCTGTGGAAAGGGATCAAAGTACTGCCTTATCATAAAACCAAGTCGGGGATGGTCAACCTGCTGCATTGGAAGTATTACGACACAATCCTGAAGGCGAATGTCGTCACCGCGCACGAATTACCCTGGGAGGCCTGTACCCAATTGATCGATTCTGTCGGGTCGACGGATACGATTTCGCTTCAGATCAATCTTGTCTGGACCGACAGCATGGCCCAGACCCAGCGTATTTACCTGTTGCTGGGCGGGTTGCAGAAGAGTGAACTTGGAAAACTGCCGCTCGAAAGCGAGTTCGGCGCAGACGCCAATGCCGTCAGGCACTTTGCCGCTATCGTGCAAATCAGGTACCCGGAAGACAAAAATGAAACATACGAGAGCATTTCAGGCGAAATTGCGCTCACGGCATTCGATCCGAAAACAGGCAGCGTGAGCGGCTCTTTTGAGTTCTCCGCCAATTGTATAGGCATAGTAAAGCAGGGGCTGTTCAGGAACGGCCAGTTTGAAAAGAGATAACGACGTCCGGACCTATATTATAAAGCCCAGGAACAAGCCTGCCATAATGGTAAGGGTGCAGGAAAGCCACAGCCAATGGTAGCCGTCGCCTCCGGCGCCGGGTCTGCTGAGTGTCGTTGAAGCCATGTGCTTCAGGAAAGGATAGTCGGGATTGGAGAGCAGCACCCGTACCAGGGAGAAACGCATGCGGAACTCATTGGCCAATGCAGGGTTGCGGGAAAGTTGTCTTTCGAAGACAAGTTGTTCTTCCGGGCTGAGGCTGCCGTGAAGATAGGGATCAATTAATCTGAAATAACTCATGAACGGTTGGCGGAAAAAATCGGTGATTGGTATAGATTATGAAGAAAGATACCCCTCTGCTTTAAAGGGAATCAACGGAAACATCTTCAATGTTCATATTCCGTTTGTGGGCAAATGTAATTTCAGGCCTTGGAGAAAATTATACGGGAAGAAGTAAATGTAACTATTCGACGGCCAAATATATTGTTTGGTCCGGTTCTTTGATCATAAAAAAATACGGAGTGGTCAATAATTGACCTGAACCGGCATTTTTACCTTACCAACCGGAAGGAAAAACCTCCCCGTTCATTCGGCGCCAAAAGCGGCATAATAACGGGCGCCCAGGGTAACGCCCTCCCGGCCGATACGCTCCAGCCCCCAGCGACCTTTTTCCATATATACAGGAACGGCCTGTACGCCGGTATGCAAGGCCTCGTATTGATCGTAGTCAATCGCCTGCCTGTCTGCCAGTTTCTTGAATATCCCAAAGCGGCGCACTACCCCACTCCATTCCTTTTGAACCACCGCTTCGAACACCTTTGCCTTCGATCCGCTTCCATAGGCGACAAAGCCCAGTCGTTTGCCAGCCAGGTTGCTGCCTTCCGAAAAGTCGCTTTCCAGGGTGCTCATCAGCGCAAGGAATATGGAGGCCGTGTACAGGTTGCCGGTATCCTGACTGGCGCGCTGGGCCTTTTCCAGTTTTGTTGTAACAAACCGGCGATATGCCCGCGATTCACTGACGCACTTCAGGAATGCCGCATTCGCTTTTTCAAACGCCCTTCGGTCGTCGAACTGCTCGGGCGCCGGTGCAGTGGCGCCGATGCTTTTCAGGTCCTCCTCCCATACCCCTTTGGCTATCCGTTCGCGGATAAACTGCTCGACGTACATGCGTTTTGCGTGAAAGGCATAGGGCAGGTGAAAGATCATCCGCGCCCAGCGCTCCGAGATCGCGGGATATTGCCCGGACCGGAATACTTTTCCCGCCACAGCGCGGCGGCTGAAGTCTTCCAATGCCTCGATCATCCTGTTCTGGTAACAAAGGTTGGAAAACTGCCCGTCGAATACCGGCGTTTCCGTAAACCGCTCCCGGCGTGGTTTGTAGAAATCGTGGACACTTTCCATCGCAACGCCAAACAGCCGACGCACAACCAGCAGCCGAGGGTTCCATTGCACCAGCATGGCCACGGCGCCTGCGCCCTGGGTGTACTCGCCCGGTGAGTGGAGTTCGTACTTGGCAATATCGCTGGCCACCACGATACCTATGCGGCTGCGGTCGGCTGCCACCCAGTCGAGCGTATTTTGCAGGGCATCCGTAGCGCCGATACACGCGAAGGTCATGTCCAGTACGTCGCAGTGGCGAAAACAATCCGCGCCGTGGCGTTCGGCATAACGCTGCGCCAGCATTTCCACCGCATAGGTACCGGTAGGCTTGGCCATGTCGAGCGCGCTTTCCGTGCCGAGGTAAATCCGGCCGATATCGCGGGGGTTGAGGTTGTTTCGCTCGATCAGTTCGGCTACGGCTTCGGCGGCCATGGTAGCCGCGTCTTCATGGACATCGCAAACGGACATTTTGATCAGTCCCAGTCCATGTGAAAGTTTTTCGCCGGGAATATTGCGTTTTTCCGCCAGTGTCCGGATATCCAGGTAGAGTTTGGGGGCATAAAAAGCCATGTCGTCGATGCCGATGGGAAGTAGAGCCATGTTAGTTTCCAGCCGTTTGATGCGAAGTGTTGAAAATTGAATGTTCGATACCGCCTTGCAGCAACAGCAAAGCAGGGCCCAACAGCGTGGTGAACCGCAGGGAAAGACTACAATGGATGATGTGTGGTTAGGGAAAATGCGCTACAGGGTAGCAGCGCAGTAAACAGCGGGCGAAGATATATGTTTACGCGAACTTCCAACCAGACAAACGTAACAGCCCTTACCGATTTTGACATGGTCATACATAGAGCATACGTTTTGATCGTTATTTCCATAAACAATTGGTTATCAACCATTTGTTTTATAACACAAAAAATTTTACAAAAAAAAGTATTCAATAATTTGTTTTTAAAAACAACTTGTTTATTTTTGTACCGCGTTTAAAACAAAATACACCACAGCAATTAAACGAGTTGGATATGAAACTCGAAGTATACGAAAGCAAACAGGGCACCAGGGTTGTGACGGCATCCAACCTGCACGCAGTGCTCAAACTTCCTGTACGTCAATACGGCGCACAAGTACGCAGGTGGTTGCGCGACGCCTACGAGTTCCACGATGGCATACGCCGCCCTCAGCCCTACCGCGACTTTGCCAGGCGCGCCCGTCCGGGCGAGCCTATCGAGGATTTTTACCTCACGCTCGAGCTCGCCAAACTCATTGCCTTGCGCACCACAAGCAAGGAAAAACTAAAATACGCCCGGCTGCTCGATACGGTAGCCCATAATGGCCAGATGAACCTGTTTCAACAGGCTGCCTGACCCAGGCGTATTATAAAAGCAACACAGGCACCGGCTGTACAGCAGTCCGGTGTTTTTTTATTGTGGCAATTAAACCAACCCGCCTTAATTTCGTCCTAGTGTTAAAGTTCGACAGTTTGCAGGTATCAGCGACGAAAAAACCCGTGTCAGATGAACAAATATTGGAACTGCTGCGCTCCGACAACACGTTTGAGCGCGGGTTCCGGTTGCTGATGTCCCAATACCGGGAGCGATTGTACTGGCATATCCGACGGCTTGTGCTGGTACATGAAGACGCCGACGATGTCCTGCAAAACACGTTCATTAAAATATACCGCGGCATCCTGCAATTTGAAGGCAAGTCCAAACTGTATACCTGGCTGTACCGGATCGCAACCAACGAATCGATCACGTATTTGCAAGGCAAGGCAAGGCACACATCCGCTTCACTCGACGACGAAACGGTACTGCTGACCAACCGCCTGCAAGCAGATGAATGGTTTGACGGTGATGAGGTGCAGGTAAAACTGCAACAGTCCATTGCCCGACTGCCGGAGAAACAGCGACTTGTATTCAACCTGCGATACTTCGACGAAATGCCGTATGAAGAAATGGCGGTATTGCTCGACACTTCGGCGGGAGCGCTAAAGGCCTCCTTTCACCATGCCGTAAAAAAAATAGAAAACAGCTTCAAAGAAACCGACCATTAAACCTGCAACAATACAAGCGACATGAAACAAGAATCGCTACAAGAGGAACTAAAGGGCTTGTCGCCCCAACTGCACGACCTGAAACAGCAGAACGACGGATTGCGCGTACCGGAAGGTTATTTCGACGCGTTGGAAGATTCCGTCCTGACCAGACTCGACACAATGGGCGCGCGGCGACAGGCGATCGCCGGACGCCGGAGCGGCAGGGGGATACGGGCGTGGCTGTTCAGGCCACAGGTCATTGCTGCCCTTGCGGCAGTGTTCGTCGTTGTCCTTTCGGCCAAATGGTTTTTCGCACCGATGCCTCCGGCAGTACAACCGGTTGCCGTCCAAACGCAGCCTACTGAAGAAGAATTGATCGAAGCCTACATCCTGCAAAATATCAGTGATTTTGAGGTAGACCAGTTGGCCACGCTCTCGAAGGATCGGGAAGCGGAAGTTGTCGCACCACCGGTTACTCCCCAGCAAACACCCGGCCTGGAAGGTTTGTCGCCGGAAGCGATCGAACTGTTGCTCCGCGAAATGAGCGATGAAGAACTTGAAAGCATACTGTAACAACAAAACATTGTCTCCGAACTCTCTCCTATTATGAAGCGCCATATTATCACCGTTATCCTGCTCACGGCCGCTTTTTTTCAAACGGCACAGGCTCAAAAGGACGTGAGTGAGCGACTGAAAGCCATCCGCGCCGAGGTGTACACCCGGGTGCTGAACCTCACTTCTGAAGAAGCGCAAAACTTCTGGCCCATTTTTAATGAGTATGTAGAATCGAAAGAAAACCTGCAAAAACAACTCAAGCCGGAAGGACAGATCGACGGCATGAGCGATACCGAAGTGGAAGAATACGTAAAGAAATACTTTGAAGTGCGCCAAAAGGAATTTGACCTGGAAAAAGAACTGGTCCAGAAACTCCGCAAGGTGCTGCCCATCCGGAAAATCGCCAAACTACCCAAGGCAGAGCGGGAGTTTCGCGAAACGCTGCTCAAGCGGCTTCAGGAATTCCGGGAGCGCAGGCAGGAGCGCCGGAACGGGAAGAACTGATCTTTTCAGCCGGCAAAGGGTCCGTCGAACTTGGGCTTCCAGGTCTCGGCGATGGCAAAAGCCCGGAACTTGGCATTGTCTGCGTTCGAACCTTCAAACAACTCATCTACCGTGGATTGAAAAAGCGCCAGCCAGCGGTCGAAATGGGCTGCCTTCAGGGGGTGTTTGGCGTGCAGGTCGAAGTGTTTCTGTATCGGGTTGCCCCGGTAGGCGTCGGCATTGCCCAGCAACAGAAAATCCCAGAAGGCATACATGACCGGCAGGTGTGCCGACCAGTTTACCCTGGCTATATCGTTGAAGATATACCCGATCACATCGTCGCGCTGCACCTTTTCGTAAAAAGTATTGATCAGTAATTTGACGTCTTCAGCGTTGGAAATGTCCGGTTTCATTGTTCAGGCGTTAAAAATCGCAGGTTCTGCCGTACTGGTTCAACCACTGTTCCTTTTCCCGGTAGTCCGGCATATACATCTCCACCAATGTCCAGAAACGATCGGAATGGTTGAGTTCGACGAGGTGTGCGAGTTCGTGTAAAATGACGTAATCCTGTACATCCGGCGGCGCAAAAAGCAGCCGGGTAGACAGATTGATGTTCCCGTTGTGCGAGCAACTGCCCCAGTTGGAGTGGTTGTATTTCAAAAAGATTCCCTTTATCGTCCGGTTGAACGTGCTGCGGTTGACCTGCATCACACGTTGTTCTATTTCGGGTTTAAAATCGCCTGCGACGATACGGGAAAGCAGGGTTTTTATGGCTTTTACCTTGTTGGCCGGTGTAGAGCGGTCGCTCAGCCGCAGGGCAATCGTATTGCCGATGAGTTTGCCGGTATGCGAGCCCCGCTCTTCCTCCACGATATCGAGTATATACCGGCGTTGTCCCACCTGGAGCAAATCACCGCTATTATAGGCTTTGGGGATGAACGGCGCGAGCAGGGTCGCCCGCTTGGCAGCCCATTTTGCAACATGGCGCTCCAGTTCCTTCAGGTGCTCGTGCACATCCTGGGCCGACAGGTTCAGCGGCAGTCGCATGCCGATCCGCTTGCCCGTCACGCTATACCTGTGGCCGTTGCGGTGTTCCATCACCACTTCGACCGGCAACTGCATATCGTTTACGGTAATAGTGGCGCTGTATTTTTGTTGTTTGCGAGGCATAGCGGGCGATACGATTGATTAATGGCGGCAGGAGCCTTGGCTCATGCGTGCCGCTGCGCGAAATCGCGCATGAGGTCGACCAAAGCCTGAACGCTTGCTTTAGGAAGTGCATTGTACGTGCTGGCGCGAAAACCGCCCACGGAACGGTGTCCCTTCAGACCGCTCATTCCGTTGGCTTCCGTCTCTTTCAGGAAGTCCTTTTCCAGTGCGGCGTATTTTTCTTCCATCACAAAGCAAATGTTCATCAGGGATCGGTCCTCCTTTGCCACGGTACCCTTGAAGAGCGGGTTACGGTCGATCTCATCGTACAGGATAGCCGCCTTTGCCCTGTTGCGGCGCTGCATGCCTTTAAGTCCTCCGTTTTTCCTGATCCACCGCAGGGTTAGCATGCTGACATAGATGGGAAATACAGGAGGTGTATTGTACAGGGAGTTTTCCTTGATAAAAGTGCGGTAATCGAGCATGCTGGGTATGCTGCGCTGCACGGTACCAAGCATGTCTTCCCGAACGATCACGACCGTCGTGCCGGCAGGGCCGAGGTTTTTCTGCGCCCCTGCGTAGATGAGACCGAACGGATGAGGGTCGAAGGGGCGGCTCAGAAAATCGGATGACATATCGCAAACAATCGGTACCGGGCTTTTGGGGAATTTGTGCTGCTGGGTACCGTAAATGGTGTTGTTGCTCGTGATATGGAAATACTTGGCGTGTTTGGGCACCTTGAAACCCTTTGGAATATAGGTATAATTGCGCTCTTTGGAGGAGGCGACGATCTCCACATTGCCGAACAGTTTTGCCTCCTTGATGGCCTTGTTGGCCCATACGCCCGTTTCGAGGTAGGCGGCGGTTTCGCCTTCGTTCAGCAGGTTGAAAGGCGCCATGTAGAACTGTGTGCTTGCGCCGCCGGTCAGCCACAAGACGTGGTAATCGTCGGGCAGCCCGATGATCTCGCGCATGAGCGCGTTGGCTTCTTCAATAATAGCGGTGAATTCGGGGCCGCGGTGCGAAAGTTCGAGCAGGCTAAGGCCCATGCCCTGGTAATTTACGGCGGCTTTGCCGGCTTCCTTGAGTACAGGGGCCGGCAATATGGCCGGTCCGGCGGAGAAATTGTGTTTTTTCATGTATGGTAGTATACGCTTGAGTAGTCCGGAAAGGGGAATGTGCGGTGCAAAAGTAGGGGATGTATCTTCAAAACTGAAAATGCTTTATTTTTGGCATCACAAATCACCCTGTATCCTGCTTTCGAATGAAAAATATCCTTTCAATACAACAGGCATCCATTCTTGCTGCCTTGCTGATCGTGTTGATCGCGACCATTCCCGTCGGTTTCAAAACCTGGTTTGTAGCGGAAAGCGGCAACCTGAAAATCATGCCGGGCATAGGCCCCCTGGTGGCGCTGGGTCTTATGATGCGCTGGCGCTGGGCCTTCCCCGCAGCAAAGGTGCTATCCATTATCAGTATGGGATTTGTTTCTTTTCTCTTCCTGTTCAATACCGGCTACAGGCCCGGATACCTGTTCCTGTTGCTGCTGAACGGGCTGCTGCTGTTACTCCTGTTTACTCACGACCTGAACAAAAGCCCCTCGGCGGCCACGCCATAACCTGACACAGGCCTCCTGAACACGTCCTGTTCCCCATTTCTTTCAGCATCATGTGCAGAGATGACAGCCGTCATCCCCGGCATATTGCCGCCTTGCCCAACTTTGGCCTGGATTTAATTTATTCACCAAATAACAAGGACACATGATCAAAGAAGTAGCGGGCGATATTATGCTTTCAAAAGCCGGTGCGATTGCGCACGGCGTGGCGCCAAACGATCATTTCGATAGCGGTCTGGCTTTGAGTCTTCGGGAGGCCTTTCCTTCCATGTACAAGGATTTCCGGCATTACTGCCATCATTACAATCCAAAACCGGGTGGCACATGGATATGGAGCGGCGTTGGACACCGGATCATAAACCTGTTCACCCAGGAAGCCCCTAAAACGAACAATTCACATCCGGGAAAGGCATCGATCAGCAACGTCGGACATGCCCTGAAGGAACTCGTTAAACTTATCGAAGCGGAAGGTCTCAGCAGCGTGGCCATTCCACGGCTGGCGACCGGAGTGGGTGGTCTGAACTGGGAAGATGTAAAACCCGTAATATATCAGCACCTGGATCCGCTGCCGATCCCGGTATATGTATATACGAACTTTACAAAAGGACTGGAGGCTGCAGAATAGTGTGGGTAGGCGTGGTATCGCCGGCTGAAGCCGGCGGTACCATACTACGTACCACACTACCGTTACCAGATACGTACCCGTATGAACTTGCTGAAGCCTTCCTGGATTTTCGATCGGAGTGCCTGAAAAGCGCCTTCAATATCGAACATCCAGCTTTGAAGACGGGTCAGGGAAACGATCAGATCGGGCTTTGAAGGGTCATTTTCTCCATTTTTAATGCGGTGCAGCGTGGAGGTTAATGCTGACAGTTCAATGTCGCGCAAGGCCTCGATTTCCTGCTGCAAGGCTTCAATGGTCCTTTGCTGATCATCCCGGCAATTCATCAGCAGCCACTTCAGCAATCGGTGGTAGAAGTCCAGTTCTCCGGAAATCAGGGTGACCTTCGAATCCAGCGGATGCGTAACGGCATGTCGCTCAACCGGCGCCGTATTGACCGGTTGTATCCTTTGAATTGTTCCCATGGCGGTGATATTAACGTTTGTTTATGCGATTTTTCAAAGGTCGGCGTTCAAGGAGAAAATGTCAATGACCCTGGCGCAAACAGGCACTGATATTGATCATTTTTGCATATGTTTAACAATGATGCAGTTTTAACAAAAATCTCGACAATGCCCTACGTATCCGCCGAAGAGGCGCTTAAGATTATTCAATCCGGCAACCGCGTTTTTGTGCACGGCAGCGCCTGCACGCCGGTGTACATGATGCACCAACTGGCCCGGCAGGCCGACCGGTTAAAAAATGTAGAGTTGATTTCCATCAGTTTGTATGGCGACCTGGAAATAGACAAGCCGGAGTACCAATCTGCCTTTCACTTCAATTCGCTGTTTGTTTCGGGAAGCATCCGCAAGGCGGTCGGAGAAGGCCGCGGCGATTATGTGCCTGTGTTTCTGAGTGAAATACCCGAATTATTCAAACGAAACATCCTGCCCCTTGATGTGGCGATCGTACAGGTGTCGGAGCCCGATCGCCACGGTTTTTGCTCGCTGGGCACCTCGGTCGATATCGCGCGGTCGGCGGTCAATACCGCCCGGCATGTGATTGCGCAGGTAAACCCGCAAGTACCGCGCACTCACGGCGACGGCATGATCCACCAGGACAGTTTCCATGCGATGGTCTTTCAGGACACCCCGCTCCACGAGGCGCATTTCGGCGACAAGGTCGGGGCGGCCGAACAGGAGATCGGACGCCTGATATCAGGTCTGATCGAAGACCGCAGTACCCTGCAACTGGGCATCGGCTCCATTCCGGATGCCGTGCTGCGCTGCCTGCACGGGCACAAAGACCTCGGTGTGCATACGGAAATGTTTTCCGACGGCATCATCGACCTGGTGGAAAAAGGGGTAATCAACAACCGATACAAATCGGTACACCCCAACAAAACCGTGACGGCCTTTGCGCTGGGTACACGGCGGTTGTACGATTTTGTCGACGACAACCCCTCTTTCGTTTTTCTCGACATCGACTACGTCAATGAACCGCATATTATCCGCCGCAATGCCAAGGTGATTGCCATCAACAGCGCCATTGAAGTGGATGTTACCGGCCAGGTCTGCGCCGACTCGATCGGGTGCTATCAGTATTCGGGTGTCGGGGGGCAAATGGATTTCATCCGCGGCGCTGCTCTTTCCGACGGGGGCAAGCCCATCATTGCGATCACCTCGCGCACTGCGAAAGGGGTCCCGCGTATCGTGCCCCTGTTGAAGCCCGGAGCGGGCGTAGTGACCACACGGGCACATGCACATTATATCGTTACAGAATACGGCGTGGCCTATTTGTTCGGGAAGAACCTCCGGCAGCGGGCCAAAGCGCTGATCAACATCGCACATCCCGACGACCGGGAAATGCTGGAACGATCCTGCTTTGAGCGTTTTCACAATTTCTCCGATGTGTAAACGGGCATTTCCGGAATGTGGTGAACGGTGAAAATATTGCCGGAAGAACGACAACATACCATTTTACAGGAAACATTTCCCGGTGTATTCCGTTAGGGAGAAACTGTGTAGTTTTGACGCGTGCAGCACAGAATGACCGGTTTTACTACCAAATCATGAGGTTGTGCCTGCTTTTTAACGTCAAATCATACATCTATTTTCCAAAACACAACGATTATGAACTACAGCGTAAAACTGATTCTTTTTCTCTTGTTAAGCCTGTCCACGGTCTCCTGCGTGAGCAAGAAAAAATTCACCTCTCTGCAAACACAACTGGATACGGCAAACAAAGACCTGGGAAAATGCGGAGAAAACCTGAACGAGCAAATCAACCGCCTCCGGGCTTGTGAAAACGACAAGGAAGGCCTCAAGGGGGAGATCCGGAATGCCCAGAACACCCTTCAACTGCGGGAGGAACAAATCAAGGACCTCAAGGAACAAATTGCCGACATCAAGGCCCAGCGCGACAAACAACTCAGCCAGGTAGGCGAACTAACCGTGTTGTCGCAATCTGCCAGCGACAACATCAAGGAAACCCTGTCGCAACTGGAGAAAAAAGACAAATACATCCACCTGTTGCAGGCTGCCAAAACCAAGGCCGACTCCATCAACCTCGCCCTGGCCGTTAACCTGAAAGGGGTGCTCAGCGATGGCATCGAAGACAAGGATGTGGAAGTAAAAGTGGACAAAACGGTGGTATTCATCAACCTCTCCGACAAAATGCTCTACCAGAGCGGCAGTTCGAACCTCACGCCGAGGGCAAACGAGGTGCTGGGAAAAATTGCCAAGATCATAGAATCGAGGCCCGAACTGGAAGTAATGGTTGAAGGCTATACCGACAATGTTCCGATCAAGAACTCCTGCATGGAAGACAACTGGGACTTGAGCGTAAAGCGGTCTACCTCGGTGGTAAGGGCATTGCAGAAAAACTACAACATCAATCCAAATCGCCTGATCGCTGCCGGCAGGGGCGAATACAATACCCTTGCAAGCAACGATACCGAATCCGGTCGCGCCACCAACCGCCGCACCCGGATCATTATTCTGCCCAAACTGGATCAGTTTTACGATCTGTTGAATCCGAATAACGCACCGAAGTAACCAAGCCGTTCTATAGATCGCACACTGAAAAATGCCTTACCCGGTGCAACCGGTAGCGGCAGTATGAACCGGCCCTCCTTTTTTGCTGAAATGCACAAAGGGAGGGCTGATTTATTTGCTACCTGTCGTTAATAACTTCCAGCCGCCCCTCTTTCACTCCGAAGGCCGGTTGAACTCCTTGTGGTAGATCCGGAGGAGCAGGATGAACAGGGAGATCAGGATCGGCCCGAAGATGAACCCGATAAATCCGAACAGTTTCAGTCCCACGATGACGCCGAAAAGCGTGATAAGCGGGTGGGTATGTCCGATCTTTTTAAGCAGCCACATTCTGGCAAGATTATCAACCGATCCAACGACGAAAAAACCGTACAGGAAGATCACGAGTGCCTTCAGTTCCGCTCCTTCGGCCAACAGGATGAGCGAAAGCGGCACATAGGCCAGGGCAACGCCGAAAATAGGCATCATTCCGGCCAGAAAGGTAATGCCAAACCACAGCCAGGGGTCTTGTATTCCCGCCAGCCAGTATATGAGCAAGCCGGCCAGACCCTGCACGACCCCCATGAGTGGAATACCAAGGGCATTGGAATACACCATATTGTTCAGGTGTTTTCGCACGTATTCGACGTTTTCGTCCCGGAGCGGCAGCCAGTTAAAAAACGAGTGTTCCATCCGTTCCGCCTCGGCCAGCATGAACCACAGGATAAGGAAAGCCATGAGCAGGATACCAAGCCCGCTCAGGGTTGCCCCGACCACATCCTGTACCTGCATGGCCCCCCACTGGCTCAGGCTTCTGATGTTTTCCGGCGTCAGCAGCGTGATGCGGTACTGGCTTTCCACCTTGTGGATGATATCCATGGCATTATGCAGCAGGTTGTCGGAATTGCCGAGCAGCAATTTCAGTCGGTTTTGCAGCATACCGAATACCCAGTTCAGCGGAAGCAAAACAGCCACCAGGGACAGCAGCATCAGAATGGTCGCCGCCAGTTTGCGTGGCCAGCCCCAGCGTCCGGTGAGGAAAAACATCCCGCCGCGCAACAGAACGTACAGGGTGTAGGCGCCGAGCAAGGCGGGCAGAAAAAAGAGAAGGTTCCAGAATAATATGCCGAAAAGGGCCGCTATAAGGATAAGCAGCAGCAATTGCCTGATGTAGATACCGGGTATACTTTTCATTTTGGAGAATGAGCGGCAAATATACACATCGTTCAGGGCAGGCACCAGCATTTTCCGGAGGGAAGCAGCGGCGGCAGGGAAAGTGCCGCCTGTTTCCCCGATTTCCCGAAATCATACACATCCCTGTACCGGAGGGTATCGCCCTGTGCACTTATGGCTGTCAGGTCGTAGCGAATGACGACCCGGGTACCCAGCGGGGCGTAGTAATAGATGCGCCAGGCATCGCCTTCCCGCGTGCCGATACAGCCGTTTGATGCCGGCTTGCCCAGAGTCGAAGGGTTGGTGGTGGGATGGATCATCTGGCCGTAACGGTGTCCGTTTATTTCCGGTTCGATCCAGGGTATCTGGGGCATGAGTGTTGTTTTCCCGTCATCTCTCTTCGTGAACTTAAACTGCTTGCCTGTCACCGGGTCATAAAAAACGGGGTTGCGATTGACGCGGACGATACTTCCTTCGCCCGTATGCGTACGCAGGTCGACGGTGCCGCCGGCCATAACAAGAAACTTGCGCTTGTTTTTGCCGACCCGTACCGGAAAGGTGTACAGGGTGCTGTCGCCTTCCTTTATCCGGAGTTCGAATGCCGGGATATTGATATCCAGGCTGGTGCTATTCATTTTTTCCAGCAGGGCCGCAGCGTACTTCACACCGGGCAGGTAAAGGGTATCTCCCGCCCTGAGTATAATCATTTTACGCTGATCCAGCACAAAATTGCCGCGCTCCATGCAGCGGTAATAGTCTGTGTTTTCCAGTGAATCGAGTATCCGGGGATTGGCGCGCACGATCAGGTATTCGCTCAGCGGATAAGGCGTGATGGAATCATAACGCGTCACCAGACTGTCCATGTAGCGGAAATAGCCCTCCACAGGTATGTCGCGGGGGATCGTTATGGCAGCAAGCGGGGGTTCGCCGGACGGAACGGTATCAAGTTCGGGTACAGATACGGGTGTCTGTTGCGCAGTCCCGGTGTCGCCTCCGGAGGAGATTTTCCAGATCAGCAAGGAAATACCGGCGAGCAGGGCAGTTGCCAGAAGAATGATTCTTGCGGTTGATTTTGTCATAAATATTGAATGGAGGGAGCATGATATGCCCCCATCGTTACAAAATTAATACGCCCTTGCCTGTGATCACCCGACAAAGATCAAACGTGTGTAAAATTGTGGTTATCCTGACAGCTGATGCAAGTCATTTTTTTGCCTGATCCGGTTTGCCGTTTATTCGCTTCGGAATCCATACTTTTGACTGTGTTATGGATTGGTTTGAATCATTGAGCCTTGCGCTTACGCCCTTTTTTGCAGGCCTGCTGGTGGCAGGCGGCGTCGGACTTATCATAGGTCTGGAGCGCGAATTCAACACACATAACGATCCCGCACATCTTGGCGGTATTCGGACCTTTACGCTTGTATCCGTGCTGGGTTACGCGAGCGGGGTTATTTCGGAAAAAGCCGGCGACCATCTGCTGGTGGCCGCCCTGTCGGGATTTTTTTTGCTGGTTGCCGTAGCCTATTATGTACAAACGAAAAGCGGAAAGTCGGGATTCACCACCGAACTGGCATTGCTTCTGACCTTCATGCTGGGCATATTAGTCTCCCGGGGATTTATCCGGGAATCCATGGCGATCGTCGTGGTCATCACGGTGGTCCTGTCGCTCAAGGCACAACTGCACGGGTTTATCAGCAAGATCACTACGGAGGAGTTGTTTGCCTTTATCAAATTTATCGTGTTTGCCCTGCTGGTGCTGCCGCTGTTGCCCGACGAGCCTTTTGGTCCGGAAGGCATTCTCAATGCGCGCGACATCGGCTGGATTGTCATGCTGGTACTGACGATCAATTTTGCCGGTTATCTGCTCCTGAAATTCAGCAGCAAGCAAAAAGGCATCCTGCTTACCGCCTTTATCGGCGGATTGTTTTCATCAACCATGGTCGCCTGGGTGTTTTCGTCGCGCAGCCGCGAGAAGCCTGAACTGTCGGCGGCATATGGTGCAGGGATCGTTCTGGCTTCATCCGTAATGTTTGTCCGCGTATTCCTGGTCACGTCGATGTTTGCCTTTCCCGTTGCCATGGCGCTATTACTGCCGCTCCTGCTCATGCTGGGGGTAAGTCTGTACCCGGGCTGGCAACAACTTCGCCGGCCGGGAGAGCAGTCGCAAGGCCCCGACCTGACTGCCAACAACCCGCTGGATATAAAAAACGCCTTGTTTTTTGCCCTTTTGTATATCGCTGTGGCATTGCTGATGTACGGCACACGTCATTGGCTGGGCAATACCTTTGCCTATTTATCCGGGGCGATTGCCGGTATTGCCGATATTGATGCGATCACGATCTCTACGGCCCGTTGGGCCTCTTCGGGAAGGGGCAATACTGCCGATGCGGCCAACATCATCCTGCTGGCCGTCATGTCGAATTCTCTCTTCAAGTTATCCGTGAGCCTGGTAGCAGGCACAGCAGGGGTGCGCAAACCTGTGCTGACCGGGTTCGGCATGGTGCTGCTTATCGGAAGTATCTATCTGTTGCTGCACTGGTGAAAACATGAACCGGACACCACAGTCCACTTCGCTATTGTTCCTTTTCCGTGCTTTTGATGTATGTCTCGGGATTTTTGAAAAAATCAATCATCAAAGCCCTGATCTCATTGGTGGTCATATAATCGGATGGCAGTACGGCGATTAATTGCGGCTTGTAGTGTTGCAGCGCTTCAACGGCTTTTTTCAAGCCTATTTTTGCCTCGGCGGGGCCGAAAATCACAATACTTTCCGTTTCAGGGTCAATTAAAGATATGATCTCCCCGAAATATTGCTGCTCGGAATGTTTGTCCTGCTCCAGGGTGTGCCTGTCCCTGGGCGAATATTGTGGTCCCCAGGGCGTCTTGGAGCGGGTGCCGCCTTTGACGGCGTGGTGTTCTACTTCCGACATCAGGTGTTGTATCTCGGTTTGCCAGTTTTCGTCGATGGTCAGGATATAGGCTTCTTTAAAATCGAGCCAGATACCGGTATTTATCTTACGCATAGTATTTTAATTTTAGATTGGTAAAAAAATTGTTCAGGAGTGTCGGGGCTACCATTTTCGGAGCAATGTGGGTAATATACTTAAAAATACTGGAACGAGCAACCACATCCTGCCCAGCATCAGGTTATAATCGTTCAGCAGTTCGCGAAAGGTCTTTTTGGCGAACCAATAGCCGAATCCAAATTCGAAGAACAGGGTCATGGCAACCCAGGTGAAGCCGCATACCACCGCGTCCGAAGCGTTTCCCAGTTGCAGATTGTCTTTTATTGCCAGGCTGTAGAGCAGAATCAGCAGGATCAGGGTCAGCGTCGAAACCTGATGCGCCGCCAGTTCCCCGAGGCGTTTCCTGAGTACCATTTCCCTGAAGGCTCCGTTAAGCACCCCGAGTACAGGCATGGGCAGCCAGAACAGCATGTATTTATCCATAGGATCGTATCGTTTTATCACTGCCTTCCAAGGTGGGCACCCCTACTTGTTTCCTCTGGTTTTTCCCGATTTGTTCGAAGGTTTCGAAGGGGCAGCGTCTTTTTTTGCAGGTTGTTTCGGCGCCGGCCGGGTTTTGGGCGCCGGGTCGCGCGGAGGGTCGCTGCGTTTGGTCTCGTCCCACTTGTTCCGGTGATAATCTTTCGCTTCCTCTATGGGTCGCTGCTTGATGACCTTTTCAGGCGGTTTTTCCGTTTGCGGCCGCTCCGGTTTTTGCTGAGGTTCCCGTTTGGGCTCCTGAGGCTTTTGATCCGACACACGGGGTGGCCGCGGCTGGACCGGTTCTTTGGCCGGCGCCCAGTCGGTGCGTTCTTTCCTGACGGCGTTCTCGTCGCGCTGTATTTCCGCTTTCACCATTTCCCGGCCACTCGTCAATTCGGGATACTTGCGGGTATTTTTATCGAGAAAATCCTGCGGCGACATCGTTCTTTTAGGATTGGCGGCATTGTATGTCTGCCGGGCCTCTTCAAACCTGCCGTATTCCTGAAGCCTGCCGGAAAGGCGCTTTTTGTCCTGCAGCCATTCGTCGGAAACAACCGTTCTGTTGCGGTCGCGCCATTCGCCGACACCCATGGTGATGGAGGTACCCGAACGGCGGTGCCCATAATAATGGTTGACAAAGTGGGTCGACAACTTGTTGTATTTATAGTGGTGGTGCGGGTGGTAGAAGTACCAGTCCATAAAATGGTACGACGGCAAATAGACGATTACGATGCTTTGATGATAGGGATAGAATCCCCAATCATACCAGTATGGATACGGCCGCCAGCATGGGGCGGGATACCACCACGGATATCCAAACCACCACGGATAGTAATAATCGTAGTAATGAGTCGTTCTCCGCGTTTCGTAAGAGTCGTACAGGTCGTCGTAAGGATAATCTTCTGAATCATAACCGTACTCCGTGGCGTATTCTTTCGAGGCCGCAGCCATTTCCTGTTGTGCCTGCGGGTCGTTTTCGATTTCTTTTTTCCAGTCTTCGAGTTCCTGGGCGTGCGCGCGCGCAACGGCCAGGTGCAGCGAGTCGGTTTGCCGGATCACCGAAGCCGGGTCGTCGCGATAGGCGTCGCCCACCAGCACGGTAAAGCGCAGGTCCTGGTTGAGCAGGTCGAGCACTTCAGGAAGTCCTACCAATTGGCGAAAAGCCGCCTGTGCCGGTGCGGGATACCCCGCGATCAGGTCGTCCAGCGTTCTGCGGGCCGTCTGGTCGAGGTCATCGATTTTCTGCAGGGTTTTTGCCTGGTTTTGCGACACGTCGAAGGCGTCGTCGCGCATATCCTCAGGCAACTGGGTCAGCAATTGTTTGACCGCTGCGGGCGATTTTTCAGCCGCAATTTTCCCGGTGAGTCCGGGATAGCGCGACAGCTCGTAAAATATCTCCTGTGTATTCCTGGGAAAATCTTCGATCAGGGTGCGGTATGCGGCGGCGGTTTTTTCCCGGACGCTGTTCATTTTGACCAACACCTCCGGGTATTTACACGCCTCCAGAATAGCGAGGCGTGTGTCTTCGGGGTATAGCGCCAGCGCCTCCACCGTTTTTTTGTTTTCTTCCGCAAGTTCGCGCAGCAGCGCCTTATCGGTCTGGCCAAATGCCCTTTGGGCTCCAAAAAACAACAACAGCCCGGCAATCACTTGAAAAACGTATTTCATGATTATGCAAATCAGTTTGTGAAAAAAGGTGGGCGTCGGCGTTTTCACCTGCAAAAATCGGCTCGGGAAAGGAAATATGCTGTGATCCCGGTCAGGGCTGCTACTGAGCCTTATCAGGTATCCGGACGGCGCGTCTTTGAAAAGTGCAATAATCCGTAAACAGTACCACTAATAAGGTAAAGCGCACTACTCAGGCGGGTACTGCAGGGCCGAACTTTGCAGTAAACATAAACTTTCCACATCATGAAGAAACATCATCAAATACTCATCATAGGCGGCGGCAACGCGGGCCTGTCTGCAGCATCCCAACTGCTGCATAAAGACCGCCATCTGGACATTGCCATTATAGAACCCTCCGAGAAGCATTACTACCAGCCGGCGTGGACGCTCGTGGGGGCCGGTGAATTC
>ERZ724526.492-NODE-492-length-22953-cov-6.417198_pt1 | contig 22953 bp, 22 predicted proteins | sample MGYA00376059_ERZ724526 | MGnify/ENA primary metagenome ERZ724526 (study PRJEB28724, sample SAMN07190883) | activated sludge metagenome | isolation source: activated sludge of sewage treatment plant in Hong Hong | place: Hong Kong | collected 2016-03-17 ...
GGTCACGGCGTTCCTCGACGCACGGCGGGCGTCGCCGCCACGGCACCAGCGTCCGCCGCGACGGGTCGCGGCACCTCGAGAGGCGATCGATGCGCCCGCTGACGCCGCGGTTCAAATGGGACCCGAAGACGAAGGTCGCCTCCTTTGTGCGGTATGTGCCAGGAGGCTGCGGGAAGACGCGCCGGAAGCGGACGGTGTCAGCCGCGACCCGCGCGAAGGCGCTCGAACTCTGGGCCGCGTTTGACCGGGAACTCCGTGGAGAGACGGTTGTGCCGCCGCCCCCGCCGGTCCCTCCGCCGCCGCCCCCGCTGACCCTCGCGACCTTCCTTGCTGCCGAGTGGGATGCCATCCAGCGGCGCCTCGCGCCTTCGACGCGCCAGTCCTACCGGAGTCTCCTCGACCGGCACATCCTCCCCGTGCTCGGGGCGTTGCCGCTCTCCGAGATCACCGCCGTCCGCGTCGAAGACCTCATCGCGACGCTCCAAGATCCCACGCGGTCGTCAGCGCGGAAGCGTCCCTTAAGTCCCGCGACGGTGAATGCTGCCGCCCGGGTCGTAAACGCGATGCTCCGGCAGGCCGTCGAGCGCGGCGCGCTTCCGACGGACCCCGTCCAGCGCCAGGTCGCCATGGCGCACGTGCCCGCGCTCGCCCTCGAACTCTCTGATGCTGAGTACCGTCGGTTCTTCGCCGCCTTCGATGACCGCGCGGGGTTCCGGCGCCTCCTCGACGCGAAGCGCCGGCCTTCGCGGGTGACGACGAGCGCTGCCTTCCGCGTTGCACGCCGGTTTGGCGGACGCGTCCTCCCGGACTCCGCGGCGGCGGACGTCCTCTTCGCGCGGTTCCGGGGGCTACGCCCGCTCTTCCTCCTCGCGGTCGAGACGGGGCTCCGGCAGGCGGATCTCCTCGACCTTCGCTGGGTGCAGGTCGATCGCGTCGGGCGGTGGATCCGGATCGAGGCCATGCGGAAGACGAAGCGCGAAGTCCTCGTGCCACTTACCGAGGTGGCGCTCCAGGCACTCGCCGCGTTCACGCCGACGGGTGATCTCCCGGAGTTCGTCTTCACGGACGCCGACGGGAAGCGCATCGGGCTCGCGCGCGTCCTCGCCGCGTTCAAGACCGCGAAACAGCTCGCGGGACTCACGCGCCGATTCCGGTTCCACGATCTCCGGCACTCCTGCGCGTGTCGCCTCGTCGCGGCGAACGTGAACTTGCCACAAATCGCGAGCTGGCTCGGCCACACGAGCACGCGGGTCACGGAGCGCTATGCCCGACCGTCCACCGCGGCCATGGTCGCGGCCCGCGACGCTCTCGACCGGCGGGCGGTGGAAACCACCGAACACGGCAACGCGCCGGGGGATCCCCCGGCGCGTTGAACCATGAGTGACGATCTAGAGGGAGTTCTCGTAGATGTAGCGCGCGAGCTTCTCCGCGTCGAAGGCGTACTCGCGCGACCCGGGGATGAGGATGCGTCCCGTCGGATCCTGGGTGTGCGTGCGGAAATACCGCTCGAAGTGGTACCACGTCCAGCCGAGGAGCGCCCGGACGTCCTTCGAGTTCAGCACGGACTTCACGGGAACGCGGTACGGCCGCGCCGTGGTCCTCCGGTACACCCGGATGAGGTGGTACTCGAGTTCGTCCTCGAGGACTCCGTAGTGGATTTCCTCTCCCGGCTTCACGAGGAGCACCCCGGGGCCTTCGAGCGGCAGCCCGGCTTCTGCCCCCGTGAGCTGGCGGAGGATTCCCGTGCGGCGTTTCGAGACGAGTTCGATCGGTCCGGCGTAGCGAGACCGCTCGGTCATCGCATCCGAGATTTCCTGCCACCGGCGGACCATCGGATGCGTCGCGATCAAGGCGGCGCGCGGGCGGAGATCCACCCCTTCCTGCGGGTTCTCCACCGACAACTCGAGCATCCGGGCGACCTGGGCGCAAGCTTCGGGATCCAGATCCGACGCGACGACGTCGAACTCGAGATTCCGGAAGACCCGCACTCGCCGCTCGCCGTTGCGGTTCGGTGGGGGCCAGCTGTTCGGGTCGACAATGTCGCGAGGCATGACGACCTCCTTCCGAGTAGTCGCCGACGTCCTGCTCGTGCACGGACGCGACGCGACGCGGAAGGCCCGGGAGGGTCGCTCCCAGTGGCCTCGCCCCCTCCCGACGGAGGGGAAAACGGATGCGATACGCGCAAGCACCACGCGTCTCTCCACCTCCAAGTCTGCGGCGGTGACGACCGAATCGCAATCCGAAACGCTGGGCCACAGCGTCGGGCGCGGGTCCCAGGAACTCGCTCTACGCCAAAGCGTTATGCGGCCTTGCGCCCGTGCGGCGCGCCCGTATCCCGCGATCCACTCGGAACGACGCGGCGGTCGCTTTCAACGACGAACACAGCGTGGAGGCGTCTGAAAGGAGGCCGCCATGCCGACCCCTACGAACATCTTCACGTTGATCCTCGCGGGGCTCCACGACAGCGCGCGCCGGTGGGCGCTTCTCGGGTGGGCGATCGCCCTCATTTGTCTCGCGCTCCTGTACGTCACCTCCCTCGTGTGTGACGACCGTGACGCGACCATCGCCCGCCTCCAGGCAGAACTCGCAACGCGGATGACGCAGTCCGGCGGAGCGTCCGGCCACCTCAACGCGGAGACCGAGAAGGACCACTCGGTCGTCGTTCCGATCGACTCACCGCAGGACCTCGTTGCCTACTTCCACAGCTACGGCGCGAAGATCCTCGAGCGCGAAGTCCCGAAGGCGGAGCAGGCCGCCTTCCTCGCGAACATTACCGCTGACCCCACGGTACCGACGTGGTACTCGTCGAAGATCACGTTCCCGAACGGCACCGTGAAGCTCTACACGATCGAGGTCACGAACGCCGTTCGGTTCATCGTTCCGAACTGACCGTCGTCTCCGCAGCAGTTCCCCTGAACAGGCCGTCTGGGATCCCAGGCGGCCTGTTTCGCGTCTCGGGCTCGGTACGCGAGGCGGCTTCGGCGGGCGTCCGAGCGCCCTCCGCGCTAGAGGGGGCGCCCTTGGCGGGATCGTGGTGCATGGAAGAGAATGAGCGCGATGCTCACGCAAACCGAAGCAGATCGGCTGATCGCGATGGCGAAGCTGCTCGAGGATCCGCCGGCCGCCATCCTCTTTCCGCAGCCCGGAGAGAAGCTCGAACTCGGCCTTGTCTCGACGGATCGCCGCGAGCGCCTCATCGCCGACGTGAACCGCGGGCGCATTCGGCTCACGAAGTGCACGTTTCAGGAGCGAGACCCGCGCGTGACGGTCCTTCTCCGCCTGGACCTCGACGGTCCTCCGCACGAGAACCCCGACGGCACGGTCTTGCCGTGCCCCCACCTCCACATGTACCGCGAGGGGTGGTGGGACAAGTGGGCGATCCCCGCGCCTCCGGCCCTCTGCAGCACCTCCAACCTCACGGACGTGTTTCGGGAGTTCCTCGTCTACTGTAACGTGCAGGCCGTTCCCCCCGTGCAACGTGCGCTTATCTAGATGTCGATGTCGTCGCCTTGGCCCCAGCTGATCGCGTCGTACGCAGAGTGGCTCCGCAAGCGGATCACGTTCGTTGAACTCGAGCACGCGTGCGAGATCACGACGCCGTTCCTCGATCGGCACAACGACTACCTCCAGCTGTACGCGCGTCTCGAATCAGATGGGTTCCTCCTCACGGATGATGGCGCAACGATCCGCGACCTCGACCTCTCCGGCTGCGAGATCCGGAGCGGGCGTCGGCGCATCCTGCTCGACACCCTCCTGCGTGGCTACGGCGTGCAGCTGACCGACGACGAGCTTCAGGTACACGCGAACGTCGAGACGTTCCCGCAGCGGAAGCACAGCCTCGTCCAGGCGATCCTCGCAGTGAACGACATGTTCCTCACGGCGCGTGGCCATGTCGCAAGCCTCTTCCTCGAAGACGTGGAGCAGTACCTCTCCAGCCATGAGGTGCGCTTCGTTCGGAACGCGCAGTTCACGGGGAAGAGCGGCTTCACTCACGCGTTCGACTTCGTCATCCCGCGATCGCAGCGCGGTCCGGAGCGGATCCTCCGCGCGATCAACAACCCCGACCGCAATAGCGCCACGAACTTCCTCTTCGCGTGGAATGACACGCGCGATGCTCGACCGGCCGGCTCGAAGGGTTTCGCCATACTGAATGACCAGGAACGCGCCCCATCGAGCGACGTCCTGAGCGCGCTCCGCCAGTACGGCTCAACGCCGATGCTCTGGAGCCGCCGCGAGGAGTTCGTCGAAGAACTCGCCGCGTAGCCGCGTCGGCGTTGCCACACTTGCAGCATCCGTCCAGACACTTGACAAGTTGGTTGTTCGGCGTATGTTGCGTTGCTCCGTCGTAGACGGGCGCTGCTGCTTCACAATCCAAATCCCAGGAGGCCGCATATGTTCGGCTCCAGAGGCATGAGCATCTTGCTGTACCTCTACTCCGGATTCCTCACAGCCCTCTCCTCGTTTCTGCTCCTCTCGCTCAGCGGTGTCGTAGCCACGATCCCGAACATGATCGTCTGCTTCGGCGTCATCGGCTGGGGGATCATCTCTGCGACGAACCGGACGCACTACACGTGCATCGAAGAGATGAAGGTTGCGTACGCCGAGACGATGCGGCCGTACTTCGTCACAGCACTCGGCATCGTCTCGGGGACTCTGCTTGTGCACCTCGCGAAGTAGCACCACCCACGCTCGCCGTAGGCGAGTGCAGTTGCAGCACATCCCATAGACCGGAGGTGCGTTATGCGCCCTCTCACAGTCCTCACCATCGTCACCACCTACGCCCTGCACCTGGTCCTGCTCATGACGCTCAGCGTCGTCACCGTGTTCTACTGGAACAGCTTCATTGCTCCGACCTTCGCGCTGCCGACGCTCTCGCTCGTCACCGCGTTCACTGTCGTCCTGCTGATCCGCCAGCTCGTCATGGTGCGCGACGGGTCACTCACGGAGTGGATCCAAGAGAAGCGCGCGAGTGAGGAGGAGCTGCACGACCGCTGGAAGGCCGCGGCCGAGAAGCACCTCATGCGCCTCGGTGGCGTGACGTTCACGGGCATCGTCGGGCTCGCCATCAAGGTACTCCAGTAGCGCCTGCGCGGCGGCTCCCCGCACCATCGGTTTCATCCCCTGACACCCCCGCGATCGCGGGGGTGTTTCGTTACCCGGGCTTGCATCAGGGGAAGGGAAGCGTAGCTTGCGCCCTCACGTCGTAGACGTGTGCCGCTTCACAAATCATTCCAGGAGGTGCCGCCTATGGGCACCAAGAAGCTCGGAACCAAGAATCGACTCCCGGAGGACGTCCAACGCAAGAGCCTCTCCGCGCTCTTCAATCTCCTCATCGAAGCAGGGGCGATCGAAGAAGCGCTCAGCATCGTGCGCTTCGCGCGTCTCGAACTCTCAGAGTCGCATTTCCACGAGGTGCTCATCCGAGCGGTGAGCAATGACGACTACCGGGGCGCGTACGCGCTCTTCCAGCGGACGACGCAACGGTGCCTTACCGAAGAACAGTACCGGAAGCTCGCCAAGGGGCTCCTCCACGCGGAGGGACTCGTCGCTGAAGCGCTCGAGGTTGCCACCGAGATTCACCTCGAGTTCGATCCGCGCGTGCTCCGGAACGTCTGCAAGAACCTGCTCCGCCAGCAGCGCTTCGAGGATGCGCGCCGCGGCTACCGCGCAGCCTTCAGGACGAAGATCCCGAAGGAGGACGCACTCGAGGAACTGCAAGCGGCGCTCGAGAACGGGTGCATGGACACTGCGCGGGCGATCGCGAGCGAGACCCTCGGGCTCGAAGAATTCCCTGCCGACATGCTCGATGCGGCGGAGCAGAACGCGGTCGCCCATGGGAACGTCGGTGCGCTCAACCGTCTCTATGACTGGCTCAAGCGCGATCGCATTAGTAAGCAGAAGGATCTGGTGTGCTGCCTCCGCGACGCCGCTGATCGGCATGGTGCGCCGTCGTTCGTCGAGAGTCTCGAGGATCTCTTCAGCCGGGACACGTCGCTCCACAGCGAGGACGCGCAGCGACAGCTCCTCCTCGACTGCCACATCACCTCGGAGCGACTCAGCACCTTCGCGCGTCGAGCGGTCGAGGTGAAGCAGTACGAACTCGCGCGACGCCTCTGTGAAGTGGAAGTGCTGCAGAGACGCGCGAACGCGGGCTTCTAACTCAAGCGACTCAAACGACTCTTACCCGGCTTCCGGGTAGGGGTCGTTTCGTATCCAGGACTTGCATCAGCGGGAGGGAAGCGTAGCTTGCGCCCTCACGTCGTAGACGTGTGCCGCTTCACAAATCATTCCAGGAGGTTCCGCCCATGGGAACCAAGAAGAAGGAAGCACCGTCACCGCGGTTGAACTACGCGCGACGGGACGCGAGTACTGAGCTTCTCATCAACTCCATCCTCGGGAATGGCGATCCAGCAGACGCCCTTCGTATCGCGCGGGACCGCAGGCTCGCGATCGACCAGAGAGTGCTGCACAAGCACCTGCAGTGCTTTCTCTCCGCGAGGGCGCAGGCACAAAAGGCGTACGTGATCTTCTCGGCGATCAAGAAGCTCGACCCGCTCGAACGCGCCCTCATCTTCCCGATCATCGATGGGCTCCTCGAAGTCGGCGCTGTTGCAGAGGCCGTCGAAGTCTCGCGTGCGGCCGCGCATCCCGTCGACGCGAACGCCGTGCGAGTGGTCTGTTTGAGCCTCCTTCGCGAGGGACGCATCCGTGACGCGCAGCGAGGATACCGAGCTCTCAAGATGAAGATTCCGAAAGAGGACTCCGTAGAGGCGGTCACGCACCTCCTCGCCAGCGGACGATATGCCGAGGCGAATTCGTTCGTGCGCGGCATCCTCGGATGGGACTCCTATCCAGAATCGATCGTCCGGGAAGCTATCCGCACAGCAATTCAGTGTGGTCGCCACGACGTAGCCTGGAACCTCTACGCGCAGGAGCTCCTCGAACCAATCCCCTGGGAGGACACCGTGGAGTGCATCGCCGCCGCCGCGCGAGAAGGAACGGACGCCCTCATTACCTGCTGCGAGCATGCCTTCCGGTACGTACCACGGCTCCAAGAGCCCGGTGCGCAGCGGCGCATTCTCCGTGACCTCAGGCTCTCTGGCTGCAAGTATTTGCACATTGCCGACGCATGCGTACAGGCGGGCAAGCTACCTCTCGCTGAGCGCTTCTGCGAAGTTGAAGTGCTGAACTCGTGACAGACGCAGAGTAACGCTGTATCGCGCGTCACATTGATGACCCCCGCCCGGTTTCCGGGTGGGGGTCTTCGTTCTCCTCAGGACCGTTGACGCCACTGGAGCGAAGAGGATTATGGAGGCGCTCACCGCTCCTTCCCATTGCCTCGTTCGGGCACCTCGTCCCGGCTCGGTTTCGCGCGAGTACTCGTACTCGTCCGTGGCCGATCCTGTGGACCAGGATCGGGGAAAGGGGGACACGCCATGAAAGAGTTCATCAAATTCATGACGCGTCAGTTCGTCGTCCGCGGGAGTCCTGCGTGTGAGGAGAAACCCGCACGCAATACCCGTGACGACGACGCGCCCAGTAAGTGGGCTTCCGCACCCGGAACCGGTCTCGGAGCGAAGGGCTGAACCACATCAAGCCAACGCTCCCCAACAGCTTCAAGGGGCTCCAGCAGTACGCTGGAGCCCCTGCTTTTCATGTGCCCGAAGGGAAAGACGCATCGGGGCGGACGAAATGCGTTCGCACGGCATCCGCGAGGGCCTGCCCAGAAGGACGATGAGGTCGAGTGAGCAGACGCAGTGGCTCGCAAAGGGCTTCCGTACGCAGCATTCGGTCATCGATCTCCGGTTCGCACTCGATGCTTCTGAGGAATGCGCCGCGACCGGCCTCCGGGAGCGCGGCGAAGTACTTGTCCGCATCGGTAAGCGCTCGAACGAACTGCTCGGCGAGTTCGCACCATGAGACCTGATTCGTCGCCGCATCGGCACGGACGGCCTCAAGCCGCTGCTCCTGCTCATCGAGGCGGGCGATCTGGATGTCGTACTCGCGTTGCTGGATCTTGCCCTCGGTGAAGAGGTCGAGCGCTCGTGCGCGTTTCTCGGCGCTACGGCGAATCTCCAGCTCCGCGTCGCGCGACCGCTGCTGCCGGAGCTGCAGCTCCTGGGCGTTACGCTCGTGGAGTAAGGCGAGACACGCGTCGCGCTCGATAGGATGGAGGGCGGTCCGCTCGAGCAGCGGGCGAAGCTGTTCCATGAGGAGCGTCTCGGTGATCGGTGGTTGCGGGCAGCCGCGCCGGGAGCAGCGGTAGTAGACGTACCGGCGTCCGGCCTTCAGCTTTTCGTACGGCGAGAGCCTGCGGCGACACCGGCCGCAGTAGAACGTTCCGGGGATTCCCACGAGCCGCTTCTTCGTGCGCGGACCGTTCTTGAGGCGCTGCTGGAGGATCGCCTGCACGCGCTCGAACTCCGTCCGCGTCACCATCGGGCGATGAATCCCAACGTGGAGCTGCCCGCTCCAGCGGAAGACGCCGTAGTAGAACGGATTCGTGAGCACCTGCTGGATGCCGCTCACGCTCAGGGGCTTCCCGGAGAAGCCCTTCTTTCCGAGGGCGTTGGTCGGGAACGCCTGTGTGGCTGCTGCGATCTGGCTGAGCGTGAAGCCGTCGAGCGCCATCTCCCAGACCTTCCGGACGTATGGCCATGCGGCGTCATCGGGGATGATGACCCCGTGCTTCTTCGACTCCTTCGCGTTGAGGTAGCCCCACGGCGGCGCCTGCGGGGCTTCCCCGCGAGACACCTTCTCCCGCGTCCCGCGCTGCGTCTTCTCGATCATGTCGTCCGACGCAATCCGGGAGGCGCCGAACTCGAGCCCGAGGACGATCCGGTTCATTCCCTCGCGCGTGAATGTCTTGTCGTGCGTAATGATCTGCTGGAGGAATCCCTCCTCGAGCGCGTAGCTGATCATCCCTGCGTCCTTCGCGTTTCGCGAGAGGCGGTCGGGCTGCCAGCAGAGGAGCACCTCGCATGCACCGGTGTAGACGGCGTCCATCATCTCGCTGAAGACGGGACGCCCGGGCTTCCGGGCGGACTGTGCCTCGATGAAGGTTCTGGCGATCGTGATGCCGAGGTCGGCAGCCCGACGACGCATCTCCTTCTCTTGCGCCGGGATACTGAACTTCTGCGCTTCTGAACTCTCGGACGACTTCCGGCAATAGAGGAATGCGCGGAGCGGCTTACTCGGGGTGCTGTTCGATGGAGGCATTCAGCGAGGCGTTAAGGGCGATGGTCTCTGCGGCGATGACGAATCCGAGAAGGTAGCGACGGTATCGGTCCAGTTCCTCGGGCGAGGCGGGCGGCCGACCCATCACTTCGGTGAACGCTGCGAGGACGGCGGCGTCGGCGTCTGGTGACGCGAAATCAGCGTTCGGCCGCGATGCGCGCGGCGGGCGCCGGGGGATGTGCTGAGAGGGGGTGGATCCCATTGAGAGCTAGATCGAGTGGGCACTCGAATTCGCTCTCAAGATACGGTGTACGCCGCCTTCGGTCCCCTCCGCAAGCGCCTGATAGGTACCCAGGCGAGATCGCGAACATGGCACAGGCTTGCGAGAAACGCGTCGCAGATGTAACGAAGAACGGTAGCACCCCTGCAACGCAGATGTACTCACCGTGGTTCACTCGCGTCTACCGGATCAAGAAGGCTGCCGTCTCGGCAACGACGCAGGCGAGAAGGCGACGGGCGGAAGCGCTGTACCGGCTTTACAAAGGGCAGTCGTATCGGACCGTGCAGAACGCCCTCGGCTGCAGCCCGACGTGGATTCGGCGATGTCTACGGGGACACGATGCGGCGGGGCTTCGTGGGATTCACTGGAAGCCGCGCGGTCGCTCGCGAAAGATCACCAGCCAACAGACGCGGCGGTTCCGACGAATGGCGGCTATTCGTGACGCGTCGGGACGGAGAGTCCGGAGCCTCCGTGCCATCGCCCGAGCCATGGGCGTATCGCACACGACGGTGGCGCGGGAACTACGGAGACACGAACAGACCTCCTGAGGCGCCTCAGGAGGTCTGTAAAGATGGTCGCGGTTACGCCGCGTTGCGCCGCGTCCACGGGGCGAGGCACTCATCGAGCCGTGCCATGCAGTGGGCCGCATCCGGCATGTGGGTCGCGATGCTCAAGTACGCGCTACGGACCACCGGCAGGAGCCGCGCTCGGTCGGTCTCGGAGGCGTCGAGCTTCACGAGGACGCGAACGAGCGGCAGGATCATGTAGATGGCGAAGGAGAGGTGATAGCGGCGCCGGAGCAGTTCTGCATGCCCGACGGATGCGAGGAGTTCGTCGCGGGCGCGCAGAAGGTCGTCGGTTTCGCGCCGGCAGGACGCCGTGAACTCGAGACAGCGGCGGTGGTATTCACCGTGCAGCTCGTCCCGGCGGCTCTCGAGGCGAGCACGAGCGGCGGCATCGAGTGGTGCGGCATTCAGCTGTGCCCGCACTCGTTCCTGCTCATCAGTGATCTCGGTCAGGTCGGGCGCGAGACTCTTCGTGGCTGCGGCCGCCTGCTCCCGCTTCCACTGGCGATAGCGGGAGTACTCGGTCAGAGCGTCCTCCGCGAGGGAGACGATTTCGCCGACGATCAGATCGTGGGCTGCGGGATGGTGATCGGGCACAGATGCCTTCTCCTTTCGGGTGAAGTCGTGGCGGTGACCGGCGCCTTTTGTGGGGCGACGGCAACTGGTTGTTAAGGACGCACGGAGAGAGAACGACCGTGCCCGATGCATCCTGGTGTGTCAATGGCGGTTGGGAGCCCCGAGGCGCGCGAGGGCGAACTCTCGAAGCACTGAAACGGTCCGTCCGTGGAGGTGTCCTTCGGCGCAGCGAAAGCGAGATCGAACCGGGGTGGCGATCGGTGACCTCGAAGCGGCTTTCCGAGATCTCTGCTGATAGACGCGTTCTCCATTCGCTGATGCCTTCGGAGCGGCGGCCTGCTGGTGTCTTCTGACACGCGCAGGATGTGTGCGATGGGGTCACTGCGAGAGCATCCGGTTGTTCAGCTCTTTGCGGACGCGATGCGTTCGTACCAGGCGTTTATCGACGACCCTCCGGGGAAGGAGTTTTCACGTGCCTGTCTCGTGCACCTAACGACGCTCTACGGTTTGTGGCTCCGCCTGCCACATGTTGAGCCAGGAGAGGCGAAGCCGGAGCGCCTCTCGTACCCGTTGAGTGAGAAGCTGAGTGCTGCGATCGGAGAACGGAACGCGCACTGGCTCGTTTACAACCCGTTCGAAGAAGAGGCGCCCGTGGCGAGTTCGATCTACGAGGATCTCACGAGCATTTACGAAGATCTCGTTCCGGCGCTTGTACTCTTCGAGCGGGGCGACGACGACGCGCTCCAACGAGCGGTGTGGGAGTGGTACTTCGCGATGGAATCACACAGCGGGCGCCACCTCGTCTTCGCGATGACGGCACTTCATGAGCGGCTCACGGATGCGGGCGAGGGCTGAGCGCGCGCCTAATCCTGCGTCACCTGCGCCAGAAGCGCCGTGAGCAGCGGGTCATCGATGTCGGACGCGCCGTTGAAGTAGACGAGGTCTTCGGTCGCTCGGGAACGAACGCGTCGGTAGGACGTCTCATAGGTGCCATCAAGGTGTTCGGACGCGCGCCGCATGCCGATCGGGCGATCAGAGACGATGTAGAGCCTGCGCTCCTCGCGCCACGTCTCTCCACCGTTCTGGCATTCAAGAAGCCGCAGACCATCAGGCGCGTACCATCCCGCGGCTTCCGCGCAGCCGGCGACGGTAAGGCGGCGCTTCTCGAAAGCGGGCTGGAGGGCATCGATTGTGTCCATGTAGGAGTGGAGCTGGTACTCCGTAGCGTCTGCGGCGGCGTCAATCTGCTGAGCGGTCGGGAGCTGTCCCTCGTCGGTAATGTCGCGGCCCTCCCAGAGTGTTGCCTGCGGGAGGGAGCTGAGACTGATTGGTCCGGCGGGAAAGGCACTGCCGCTGTTGAGGGTGTCGAAGAGCCCTGTGCCCTCGTAGGTGACGCCGCCATCCTCAATCGTGATCTCGAGGTCTCCGGCCGTGCAGTAGCCGATGACGAAATGCTCGACCTTCCCCGAGGCACGCTCCAGCAGGATCCCCACGGCGAAGTCGCCGCGTGGGTTGTACGCCGTGGTACGACGCTCGCCAGGTGCGAGCGTCGCAACGACAGTGACGCCGTCGAGAATCGCCTCGGTCTTCGGCGCGAACTCCTCGGGCACCATCCCGCGAATCACCTCAACCTGCACGCGACGAAGAACGTCTGAGGATGCGTTCGCGATGACGAGATCAGACGTGGGAGCAAGAAGCGGCCGCCCTGAGAGAAACCATGCGACCACGATCATGACCAGAATCGCAACGAACCAGCGATATCGCACGAGGAGTGGGATCAGTGCTTGAAGAGCGAACCAACAATACACTGCCCATCCGAGCGGCAGCCAGCGGGTCCGGAGGCCTTCGGAAGCGCCGTGGCATAAGGGCGCAATACCACGAAGAAAGCCTCGCCCACCTCCTGGCATACGTTCGCATGGCGCCGTTCGATGAAGCGACGCAGACGCACAGGCGCCGAATGCTGGGTACTTCAATCTGAGCGCTGAATGCCGCATCATTCAACTGAACCATCTACGCCATGCGCCTCTCGAAGCAGCAGACTACCCTCTCCGTGCTCGCAGCAGTCTTCATTGTGATCGGGGCGGGTTACTGGAGTTGGTCATACACGCTGCGCACACCGGAGAAAGTTACCGCCGTTGAGAATCTCCCAACAGACCTTCCGATTCCGGATGCAAGATCGAAGCAGGAGGCTGTGGAGAATGCCGTACGGGCGATGAAGGCGCGAATCCAGCTCCCGATGGTGCTCAATGAGTATTCGACCATCACCGATATCACCGCTGAGCCGGGCGCACTACGCATGCACTATCGCCTCGTGGAGACAGACCCCGAAGGACTCACTGATGCGTACGTGAGAAAGACGTTCGCTCCGACGATTTGTGCGAGCAAGAATCGCGTGCTCCTGAAGCTCGGGATCAGCTTCGAATATGCGATGACATACGACAGCGCGCTCCCGCCGAAGATCGTCGCGATCACCGAGGACGACTGCCTGGTGCAGGCGTAAAGGCATCGGCTCAGTAGCACACGAGCGGCGGTGCCCGATGCGAGCGCCGGAGTCTTCGGAAGAGCCTGAACGGGCAACTGTCAGCTATCGAGCGGCAGGAATACACTGAGGGTGTTCGCGGCGAGAACGATCCCCTGATTACCTCCCCGCTGCCATGGCCATCCTCGCGCTCGTTGTGGTGCTCGGCGTCCTCCTGCTGCACCCGCTCGCTGTCTGGGCGATGGCGAAAGCGGGCGGGCGACGGACTGTCTCGTTCGGATATGCGGTCGTGACGAGCATTGGCTCCAGCATGCTGGGAATGGGAGCGGGCGTCGTAACAGGGGCGGTTACGCCAGGAATCGCGGCTATCACCGTGCAGGTTCTTGTGGCTGTGGCTGCGTTCTGTTGGTTGCTCTCGCGCGGTGAGCGGATGAGCCCCCTACGCGCCGCCTGGATCCTATTCGGTTCCACTCTCGCCGTCGCCGCCCTGGTAGTGGTCGTGCGGTTATTGCTGGTGTCTCCGTTCGAGGTGAAGGGGCAGTCGATGGAACCGGCTTTCCATGCCGACGATCTCCTCATCGTCGAGAAGCTCTCGTACCGTTTCCGGAACCCGCGTCGTGGTGACGTCGTCGTTCTCATTCCGCCCTCGGACAGGACGCAGTACTACGTGGAGCGCATCGTGGGTCTCCCGGGGGAGTCGATCCAGTTCCTCGACGGTGAAGTCGTCCTCTTCAACGAGGAGTACCGCGAAGGGAAGGCGCTCGAGGAGCCCTACCTTCCGGACTCGTCTACGACCTACGGGGTCTCGACGAAGCCCGTCGAGATTCCCGACGGGAGCTTCTTCACCCTCGGGGACAACCGCGAACACTCGAACGACTCGCGAATCTGGGGTTTGCTCCCGAAGGCGAACATCGTGGGGCGGGTATGGTTCCGCCTCTGGCCGGAGTAGCCGGAGAACGGGAGGACGCGCCATCGGAAGGCGGGATAGGTCGCGAACAACCACCCCGCAACCCTATTCGCGGGAGCCGCCGCGGGATATTCGCGGGGTCTGACTCCTCAGAGGCGGAGCGCGCCGCATCCTGGAGCGTTGTTTGGCGGTCGGCGGTCGCTTTCAGCTCGCGATATCGCGAGCTTCAAGCTCACGCCTTCGCAGGGTGTTCCCCCGCACGCAGGGCGTGGCCGCCCGCGGCAGGGGGACTTCGGGACTTCGCTTGAGGCTCGCCCACACCCTGCGAAGGCGTGCGCTCCGCGCCCGCCGACCGCGTCCTTCCAGGGGTGGCCGCGCGGGCGCGGCAAGGTGGATGCGTGCCGAACCGAATGCCCCTCCGGGCGCCTTGTTTGACGACTTCCGCGCCCAGGGGGCTCACTCTCCGTAGAAGGCCTCTGTTACCCCATGAATCGCCTTCGTCTACCTCTCCCGATGACGCGGCCCCCCCGTCTCAGCACAGTCCCGGCGCGGCGGCGTGACTTATGTCCCGCCCTGTCTCCTCAAGAGCGCGCCACCCTCCATCTCGCCGTTCAGCTCCGGTTCCTGACGATCCCGCTTGTCGTCTGTTTCCTCGATTGTTCACCGGACAGCGCCTACCGCCGCCTGCGTCGCCTCGTCCGCCTCGGCTTCCTCCGTTCCGAGCGGTGGCAGCCCGGCTCGACGGCCGGTCCTCCCAGCATCGTGGCCGCCCTTACGGCGAAGGGTGCCCGCGCACTCGCGAACGAAGCGCCCGTCCCGAAGCCGATCACGGCCCTCGTGCGCCGGTCCGCCGCACGGCTCCGGAAAGTTGCGGCAGGGCAGATCACGACGCTCGCGCACGACCTTGCCGCGCTCCTCTTCGTCGGACTCCTCCGCCGCGCATTCCCGGCCGACGGGAGCCCCCATGTCGGGGCGCCGCTCCTCGGAGAGCGCCTCCGCCTTCGCCGCACCGTCGCTCTCGACCACATTCCGGTGACCGTCCTCGGTCGCCTCGGGCTCCTCGGTCCCGGTGGAACGGAGCAGCTCTCGTACCTCCCGGACGCCATCATTCCGTGGGCGGATGGGGACAAGGCGGGCGCCCTCTTCCTCGAACTCGAGACGGGGGCAGGCGGCCGCCTCCCCGCGGACATCGGCGCGCAGAAGGCAACGCAGTTCGCGGCGCTCTGGGCGCGGCTCCAGACCATGCCGGTCCTCGACCGACTCGGGCCGCTCGACCTCGACGCCGTCCACTTCGTGCTCTGGTGCCCGAACGAGCACTTCCGCCGGAAAGCGCTCGAAGGCGCTGCACGCGTGCTCGACAGCCCCCTCCCGCTCGTCACGCTGACGGCCGACGACGTGCAGCTCGCTCCGCCACCCGGAACGGCGAAGGAGGCACTCCCGGGGTGGATGACGGAGAACGCCACGCGTCTCCGCACAGCGGTGCTGCTCGCTGCGCCGTCAGGACTTCCCGCCGTCGTCACATCACCGCCTCTCCCCGCTGCTGTCCCGGCCGCACCCGAAGGCCCGGTTCCTCAGGACCCGCTCGGTAACTTCTCCCTCATCTCCCCTCGCTAGACCATGTCTACCCCTCTCACGAACTCCCTTGTCCCGTCCTCACCCGACGAGCTTCGCCTCCGCGAGGCGATGGCCGCGTGTTCCTACACCACGCTTCCCGGCCTCGCGGCCGATGTCGGGATGACCGTCCCAGAAACCGCTGCGATGATGGAGACGCTCACGCTGCAGCCCCACTCCCTCTACACTGCGCACGCAGTGCAGCTCGTCGGTGGCGACAACCGGCAGGAGGTTGTCTACACCTTCTCGGCTATGGGCGTATCGGCTGTATCGAAGAGTCCGGCGGTCATTAGCCTCGTTGCGTCGCGGATCTCGCAGTTCTCGGGTGCCCCGACCGAATGCAGAACGATCTCGGCCCAGGAGCACACCGCGACGACGCTCTCGAACTACTTCGCGTACGCCGCCCTCGCGAATCCGCGCCTGACGCTGCGCTTCGCGGGCACGGGCGATGACAGCACCGCCGTCCTCCTCGCCCGCCCGATCGCGACGTCTCGCGCACATGCCGTCGTGCGGATGACGGACGCGAGAGGTGTCGTGTACGACCTCGCTCTTTACACCGCCCACTCGCCGACTGAAGTCTTGGCCGCCGCTGGAGCGCTTTGCGCCGACTACGACGCGAGCGTCACGCTCGGGACAGCGAAGCAGACCATCCTCATTGGCTGGGCGAGCGACCCGAGTCTCGAGCCCTGCTTCTGGGTCCAGTGCGATTCGTGGCACCGAGCTCCGCTCCGGCAGCAGCTCCGCACGACGTGCGCCGACCTCGTCTGCGTGGACGGAAGCAGCCTTGTGGCGGCCGTGTCCCCACGTCGGTTCGCGCTCGCGCTCTCCGGACCGGTGTTCCACACCGATGCCACCATGCGCCGTCCGAGCGACCCGCCGGGTCCGTTGCTACCGCGCTGCCGCCTCGAAGTCTTCGACTGTGACGCCGAGATTCCGCAGTGACTTGAGGAGCATCCCCGTGCCAACCTCGCGTCCCATGTGCAGGGCGATCGGGTAGGTCTGACCGTCACGACCTCGGTAGACGTAGTGGCTCCCGACGACGCGCTCAGGGCTCCCGAAGAGTCGCGTGAACCGGCGCAGCACCTCGTTCGCCCGGAGCCCGCGTGGTACAGGTACGCCACGTGCGCTTACTGGCTGGGGCAGTACGGTCTCAGCCTGCAGTACGGGACCCCGTACGTCGCTGATCTCCGCTGAGGCAGGCGCGAACGCATCCGGAAGAATGGTGACGCCTGCGAGCGCCTCGCGCGTCTCAGTGACAACGCGTGGCGGAGGCGAGCCGACCAGGACAAGGTCATCCTCCGCGCCTCGGATGGCCTCCCAGAGGCGCGTGAGCACCGCGTCCTCGAGTGCGCGCGCCACGCCCGGCGCGCAGAGTTCCGTCGCCGTGACGCCAGTGTCCTGCACAATGAGCGTGCCGTCGCTGCAGTCGAGGTGCAGCAGACCGACGCCATCAGGGATGATCACGGCACTCGACCATTCGAGCCATGCGGGCGGCGTGGTGCTGTCGTACAGGACGATGGGCACCTCGAGCATCAAGCTCCCGGTCCTTCGGGGTGCACCTCGCGAGAACTCCTGGAACTCGGCGGTGGCGTCGCCGACCGCGAACCGAACATGGGGAATGCGTCGCGTGCTCACGAGGTCGCGGAACGCCCGTCGTCGCTCGTCGCGCACGGGATCGGGAAGGGCGACGCGCGGGAGGGCCGCCTCGAGCCGCCCGAGCATGCGTTCGAGGCGCGCGAAGCGCGTCCAGTTGTCGTAGAAGGGCATGACCTCGTTCCCGGGGAGCGTCGCGAGATGTTCAAAGCGCGCGTGCATCGCCTCCCGGTGTGCCGACGAGAACGATCCGAGCGTGAGGCGGCGTTCCAGCGCGAGGCTGAGGTGGCCGACGAAGCTCTGCTGCATGCCGCGGACGAAGGTGTGCCGGATCGCGAACGGCTGGCCGGGCTTTGCCGCCTCAGCCAGTGCGAAGAACGTCTGCACGAGGTCGAAGATGCCGCGGTTGCCGAACCGCAGCTGCGCGTCGAAGCTCCGCTCGAGGTAGTAGTCGATTTTGCCGTGCGCCTCCAGAGAGGCGACGGCGTTGGCGCCCACGCGCCGTGCGGCCACGCGGAGGCCGTCGTACTCGTCGAGGACCGCGACGTACTCGAAGACCTCCTCTCTTGTCAGTGCCCCGGCTTTGAGGAGTTCGTCGAGCTCCCGCATCGTCGGGTCGTCGTCGATGATCCGGACGACCGCTTCGCAGACAGCGTCCCCGAAGAGACGCCTCCAGGTAGGCGTGATGCGTGCGGGCGCACTCGGGCGATCGGGCTGACGAGAGGGGGCGAGCAGGAGAAGAAATGGGAATCGAGACGCGAAGTCTGCGGATCTGGAGGAGAGATGGCAAGGGAGAGAGCACAGGTGTCTGCCGGGTCAGTCCCTCAGCCGCCGAGACGTATAGAGATGTGTTTGGGGAACGGGAGGGCTACTTCGAGAAGACGTCGTCGAGCGACTTTGCCTTCAGGATCTCCGCGAGCGCGGAGTATCGCGGCGCCTGCGGCTTCAAGTGCGCGTTCTTCCCGATACCGACCGGATGGGGCAGCACGACAGGATCACCCTTCAGGACGACGCGGAACTTGCCCTGCGGTTCGTCGGTCCCGGTGTACGGTTCGACGCGCTCGATCTCCCCGTAGTGGGTGATCGCCGATGTGGGGGCGACGCGATAGATCGCGATGTACCGGAGCTTCGGAATGTTCTCCTCGCGAATCCGGATCGCCCACCAGGCACGCTGCCCGAGGAAGGCAGACTCAAACCCCTCGTCGCGCGCGGGGCAGACGATCGTGTCGAAGCTCTTCCCCGCAGGCAGGGGCGCCGGCTCCGGTACAACATCCGACCCGGAGGCGGCAGCGGGAGCCTCAGCGAAGAGGTTGTAGCCGAGCACAGGCATCACCACGGTCACGTTCCGGAGGAAGAACTCGAGACCGCCGACATCCTCTTCGGGCACGCTCGGAAGCGCCGGATCATTTCCGTTCTCGAGGGTGCACCAGCCCCCAGCGCGGAGGAGTGCCACCGCCTTGCTCTCGAGGTACTGAATGCCGGCCTTCGTGAGCGAGCCGTCGGTGCTGTAGAAGACGACGAGCGCACGCCACCAGTCCTTCGTCCCGACGTGAGTCTTGATGCGGGCGCGGAACCCATCCGCCTCTCCGACGTAGACGCGCGGCGCGGCGGCAGTGCCGGACTGCGCGATCAGGAAGTAGAGGCAGGGTCCGTCCAGCTCCTTCCGCTTCAGCACCTCGTCGAGATCCTCGCGGGGAACGCAGAGGGCGCGTCCGCTCCACTGGTCGATCTTCGCGATCCGTGGACCCGTCGGGCGGTCATCGTGCAGGAGATGGAGGGTGAGTTTCATGCGGCGGAAGAAATGCTAGCTGTGGCCATCATCGTATCCCTTACGGCCCCTCTCGTGAACCTCTCGAACCGACGTAAACACTTGATGGTGCGTCGCCTAGGCCGCGGCGCCGGTGCTACGATGGCCCGTGCAATTCCCTAATTCTCGTTCGAGTGCCGCGACAAGGAGAGAACGCGCCGATGCCGCCTGATCCTGGCAGCCGTGAGAAAGCCCGTGAGGCCATTGCTGCGCTCGTCGAACGCTACGCCCGCAACCGCGACCGCTACCGCTCCTCTTCGTACAACGAGGAGACCTGTCGCGCTGAATTCATCACGCCTCTCTTCGAATCTCTCGGCTGGGACGTCACGAACAAGGCTGGCGACGCCGAGCAGTACAAGGACGTGATCCACGAGGAAGGGATCAAGGTCGGTGACTTCACGAAGGCGCCCGACTACACCTTCCGCGTCGGGGGCGTTCGAAAGTTCTTCGTCGAAGCGAAGAAACCCTTCGTTGACCTGAAGAGTGATCCCGCGCCCGCCTATCAGCTTCGCCGCTACGCCTGGAGCGCGAAGCTTCCCCTCTCCATCCTCACGGACTTCGAGGAAATCGCGGTCTATGACACGCGCGTCCGTCCGAAGGAGGGGGAGAAGCCCTCCGTGGCGCGAATTCTCTACCTCGCCTACGACGAGGTTCTCCCGAGATTCAGCGAGCTCTGGGACGTCTTCTCGAAGGAGGCTGTCCGAAAGGGGTCGTTTGATAGTTACGCGGAGGACACGAGAGGAAAGCGTGGCACCTCAGAGGTAGACGACGAGTTTCTTCGGGAGATCGAGGGCTGGCGCGAGGAGCTTGCCCGAAATATCGCGATCCGAAACGCAGACCTCTCCGCCGACGACCTGAACTTTGCCGTCCAGACAACGATCGATCGCATCATCTTCCTCCGCATCGCCGAAGGGAGAGGCGCTGAGCCATACGGCAGTCTCCTCGGCCTCGTGAACGGCGCGGACATTTATAAGCGCCTCGTCGCCCTCTACCGGAAGGCGGATGCCCGCTACAACTCGGGACTCTTCGACTTCAAAGCCGACCGACTCACGTCCGATCTGGCGATCGACGACAAAGTACTGAAGCCGATCCTGCAGAACCTCTACTACCCGCAGTCACCCTACGAGTTCTCGGTACTCCCTACGGAAATACTCGGGAACGTCTACGAACAGTTCCTCGGAAAGGTCATTCGCCTCACGAAAGGCCACCGCGCCGTCGTCGAGGAAAAGCCGGAGGTGAAGAAGGCGGGCGGTGTCTATTACACGCCCGCGTACATCGTCGATTACATCGTGCGGCAAACGGTCGGTGAGCTCTGCGACGGCAAGAGCCCGAAGCAGATGGAGAAGGTTCGAATACTCGACCCCGCCTGCGGATCAGGCTCCTTTCTCCTACGTGCATACCAAGAGATGCTCGACCGGCACCTCGTTTGGTACCGCGATCACCAGCCGGAGAAGCACCGCAAGGAGGTCTTTCTCGGCGCCGGCGGCGACTGGCGCCTCACGACCGCCGAGAAGCGACGAATCGTCCTCAACAATATCTACGGTGTCGATATCGACCGCCAGGCTGTCGAGGTTACGAAGCTCTCACTCCTACTCAAGGTGCTCGAAGGGGAGAACGACGAGACGCTGAAGCAGCACTCGCTCTTCGGGGAGCGAGCGCTCCCGAGCCTCGAGGGGAACATCAAATGCGGAAACTCACTCATCGCGCCGCAAGACCTAGGGGAGCTTGCACCTGATGCCGACGAGCTTCGGCGAATCAATCCGTTTCCGTGGAAGAGTGAATTCCCCGCCGTCTTCAAGGACGGCGGGTTTGATGTAGTCGTTGGGAATCCGCCATACCTGAAGATCGAACATATTCCCGAGTCAGACCGCACGCTCATGGCGAGACGCTTCCGCACGCTACAGAAGCGCTTCGATACATATGGCCTGTTCCTTGAGCTGTCCGCGATCCTCTGCCGCACAGATGGGATCTTCGGATTCATCGTCCCTTCTACGCTGTTGAACAACATGTCCTTCTCGCACCTGCGTCAGCTTCTACTTGAAGAAACGCGGATCGAGGAGATCGTGAATCTTGGAGGAAAGGTCTTCAAGGGCGCGAACAACGACACGCTTCTCCTGTTCGCTCGCCCAGGTCCGGGCCGCGGATTCAAGACCTCCGTTTCTGAAGTGGCGCACTACGGCGCCAAGCTCGATACCGCTGCCTGCCCAACGAAGCTGGATCTCGTGAAGACCGCGGAAGCCCCAGGGTATGTGTTTCAACTTCGATCGGATGGCAGCGCTGGTGAGCTATTCGTGAAACTCAAGGAAACCGGTGCTGTCGTCGGTGATGTAGCCTGTTGTTTTCAGGGCTTTGTCACCGGCGGCAACGATGCCTACATCGTCGATCAGGAGACGATCAGGAGCGAGCACTTAGAGACCGATCTCTGCAAGCCCGCGATCTTCGGAGATCAGATCTCTCGCTACGAGAAGCCGCGTCAGAAGGACTTCGTCATCTACCTTACACGGACGTCGCAGCTCCGTGGTTACCCCGGCGTCTCTAAGAGACTGGCTCCCTTCAAATCGAAGCTCGAGAAGAAGCGCGAAGTGCTCCTTGGGCGGCAGCCCTGGTGGGCACTTCACTGGGCCAGGAATCAGGAGAACTTCGAGCGACCCGAGAAGATTCTTGTTCAGGCGATTCGAAATCTCGCTCTCGCGCGTCGCGTGGTGGCGGCCCTTGATACAGGACGCCTGTTCGCTGACCACACGATCAACGTCCTCTATATGAAGGACGGCGCCCCTGATACGCGGTTTCTCCTCGCGATTCTCAACTCGCGCGTAATGAATTTCTGGTTTCTGAAGCGCCACATCGACATCAATATCAAAGGCATTTACTTGGAGGCGGCTCCGTTCCCGAAGATCGAAATGGCAGCGGCGGCCGACCGGAAGAAGCACGACAAAGTCGTGACTTTGGTAGACACATTACTGAGACTTAAGGCGGACGCGGCGAAGGCTCGCTCGCCGCAAGACCAGACGGCGTTAGATCGGCAGATCGTGGCGAGCGAAGAGAGTATCGACCGTCTCGTCTACGAGCTCTATGGGCTCTCGCCGGGGGAGATCGAAGTCGTCGAGAGCGGCACACGACTTGGATGAAGGGCGTATTGGGGCCTCTCAAGTGATGTGTGTGCGGCCTCAATCCGTCACGTAGATAAGGTTCTTCCGGTCGATCGTGATCGGCGGCTCCCACCGGCGCAGGGGGTCGGTGGCCGTCCGCGTCGTCGGCGTCTTCTTCGCGCGGCCGATGTGGAGGCGGACGCCGTCGGGGATCCCCTCGGTGACGAGGATGTCGCTGTCGAGGGGCGGAGCGTTCGGGTGGGTGTCGAGCGCCGCTTCGAGGAGGGCGGTGGACGTCCAGAAGTCGCCGTCGTGGAAGACGGGGAACACAGGGAGGGTCGTCTTCCCGTCGAACGTCGCTTCGATCGGCTCGGAGACGGGAGGGAGACCGGCGAGGAACTTCGGGAGGTTGCGGGCGACACGATCCGCGAACCAGCTGCGGTAGAGCGGCTCGGCCAGACGGTGGGAGACGCGGGTCGCCATGCCGAAGATCGCCTCTCGGCTCCCGCGGCGGGTGTAGACGCTGAGCAAGGCGAGCAGTCCGGCGGCGTCGCGGCGCAAGGTGCTCGCCTCCCCGTCGAAGGCGAGGTGCAGTCCGAGGAGCCGTCCACCGGGAAGGAGCACGAGGTCGAAGGCGAGGAGTGGCCGCGAGGCGGCCTCGGGGGCGAGGAGGATCTTCGCGAGCGGCTCGAGGCGATCAACCTGGATGATGACCGGGGCGGGGGCGAGGACGCCGCCGACGATGGCGTCCTCGGCGTGACAGATCGTGCCTGAGGCGGAGAGCCCGCGCTTCGTGGCGGTGACGAGCGCGGCGCGGAGGTTCGCCTCGGACGGGTCGGCGACGAGGACTTCGTCGATCTTGCCGTCG
>ERZ724526.494-NODE-494-length-22923-cov-5.351627_pt1 | contig 22923 bp, 21 predicted proteins | sample MGYA00376059_ERZ724526 | MGnify/ENA primary metagenome ERZ724526 (study PRJEB28724, sample SAMN07190883) | activated sludge metagenome | isolation source: activated sludge of sewage treatment plant in Hong Hong | place: Hong Kong | collected 2016-03-17 ...
GACGCGCAGGAGTCCGTGATTGGTCGAAGCCTTGCGAAGGCTTCCACAAATGCCTGACTACCGGTATGCCTGAACATTCTGGAGCCAAAAGCCTCCGGAGCGCAGGTATGGATCAGAATGGCAGTATTGTTTTCGAGTCTGGCGTGGTACGATTGGTCGGTCTGCTGCTCGAGGGTCAGGTTTTCGCCGTCAAAAGCGGGTGAAAGGTCGCCGGAGTAGCCGACGAGTATTTCCACCGTGCTGACGACCGGACAATTGCGCCGGAGTTCGCCCACAGGCGCCACACGGGCGCCGGGAAGTTTGCCCGTCAGCCAGGTACAGACGAAATCCGCTTCTTCTTCTGCGGCATCCAGGTGCAGTTTGCCGCGGCTCTTCAGGAAGTATTCGAGTTTGTTCTTGAGGTCTTCCTGCGTTTTCAGGCCAAAACCCTTGAATTCCACCAGCCGGTTCTCGTTGCAGGCATACCAGAGTTCTCCGATGCTTTCGATGCCCATATCCTGCCATACCACGCGGACTTTTTTCGGGCCGAAGCCGTTTACCTCCAGCATTTCGACCACGCCGGGCGGGGTTTTTTCCAGGTATTTGTCGAGTGTGGCCATTTTGCCGCCGGTCACCAGTTCCCGGATCTTGCCGGCAATGGCGGGGCCGACGCCTTTAATCTCCTTTACTTCCGCGTCAGACATGTCAGCCAGCGGGCGATCGAGTTTGCGCAGGTTGAGGTAGGCATTGCGGTAGGAGCGAATGCGAAAGTCTTCCTCTTCATGGAGTTCCATGAGATTGGCCAGTTCGTCGAAAGCGTAGGCGATTTGTTTGTTGGTCATGGTTTGTGTAAAGGTTCACGCGGGTTCACGCGGATTTTTAGCAGGTTCTCGCAGGTTCTCGCAGATTCCACGCAGAAAAAAATGCGCAGATTCCACACAGAAAATAACAAAATTCCGTCCATCGTCCATCGTCCACCGTCCACCGTCCACCGTCCACCGTCCACCGTCCACCGTCCTCCGTCTACCGTCCACCGTCTACCGTCCACCGTCCACATAATACATCTCGATTTCCCCGACGTGTTTGGCTTCGAAACGCCCGCGGTAAAGACAGTCGAATTCGTGTTTGACATGGGCGTAGGTTGCTTCCGATATATTGATCCGGTGCGGTTCGCAGGATTGTTCCATCCGGGCCGCGATGTTGACCGTGTCGCCCCAGATATCGTAGGCGATTTTACTGCTGCCGACCACACCTGCCACTACAGGTCCCGTGTGAATACCGATCCGGATATCAAAGGGATAGCCGAACCGCTGCAATTTTTCCTCGCGTTGTTTTTGTGCAAAATGGCGAATCTCCAGCGCGGCCCGAACCATGTCGCGCACATGCTCGGAAGACGGCGCCGGAAGACCCCCGGCACACATATAACTGTCGCCGATGGTTTTGATTTTTTCCAGCCCGTATTTATCCACGATCTCGTCGAACGCCCTGAAATAGAAGTCGATCTGTTCCACCAGTTCTTCAGCGGAGAGCGTGCGGGCGAAGGCTGAAAAACCCACGAAGTCGGTAAACATCACCGTTGCTACGGGGTAACTAACCGCCTGCACAAAGCCTTTTTCTTTCAGTTCGCTGGCCGTTTCGGCCGGCAGGATATCGAGCAGTAAACTGTCTGCCTTTTCATGTTCGGCCTGCACAAGCGCCAGCAGGGAAGCCCTGTTTTTCAAAAAACCTTCCATGAGAAAATAAGCCACCGCGGCTGTGAAGGCAAAATTGAACTCGAAAAACAGCAAATGCACCTCGGGGGGCAGGGCGGAGGGGGCAGGGCGGGAAAAATATTCCCAGACACCGGCGACCAGCAGGGCCAGCAGGTAGGCAAAAAAGGTTTTACGTGCCGTATGCAGTCGGGCGAACATCATCGTTCCCAGCGGCGCCAGAAATGCAGCGAGCACAACACCACTGCCGCCGCTAAAGCCGCCATGAGTGATTTGTGCGACAAGGGGGAGCAAAATGGTCAGTGCGATCTGGAAATTGCGGAAAAGCCGAAAATTGGCTTTATGCTTGAAATACAGGAGGTTGGCGGAACTGGCTACGAAATAAAACAGCGTCGTCCACCATGTAAACGGTCCTCCAAACAGGTAAAATGCCAGGTTGTAGGTAAAATCGAGCATTGTAATGGCGACAATAATCGTCAGTGCAAGCGTTCGATGCTCGATCTCTTCGGGTGTCAGGTGTTGAAATCCGAAAAAGCGGCTGAATAATGTTTTTAAGCTGGCCGGCAACATGTGGCAAACTTACAACAGCAATTGTTGCTCAGGACGTTTTGGGGACGATTTCAGTCTTTTCCCCAAAATAATGTGCGAATTTAGCCAGGTCCTCCGCCATCTCCTTGTTCTGTGTTGCGCGCAGATAGGTCTGACTCAGCGAACGCAGCACCTGATAGACAAAACGGTCCATTTCGATCACCTGCATCTCTTTGGTCCACAGGTCGATACGCAGCGTATCGCGGTGTTCTTTGTCAAAAAGCGCGACGGCCATGGCCTTGCACTCTTCCAGTTGCCCGTTGTTGCGGTCGCTGGCGGCCCACTCGATTTTTACCGGCACATTTTCGGCATTAAGCCCTACCCGGATGGTAATATCACTCGATTTTACGACGTCGTTTGATTCCATTATTTCAAAAAAAATTGTTTCAAAAAAGCCGTGCAAAGCTAAAGCAAAATGCGTGAAGCGCCTACTTTTGTTGGCGTAACCAAAAATCTTTAACGGCCTCCGGAAACCTGCTCTCCGGACGGCGCAGCATACTGGCGGATGTTTGTCCTTCATTTCGGTCCCGATTTTGATGGCCCCGTGTATACGGCGAAACGCAGCGAACTGCGTGAAGGCGAGGTTTTCGCAGGACCGAAAAAATTGCTGCAATGGCTCGAAGGCCAACTCGGGCTGAGCGGTTATCCCGACAACACCGAATACCTGCGTATCGAACTGTACCGGCAGGCACTTGGCCAACACCTACAGGAAACGGAACAAGAGCCGCTGTTTACTGACCGCCCTTTTTACGAGCGCTCTTATCAGGCAGATCGATTTGCCACGGCAGCGGTGTTGCTCGACTGGCGCGACGAACTCCTGCTGGCGGGCTGGGACCTGACTGCATCCGGGGCGACGATGCCTCCCCGGTTAAAAACATTTGCAGCAACAGAGGCGCTTTTCCGGAAAAAAACGGCTGATCCGGAGACCGTTGCGCTGGCAGCGGGTTTTGCCGACCGTTTCGAAACGGTACTGGTGCAATTGAGAAAACAAAGTGTTCCGCTGTCCAGGATATGCCTGTATGAACCCTTGCAGGTCCAGCCGACATACATGCAGCGGCTGGTGCAATTGCTGGAAGCCGGAGGCGTCGTTTGTGAACAGGTTGCGGTTTCCTGCGCCGCACCGGAACATACCCGTTTGGGCCGCCTGCAGCGCCGCCTGGCGACAGGTGTCGCATCGAAGGACGACGATTCGGACGACGACACCGGCAGTTTGCTCATCCTGCGTGCCCGGCGCGACAGCGATGCCGCCGTTTATGTCGCCCAAATGCTGAAGGAAAATCCTGCATTACAACCCGTTTTCCTGGTGCCGGAGATGAACCTGTCGCTCGAAAGGGCGCTCCATTTACAGGGGTTCCCGACGATGGGCGTCTTGTCCGCCTCCCTGGCGCGCCCCTCGCTTCAGGTGTTGAAACTGGCGCCGGCTTTTTTATGGGAACCGGTCGATGTCTTCAAAATCATGGAGTTTGTGACGCTGCCGGTAAAGCCCCTCGACGGCAGCCTGGCCCTGGAAATAGCGCGTGTAATGGCAGGAAAGCCCGGGCTGTTCAGCGATACCTGGTTTGCAGCCGTGTATGGATACCTCGAACAGGCGGAAGTGCCCGACAAGGCGCGGGAGCAATATGACTTTTGGTTTGGCCGGCGCAGGTATCCTGCCAACGGAACGGCCCCCAAACGCGATGCCATAGCCCTCTACGCCTACCTGCACCAGTGGGCGCTCGATCATTTTGAGGATACGGACAATTCCAATACCTCGCTGCTGGTGCTGGCAGAACAGGCGCGCCGGATCCGGGAGTTGCTCGAAGCGTTACCCGAGCAGCGGATCGGTTTCCTAGAACTGGAACGCATTGTTCGCACGATTTACAGTCCTTCGCCCGTGCAACTGGCTCCCGCAGAGGTCGGGCGGTTCAGTTATGTCCACAGTCCGGGCGCCATAACCGAGCCTGCCGAAACACTCCTCTGGTGGAATTGCCTGTTCGACAACCCGGTACCTGCTCCCGACAAATGGCTGAAGGAAGAGCGTGCCTGGCTTGAAAGTCTGGAGGTGTTTCCAACCACGCCTGCCCGGGAGAGCCATGGCAGACAAATCCGTCAGATCCGCCCGGTACTTCAGGCTTCACGACAACTGATCCTGGTCGTTCCGGAACAGGCCGAGGGAGCCGATGTGGTTCCAAGCCTGCTGTTGGGTGATATCGAGGCGGCATTTCCGGACTACCGGGATTTTACCTACAACCTGGATGATGCGTCGGACCGCGACCGTTTCAACCGGATATTCAGCCTGAAACCGCCGGAACTGCTGGAGGTTAGTCCACCCGGGCGCACGCGTCCGCACCTGCAGATCGCCAAACCCGAACTGCTGCCGGACAGCGAGTACGAGACGCCGACAAACCTCGAAAGCCTTTTCTACTATCCCCACCGCTGGTTTTTCAGGCAAAAACTCCGGCTGTTTCCCTCCGGACTGCTGAGTGTGACCGGCGACAATACCCTGCTGGGCAGTCTCGCGCATCGCTTTTTTGAGCAACTGTTGAAAGAAGACCTCCGTGCGCTTGATCGGCGCGCCGTTCAGCAATGGGTGGATGAAAAATCTGCGGACCTGCTGCCGAGAGAAGGCGCCACGATGTTGCTTTACGGTCGCGAACCCGAACGGAATGCCTTTCTGAACAGGGTAAAAAATGCGGCCTGGAGTTTGATCTCCCTGATCCGGTCCAACGGATGGGAGGTGGCGCACACCGAACTGGAATTGCAGGGCGCGTTTTCCGGTATTCCCGTCCGCGGTAAAGCCGACCTGGTATTGCAACGCGGCGACGAGCAGGCCATCGTTGATTTGAAGTGGAGCGGGGCCAACAGGCGGAAAGAACTGATCCGGAACGGGGAAGACCTGCAACTGGTATTGTACGCCAAACTGTTGCCGCCGCCGGAACAATGGCCGCATACGGCCTATTTCATCCTCGAAGAAGGTAAAATGATCGCCCGGAATGCGGTGGCGTTTAAGGAGTCGATCATTGCGGGCAGGGGAGGCGACGACCATGCAGATGCCTGCACGGCCATTTTTAGCAGGATGGAGCAAACCTTTGCGTGGCGCATGGAACAAATCCGCAAGGGTAAACTGGAACTTCGCACCGCACGCACCGCGCCTGAATTGGAGGCCATCTATGCCGAGGAATTGTTCGACCTGCTGGAAATGAAATCTGAAGACGCGCGTTGGGACGATTACCGGACGCTGCTGGGCGAAATATAAATCACTGCGATACCGGCGCCAGTTTGACTTCCAGACCTTCCATATCCTCCCTGATCTTCAACTGACAGCCGAGCCGGCTGTTGTCTTGCACAAAAAAAGCCTGGTCGAGCATGGCGAGTTCATCGTCGGTAGGTTCGGGTAAAGTGTGGTTGCTCAACACATAGACATGGCAGGATGCACACAGGGCCATGCCGCCGCAGGTGCCTTCAACCGGCAATTCGTAGGCCTTGCACAATTCCATGACGTTCATGCCCATATCGGTAGGAGCGTCGAGGTCGTGGCGCTCATTATCGCGGTCGAATACGGTGATCTTGATATTCTCTTTCATTCCTGACTGATCGTATGCTTCAGAGCGGCAGGCCCTCAATGCCGGTAACCGTGGTGTACTTGAAGGATAGTTTCTGATCCGGCCGGGCAATTTTAAAGGCCGACTGGCAGGCCAGCGTGGCTTCATGGAAACCACACAGGATCAGTTTCAACTTGCCGGGGTAAGTATTAACATCGCCAATGGCATAAATGCCCTGGATATTGGTGCTGTAATCGAGGGTGTTGACTACAATAGCGTTTTTGTCGAGTTCAAGGCCCCAGTCGGCGATAGGTCCCAGCTTTGGTGTAAGGCCGAAAAGCGGCACGAAATAATCTGTTTCCACCGTAAACTCCCCCTCCGTGTCGTGCTGGATAACCACGCCGTCCAGTTTTCCGTTGCCATGCAAACCGGTTACCTGGGCATTGGTGATGAGTTTTATTTTTCCGCTTTTGGCCAATTCCTGCACTTTTTCCACGCTGTCGGGCGCGCCGCGGAACTCCGTGCGCCGGTGCACCAGAGTCAGTTCCCTGGCAACTTCGGCAAGATAAATGGTCCAGTCAAGCGCCGAATCGCCGCCGCCCGCAATCACTACGCGGCGGTTTTTGAAAAACTCGGGGTACCTGACGAAGTATTCCACGCCTTTGTCTTCGAAGAATTCGATGTTGTCGATAGGCGGTTTGCGCGGCTCGAAACTGCCCAGTCCGCCGGCAATAAACACCACGGGCGCCAGGTGTTTCGTTCCCCTGGATGTTGTGACGCACCAGCGCCCGTCCGCCTGTTTTTCAAGATGTTCGGCCCTTTCACCCAGCGTGAAGCCGGGGTTAAAAGGCAAAATCTGGTTCATCAGGTTCTGCACCAGGTCGCCGGCGAGAATGGAGGGGCAACCCGGTATGTCGTAGATCGGTTTTTTAGGGTAAATTTCCATCAACTGACCACCCGGATAGGGTAGTGCATCAATCAGGTGGCAGCGCAGTTTGAGCAGTCCGGCCTCGAATACGGCAAACAGGCCGACCGGGCCGGCGCCAATAATCAGTATATCAGTCTCTATTGTCCGATTTTCCATTAATAATCCAAAAAAATGAGATGGTCGGTGAGAAGCTTGTGTTGAGGTTCAGATCAATACTTGCGTCCGTAACATTCGTCCGGCTGCTCTTCAGAATTTGAAAGGCCATGCTTCCCGTGGACATTCTTGCACCGAACTGGTGTGAAAACAAATAACTCAGAAACAGGTTGCTGTAAACACTGGCATTCAGAATCGTTTCTTCACTTGTTTCAACAAAAGGGTTGTTTGTGAATGCATCAAATGCGCTCCTTGATTTGATCCAGCTGTTTCCGGCGTCCATGCCGAGCGTAAAGCCGCCGTACAACCGCGTTGCAAGCGGGAGGTATCTGCGATAGAAGAGGCCGATCTGGGCGTTGTTCCGGATGGTTTTGCTTCTGAACAGAAGCAGGGAGCCAAACTGATCGGTGAAAAAAGTATTGGAACGAAAATCGGACCGGGAATATCCCGCTTTTACCCCCCATTCATTTCGAGCCGAGGAAAAGGCGCCAAAAGAAAGGTTCAGACCAAAACTATTGCTTTCGACATCATTGGGCGTAGCCCCGGAGGATATGTCGATGGCATCATTTCCGATTTTGAAATCCGTCCTGAGACTGATGCCGCCTTCCAGCAATTTGCTGCCTTTGGCAAATTGTGCGGAGGCAAGGGTTGATATGGACAAGCCGAATAGTAAAAGTATCGTTTTCATCATGTGCACAGGACAGTATTTGTGATGTTATTTGCCCTGGAAATTGGCTTTCCGCTTTTCTACAAATGCGGCCGCGCCTTCCTTAAAATCTTCCGTGCCGCAGCATTCGCCGAAAGCGTCTACTTCTTTCCAGTACCCGTCGAGGCCTTCCTCGAAATACGCGTTGACCGATTCGATGATCCGGGAAATGGCGAAAGGCGCTTTTGCGGCTATTTTTTCTATTAACTCCCTGGCTTTCAGCACTTCAGCGCCCGAAGGTACGACGCTGTTGACCAGCCCCAGTTGATGTGCGTCAACGGCTCCGATGATATCTGCCGTCATCAACAGTTCCATGGCTTTGGTTTTGCCGATATACTGGATCAGGCGCTGGGTGCCGCCGTAGCCCGGTATCAGGCCGAGGTTCACCTCCGGTTGCCCGAATTTTGCCTTTTCCCCGGCAATACGCAGGTGGCAGGCCATGGCAAGTTCGCAACCTCCTCCCAAAGCAAAGCCGTTGACAGCCGCTACAACGGGTTTGGGAAAACGTTCGATCAGGAAAAAAATATCCTGGCCGCGTTTGGCAAACTGCATGCCTTCTTCCGGGCTGAGGCTGCTGAATTCGGTGATGTCGGCGCCGGCAACAAACGCTTTTTCGCCTGCCCCGGTAACCACGATGCCTTTCAGTCCTTCAATCTCGTACGCAGCCTCGCCGAAGAAGTGGCTCAGTTCGGTCATGGTTTGGGTGTTCAGGGCGTTCAGCGCTTTTTCCCGGCTGATGGTGACGACGGCAATACCGTCTTCAATCGCGATAAGTAAGTTTTCGTATTGCATATTCAATTGCTTAGTCCATTTTAAGCACCTCGATTTCTTCGGCCTTCCACTGGATGATTTTGTCGAATTGGTAATTGACAAGCCGGTTGTGGTAAAAATACAGCACCCGGAAGTTTGATGACTGAATATCGCCCGCCTTATTGAAGCCAAGGGGCTTTTCGGCATGAAAAATACCGAGGTTTTTCACACCGTCGCGCACAACGTCTGCTGCGCTGCGATGCGTTTCCGGGGCCAGGCGGATATTGCCCTGTTGCTCCCACTCAAAAAGTTTGGCCTGTATTTGCTCAACGACGTCTTCCACGGCCCGGAAGGGGAACAGGTACTCATCGGGTGGCAGGCGAAGTATTCCAAACAGGTCGAGTTTGGGATTTTCGTGGAGCAGGAGTTCGAATACGGCATAGGCCACCAGGTGGCTGCTGAGGATCACATTTTCGATATGGTAACGCTCTACAATCCGTTCGGCCAGGAGTTTGGTGTATTCTTCCTCGCGCTGGCGGTCGGCTGTTATTTCATTATTGAGGGTAAAGTAGTCGCTTATGTTGAGCTCGTTCCCGAAACGATCGAAACTGCGTCCGTTTGCATCCACAAAATTGCCCATGATATCCATCGGTTGGCCGACGCTGAGCGTAATATCGCTGGTAGTGGAGAAAAAACGCCAGACGAACCGGAGCCATGCGCGTACACTGGTGCCCTCGTCCTTGAGCCTTATGTAGTTTTCCTTGCCGGTGCGGCGCAGGTGCTGCTCAATCAGGAAGGGCGCTTCCAGCACAAAATTGTAACACAGCACCATTGGAACGATAAACACCTTCTTCGGGGTGTCGGGATGACCTGCGTCCACGGCGGTCTGGCACATGGCGCGCTGGGCTTCGACGGCCGTGCCGATCAGTCCCATCTTGAGCTCCGTTTCCAGTTCGCCGGAGCGGGAACGCGTGCCGCCCGGAAAGAACAGGCTGTTCACCCCGCGCTGGATGCTCAGGTTGCTCATCGTTTTGAGCGTTTCAAGGTATATGGGGTTTTTCTTGCGCCGGTCCACGCGATAGGCGCCGAGCCGGTTCATGAAATAGGCCGCAGGGCCAAAATTGTACAGGTTGAGACCGGCGCCGTAGCTGAAGGAAGGCAGGCCCATGATCTGGTCCATTGCATAGCCCACAAGGATGGAGTCGAGGTTGCTCGAGTGGGTAGGCAATATCACGACGGTGCCGTGCTTGAACAGTTCGCGTACCGTTTCCACATCGCCAACCACATTAAGGCGTTCGTAGAGGTGCCGCCTGCCGCGAAAAATGGCGCGCAGGTTTTTGCCGACCGCTGCATTAAACAGCCGGTTGAAAAAGGCCGTAAGAAACCGCTGTGCGAAACGGAAAGTAGGGATCTGGAATGTGCCGACAATCTCTTCCGAATACCGGTGGATGATTTTTTGAAGGATATCTTCCGCCACTTGTATGGCTTCGGTATCCTGTCGGTCGAGCGATTTTTTGATCAGTCGTTTGCTGATCCTGTTCCAGAACGAGCGTTCGTTGGGCGGGTCAACCTTCCAGGGGTCTTCCTTGATGCGGATTCGCTCCTGGTAAATGGTTTTGACCAGCACATCGGCCAGGTCTTTTTTATGGCGACGGATCAGGCGTTTGTACGTAAATTCGTCAATTTCCCGGATAAATTCGTTTCGGTCTTTGCTCAACCGGTAGATCGGCCAGTCTTCGATGCGCTCGATAATGCGCGGATATGTCGTAACGTCTTTTTTCACGATTCTTTTGGCTGAAAGGCGTGCCCGGGTTTCATTTTCGGGCAATTTTTTCGATATAATCGAGTATCTCCGCTTTGCCTGTTTTTCGTTCCGATGAGGTAACAAAATACGGTGGCAGGGATGCCCAAGTCTCCGACAGTTTCCCTAAAAACGCGGATATGTTTTGTTCGATCGTTCGCTTGCCAACCCGGTCCGATTTGGTGAACGCCAGGGCAAAAGGTATGGCGCGCTGTCCAAGGGTGTTGACAAACTCCAGGTCGATTCGGGTGGGCGGTATCGACGAGTCGATCAGGACAAAGGCCAGCAGCAATTCCTTGCGGTTGAACAGATAACCTTCAATCATTTCCGCCAGCTTCTTTTTGTGGGTTTTTGAGAGGCGTGCATATCCGTAACCCGGCAAATCTACCAGGTACCACTGCCCGTTGATGAGGAAATAATTGAGCAACTGGGTTTTGCCGGGTGTGCCCGATACTTTGGCCAATCCCTTGCGCGTCAGCATGTTGATCAGCGACGACTTGCCGACATTGGATCGACCGATGAAGGCAAATTCGGGTCTTCCATCCTTGGGACAGAGCGACTCTTTCGGGTGACTGGCGATAAACTCGGCTTTGGTAACTTCCATATCAACGGGGGGCAAAAGTACGTATTCGGCGGCGAAACCGGTTTCTTTTTGCGAAACCTTCACAATTGAGGCGCCGGGCGGTTAGAAAAAGGTTAAACATGCTCCAATCCACGCTGACGGATACCGGCTTCCGTTTTTTAGGAAACACAACCGACACACACACTACTCGTATGAAAAATCTAATGTTGGCCCTTGGCCTTTTATGTTGCAGCAACCTGGCTCAGGCACAGTTTTCCTTCGGCCTGAAAGGCGGTGTGAATACACAGGTAGTCAAACCGCAGGACATCATCATCAACGGAGCAGACACGGCTTTTAATTTCGGCGTGGACAAATTCAAGTTCGGCACCCAGTTCGGCGCCTACCTTCGCCTTGGCAACAAGGTGTTTTTCCAGCCGGAGATCATCTTCAACTCCAATAAAACAGATTACAAGGTGGGCGAATCGAGCCTGGGCGAAGTGATCAAGAATGAACGCTACAATTTTCTCGACCTGCCCCTGCTTGTGGGGTTCACTGCCGGTCCGGTTCGCCTGCATGGCGGTCCCGTGGGGCATTATTACCTGAGCAGCAGGTCGGAACTCACCGATTTCGACGGCTACAAGGCGCGTTGGAAGCAATTCACCTGGGGTTGGCAGGCAGGTCTGACCATCGGCACCGGCCGTTTTTCAGCCGATATCCGCTACGAGGGCAATTTCAATAAACAGGGCGATCACATCACCTTTTTTGGCGACGAATACCACTTCAGCAATAATCCGGCAAGGTTGATCGTAGGGCTGAATATTGCCCTGATCAAGTAACCATCCATTCGACAACAGATTGTCATTGCGTATCCGGCGCGGCTGAGGATGTTTCCCGGTCGCGCTTTTTTTATTTATTTTTTGAAAAAAACTGCCTTTCCAAAAACGAAAGGAGTGTTGGTGGAGTCAAAAAACGGGAGACAAATATTTACCCCGGCGCCTGTTTGGGCGTTCAAAATTGGTCGTTCGGATTATTACTCCGAAAAATATGGAACCTGCCGGAAAGGGGCGCACCCCCAACTTGATAATATCCTGGAAAATAGCCATACTTTGTGTGGATTGTATCTTGTTTCACAACCTTTTTGCATGGTTATTTTCAATTTTTTCGCGGCGCACTGGTTTGGCTCCATGTTTTTCCAGACCTTTTTTCATCACCGCTATGCTTCGCATAAAATGTTCTCGATGAACAAATTCTGGGAGCGTATTTTCCATTTTATGGCTTATGTTTCTCAAGGCTCCTCCTACCTGGTTCCGAAAGCATACGCTATCATGCACCGGATGCACCACACCTTTTCAGACACGGAAAAAGACCCGCATCCCCCCGGCTTTTTCAGGGATGTATTTGCCATGATGTGGCACACTGCCCGGATTTTCAATCGCCTCATTGTCTCTACGGCACACGTGTCGCCGAAGTTTCTGAGTGCATCCCCATCCTGGAACTGGCTGGATAAATTCGGCAATTCATGGGTATCGCGGATCGCCTGGGGCTCTGCCTATATCACTTTTTATGTCTTCTTTGCTACACAATGGTGGATGTATTTGCTGCTGCCATTGCACTTTCTGATGGGCCCCGTGCACGGCGCAATCGTCAACTGGTGCGGTCATAAATACGGCTACCAGAATTACGACAACGGCGATCATTCGAAAAACTCCCTGCCCTTCGACTTTCTGACGCTGGGCGAGTTGTTTCAGAACAACCACCACAAACACCCGAACCGGCCGAATTTCGCCGTCAAATCCTGGGAATTCGACCCCATGTACCCGGTACTCCGGCTGATGCATGTGCTGGGCATCATCAGGATCAGACCTGTGAATGCCTGAGAAACCGCCTGTCCCATTCCGGCGGGCCGGTATTTTCCGGAGGATGCCTACTTTTGCCCGGTAATCGTATGCTTTATGTCCAATTGGTATAGTATTGCCAAATCGCTTCACCTCATCGGGATGGTATCCTGGATGGCAGGCATGTTTTATCTCGTACGCATCATGGTGTACCACGCCATGGCATTCGACCGGCCGGAGCCGGAGCGCAGCACCCTGCTCGGTCAGTTTGTCACGATGGAGTGGAAGTCGTATAATATTATCCTGAAGCCGGCCGTAGTCATTACCTGGTCGTTCGGGGTGATCATGTTGTGCATCCAGCCGGTGTGGCTCGAACAGGGCTGGATGCAGGTCAAACTCGTTTTTCTGGTGTTACTGACCGTTTATACGCATTATCTCAAGGGGCATATCCGCCAACTGGAACAAGGAGCGTCTTCTTTCACACACATCCATTACCGTGCACTCAACGAAGTGCCGACCATTTTCATGGTAGCTATTGTTTTTCTTGCTGTACTGAAGGTTAACGTGAATTACATGTATCTGTTTGGCGGCCTGGCGGCATTCATCGCCCTGATTGCATGGGGAATTAAGAAGGCAAATTCCAAATAAATATATCGGTCCCTGCCGGAATCGAGGAAAATAGCAGGAATAAAATCTTCCCGTGCAACGTATTTGCCTGTGATTGGTCTTTAAGCCCAGTTTTTCACCAAATATACTTTAGTTATGAAGATACTTTCCATGCAAAAATTGGGCCTGTCGACCATGTTCGTACTCTTTTGCTATCTGGCGCCCTGGGCGCAGGAGCAGCGCTTTGAATTTAACAACGACTGGGCCCCCGCCATTTTCAACTTTGCAGATCAACAACGCGACCCGTGTAAGGTATTTATCGGGGTGGGCACCAGCAATGTAAGCGGTGGCTTGAAGGTGGAATATACGGTGGAGAATACACCGGCGACAACCTATGGCGTTCAGGCCGGCGATATCATTGTAAGCCTGGATGGCGTACCGGTAAGCACTCAATCGGAATTGATCCGCGAACGCAACAAGCACCAGCAGGGTGAGGCGTTTACGCTCGCTATCCTGCGCGAGGGCAGGGAAATAACGATTGATGCGCGCTTTAAGGCCTGCAATCCGGAAGAACAGGACAAATTCAGGCAGGAAAACGAAAAAATAAAGATCCGTTATGCAGAACAGATGGAACGGATGGCTGAACGACTGGCCTCGCTGCAAACCGAAGGTAAAAAACGGCCGATTCTGGGCGTGTACGAAAACGATGACGTCAACGCAGACGGGATGGTTATTCGCGATGTCGTCCGTGGGAAGGGAGCGGAAGCGGCAGGCCTGCAGTCCGGCGATGTCGTGACCGCGGTCGACGGCAAAAAAGTGACCGGCGCGCTTTCCCTGCGTTCGGCACTTGCCGGACATCAGCCCGGCGACGAAGTGGCGGTCGTGTATCAGCGCGATGGCAAATCACTTCAAACAACCGTTGCGCTCAGCACGGACCGCAATTTTTATGTCTATACAACGGAGCGCGACCCATGCGCGGTGTTTATCGGTGTCTATACCAGCGACGGCGGCTTCGAAGGACGCGGTGTTACGGTGACGGGTATTGTGGACGAAACGCCGGCCAAGCAAAGCGGTGTTCAGCCCGGCGACGTTATCTTGTACCTCGACGGCCAGCCCGTCAACTCGAGTGAGGCACTGCGTTACGAGCGCGACAAACACAGCCCCGGCGATCCGTTCCAGCTTACTGTCATGCGCGACGGTGAACGGATTACTATCGATGCGACGTTCAAGACCTGCCTGACGCCCGGCGCTCCCGAAACGGTGAAGGAAGTGGTGGAAGTACAGCAAAGAGACGTGCCGCAAGGGCAAAAACCACTAAATACGGACAATACGCTACCGCTGGAGTCGCTGGAAGCCTATCCGAGTCCCACAGTAGGCCCGCTGACCGTGACCTTCGAGGCGGAAGCAGTACCTACAACGGTGCGGCTGACCGACATAAGCGGCAGAACGGTTTATAGCAAGGTAATGAACCAGTTCAACGGATATTTCAACGAACAACTCAACCTTTCCGGAAACAAATCGGGAACCTATATTCTGAGTGTACAGCAGGGAAACAAGGTGCACTCAAAGCAGGTGGTGTTGTTGCCGCGTGCGTGAGGGCGAAATAACTTTATCCCTATCAACTAACGAGCCCGGAGCAGTTGCCCATGCAATTGCTCCGGGCTTATATTATTGCAGGTCAATTACTTGTGCGTTGTGCATCCGGTATTTTTCCAGCATACGGCTCACAAAGGTCTTATGCCCTTTGGGCGCCAGCAGGAAAAACTTTCCGCCCTTCATGGACGCAAGGGTGCTCATCAGTTTCCATTTGGAAACCGAGCGTTCGACATCTCCGGTTTTCAGGGCAATTTCAACATAAACCTTTCCACCAGTACCGCTACCGGTTATATCAGGTATAAAAGGCGTTTCGTCGTCGTTTTTGCTGAACTGTGAAGGCGTCTCGTAGTCTTCCCAGTTTGCTTTTATGTTATTCAGGCCGCGCTTTTGCGCCCATTGGATCGCTTGTGGAAAATAAGGTTCTTTTACCATATTTTGAACGTTTTGTGTGTTGTGGAGATGGCTGTCACCTCCGGGTTAAAAAAACATATAAAGAGTATAACGGAGATACCCGGTCGGGCAGTAACGGAAGAAAATGACCGGACTGCTGCAATTTAGGGCTTTTTTTCAAAAAATACAAATCACGGACCGTTGTCCGGGCTATTTCAGGCCGGGTTTGATTTCGCCTCGAAGCAATTTTTAAAGAAACTTCAAGAGGAATTTCAGTGACGGGCAAGTGCTAGAAGCCGGGTATTTTTTCCAGGATCAGGCGAAGGATAGCCGGCCGGAAACCTGCGATAAAGGCGATAAATGAAATGAAGCCGGCAATGCGGTAGTATTGTGCTTCCGTGGTGTTGGCGAAGGGCTCGTCCACCATGATAAACGCGCCGGCCATAAACGCCATATAGAAGATGAACCCTGCCACCATGCCGCCCAAAATCCGGTTTTTCTTCTTTTTTACCGGGGCTTCCTGAACTACCTCTTCTTCCACCTGTTGAAGCAGTCCGCGACTCAGGGCGCCCATCAAACCGGCCAGGATGGACAGGAATGCGATATTGGTGGGTATCCAGGACAAAACGATCAGCATCAGATCGCCAATGTTAAAGTTGTCTTGTAAGCCCTGCCGCAGCGGGTTGGTATTGATAAAAGCGCCCAGGCAGAATACAACCAGCCAGGCAAAAACAACCAGAAATGTGAAAATGATACGGGTGAGCATAGTGTTGGTTTTAAGGTAGAAGGAGGAGGTGAACGGATGGTATGGGTAAAAATACAATACGTCGGGCAAAACCCGCATTAATCTCAATTATTTTGATCCCGATACGGATTCCTGTTCTACTTTTGAGGCGAATAAACGCTGAAACGGAACAATCATACAAACATGGCCAATAAAGAAACTTTCATTGCCGAAGTCCAGGCGGGCTACAATTTTTCAGGCGCATCCATCATTCTCGGCGGCGCCATGCTCGACGGCGCATCGATACAGGGATTGCAGATCAAGGTGCCCCTGCGCACGATGAACCGCCACGGACTGATCGCCGGAGCCACAGGTACCGGTAAGACCAAAACACTGCAAGTGCTTGCGGAGCAACTCGCCGCCAACGGGGTGCCCAGTTTGCTCATGGATATCAAAGGTGATCTCTCGGGCGTGGCCATGCCCGGCACCGATCACCCCAAGATAACCGAACGCTGCGGCAAGATCGGTATCACCTGGCATCCTACCGGCGCCAGCGTGGAGTTTCTGACCCTTTCCGGCGAAAAAGGCGCCCGCCTGCGCGCTACGGTAAGCGAGTTCGGGCCCGTTCTATTCAGCCGGATACTCGGCCTGAACGACACCCAGGGTGGGGTAGTGGCAGTCGTGTTCAAATACGCCGACGACAATAGCCTGCCCCTGCTCGACCTCAAGGATTTTAAAAAAGTGCTCCAATACCTGGGCAACGAAGGCAAGGAAGAAATCGAAGCCGAATACGGGCAGTTCAGCAGTGCCACCGCCGGAACCATTCTGCGCAAGGTGGTGGAACTGGAACAGCAGGGCGCCGAAGTGTTTTTCGGCGAACTGTCTTTCGATGTGCACGACCTGATCCGGATGGACGAAAACGGGCGCGGCATGATCAGCATCGTGCGCCTTACCGATATCCAGGACCGGCCCAAACTGTTCAGCACCTTTATGCTCCAGATGCTGGCCGAGATATACGCGTCTTTCCCCGAGGAGGGCGATGTGGAGCAGCCCAAACTCTGTATTTTTATCGATGAAGCCCACCTGGTATTCCAGGAAGCATCCGCGGTATTGCTCCAGCAGATCGAGACGATCGTCAAACTGATCCGTTCCAAAGGTGTGGGGGTCTTTTTTATCACCCAAAACCCGGCCGACGTGCCGGAAAGTGTGCTGGCGCAACTCGGCCTGAAAATCCAGCACTCGCTGCGCGCCTTCACGGCAAAAGACCGCAAAGCCATCAAACTGGCGGCTGAAAACTACCCGATTACCAAGTACTACCAGACTGAAGACCTGCTCACCAGCCTCGGCACCGGCGAAGCCATCGTCAGTGTACTCAACGAGAAGGGCATCCCGACGCCGCTGGCACACACGCTCGTCCGTGCACCCGAAAGCCGCATGGACATCCTGACGCCGGTGGAGATCGATGGCATCATCAGCCGCTCCGCGATTGCGCGCAAATACAACCAGGTCGTCGACCGCGAAAGCGCCTATGAAATCCTGAACGAAAAACTGGCAGAAGCCGGCGCGGTTGCTGCAAAGCAGAAACCCGAACCGAAAGGCAAGGAAGAAAAAAGCGTGATAGAAACGATCACGAAGGACCCGCTGGCACGCCAGATCGGGCGCACCGTTGCACGCGAACTGACCAGGGGCTTGCTGGGCGTATTGGGACTGGGAGGAAGCACAAGGTCCAAGCGGAAAACAGGATGGTTCTGAACATCAACCGATTGCGCGCCTGAAGAAGTCGTTCAAGGCCTTGCCGGCTCGAAAATAATCGGCGGCAAAATCAGGGAAGTCATTGCCTATTGCATGTGCAGGGTCGGTTTCGGCCATGAAATAGAACTGCTTGTTTGCGAGCAAGGGCTCCGCTTGCGCCGCCGCCTTGAATTCAGGCGGCAATACCTTGTTTTTTTCGCCTTTCAACTCGCCGAATTTTTCCACAAAATTTTTGTCGGAAACCAGTGCCCTAAACGCTTCGGGGTCCTGTGCAATGGCAGTGCGAACCCTTCGGAGGGGTTCTTTTTCGAGAAAATAGGCGCCGCCGCCCATCATCAGGTTGCCAAATTCGATGTGCAGGTAATAGCCGGGCTGCTCCATGTTTTTCCGCCCGCGGCTGGTCAGTATGGCGCCGACGTGCGTCTTGTACGGCGTTTTGTCCTTTGAAAAACGCGTATCCCGGTAAATTCGAAAGATACAATCCCTGGGAGTAGCCGTAAAATCGGGTTCAAACGCCCGGAGGCGCTCGATCACAGCTTCAACTGTTGCCTCAAACGGCTTTTTGACCACCGTCTCAAAGCGCTTCTTGTTGGACTCGAACCACTCGCGGTTGTTGTTTTGCGACAGTTCGTACAGGAATTGGAGGAACGCTTCGTTCAGCATAGCTTCATCAGTTAAATTTTTGGCGTTTGAAAGGCGCACTGCTCCAAACGCCAATCAACTATTTCATGGCAGCCACAATGGCCGCAAAATCATCCGCCTTGAGGGATGCGCCGCCGATCAGTCCGCCGTCCACATCGGGCTGGGCAAACAATTCGGGGGCGTTCTGGGCATTGCAGGAGCCGCCGTAGAGAATGCTGGTGTCCTGCGCGACAATCTTGCCGTATTTCTTGGCGACCAGTACGCGGATGGCATGGTGCATTTCCTGGGCCTGATCGCTGCTGGCCGTCCTGCCGGTGCCGATTGCCCAGATCGGTTCATAAGCGATCACTACCTTGCGGAAATCCTCTTCCTTCAGGTGGAACAGACTGGCTTTCAATTGTTTGGCGACATATCCGACATGGGTGTCCACCTCCCGGATGTGGAGCGGTTCGCCGCAGCAGAAGATGGGCCGCAGGCCGCGTGCCAGCGATACATTGACCTTTTGGGCCAGCACATCGTTTTTTTCCTTGAAATAAAGCCGCCGTTCGGAATGGCCGATGATGACGAACTCGGCGCCGCAGGACGCGATCATATCGGCAGAGACCTCTCCCGTATATGCGCCTTTTTCCTCCTGGTGGCAGTTCTGGGCCGCCAGGTGAAAATATTTTCGCACTTTGATCATCTTGCCCACTTCGCGCAGGTGGGTGAGCGGAGGCGCAATAACGACCAGTCCGTTTGGCTTTTCCACTTTTTCGAGAATGCTTCTGGTAAGTTCGAGCCCTTCTTCAAGGGTCTTGTTCATTTTCCAGTTTCCGGCTACAATTTGTTGACGCATGGAGGTATAAGAATGTGATAGACGTGAGCGGGGTGGTTGCGGGCCAAAAGTAGGGTTTTTGGTAAAAATTTCTAAAGGCACTTACGGCTCCCGGTTCTCTCACTACTTTTGCACCTGCAGATGGCTACCACACAACATCAACGCATCATCCTGGGACTGAAAGTCAGACAATTCCGCCAGGAACTCGGCTGGAATTTTGAAGAACTGAGCAGGCAGACGGGTATATCGATCTCATACCTCAATGAGATTGAAAAGGGGAAGAAATATCCCCAGGCAGAAAACCGGGAGCGGTTGGCCATCGCTTTGGGTATCACGCCGGAATTTTTGATCTCCCCGGAGCTCACCAAACAGTTTGCGCCGCTGGGCGAATTGTTGCAAAGCAATTTTCTCAATGAACTGCCGCTCGACCTGTTCGGCATCGAAGTGCAGCAGGTCGTGGAGATCATTGCCCGGTCCCCCGACCGCGTCAATGCGTTTATTTCAGCCTTGCTGGAGATCGCCAGGAATTACTCGCTGCGCGACGAGAACTTTTTCTTCGCTGCATTGCGCGCCTATCAGGAACTCCGCTCCAATTATTTCGAAGAGATTGAACAGGCGGCAGATGATTTTGTCGAAAAAAACAACCTGCCCGACAACGGCGGCGTGCCTTCTGCCTTGCTGGGCGATATCCTGAAGACCCAGTTCGGATATCGGATCGACGATAAAGGGCTCGATAAATACCCGGAATTGCAGAGCCTGCGCTCGGTTTTCAATCCCAACAAAAAACGCCTGCTTGTCAACAGCCGACTCAACGAACGCCAGCGCGCCTTTCAACTGGCCAAGGAACTGGGGTTCAATGTGCTGGCTGTAAAAGAACGCCCGCTGGCTTCCAACCTGTTGCGGGTCAATTCGTTTGAGGAAACGCTCAACAATTACCGGGCGGCCTATTTTGCCGTGGCTATTCTGGTCAACCGGCGGGCCTTTGTGCGCGACATAGGCGCCTTTTTCAAACAGGAAAAGTGGGATGGACAACTGTTGCTCGATATGATGGCCAAGTACCAGGCCAGTCCCGAAGTGCTGTTCCAGCGGTTTAATGTTTTGACCAACGACTTTCGGTTGGACAAGGTGTTTTTCCAGCGTTTTATCCACGACCTTGACCGCGATGGTTTCGATATCGACAAGGAACTGCACCTCAACCGCCGCCACCAGCCGCACGCGTCGGGTCTGAATGAGCACTACTGCCGCCGCTGGCTGTCGCTCACTCTGCTGCGGAATTTACAGGAGCAACAACGGCAAGGGATCAGTTTGACCCACCCCAACCTGCTTACGGGCGTTCAACGCGCGGCTTTTCTCGACTCCGGCGAGGAATACCTGTGCATCGCAGTCGCCAAACCTGGCTACCCGACAATCGGCCGCAACGTAAGTGTCACTCTCGGCGTTTTACTCGACGACCACGCCAAACGCACCATTCGGTTCTGGAACGACCCAGCCATTCCGCGGATAACCGTCAATATAGCCTGCGAACGCTGTGCGCTGGCCGGTTGTGCGGAGCGCGCTGCGCCGCCGACCACGGTGCAAAAACGCGACGAAAGGAAGAAAATGCAGGAAATATTAAAAAAACTGACAGACCGATAGGCTATGATCATTGTCCAAGATAAACTCGTCAGCGACGACCTGGTTGAACAGCAGTTTGTATGCAATCTTGCCGCCTGCAAGGGCGCCTGTTGTTGGGAAGGTGATTACGGCGCCCCGCTCGACGCGGCTGAACTGGCTGTGCTGGATGCTATTTACGACCGGGTAAAGCCTTTTTTGAGTCCTGCCGGGATCGATGTAATCGAGCGCGAGGGAAAATACCTCCGTTTTGAACAAACGGACGAATGGGTGACCCCTCTGATCAATAACGGGCCTTGCGCCTACATGACCTACGACGCTTTGGGCATCGCCAAATGCGGCATCGAACAGGCCTGGAAGGCAGGTGTTGTCGATTTTCAGAAACCAATTTCCTGCCATTTATACCCGGTCCGGATTGAAAAAAACGAAGAACTGGGGTTTGAGGCGCTCAATTACCACGAGTGGGACATCTGTTCTGCCGCCTGTTCCCTGGGCAAAAAGGAGAAAGTACCCGTATTCCGTTTTGTCAAAGACGCCCTGATCCGGAAATACGGCGAGGCTTTTTATGAAGAACTGGAAGGCGCGGCAGCATTTATGTCTGAAAATAATTCAAAATAGGCGGACCTATTTACCCGCAGTCTTGTCCATCCAGGCCAGTATCCTGAATGTCAGCCGGTCACGTACCACGCGGCCAACCACCCAGTCGTATCGGGCATTGATTACGTCGTGCATGTTGTTCATACCGTGCGAATACACGATCTCCGGTTGAAGGCGCCAGTCTCCCCACCGGATTTCAACACCCAGACCGGCATCCAGGGCGAGACGCTCGCGCAACAGGCTCAGGTATTCCGATGGCTGGCTGGCAAAATTCCAGCCGAGCCGCCCGCCAAGCAATACGGTACCCCGCAGGGGAAAATGCCCGCTGGAATTGGTCAATACAAGATGCAGGGGGATCTCCACATCCGTAAAGCGGTATTTTTTTACGCCGTCCCGGTTAAAGTATAACTCGCTCTGAAGGTCAGCCAGGGAAAGAGCCGGCTGGATAGACAATCCGCGCCAGAACTGCCATCTCCCGAAAACAGTCAGGCTTCCTCCAAATGCATGGCGCCGGCTTTCCACCCGCATTTGATCTGGCTCGGCAAGGTCTATGGGTTGAATGCCTGTCAGTTGTGTTTCGAATCCCATGCCGGCTCCCCACACAAAATGCCCGCTTTGAGGCTGTTGCGCCGGCAGCAGCGCGGACAGCAGGGATAAAAAGACGAGAAAAACATTTTTCATCATCAGAATCGGGGAAAGTGTGCATTTTGCGCGGGCTATGGTGCAAGGCATGACGACCAACCGCGAGGAAGCGATATTTCCCATGATGCTAATCCGCACTGCCGGGTTGCCTTTGCTGTGGCTTGATCGTCTTCGCCCCCCTGATTCTGAAGCGAAAGCGGTAAACTATCCTTCAACGGCAGCCATACAGCAGGCCTTTGATGTGCTGCTGACCTCATCGGGCGATACTCCCTTCCGAACAAAAATCTACAACGCCCGAAAGGCCTTTTTTCAGCGCCGCAAACCGCCTTCTGATGCTTTTATGCATGACCTGGAGCAGGAAACCGGACCCCATGCGGCACACTTGCTGTCCCTGTTAATAGGGTGGAAGCAGCAGCGCGCAGACCGGGAGACCCGCAAGACAGCCTATGCGGGGTTGTTGGCAGCCAATTACCGCGTTTTGCAGGATGTGGCGCAACTGGAAGAAATCCGGCGCTCCCTGCTTTTCATTTCGCACGACCTGCTGGACCGGTTGCCCGGTTTTTGCAGTAAAGAAACCGAAACATTTGTCAAAAAAGACCGGCAGACCGCGCTGTCCGTACTGCAATACCTCAACCGGGCCGTGGTCAAGACCTCGCCGTTAAGCCGACTGACAACAGTTTCGCTGTGGCGCCCCTTCGACGCTGCCGGAGAAATGGCAGATATGGCAGAACTGGCATTTCTCTCCACGCCGCAGTCGTATATCACGCCCAACGTCGGCTTTTTACCGGCACTTTATGAGATACTTTTAAAAATACCCGCGTTCTACCGCTCGCTTTCGGTATCGCTGAATCCCTGTATCACCTCGGCACACGACCGGCGATGGCTCTATTTTGACGGAAAAAATGAATCATTCCAGCAAATTGCGGAAAACCCCGTTGCCAGTCTGGTTATGGAATTGCTGCTCGGCGCCGATCGAAAACTGCCTTTCGCCGACCTGTTGGAGCATTTGGGCAACAG
>ERZ724526.497-NODE-497-length-22776-cov-5.129264_pt1 | contig 22776 bp, 16 predicted proteins | sample MGYA00376059_ERZ724526 | MGnify/ENA primary metagenome ERZ724526 (study PRJEB28724, sample SAMN07190883) | activated sludge metagenome | isolation source: activated sludge of sewage treatment plant in Hong Hong | place: Hong Kong | collected 2016-03-17 ...
CAATACCAGAGCGATCATCACGAGCCAGTACAATACTTCCGCAGCCCAAACCCACAACAATCCCAGTGTGGTAAAATTGGTAATGACAAACAGGTATCCCAGGTAAATGAATACGGTAATGGCCTGCAGTTTCAGCCCGAACCAGGTGGCGCCTGTTCCGGCCAGGGTATTCATAAACACGACGCCGACCGTTGCCAGCGACAATATCAGCAGCAGCAGATAAAACACCGGCTGCGTTTCACCGATAAGGCTCATGTCCGATTTTCCGAGCAGGGGGTAAAGTATTTTCCCCGGAAACAACAGTATCGGAACAGCTATGATCATCGAAATGCCCCAGCAAAACCGGGCTATTTTCCAGGCGGCCGGCAACACCTCGCGATGCCGGCTCTGGCCGATAAGGTTGCTGACAAGGGTATTGGCTCCGGAAGAAAATCCCCACATGGGAATAGACAGCAGCAGGTAAACCGTGCGGGCAAGGTTGGAAACAGCCAGCGCCCGCGGTCCAAGGTTTTCCACCATTCCGAAAAAAAACACCCAGCTCCCCTGCCCGACTGCCGCATTGGCAACAACCGGCAGCGACAGGTTGAGTTGCTGCCGCGTCAGGGGCCAGTCGGGTTCCGGCACCGTGAAAATACGAAGCGGCCGGTTCTGCCTGTCGTACACCATATAGGCGACAAACACGGCAAAGGCTACGCCCTCTGCAATGCTGCTGGCCAGTCCCGAACCGCCGATGCCCATGGCCGGCAGGCCGAACTTGCCGAAGATCAGTCCGTAGTTGAGCACCAGATTTACAATTGCCAGAATAACGGTATCGATGAAGATGATACCCGGCCGTGCAATGCCGCTGTAGAGGGAGATCAGGGCAATGCCGCCGTAACTGAAGAAAATGCCGTAGGCGCGATAGTGTATGTATTCGAGCGATTTTTGGTATATCGCCGGCGAGTGGTCGAGAAATATCTGAAAAAACCAGGGCGTGGCAAACTTCATAAAAGCCCACATCAACACCGCCAGGGCCATTTCAAAAAGCAGCATCGTGTGAAAAACGTGGCCCACCGAACCGGGCTTTTTTTCACCCATCCGCCGGGCGATCATGATCTGTCCGCCCCTCGAAAAAGAATACCCGATCGCTGCAATCGTGATGTAAAAAACACCCACAAAGCCAATCGCACCAAACTCGATCTCGCCCAGATGATACAACAGCACCGCGTCGCTCAGGGCAATAACATTCTGTGCCGCCGACCCAAGCATTATTGGGGCAGAAATCTTCCATATCTGGCGGTACGTTATGTCAAGTTGCATATCGGGTGGTTAAGGGTTGCTGTGGTTGCGGGTTACGGGTTGCGGGTTACGGGTTACGGGTTGGAGGTTGCGGGTACGGGATCGTCCTGCCATTGGCTCTGCTACCATACTTTCCAGGGCTTCCACCTGACAGGTACGACGCTGAAATGCTGTTTTTCGCGAAGATCGGGGTTAATAAATGCCAGAGACAGATCGAACATATCCACGGTAAGCGTGACACGCGGGTGTTCCTGAATTCGCTTCCAGGCCTGAAGCATACCGGGCGACCAGTAGATATCATCGAACACAAATACCGTATCCGGACCGGCACTGGCCAGGCATGTCTCAAAGTATCGGAGCGCCGGTTCGGGGCGGTGGTTCCCGTCGATGAATACGAGATCGGGTTTTTGCAAGGTCTCCAGTGCCTTGGGAAGGGTATGGTCAAATTCGCCAACCAGGATTGATACGTTTTTTAAATCCAGCAAATCCAGGTTTATCCGGGCCACTTTTGCAAAATCGGGGCACCCCTCCAGTGAAACAACCCGGGCAGAACGCACCGCTGCGGCCAGGTACATGGTGCCGATGCCAAGCGAGGTGCCCAATTCGAGCAAGGTGCGGGGCCGCGCCCAGTCTGCCAGCCGAAACAACATCTGCCCCTGCCGCCGGGAACTGGCGGCATCGCGCGCCACTTTGCGCACCGTAACCTTGCCGGTCCGGGAACCCGAATGTCCGGCGCCGTAGTCCACAACCTCCAGTTGGACATCGCTGGCCAGCATCTGGTTGCGCACGGCCTCCACATCGCGGAAGGCGTAATACCAGCGACTGTCTTCCAGCACCGCATTGGCCAGATCGAATACGAACGGCGAGTGGAGTTGATATTTGGTTACAGCACGGCTATAGAAATACAGCAATTGTCGGACGCGAAACCAGAAAGCCTTCAAAATGCAGTTTTTTTAACGAATATTTTTACTGTCGGGCGAAAATAGCGCCCTTCCGGTTAAAAAAACTTTAAAGCAGCATTTCATCGATAACAGGGGGTGCATCAGGGTGCGTTTTTAATTCAAATTCATTGCAATACAGGCAAACCAACTGCTCGATATGACTAAGACACGCTTTCTGCTCATCCTTACCGTGGCCCTGATAAACAACCTCGCCTTCGGTCAATCCTACAAAACCGCCGTGGGTATCCGGCTGGACAACGGCATCAACCTGACCGCGCAGCAGCACATCGTCGATAACTGGACGGTGGAAGGAATACTGCACACCCCGCTGCGCTCGGAAGAAATCGGTGTGACCCTGCTCGGAGAACACCACCGGAAGATCCTGTTTCGCGGATTGAATCTGTACGCCGGCGGCGGCGCCCATTACTACTGGCGCAGCGCAGCCAACGGCCTCGAAAATGACGCGGTGGCAAACAATGTATTCGGTCTGACCGGCATCGGCGGACTGGAAGTAACCCTGGGCCGGTTGAATTTTGCATTCGACTGGAAACCTGAACTGCACCTCTCCGGCGACCAGGTACACCCATTCGAATGGACGGGGGCCAGCGTTTCGGTGCGGTACGTTCTGGCCAAACGGGAAAGAAAAAAAATCAAGGACTGGGGTGTTTGGGATTCCTTTGGAAAGAAAAAGAAATAAACGCTCATCAGATATTGTAATCCGGCAAGTCCTGCGCCAAAGCGGCGCGGGGCTTTTTATTTCTCCGTCAGACGCTCGATATCCTCGCCCGTTGCACGCAGTTGCTCCCGGCAAAATCGGATGAGTTCGGTGGCGCGTGCGATTTTTTCAGCCAACTGATCGATACCGACCGTTTCTTCCTGCAATGCCTGCACGATCTGTTGCAGTTCGGCGTACGCCGATTCATAGGTGGCGGGTTCGGCTTGTTTTTTCATGCTTATTGCTCAAACCACACTTTTGAGCGGTTGTCGGCATCGCCGTTGTAGTTGATAAATATTTCATCGCCTGCCGGAATGTCTTTCAGGCAGTAAAAATCGATGGTCTGGGCCTCGAAATCCATACCGTATTCCGCATTTGGCTCATACGAGTGGTTGTACAACGAGCCGTTGCCCAGGCAAAGGGCGTACCATTCGCCCTCTTCGCCCCAGTCGAAATAATAGTCGTCCAGCACGGTTTTCCGGATATCCGCCAACTGCGATTTCGGGAATAAAATGATCGGGCAAACTTCGATCACCTCTCCCGCCTCGATATCGCGGGCGGCAAATACGCCTTTACCATGGACTTCCGAGTATGCTACGTATATGGGTCCTTGTTGTACACTCATTTTTTGATTACGGTAGACATTGGGCTGTGGAACATATCCATTCGGGATGATTACTTGTGTAGCCTACCAGTCTCCCCCTGCGCCGCCGCCGCCAAAAGAGCCGCCGCCAAAGGAACCGCCGCCACCTCCGCCGCCCCAATCGCTGCCGCTGCCGCCGCCAAAACCGCCGCCACCCCAGCCGCCCCAGCCGCCCCAGTTATCGTTGCCGCGACGAAGGGAACGGCGCGGGAGTCCCGTGCCGTCGTGGGTATACCAGGTTCCTTTGCTGGCCCGTACCATGCTGATAATAACCAAAAGGATGATGATCAGAATGGCAATAAGTATCAGAATACCACCGCCATTTCCCTTTTCTCCTTCATTTGTGAACTCACCCGACAAAGCCCTGATGATTTCGTCTGTCCCCGCGTCAATCCCCTGAGCGTATTGCTCCTGCTTAAAATAAGGGATCATGGTGTTGCGGATGATGCGCCCGGCGGTTATGTCCGGCAAGGCGCCTTCCGTCCCGTAACCGGTTGCAATAAACGCTCCCCTTCCCGGCGGCTCGGTTTTGACCAGCAAAACCACGCCGTTGTTTTTGTCCTTTCGCCCGATTCCCCAGCGATTGCCGAGTTCGAAAGCATACGAGGATTTATCATAATCACCGATATCAGGCCGGATCATCACCACGATCTGCGTAGACGTGGAATCGTAGTACCGGACCAGTTTTTGTTCGAGGGCCATGCGTTCGCCCGACGACAGCCAGCCTGCATAATCGTGCACATATACGGCGGGGTCCGGTTTCGGGGGAAACAGGTCGCTGTCCTGCTGAGCCGAAGCAAGCAGGGGCAAAAACAGGAACAGTATGCAGTAACCGTATGCAGCGGCAGAACGCAGCAGTGCCGGGCATTTGAGCCCGGGTTCTGCGATCGTCCGCCGTCCACCGTCTACCGTCCACCGTTCACCGTTAACCATAGATGATCTCATCGGGTAGTTCATTTTCATCTTTGTCTTCGTCTACCGGGAAGTGTTCCCTGAGTCGCTCGCCGATTTGGGTCACGACAGCGCGGACGCCATCAGCAGCCTCGTCGCGCTGGAGGTATTCGCGCAGCAGGTGTTTTTCTTTGTCCCAAAACTGGAACCCTACCCGTTCGTGTATACCCGTATCGCCCCAAATGGCAAACTGGTGCGATTTCTCGGCGAGGTAGACCAGTACGCCGTTGTGGGCCTGCGTATTGAACATTCCGAACAGGTGAAAGACTTCTGCCGCCCGCTCCACCGGATGGTCGCGCATACAATAATCTTCCACGAACACCCGAATTTCACCCGAGGTTCGGCGCTCTGCCGCCCGAATGGCTTGCACGATGCTGGCTTCTTCTTCTTTGGTGAAAAGCATTGTTTTGAGTGTTAAGTGATAAGGGGTAAGGGTTAAGGGGTAAGTGATTTTTGTACTTATCGCTTAACCCTTGTCATTTATCCCTAAAACTGAACATTTGGCGCTTTTTCCGAGCCTGCAGCAGACTGGAAATAGCCTTTGGGTGAAAAGCCGAACATACCGGCAAGAATATTGGTCGGAAAACGGCGGATATAGGCGTTGAAATCCTGTACAGATTCATTGAAATTCTTTCGTTCGACCGATATCCTGTTTTCTGTGCCTTCCAGTTGTTTTTGCAGATCGAGAAAACTCTGGTTGGCCTTCAGGTCGGGATAATTCTCGGAAACAGCCAGCAGTCGGCCCAAAGCGCCCGACAGGCCCTGTTGTGCCTGTTCAAAACGCTGGATAGCCTCCGGCGTCAGGTTGTTGGCATCGATTTTCACCTGTGTGGCAGAAGCCCGGGCCTGCACCACTTGTTGCAGAGTTTGTTGCTCGAAGTTGGCGTAACCTTTTACCGTATTCACCAGGTTGGGGATGAGGTCAGCACGACGCTGGTATTGGTTCTCCACCTGCGACCATGCTTTTTTTACATTTTCATCCTTGCTCACGGCGCTGTTATAGGAGCCGCACATGCTAAAGACGAGGATGGCCGCCAGGCCAAGCAGGATCAAAGGGAGAAATTTGCGTATGTCCGTCATAGTTTGAAAAGTTGAGTTGGAGGTTTGTTTTGAAAATTCCTGTGCGAAAATAGAGATTCGGCGCCATGCAGCGAATTATTTTCCAGGGTAAAACACAAAGCCGCAAACCCGGTGTCGGGTCTGCGGCTTCGGTGTGATCCGGTTTGAGGTGTTAACGCACTAGCGTAACATCGCCTTTGAAAAGCAATACGCGTCCGTCAACTAATTCAATTTCAGCATAGTACACAAATACTGCCGGCGTCTGAAGTTTGCCGCGCAGGCGGCCATCCCAGCCATATGCAGGATCGTTGGGCTGGAAATTTTGCTGCAGGAATACCTGTTCGCCCCAGCGATCAAATATCTGGAACGACTGAATCTGGCGTACCTGCCCCTCGTCGGCGAAAATATATACCACATCGTTGTCGCCGTCTTCTTTCCAGGGCGAGAACGCGTTGGGTATGTAGATGTGCGGTTCGTTGTCTACCCGGACCAGCACCCTGTCGCTGGCCTCGCAACCGTCGCCGCTGATGACCGTTACCTTGTATTCGGTCGGTTTGAACGGCTTGGCAGTCGGCGTGAGCAGGTCGGGAATGGTGTAACTGTCGAACGTCAGCCCATAGAGCGGCGTCCAGATCACCGTATCGATCAGTGCAAGCGGATACCCGGGCGGCAGTATTGCCTCCAGCCGGAGCGAATCGCCAAAGTCGATGCTGAACTCCGGCGCCAGCGTCACAGCAGGGTCCGGTGCTTTTGGCACGGTAAGCGTCTTGTGGAATTCGCAGCCGTTGGCATCCTGTATCCACAGGTCGTACGTACCCGGCGTGATCTTGGTGAAGTCGAGTTTGGAAACAAAGGTCTGACCGTTGTTGACGGAGTACAGGTATGGGCCGAAACCGCCGGTCACCTGGCCGAACGTAATGACACCGTCATTGTCCTTGCAGGAAGGCGGTTCGAGCGATACAAGAAAGTCGGTGGGTATGTTTGTTTCCACCGAAACGGCCACATCGCCGGTCTGCGTACAGCCCGTGCTCAGGTTGGTGACCGTAAGGGTATAGATACCCTGCTGGTTCACAATCGGAGTGGGAGAGTTACCGCCTGAAACAATATTACCGCCCTGCGTACTCCAGGCATAGCCGAAGTTGGCGCCCGATGAGCCGGAACCCTGCAGCGTAACCTTAAGTATGGAGCAGGTCAGTGTAAACGGCTCGCCGGCATCGGCATCGGGCAACACAATATTGTCCGTCACGGCGGCGGCGGCAGTGTTGGAGCATCCGTTCGCAGTGTTCAGTACCGTCAGGGTATAGTTGCCCGTTGCATTGACAGTCAACTGTGTCGTGCCCTGGCCTGCCAGGATGGAGCCGTTGGCAGTCGTCCATACATAGGTGATGTTTGCGCCGCCTTGCGAGCCGGTACCATTGAGCGTTACCTGTGGTTGAACGCAAGTGATCTGTCCGGGCGTTGCGATGACCGCAGCCGGTTGCTGGGTATCCACGTTCACCAGCACATCATCGGCAGACGTACAGCCGTTGTCTTCATTGGTAACAACCAGGGTGTAGGTGCCGCCGGCACCGATTGTTGGCGTCAGACTGAGCGGATTGGTTATCGGTTGGCCATTGGCAGCCGTCCACTGGTAACTGAAGTTGCCGTTCTGGCTGGAGCCCGACCCATTTAACTGAAGCGAGGTTACCGCACAGGTGAGCAGTCCGTTCGTGCCGGCGTTGGCTGTCGGGCTTTGAATGTCCTGTGTTACCTCGACCGCATACGACTGCGTACAACCGTTGTCGGTATTGGTTACCAGGAGGAAGTAATTGCCCGGTCCGTCTACAACCGGTTGCAGGTTGTTGCTGGTACTGACAAAACTGCCGCCGATAGTCGTCCAGTCGTAGGTCATGTTGGCGCCGGTGCTGGAAGCCGTGGCATCCAGTACAATCTGGTCGGTAGCGCAGGTCAGAACGGCCGGCGCTGCGATCAGGGATACCGGGTCAACCTGATCGACGTTTACCAGAACATCGTCGGTGCTTGTGCAACCGTTTTGAGTATTGGTAACCAGCAGTGCATAGTCGCCGCCAGCATCCACTTGCGGCGTAAGCGTATTGCCACCCGAGAAGATATTGCCGCCGTTCGTCGCTGTCCACTGGTAGGTGAATGTACCCGGAGAACTTACCGAACCCGAAAGATCGACCACGAGGTCGGCACAGGTAATGGTGGGCGACTGGCCGGCGTCAATCTGGGGTGCTGCAATATCCTGGGTCACCTGAATGGTCGCATCGGAAGTACAATTATTGGTGTTATTGGTAACAACCAGTTGGTAAGTACCGGGCTGGTTGACGACCGGGTTAAGCGTGTTAACGCCATTGGATACATTGCCGCCGTTGGAAGCGATCCATTGATAGGTAAATTCCGGGCCGGTACTGGAGCCGCCGCCGTTCAGGATTGCAGTTGCATTCGCACAGGTAAGAATGGATGGCGTTGCAATGGTAACGGTGGGTATGTCGGCTGCCTGTGAAATAGCTACGCTCGATGTTTGGGTACAACCGTTTGTAGTGTTGGTCACCAGCAGGTTGTACGTGCCGGGTGCATCTACAGTGGGCGTCAGTATATTCGAAGGTGTGGTAAAACTGCCCGTAGGCGTTGTCCATTCGTAGGTAAAATTGGTTCCGGTGCTGCCGGTCGCCTGCAGGGTGAATGTTTCCTGCTGACAGGTCAACTGGAATGTCGGACCGGCGTTGGCAGTCGGCGCAACAAAATCCGGCGTCAGGTCTACAGTGGCCTGCGACGTACATCCATTGGTGATATTGGTCACCAGCAGCGTGTATGTGCCGTCCAGACTTACCAACGGCGAAGGCGTATTCTGGCCGTTGACGAAGCCGGGGCCGCTCCAGTTGAAGGTGAAATTGGAACCCGTGGGGTTACCCGGTCCGCCGAGTTGCAGCTGCGGGTTGTTGCAGTTCAGTACCTGATTGAGCCCCGGATCAACCGGCGGGTCGATAATATCCTGAGATACGACAACCGCCTGCTCCGAAGTACAGCCATTCGCGGAATTGGAAATGACAAGGTTATAGGTGCCTGGTGCATTTACCAGGGGCGATAAGGTGCTGTCGCCGGAAACGATACCCTGGCCCGTCCAGGCGTAGGAATATGTAGGACCGGTGCTGGAGCCGTTCGCATTGATCGTGATTTGCGGCACTGTACAGTTCAGAATGCCCGGCGGAGCAATTTGAACGACGGGATCATTGGCGTCTTCCATGATCTGAACCTGAGCGGTGGCGGTACAACCGTTCTGGGTATTGGTCACCAATATCTGGTAGGTACCCGGTGCATTAACTTGCGGGTTCTGGATATTGTTGGGTGTAACAAAATTGCCGCCCGATATAGCCGACCACTGATAAGTGAAGTTCGGACCGCTGCTGGAACCGCTGCCGTCGAGCGTCTGCAAGGGCTGGGAGCACAGCAGCGTCTGTGGACTACCTGCACTTGCGGTTGGCAGCGCAAGGTCGTCCATGACGTCGATGTTGAATGTCGCGGTACAGTTGTTGGTGGTATTGGTCACAACCAGGGTGTAAAGCCCGGCAGCGCCTGCCGTTGCGAGGTTCGTATTCTGGCCGTTGGTAATTTGCCCGTTGGCCGTATTCCACTGGTAACTGAAGTTGGGACCTGAAGAGGAACCGTTGGCACTCAGCGTGACCTGCCCGACGCTGCAGGTAATAATCCCGGAAACGGTTGCTACTGCAGTGGGCAGACTGGCATTGCTGGTCACCGTAGTCGATGCCGAAGCCGTGCAGCCGTTGGTGTTGTTGGTCACAACAAGGGTGTAGGTGCCTGTGGCAGAGGCCGTTGGATTCAGGGTATTGACCCCGTTACTGATGGAGCCCCCATTAGTTGGCACCCAGTTATACGACATGTTCGAGCCGATACTGGAGCCGGAACCGCTGAGTTGTATCGTAGGCGTGGTGCAGGTGATCTGGCCACCCGGGGCGACTACTGCCACCGGAGGCGTGACGTTCAGATTTACCACAACAGAAGCCGTGCTGGTGCAACCGTTCAGGTTGTTGGTCACGAGCAGGTTGTAGGTACCTTGCTGGGTGACAACCGGGTTGAGGGTGCCGTTGCCGCTGACAATATTGCCGTTGCCTGTCGTCCAGTTGTATACGAAATTGGAACCCGAGGAAGATCCCGAGCCATTTAAGGTCAGCGTATCCACCACGCAGGTCAGCGATTGAGGTGTACCTGCATTCGCGGTCGGCGGGGTATAATCGCCCGTCACCGGCACCGTATGCGACGCCGTGCAACCGTTGTTCAGGTCGGTCACCACGATGGTGTAAGAGCCCAGTTTGTTGACAACAGGGTAGAGGGTGCCGTTGCCGCTAAGGATATTGCCGCCGCCGGAGGCTGTCCAGTTATAGGTGAAATTTGGACCAATACTGGAACCGGAGCCGTCGACAATGACGGAGGTAACGAGACAGGTCAGTTCATCCGGAGCAATGGCATCGGCAGTGGGCGCGTTGAAATCGCCCGGTACGGTGGCCGTAGCCGTGGTAGAACACCCGAGCATGTCGGTTATCGTGACGATATAGTCCCCCGGACCAAGTCCCGCGGGATCCTGACCGGTAAAGTTGTTACTCCATTTATAGGTGTATGCCGGTGTTCCGCCCGATACGGTCAGGTTGATACTGCCGCCGGTTGGCTGGGAGCAGTTCGCTCCCATAATGTTATCAAAGGTAGGTACAATTGCAGGTGGCGCGGCGACCGTAAACACCTGCGCATTCGTGCATCCGAATCCATCCGTCACGGTGACGTTGTATGTTCCGGGCTGAAGGCCGGTAGGGTCGGGGAAGTTGGGTATGTTCTGCGGACCGTTCCAGACATAATTGAATGGGCCCTGTCCGCCAGTTACGGTCGTATTGATCGAGCCGTTGTTGCCTACGGCACATGTGGTATTGGTGACCACACCCGCCAGGTTCAGGGTTGATGTCGTCACCAGAAGAGCCCCCTGTCCCGGCCCCACACAGCCGTCGGCATCCGTCACACTTTGTATCTGGTAGAGCCCCGGCTGGTCAATCTGCAGGAAATAGGGATTGTCCGTAATTCCGGTTACGGGCGATTGTGGGTCGCCGTTGAGTAGGTATACCAGTTCAAACGGCCCCGTTCCGGTAAAGGTGACCTGAATCTGGGAAACCTGTCCGGGGCATAATTGCGGCGCCGGAGGCAGCAGTTTTGCCGTCGGCGGCGCTTTTACTTTAATGCGCGCGGTTGTGACGTACGTTTTACCGCAGGCATCCGTAACGGTTACGTTAAAGTTGGTGGATACCGCGACAAATTGCGAGAGCGTCTGGTCGGTGTTGCCATTGCTCCAGTGAAAGGTATAAGGCTCTGCGCCGCCTTCGGGGGTAACGCTTACCGTACCCACACCAGGGCCACAAATCGTGGTGGTGTCGGGGATAGCCGTTAACGGCAACAGATCATTGATAACCAGTTCGATTTGCGGGTTGACGCAAGAACAGGGACTGAGCAGGGTAATGATAACTGTTTCGGGCCCCTCTGTCAGCAGGTCGGCAACGATGGGAACCGTGAGATATAACTTGTCCTGACCCGCCGGGATCACCACGGTTTGCGGGATCGGGGTGTAGTCGAGACCGGGGGTTGCCGTTCCGGTTACGGTAAACTGTACGGGCAACGGGGAGGATGTATTGGCGCCGATGCGGTCGAACACCAGTTGCACCGTTCCACAACCTTCGTACACAGCGTTGACATCGGATTCGCCGTTGACCAGCCATTCCACGGAGGCGTTACCGCCGGCATCGAAAGAACCAGCCTTAAGGAATACGCCGGAATCAAAAATACCGTCGCCAACGTCGCATATTTTCAGTTTGATGTGATAGGTCTGGCATGGAATGACGGCAGCCACAGCCGTCAGTTTCCGGGTGAAACCGTCGAACTGCACCTCATTCACCGCCTGTGAGGCGGATGGCGCCTGGCCACAGAGGTTACCGCTGGATGCCCCCTGGTTATTTACATACAGACCGGCGTTGGAAAGGTGGTTGATGTTGTTGATGGCCACATAGTTGCCGGGACCGATAGAGGCGATATTGGCCGCTCCACCGAAGGGGCCCGAAATACCGGGACCTGAGATAAAGAAGCCGAATGCATCATTGAATTGTGAACCTACGTATTCGCAGTACTCTTCCGAGGCGAACACGTATTCAAAGGTAAGCGGCGATTGTGTAGGGGTAAAGTCGAACTCTATATTGGCGAGGTCGAACAGGCTGCCGCTGCCGGACAAGGCGGAAAGGTCGCCGTCGGGCGTGGATGCGCCGTAGCCGGCACTGGCATTATCGGAGCCGTTGGGACCGACAGCAACCGTGGCATCGCCCGTAGCCATGATCATACCGTTGGCAAAACCGATATTGGTCTGACCATTGGAAAAGGTACCCAACTGACCGGGATTACCGTTATAAGTCACATTGGTTACGTCAAAGCAATCGCCCCCGATCATAACCTCGCGGACCAATTCTTCCGCACTGACACCGGAAACCACCTCCAGCACGGCCAGCGCCTTAAGGTAGTCGTTGAGGTCCTTTTTGAGACAGGTTTCGCAGACGACAGAAACATAGTGTCTGGGCGGATTGTCGGCATCCCAGTCGCAGGGATAATCCAGGCGGAACGTCAGGTCGGTCTCGCCGGCAACAAACTTCAGCTGGTGCACCGAAGCGTCATAATCAAGCACCTTGGTAGCCTGGTCGCCGGCGCTGATCGAAGGCATGCAGCCGTTGAGCGTTGGGTCATCAGGAACTATAAGGGAATAAGTCTCTCCCTTTATGAGGTTATTGAATGTAATAAACTGGCTGGCAGATTGCGCCGAGATCACGTGGCGCTGCAGGTGGCCGTCAAGCAGGATTGGCGAAACGTCCGAAACCTGACCCTTCACCGCTGAAATGGCGGCAATAGTCAGGCACCAGGTAATACAGAATAAACGACGGGGTGTAAAGACGCGCATGAGCAACAAGGATTTGATTCGTTAATGTGTGTAAGGTTTGGAGGTCGTCGTTCATGGTAAAAAGCTGGATTAAAACCTTATCCGCAAAATGCGGATATCTGAATGAAGATACAACGATTCGATAAAATGCTGCATCGTCGGATGCACGAAAATTCACAAAATCATTTGATTTGAAGGCCCGCATGTAGTTGAACAAGCAAAAAAGGGTGCCCAACCGGAAGACAGGGGGCAACTTTTCACGAGCGCACAGGAAGAAAATTCCAGTTATTTAAGAGAGGGGAGGATTATTGAATTGAAAACTTTGATACGTTCTGCGCCGTGATCGATTAAAATGGCATTACTTTTTGGTGCAAAAAACCACGCAATTATAGGGAATATTTTTCTCCTGGCGCCATGATTTTTATTAAAAGTGGCCATATCCGGGAAATTGTAAAATTTAATGTGATTATGAACCGTTTTACAAAATATAAATTTTCATAAAATCTAAAAAATAACTACTCTCCAAATTAAATTTTTCAGCACTGAGGAATTTTTCAGCAAAAGGCGGGTGTATGGTTGTTTCCCAGAAACAGGTGACGTAAGTTTGCAGCACTTTTGTAAATAAAGGTGATTTTTTTACCCCGAATGCCGTTTTTTTCACCCATTTGCACCCTCGATGGACAGTGATCCGTTATTACACACGCGAAAAACGAAAGCTCGTCGAACTGACAGAGCCGGATCCCGGCTGCTGGGTGCATCTTACGCCACCCTTCGCGCCTGACGAACTGGAGGACTTTGCCCGCCGGTTCGAATTTGACCACGTGTTCCTGACCGATTCGCTCGATCTCGACGAACGCGCGCGGTACGAACGCGACGAGGATATTCGTTTTATCCTGATCAACACCCCCGTAAAAAACCAGAATGCGCAGGAAGAGAACGAGGCCTATTTCATCACCGTACCGATCGGCATTATTCTTACCATTGAACACGTCATCACCATTTCGGCGTTCGAAACGCCGGTGCTCGACAAGTTTCTGGAAAACAACGTGCGCAATTTCAACCCGGTCGATGAAAAAAACTTCGTCCTGCAGATACTCGAACAGAACGTCTACCATTTTCTTTCCTGCCTGAAAACGCTCAACCTGCGCCGCAACCGCATCGAAAAGGAACTGATGCACTCCAGCCGCAATTCCGACCTGAGGCAGTTGCTGGCCATCGAAAAGAGTCTCGTTTATTTTGTTAACTCTCTCAATGCCAATGAGTTGCTCAAAATGAAAATGAAGCGGACCGATTTCCTGCACATCAACGGCGACGAAGACATGACCGAGCTCTTCGAGGATATCATCATCGACAACTCGCAGGCGCTTTCCATGGCCAATGTGTACACCAACATCCTCAACGGCACGATGGATGCCTATTCGAGCATTATCTCGAACAACCTCAACGTGGTGATCCACCGGCTTACCATCATCACCGTCGTGCTTATGGTGCCCACGCTGATCTCTTCCTTTTTCGGCATGAACATCCCGAACGGCATTCCCGAAAGCCCCTCGGCTTTTTACGCTACCATCGTACTCACCGGGATCATCACCGGCGGGTTGTACTGGGTCATGCAGCGAAGAAGGATGCTTTAAGCCGGTGAGCGGCTTGCCCGCCGAAGGTTTACCGAAGGCGGGTTACTGGTTGGGGTCGGCGGAGTAGTCGACGTCGCCTATTTTCACACCAATAAAATGGAACTCCGTCGGCACAGGGTCAGCCGTATTCGGGATATCGATCCTTTCGGGGAAGGGCGGCTGGAACGGGTTTGCCGGATTGGGGAAGGCATAATCCGCCGGGATAAAACGCCAGGATTTGCCGTTGGGCAATTCATTGGTAATACCCAGCATTAATTTTCGCAGGGTTAATATATCAAAGGAAGTCACCTTGCCGTCCTGATTCGCGTCGGCGGCAATAAGTTTGTAAGGCGAATCAAAGGATTGAATACCAAGGATATGCTTCTGGATCAGCAACAGGTCATTCGTCGTAACGCCATTCAGCGGGTTTACATTTTTCTCTGGCGTGACACCTGTGTTGTATCCGGGCAAAGAGATGAAGCCAAAACCCGTAATTGCTCCGTCGAGCCAGGTCTCGTAAAGCGATTTGAGCGAGTCGCCCCAACAGTTTGCGCCGGCAACGTCGATCATCGCGTTTTGTATTCCCGATCCCGACGGCATTGCAGTCCTGATCGTATAACTCGGATCGCAACTTCCGGCAGCGTCAGACACAAATATGGTCATCGTGCAGGAACCGGTATTTCCGGCAGCGTCGCGCGCCCAGCATTCGACCCGGGCCGTACCCCATTCGGCAGCAGTGAAGATCAGGTAGCTGCCATTTTCGGGGAACCCATCCCCCGTACACGATTTGCGGATACCCGTTTGAACGGGCAGGGAAGAATCGTCTGTTGCACTAACGATAAAGTCGGACGGCCAAACGGTGGCGAAACACGGAATGTTTACGGGAATATCGAGCGCCGGCTTGCACACCACCACCGGCGGCACCGTATCCACCTGCGCGTTAAGGTTTTGAAAAAAGGACAGGAAAGCAAAAAGCGGGAAAGTAAATCTGTTCATGGGAAAAGAGATTTGATTAAAAATGCAGACAAAAATATCTTTTTTCGACTTTGGAGGTGCGCTAAAACACATCTTTGTCTTATTTCCGACGAACTAGTGGTCAACCAACTTAGTTCCTGAAAACTGACGGATGCTTTTTATGCCTGACTTCGTTGTTTGTCGGTTATAATGAACACGGCATTACGCCCTCCAAACGCCTCTTCAGTCAAAAAATTCATCACCCCATTTTTCCAGTTACTAAGTTGGTTGACCACTAGCGGCAGTAAAAATTCCGCATTATACACTTTCGCCATTCGCGGCCGGCATTATCTTTCCCCTTGCATGCCATTGATATGAAAACAAATCCTGCCATCGTCTTTTTTTTCACCGCCTTCAAAATTCTGCTCCATCTCGCTACCGTAGCTGCTTTCGGCTACCACCGCGATGAATTCCTGTACCTCGCCCTGGGTCGCCATCCCGACTGGGGTTACTGGTCGAACCCGCCCTTTATCGGCGCCGTGACCTGGACATCGCAGACTTTTCTCGGCGATTCCCTATGGGCAACGCGGCTTCCATCCATCCTGGCTGGCGGCGCACTGATGTGGATCACCCTGCGCATGGTGCGCGAGTTGGGCGGCGGCAACTGGGCGCAAGTCATTTGCGGCATGGCCATGCTGGTCTCGGTAGCCTGGCTGCGCGTCAATACCATGTTGCAGCCCGTGCCGTTCGATATCCTGTTTTGGGCCCTGTTGTCGTTCGGGCTGCTGCGCTGGATCAATACGCGCGATGCGCGCTGGTGGTGGTTTACCGGTATAGTTGCTGGAACAGGCTTTTTGAACAAATACACCCTCGTTTTCTGGGCAGCGGCCCTGCTTGTCGCGCTGCTGCTGACACCCGGACGGAAAGCCCTCGCCTCGAAACCGCTCTGGCAGGCGGTAGCCCTGGCATTGCTCCTCATACTGCCCAACCTGCTGTGGCAGTGGCACTATCATTTTCCCGTGATCCGCCACATGGAGGAACTCGCCCGGAATCAATTGCACAACGTACAGCCGGTCCATTTCCTGCTCGACCAGTTCCTGATGCACGGCCCCGGGTTCGTGTTATGGCTGGCAGGACTGGGCTTTTTATTGTTTTCAAAAAGCATGCAACCCTACCGCTTGTTCGGCTGGTTTTACGTGGCACTCCTGCTGATCTTCCTCTTGCTGAGCGGCAAAAGTTATTACACTTTAGGCGCCTATCCGGTGCTGTTTGCTGCCGGAGCCGTGTTTTGGGACAAAATCCTGAAAAGACCCTGGCAGAAAATTGCCCTCGGCGGGGGCGTTGTGCTCCTGGCGTTGCCGCTTGTTCCGGTGGGTATGCCGTTGTATTCAGGCGAAAGAGCCGTTTCCTATTTCCACTGGCTGACCTACGATGCGGGCATTGACGGGGCGGTGCGCTGGGAAGACGGCGCCCTGCACGCCTTGCCGCAGGATTTTGCCGACATGCTCGGCTGGGACGAACTGGCCGGGCTTGCAGACAGGGCTATTGAGATGGCCGGGAATGACCCCTACCTCGTGTATGGCGAGAATTACGGCGAGGCAGGCGCCGTCGAGCATTTGTCCGGGCGGCTGCCGGCAGGCATGGCAGTGGCCAGTTTTTCAGACGCCTACCGGCTCTGGGCGCCCGACCACATCGACCCGGCCGTGCAAACGCTTATTTATATCAACAGCGAGGACCCCGGCGAGGATGTGCAGCGGTTGTTTGCCGACATCCGGCTGGTCGGCAGGGTCGAAAACCCGCTGGCCCGCGAACGCGGCACAGGGGTTTGGATTTGTCGCGCACCGCGTTCGAATGTCGCCGTTTTCTGGGCGGAACGGGTGAAAATGGTGAAGTCGGTTTTCCGGTAGCAGGCAGGAAACGGGGATGCCAAGTAATTCGACAGGGTTTACATGACAGACAGGTTTTCTGCGCAGGCAACAGCGACGCAGCCCGAGCAATACATCTACGCTACCTGCGCAAAAATTTTCCACATACATCCTCACTTCACAGACGGGGCGCCGGGGCTTCTTTTTTTCTCAAAAATAGGTGCTTAAATATTGTTGTTTTAATAATCCGTTGCGCGCCCGAATTTTTCCGTAAAATTACCAACAAGAGTTATCAACATTTTTAACAAAACAAGTCATTTTTAATAGGCATTGATTACCAATAACTTGTGAAAATTACTAACATTTTGTGGAAAATTATCTTTTGGTGCGCCTGAAAAACCTGTACTTTCGCTATTGCATCTGTATGTAAATGCAGTGCTGTGTTTACTCCGCCTTTCCAGAGCACGTCCCTTCTCTACTATAGAAAACTCCAACACGGTTTTTACGATCGCACAGGAGTTGCCATTTCCGGAATTCATCTCTCGCAGATATCCTCCGGGGTAGAGGAGTCGCCGCCTGAAAATCAGTGTTAACGCAATAAAAAGTCCTTACAGCCTGACGCAGACCATGACACAGACCACAGACAATACCGAACCGATCCTTGCAGAGAATCCCGACCGTTTTGTGCTTTTCCCGATCAAGCATGCCACCATTTGGGAATGGTATAAAAAATCGGTGGCTTCTTTCTGGACCGTGGAAGAGGTTGATCTTACACCCGACCTTATCGACTGGGAAAACAAACTCAGCGACGACGAACGCCATTTTATCAAACACGTACTGGCGTTCTTTGCCGCATCCGACGGCATCGTAAACGAGAACCTGGTACTCAACTTCATGCGTGAGGTACAGGTGCCTGAAGCCCGCTGTTTTTACGGGTTCCAGGTCGCCATCGAAAACATCCACTCCGAGATGTACTCGCTGCTGATCGACACCTATATTAAAGACCCCAAGGAAAAAGACTTCCTGTTCAACGCCCTGCGCAACCTCGAATGTGTATCGAAAAAAGGCAACTGGGCACTCCGCTGGATCGACAACGCGCCAACTTTTGCGCACCGGCTGGTCGCCTTCGCCGCGGTAGAAGGCATTTTCTTCTCCGGCTCCTTTTGCTCGATCTTCTGGCTGAAAAAACGCGGTCTTATGCCGGGGCTTTCGTTTTCCAACGAACTGATCAGCCGCGACGAAGGCATGCACTGCGATTTTGCCTGCCTGCTTTATTCCATGTTGCACGAGAAACTTGATCCGAAGGAAATAGAAGCCATCATTACCGAGGCGGTAACGTTTGAAAAAGAATTTGTGACCGACGCGCTGCCCGTGTCGCTCATCGGCATGAATGCTGAAATGATGGGGCAGTATATCGAATTTGTAGCCGACCGCCTGCTCATGTCGCTGGGCAACGAAAAGGTGTACGGCACCTCCAATCCGTTCCCCTGGATGGATATGATCTCCATACAGGGCAAAACCAATTTCTTTGAAAAACGCGTGGGCGACTACCAGAAAGCGGGCGTGATGACAAAGCGTGAAGAACAGGTTTTTACTACCGACGCGGATTTCTGATCAGGAACCTAACTATAAATATTACCGATGATTTTGTCTATCCTTAACTGCTTCACAGCGCAAAATTCATCAACTATGAACCGCTTTTTGTCAACTTGCTTTACCCTGGCCGTCACCCTTTTCAGCGCTCAGGCGCAGATTGCGTGGACCGATCCCATTCAGGTTAACCCGAACCAGCCGGTCACCTTGTATGTCGATCTCGGCCAGACGAACTGCCCGAACATCGGCATCGGCAACCCGACCCCGGATGTGTATATCTGGACCTGGATGCCTTCCGAAAACCTGGCTTCCGGCGGCAACGGACAATGGGACAATTCCAACGAAGCGCATAAAATGACCGCCCAGGGCAGTAACATCTGGAGCTTCACTTTTTCCCCTTCGCTGGCCGCGTTCTATAACGTTACCCCGCAACAGGCGCTATCCAGTGGCCTGTCCTTCCTGCTCAAACGCGACAACGGCAATCAGGCCGGCGTATGTTCCGGCGAGGCCAAAACACAGGATATCATCCTGCCCCTGCAAGCGGCTTCGGTACACGATCTGCAGCCGGCCGACGAACTCCAGGTATCGCCCAACCCGGCGACCGACCTGTTGAATATCAGCCTGAACAGCAATGCCGCCGCGTCAAACGGCGATTTCGTTGTTGAACTGGTTGATTTCGCCGGCCGCACCGCACTGCGCCAGCAATGGAACAACGAAGCACTGAACATCGCAGACCTTGCTGCCGGACAGTATGTCGTGCGCCTCATCGGGGCAAAGACCATGTGGGTGCAGCGCATTGTAAAAGAGTAGAAAACCCTGGACCCTGTTAACTAGATCTATCACCTAATCAACTATACAATTATGGGTAAATTTGTTATTTCAACCCGCAAAAACGGCGAATTTCAGTTTAACCTGAAAGCCGACAACGGGCAAGTTATCCTCGCCAGCGAAGGATACAAAACCAAAAGCAGCTGTACCAACGGCGTCGAATCTGTACGCAAAAACGGCGCAAACGACGCCCGCTTCGAGCGCCTCACGGCCAAGAACGGCAAGTTTTACTTCAACCTGAAAGCCACCAACGGCCAGGTGATCGGTACCAGCGAAATGTATGAATCGGAAGCCGGACGCGACAACGGCATCGATTCCGTAAAACGCAACGCGCCGGGCGCAACGGTCGACGACCAGACGGCGTAACGCTTTTTCCCTTTTCAGAATTTTCGGAATTATAGGATGAGCAAAACGATGTTTATGCTATGATTCCGGGAATTCCGGGGGTGGGTACTAACATGCTGAAAGTTTTGTATGAACAGTTTCAAAATCTGACAAAAACCAAACCATTACCATGCTCACAACCCAACAACAACAACAGATTATCACCATCCTCCAGCCCTATCAGCCGGTAAGGATCGGCGTATTTGGCTCGCGGGCACGTGGCGACAACCGGCCTGACAGCGATCTGGATCTGTTGGTTAAGTTGCAGGAGCACATCGGGTTGTTGAAAATAGTACAGATCGAACAGGAATTGTCCGACATACTCGGGATGAAAGTGGATTTAGTAACAGAAGGCGCCGTGAAAAATGCGTTGCTGAGGCAATACATTGAAAACGACCTTATTCCGATACTCCAGCCATGAAGGATGATCGCAGAAATCGAAACATAAAATAAAGAAAACCAAACCATTACCATGCAAGTAATCAAACGTTCCGGACGCCGTGAAGAAGTATCTTTCGACAAGATCACCGCGCGGCTTCGCAAGCTCACCTACAACCTCGATACGAACTACGTCAACCTGATCGAAGTGTCCAAAAAGGTTATCATGGGCCTTTACGACAGTGTGACAACAGTGGAACTCGACAACCTGGCAGCGGAAACGGCCGCCACCATGGCTACCATCCACCCCGACTACGCCCTGCTGGCAGCACGCATCGCGGTGAGCAACCTGCACAAAGAGACGGAAAAGACCTTCTCCAAAGTGATCGACGATCTCTTCCGCTACGTAGACCCCAAAACCGGCGAACGCGCGGGGCTTATCGGCGAGGAAACGCACAAGACCGTGATGAAGCACAAAACCAAACTCGACTCGGCTATCATTTACGACCGCGATTTTGAGTTTGACTATTTCGGCTTTAAAACGCTCGAACGCTCTTACCTCATGCGCATGAACGGCAAAGTGGTGGAACGCCCGCAACACCTCTTCATGCGCGTCGCTGTGGGTATCCACGGTGAAGACATCGAAGCGGCAATCGAAACCTACAACCTCATGTCGGAACGCTGGTTCATCCACGCCACGCCGACGCTGTTCAACGCAGGCTCACCCAAGCCGCAGCTCTCTTCCTGCTTCCTGCTTACCATGACGGAAGACAGCATCAAGGGTATTTTCGAGACGCTGCAACGCTGTGCCCTGATCAGCCAGTCGGCAGGCGGCATTGGCCTGAGCATCCACAACATACGCGCCACGGGGTCCTACATCAAGGGCACCGGCGGCACTTCCAACGGCATTATCCCGATGCTGCGCGTGTTCAACGACGCCGCACGCTACGTGGACCAGGGCGGCGGCAAGCGCAAGGGCGCGTTCGCCGTGTACATGGAGCCCTGGCACGCCGATATTTTCGAGTTCCTCGAACTCAAGAAAAACCACGGCAAGGAAGAAATGCGCGCCCGCGACCTCTTCTATGCCCTGTGGATATGCGACCTGTTCATGGAACGCGTCAAAGACGATAAAGACTGGTCGCTGTTCGACCCGAACGAGGCGCCCGGACTGTTCGACGTGTATGGCGGCGAATTCGAGGCGATGTACCATCAGTACGAAAAAGAAGGCCGCGCCCGCAAGGTGGTGAAAGCCCGCGACCTGTGGAACGCCGTGCTCGAAAGCCAGGTGGAAACAGGCACGCCCTACATCCTCTACAAAGACGCCGCAAACAAAAAGAGCAACCAGAAAAACCTGGGAACCATTCGCTCCTCCAACCTTTGCACCGAGATCATCGAATACACCTCGGCCGATGAGGTAGCCGTGTGCAACCTCGCCTCGCTGGCATTGCCCAAATTCGTGAAAGACGGCCAGTTCGATTTCGATAACCTGTTCAACATCACCCGCGTCGTGACGCGCAACCTGAACAAGGTGATCGATATCAACTACTACCCCATTCCGGAAGCCCGCAATTCCAACATGCGCCACCGCCCCATCGGGCTGGGTGTGCAGGGCCTTGCTGATACGTTCATCCTGATGGGGCTGCCCTTCGACAGCGACGGCGCCAAACAATTGAACAAGGATATTTTTGAAACCATCTATTTCGCTGCGGTAACAGAGAGCTGCGACCAGGCCGAAAAACACGGCGCCTACGAAACCTTCAAGGGATCGCCGATGAGCCAGGGTATTTTCCAGTTCGACATGTGGAATGTCAAGCCCTCCAATCGCTGGGACTGGGACGCCCTGCGCGAGCGCGTGATGAAAACCGGCGTGCGCAACTCCCTGCTGGTAGCGCCCATGCCGACGGCCAGCACCAGCCAGATACTGGGCAATAATGAGTGCTTCGAGCCGTACTCCTCGAACCTCTACACCCGCAGAACGCTGGCAGGCGACCACATCGTAGTGAACAAGCACCTCATGCGCGACCTCGTGCGCCTGGGCATGTGGGATGAAGAAATGCGCGAAGCCATCATGGCGGCCAACGGCTCCATACAGGGCATCGAGGTCATTCCGGAACACATCAGAAATGTGTACAAAACGGCTTATGAGATCAGCCAGAAAGTCATCATCGACATGAGCGCCGACCGCGGCGCCTATATCTGCCAAAGCCAGTCGCTCAACGTGTTTATGGAATCGGCAACGTTCTCCAAACTCTCGTCGATGCACTTCTATGCCTGGCAGAAAGGTCTGAAAACGGGCATGTACTACCTCCGCTCCAAAGCGGCGACTGACCCGATCAAGTTTACGCTCGGCAAGAAGCACCAGCAGAAGTTTGTGGCCAACGCCAAAACTTCCGACCCGGTGGTCAGCGCCTCCGTTTCCGCCAAGGAAGCGCCGGCAGCCCCCGTGGAAATGTCGGTGCCGGAGCCGATTCCTACGGGCAAGGTGTGCAGCCTGGACGATCCGACATGCGAAGCATGCTCGGCATAATATCAGGGCTACGGGTTTAAAGAATAAACGATCGCCGGTGGTGGCGCACAACAGTCGGGATTTCCTACTTTCCC
>ERZ724526.500-NODE-500-length-22725-cov-5.465108_pt1 | contig 22725 bp, 17 predicted proteins | sample MGYA00376059_ERZ724526 | MGnify/ENA primary metagenome ERZ724526 (study PRJEB28724, sample SAMN07190883) | activated sludge metagenome | isolation source: activated sludge of sewage treatment plant in Hong Hong | place: Hong Kong | collected 2016-03-17 ...
GCGAACTATGGCAACTCATCAGATATTATTAATCTCTGCTAGTCTAGAGCCTTGCTAATTGTATAAATCCTTTATCAGTCAGCAATAAGCATGCCAAATATTAATTCATTAATAAACAGTGGTTTAGGATTGAATCTGCTTGAGTTCTGAAGTTAAGTGTCGTTGTTCAGAGACGAGGGAGTGAATGACCTGATGTAACTCACTGTATTAAATGCTGGTTTTTACGTCGTTAATCAATGACAGCGAATAAAATAGGGGAAATTCAAAGGGCAAAGATAAAGTAGGTTGTCTCAACCGCGTAATTATGGCAAGATGGCCTGTCCATGTAATAAAAAGAATTTTAATATGATTTCATATCGCTATTTTTTGTTGCCATCGGTATTTGTTTTGGCTGCTTGCTCCTCTGTTGAGAACCGGCAGGATCCGCTTGAAACGATGAATCGTGCTGTTTTCGAGTTTAATGAAAAATTTGACTATTATGTTTTCGAACCTGTGGCGAAGGGGTATAAATTTATTACACCTGATCCATTAGAAATGGTCATTGGTAATGTTTTCTCGAATGCGGGTGATGTCGTGAACACTGCTAATTCGGTACTGCAGTTTAAGTTTGCGGATGCAGCCGCCAGCGCAACGCGCGTGGTGATCAATACGACGTTTGGAATGGGTGGTATCGTGGATTTGGCGAGTGACATTAGTCGTGTTAGTGATATCAATATTAGTAAACGAAATGAAGATTTCGGTCAAACATTAGGGTTCTATGGCGTTGGTCCGGGGCCTTATCTGGTGATTCCATTCTGGGGACCGAGTACAGTTCGTGATGCATTTGGCGTGATGGTGGATAGTTCGCTTTTCCATCCATTCTGGTCAATTTATCCCGATTTTGATTTCTTAACGGTTCGGTTACCTACTGCGGTAGGTTGGTCGATTGATACGCGTGCGCAAATGCTCGATATTGATAAAACGTTGGAGGAAGCTTCACTGGATAAATATGAATTCGTGCGGGATGCTTACTTGCAGCGGCGTAGAAGTCTTGTGCATGATGGTAATCCGCCCAAAGAAGAGCAAAATGGTGAGAGTGGCCAATAACCCTTTCTTTTAAAATAGCTCAAGCTTGTTAATAAAAAGGCCTGAATGATTTATCATTCAGGCCTTTATTTTTTTAAGTTGAGTTCCCTACTGTAATTATTATGCAATCGTATCGCCACGAAGTGCTGCAATCCTTTCATCAAGCGGTGGGTGCGACATAAATAACCGACTTATCTGACTTTGTTTTCCCGAAATACCAAAAGCAGCGATCTTATCTGGTAGGTGTGAAGGTTCGTATTGTTGTTTAAGCCGTTCCAGTGCAGCGATCATTTTTTGTCGACCCGCTAATTTAGCGCCACCTGCATCTGCACGAAATTCACGTTCCCGACTAAACCACATGACGATGATGCTCGCCAAAATACCCAATACGATTTGAGCAATAATACTCGTGACCATGTAAGCAGGGCCGTGCTCTTCTTCTGTTTTGAAGATGATGCGATCAACGGCATGGCCAATGATTCGCGATAAGAAAATTACAAAAGTATTTACCACGCCCTGAATCAAAGTAAGCGTGACCATATCACCATTCGCAATATGGCTTACTTCATGTGCCAGTACTGCTTCGGCTTCATCTTGCTGCATATTGGCGAGTAGTCCGGTACTCACCGCCACTAATGCGTTGTTCCGACTCATTCCCGTAGCAAAAGCGTTAACATCGGGTGAATCATAGATTGCTACCTCTGGCATGCCGATACCAGCAGCATGCGCTTGTTTGCGTACAGTTTCAACTAACCAGCCTTCTGTTGCATTGGATGGAATCTCGATGACCTGCGCGCCAGTCATGTGTTTGGCTGACCATTTGGACATGGCGAGTGACATCAGAGATCCACCAAAGCCCAATACCGCAGAGAAAACCAGTAAAGCACTAAAATTTAGACCGCCACCTTGCGCATCAAGTACTCGATCTACGCCAAGTATTCTGAGCGTTATACTCAGTACGATAAGAATAGCAAGATTAGTTGCTATAAATAACAGTATTCGTTTCATAACATATTACCTATTCGATAGTGAGATAAAAATTATTGGAATCATCTACATTTTTTTGGTTCAATTTGACTCTATTGTAGATAGGGGTGAGTAGTTATTTTATCAAGCATAGTGGTTAAAGAGAAACAGTTCATCCCTGAAAATAAAACTAAGCGGGTTGAGGTACAATACAGATCAAATGATAAAGACAACACTGATTTTTAAAGCGATGGAGATCGAATGAGTCAACAACCTGTTGTGCTGATAGGAAGTGGGTTAGCCGGTTATGGCGTAGCTCGCGAGCTGCGTAAACTCAATTCAGAAATACCAATTACGATGTTATCAGCGGATCATGGCGGTTTTTATTCCAAGCCCATGTTATCAAATGCGATAACAACGGGTAAAACCCCTGAATCGATTTTGAATTCCAGCGCAGCGCAAATGGCTAATCAGCTCCATATTACAATTCGACCTGATACGAGGGTTAGTGTGATTGATTCAGCTCAAAAAGCGGTTGTGCTTGAGAATGGCGAACACTTGATCTATGGCCAGCTAGTGCTAGCGATGGGAGCAGATCAGATTCGTTTGCCGCTGCAAGGAGATGGCGTCGCGGATCTATTAACCGTCAATGATTTGGATGACTACCGCCATTTTCGGGTTGCATTAGAAGGAAAAAAACAAATTGCTATTCTAGGTGCGGGCTTGATCGGATGTGAATTTGCCAATGATTTGGTCGGCGCAGGGTATGAAGTACATGTGATTGATATCAGCACCCAACCACTCGGTCGTTTGTTACCCTCGGAAGGGGGACGTTTTTTACAGGACAAATTGACAGCAATTGGGATCAAATTTCATTTGAAAACCATAACTCAGCGGATTGACCGAATGGGAGATCGATTAAGCTTGTCGTTTGATGATGGGACTCAGCTTGAAGTCGATTTGATTTTATCTGCGGTAGGATTGCGTCCTCGTATCCAGCTAGCTCAAGCAGCGGGCATTGAGGTCAATCGCGGTATCGTAACGGATCGTTACCTTCAAACTCGTACCCCAGATATCTATGCATTAGGAGATTGTGCTGAAGTAGAGGGAAAAGTGCTCCCGTTTATTATGCCGATCAGCCATGCATCACGTGCTTTAGCGGCAACACTGAATGGTACGCCGACTTTGTTGCGTTATCCTGCGATGCCAGTATTGGTTAAAATACCAGCCTGCCCAACCATTGTTTCTCCACCTGATCCTGATAAAGAGGGGGAATGGCGTGTTGATAAAACAGAGGATGGAATTAAAGCATTATTTAAGGATATCGCAGGCAATTTATTAGGGTTTGCATTGTTGGGCGATGCGACTAAAGAAAAAAATGCTTTGACCCCTTTACTCCCTGCGGTGCTTGATTGATTCTCAACGTAAAGGTTGACCAATTAATGCTGGCCATTGGATTGAAACGAGATTAAAGCATTCTGGAATTGGGTGATAGATGTTATTGCAATTAAAATCAGGTTGGGGATTGTGTTGTCTGAGCGACCTTAATCTATTAAGTCGAGTGCTGTTTAGCAATGTCTAGTCGCAATTCGGGATGGCATCCAGTTCCTGTTTCAGCTTCACCCACGCTTCGATGGTGGTTACTCAATCAACATTCATTAACTGACTTAATTAAGCAGCGTTGTAATCAATTTCGTGTTGAGCCCACTTTCCAAGCGTTGGCTAGGGCATGCCATGACGAGCTAAGTGTAATTGGCTTGCACCGCAATGAACTCGCGCTGATCCGTGAGGTTTATTTATATTGTGGGGATAGGCCAGTAGTGTTTGCCCACTCAGTGATTGCACGGAATCATTTGCAGGGAGTGTGGCGTGGATTGAGCCGCTTGGGCAATCAGTCACTGGGTTCGTTGCTGTTCAGTAATCCTTTGATTAAGCGGCAAGATCGATTTAGCTTTAGACAGCTTAACGATCATCATTTGCTTTATCATCGTGCTTGTCAAAGAATGTCACCAAACAAATCAAGACGATTATGGGCGCGGCGTAGAGCGTTCTCGCTGTATGGGCGGTCCATTCTAGTTACTGAAATTTTTTTACCTGCTATTTTAGAGCTATGAGTTTGATCAGCAAAGAACGCCTTAGGGCTTATGTGAAACTAATTCGACTAGATAAACCGATTGGTATCTTGCTATTACTATGGCCAACTTTATGGGGGATCTGGTTAGCGACTGAAGGTACGCCGGATGCGATGATTCTGTTTATCTTTATAGCGGGTACGATACTGATGCGTTCGGCTGGCTGCGCCATTAATGATTTCGCAGATCGACGGATTGACCCGCATGTTGAGCGGACCAAAAATCGACCGTTAGCAGCTGGCATGATTACTGCGAAAGAAGCAGTAGCAGTTGCAATCGGGTTAAGTTTTTGCGCGTTTCTATTAGTGTTGCCACTCAACACCTTGACACTTCAGCTTTCAGTTTGTGCCCTTTTCCTGGCAGGGACTTATCCGTTCACAAAACGGTTTTTCGCAATGCCGCAGGCTTATCTTGGAATTGCCTTTAGTTTTGGAATTCCCATGGCTTTTGCTGCACAAACAGGGGAATTACCGCCGATTGTTTGGGTTTTGTTGGTGGCCAATGTGTTGTGGGTTATCGCCTATGATACCGAATATGCGATGGTTGATCGTGCGGATGATCTCAAAATTGGAATTAAAACATCGGCGATTACGCTGGGACGTTACGACATCATCGGTATTATGCTGTGCCATAGTTTTTTTCTGGGGATAATGACTTATGTTGGCTGGGTATTGCAGCTCGGTCTTCTCTATTATCTATCTCTCGGTGTAGTGGTCGCATTGGTCATTTATCAATACCAGTTGATCAAGGATCGGAAACCGCCGGGTTGTTTTAAAGCTTTCTTGCATAATAATTGGGTTGGGACTTCGATATTTGCTGGAATTGCTTTGGATTCGTTAATCAAAATACCTTTTTAAGTAAGTAACTGCGAGGTTTCGATGAAATATAAGGATTTGCGTGATTTTTTGGACCAACTGGCACTGCGGGGTCAGCTGAAACGGGTGACGCATCCCATCGATCCCTATTTGGAGATGACAGAGATTTGCGATCGTTTATTGAAACAAGGGGGCCCCGCTGTTTTATTTGAGCAACCTAAAAATCATTCGATACCGGTACTTGGAAATTTGTTTGGTACTCCCGATCGAGTTGCGCTAGGAATGGGGCAAGAATCGATGGCAGCTTTACGAGAGGTTGGGAAACTATTGGCTTACCTCAAGGAGCCCGATCCACCGAAAGGATTGAAGGATGCTTGGGAGAAACTGCCGGTTCTTAAGCAAGTTTTGAATATGGCACCTAAAGTGGTATCCAGCGCCCCCTGCCAAGAAATCGTGTGGGAAGGCCAAGCGGTTGATTTATCGAAATTACCGATTCAAACCTGTTGGCCTGGCGATGTTGCACCGTTGATTACCTGGGGACTTACGGTTACGCGAGGTCCCCATAAATCTCGCCAGAATCTGGGAATTTATCGTCAGCAAGTGATTGCGCCTAATAAAGTAATCATGCGCTGGCTCGCGCATCGCGGTGGAGCGCTGGACTATCGTGACTTTTGCCAAGTTAATCCCGGCATGCCTTATCCTGTTGCCGTAGCACTAGGTGCTGATCCTGCCACGATACTGGGTGCGGTGACACCTGTTCCGGATAGTTTGAGTGAGTATCAATTTGCAGGACTATTACGCGGTGCCAAGACGGAGGTTGTGCAGTGTTTAACCCATGATTTACAGGTGCCTGCGAGTGCTGAAATCGTCTTGGAGGGGTTTATTTACCCAGATGAAACGGCAATTGAAGGTCCCTATGGTGATCATACCGGCTACTACAATGAGCAAGAGCGCTTTCCTGTGTTTACAATCGAACGCATGACGATGCGGCGTAATCCTATATATCATTCGACTTATACCGGTAAACCGCCGGATGAACCTGCGATTTTGGGGGTGGCCCTTAATGAGGTGTTCGTGCCGCTATTACAAAAACAATTTACTGAAATTACGGATTTCTATTTGCCGCCAGAAGGTTGTTCTTACCGCATGGCAATTGTTAGCATGAAGAAGCAGTATCCGGGGCATGCAAAGCGTGTGTTGTTTGGCGTTTGGAGCTTTCTTCGCCAATTCATGTATACCAAATTCATTATCGTAACGGATGAAGATATCGATATTCGTGACTGGAAAGAGGTAATTTGGGCGATTACGACACGCGTTGATCCAGCAAGGGATACCTTGATCGTCGAAAATACCCCCATCGATTATTTAGATTTTGCTAGCCCTGTTTCTGGATTAGGGGGGAAAATGGGGCTAGATGCTACCAACAAGTGGCCTGGAGAAACAGTGCGTGAGTGGGGTAGAACGATTACTATGGATGCGGCGGTTAAATCACGGATTGATCAGCTTTGGGATGAATTACCTTTCTAGGTTAAAAGTTACCCAATAATTTGTCCTCATTGCTAACCTTTAAATCACCAGTCTAATTGTACTGAAAGTGGCTGAGCCCATTGAGTACTGGATTTGTGATTGATATTCCATCACGATACAGGTGACATGTTAGAATATGGCCTTTTTATGCAGATTTTATAGGGAATATTGATTTAACCGAGAAACGGATTCCAGAATACGGCATTCATTTTTTGCTAAAATAGTTGCTTATTATCAATCAGTTTATTTTTAGTGGAGTTATTTAATGGCTATAGAAAGAACGCTGTCGATTATCAAACCAGACGCAGTGGCAAAAAATGTTATTGGTCAAATTTATACCCGGTTTGAGAACGCTGGATTAAAGATTATTGCAGCGAAAATGATGTTGCTTTCCCGAACAGAAGCAGAAACATTTTATGCTGTTCACCGGCAACGTCCTTTTTTTAACGATTTAGTCAGCTTTATGACTTCAGGGCCCGTCATGGTACAGGTACTAGAAGGGGAAGATGCAATCAAAAAGAATCGTGAATTAATGGGAGCAACCGATCCTAAGAAAGCGGATAAAGGGACGATTCGTGCTGATTTTGCAGATAGTATCGATGCCAATGCAGTGCATGGTTCAGATGCCGCAGAAACAGCAAGTGTCGAAATTGCTTGTTTTTTCCCAGCATTATCTATTTTCTCTCGTTAATTCGATCAATTACTGCAAACGCATTTGTTAAGTATGAATTCGGTTGTTAATTTGCTTGATTACGATTCAGCTGGTCTTGTTCGTTTCTGCGAAGAAATCGGCGAAAAGCCTTATCGTGCCAAGCAATTACTCAGATGGATTCATCAATTTGGGAAATCCGATTTTGCAGAAATGAGCGATTTGGCAAAATTATTCCGCGAAAAACTCCATTTATTAGCGACGATTCGTTCACCGGAAGTAATGAGTGATTACACGGCGCAAGATGGAACTCGGAAATGGTTGTTAGCGACGGGGCAGGGTAATGCAGTTGAGATGGTTTATATTCCTGAAGTAGCGCGGAACACATTGTGCATATCCAGTCAGGTCGGTTGTGCACTTAATTGTAGCTTTTGTGCAACTGGTAAGCAGGGGTTCAATCGCAATCTAACGGTTGCAGAAATCATTGGGCAGTTATGGTGGGCTAATAAAACGCTTAAATCCCAGAGGCAATCGGCTTCAATGCAGACTGATCATAGGCCTGATGAGGAAGTAGTGGGTTTTACAGAACAAAAGCCAGTTTCTGATCGGGTAATTACGAATGTCGTATTAATGGGTATGGGCGAGCCATTGGCTAATTTTGATAACGTAGTTACTGCGTTAGATTTAATGCTCGATGATAGTGCTTATGGGTTATCGAGAAGAAGAGTTACTGTCAGTACATCGGGTATTGTACCCGCCATGGATCGGTTACGAGAACGATGCCCTGTAGCCTTAGCCGTTTCTTTGCATGCACCTAATGACGAATTACGCAACGAATTAGTACCAATTAATAAAAAATATCCGCTTCATGAATTGCTTGCGGCCTGTAAGCGTTATTTGCAGGCATCTCCTAGGGATTTTATTACTTTTGAGTACGTGATGCTTGATCAAGTCAATGATACCGTCCAGCATGCGCGTCAATTGGTAGAGTTGGTTAAAGATACTCCCTGTAAGTTTAATTTGATTCCATTTAATTCCTTTTCCGACTCCGGTTATAAACGCTCGACGAAGGAGGCGATTCATTCTTTTCGTGATGTTTTGATGCAAGCTGGGTTGGTAACCACCGTTCGTAAAACACGGGGGGATGATATCGCCGCTGCTTGTGGTCAATTAGCTGGTAACGTTTTGGATAAGACGCGACGAACTCAGCGTGGCGCTGAAGGAATGGCAAGTGTTTAAACGCTTTACAGCTTTATTGATTAGCTTGAGTTTGGCGTGGCTTACAGGATGTGTTAGCCCGCCTGATCCTGAAAGTAATCTTACACCTGAAGAAAAAAGGAAGCGAGTCCAAGACCGCGCTAAGATTCATACCGAATTGGCGGGGCAATATTACAGTCGTGGTCAGTATCGTGTTGCCATTGAAGAAGCAGAGATTGCCTTGCGTGCTAATAATAATTATGCACCAGCCTATAATGTTTTAGGGCTGATCTATATGGATTTGCGTGAAGATGGGCGTGCGCAAGTAAACTTTGAACGTGCAATCAGAATCGCACCTAACGATGCGGATGTACATAACAACTATGGCTGGTTTCTGTGTCGCAATCCTGCTCAAATTGATTTGGCTATTGATCATTTTATGCAAGCGATTAAAGATCCATTCTATGAAATACCTGAGAAATCCTATACCAATGCAGGTTTGTGTGTTTTGAAGCGCAATGATTTTGAGCAAGCTAAAGCTTATTTACAGAAAGCGCTTGTCATCCACCCCGATTATCCCTTGGCGGTATTGGGATTAATTCAGATTGACTATCTGAGTAGAAATTTAAGAGTAGCTCAAACCAATATTACGCGCTATATTCAGTCTTATCCGCTCTCAGCGGACAGTTTGTGGTTAGCGATCCGAATTGAGCATGCATTGGGAAATGATCAAGCAGTTGCGAGCTATGGCGCTCAGTTGCAAAGGCGTTTTCCTGATTCCAATGAAGCGAGGTCATTGCGCGAGGGTAAATTGAGAGATGAATGAAAACAATGGTGACAACGAGATGATTGCTAGCAACGGTGAATCAATGATATCTCGAAGTGAGGAGATGGGTAGTCACGATAATCTAAATAATCGCGCACTACCAGAAAGTATTGGGCAAATATTGCGAGATGAACGGATCAAACGTAATCTGAGCATTGGTGAAGTATCGCGTCGGTTACGCTTGTCAGAGCAGAAAATTGCTGCAATCGAGGAAAATGATTTTAGTAAATTACCTTCTGGCACTTTTTTACGTGGCTTTATCCGTAATTATGCCAATTTTCTTCAACTCGATTTTAATTCACTTATTCCTTTATTATCGCAATCAGCCGGGGTAATCGTTCAACAAAACTCGAACAGGCAGTCTAAAACCATTCCTCTCGAATCAAGACGTCTAGGGTATTCCGGCAGTGCATATCGCTTGTTTATATCCGCTTTCATTGTTTTATCGATTATGTTACTGGGTTACGGTATTTATAACTATGGTGATTGGGGTGAGTATTTTGTTGTGAAGAATGGGGGTGATACTTCAAACACCCAAGCAGATTCCTTGAAGCAAGAGAATGGTCAAACTACGATGGAGCTATCCTTGCCATTGCCTAATCTTCCATCAACTTCTTGGAATACGGTGGAGTCATTCAAACCTATCAATGAGAAACCTGTAACGACGGAATCACCCTTATTACCGCCAGTTACTACTGAAATCAAAGAAACCGCTCAGACTAATGTGTTAGAAAGTTCAACTGATAGTGGTGAAAAGACAGTGCAGCTTACCTTTTCTAGAGAGTCTTGGGTAGAAATAAGAGATAGTAAGAAGAAGGTCATTTTTATGAAAACTAACGCAAGAGGGTCTGAACAAGTCGTTAAAGGAACGCCCCCACTTTATTTGGTTATTGGTAATGCGTCGGGGGTTGGACTTACTTATAATGGAAAGCTAGTTGATTTGGCACCTTATACTCGGAAAGCTGATGATGTAGCACGCTTTTCGCTCGAGTGAGTGCCTGTCAGATGTGTAATTATCCCTAATAAAATAAAATCATAATGTTATGTTAAGAAGGAAAAGTGTTGGTGTTCGTGTAGGTTCTACAGTCATTGGAGGGGATGCACCCGTTGTCGTTCAATCAATGACCAATACGGATACTGCAGATGAAGTTGCAACTGCGATTCAAGTTGCGCAATTGGCGAGAGCGGGCTCTGAACTGGTGCGAATTACTGTCAATACGACTGAGGCCGCAAGCGCTGTAGCGAGCATACGTTCACGATTAGATGATATGGGATGTCATGTTCCACTGATCGGGGACTTTCATTTTAATGGCCATAAATTACTAACCGCTTATCCTGCTTGCGCTAAGGCCTTAGCAAAGTACCGCATTAATCCCGGTAACGTAGGCCACGGTAAAAAACGTGACGAGCAATTTGCTACCCTGATTGAGACTGCTTGCCATTATGACAAACCTGTCCGAATCGGTGTTAATTGGGGTAGTCTGGACCCTGAAATGCTCGCTCGTATCATGGATGAGAACGCAAAATCTAGTGATCCATTGGATGCGGGTCAAGTCATGCGTAAGGCACTGATTACTTCTGCGCTGGAAAGTGCAGCTAAAGCTGAAGAACTCGGTTTGCCACGTGATCACATCATACTGTCTTGCAAAGTAAGTGGCGTGCAGGATTTAATTGCAGTTTACCGAGATTTGGCTGCTCAATGTGATTATGCATTGCATTTAGGATTAACAGAAGCGGGGATGGGCTCAAAAGGCATAGTCGCGTCTACAGCCGCATTATCTGTATTATTGTTTGAAGGTATTGGTGACACGATCAGAATTTCTTTGACGCCAGAACCGGGAGGGGACCGCTCGCGTGAAGTGATTGTGGCGCAAGAGATCTTACAAACAATGGGATTGCGCGCATTTGTTCCACTAGTTGCCGCTTGTCCGGGATGTGGAAGAACGACCAGTACTTATTTTCAAGAATTGGCAAAGAGTATCCAAACTTACGTCCGAGAACAGATGATTACATGGCGAGATGAGTATGATGGTGTTGAGAATATGACACTCGCTGTGATGGGTTGTGTGGTGAATGGTCCCGGTGAAAGTAAGCATGCCAATATTGGAATAAGCCTTCCGGGCTCAGGGGAAAATCCGGTAGCGCCGGTCTATGTCGATGGCCAAAAAACAGTGACACTAAAAGGTGATAATATCGCAGGGGAGTTTCGTCAAATTATCGACGATTATGTACGTACTAAATATCAAAGAAAAGTAGCGAATGTCTAGTACGATCCGTGCCATTCGGGGGATGAATGACATCCTACCCGATGAGGTATATCAGTGGGATTTTTTTGAAACAACGATTCGAGACTGGTTGGCTGCTTATGGTTATCGCAATATTCGGACGCCAATCGTCGAGCAAACCGATTTGTTTGTGCGCTCTATTGGAACGGCGACCGATATCGTTGAGAAAGAAATGTACACTTTCGTTGATCATTTAAATGGAGAGAGCCTGACATTACGCCCTGAAGGTACGGCATCTTGTGTCCGCGCAGTGCTTGAACATAGTTTGCTTTACACAGGACCACAACGATTATATTACTATGGGCCGATGTTTCGGCATGAGCGTCCCCAGAAAGGGCGTTATCGCCAATTTCATCAAGTGGGTGTTGAAGCAATCGGTTACGCCAATGCAGAGATTGATGCGGAGCTTATCATTATGTGTGCTCGATTATGGCGTCAATTAGGTATTTCCAATTTACGACTTGAGATTGGTACTTTAGGCAGCGTAGCTTCCCGTGCGGTTTATCGTGATCGGCTTATCGGTTATTTCGAACAGCATTTACAGCATTTAGATGAAGATGCCCGACGACGGTTATATACCAATCCGTTGCGAATTCTAGATAGTAAGAATCCAGCCATGCATGAACTTATTCTTAATGCGCCTAGGCTACTCGATGATTTAGATGAGGAATCACTGGTTCATTTTAAAGAGCTGCAGGATCGATTACAGCAGCAGGGTATTGATTTTGAGATCAACCTCAAATTGGTGAGAGGGTTAGATTACTACAATCGTACGGTATTTGAGTGGATAACCGACAAATTAGGTGCACAAGGAACGGTTTGTGCCGGTGGGCGATACGATGGATTGATTGAACAGATGGGGGGGAAACATACTCCAGCCTGTGGTTTTGCAATGGGAATTGAACGGATCCTGGCGTTGATGAATGAAACCGGCGTAAAAATTCCTCAATCTGAAGTAGATGCTTATGTAGTCTATCAAGGTGAAATGGCCGCAAAATTTTGTTGGAAAGTCGCTGAATATTTTCGAGATAATGGGCTCAAGGTTATTTTGCATTGTGGGGGCGGAAATTTTAAATCACAGATGAAAAAAGCGGATGCCAGTGGAGCCCGTTTCGCGATTATTATCGGTGACGATGAAGCAAACGATAGCGAGGTAAGTATTAAACCGTTGCGAGAAGCAGTTGAACAAGTACGAGTTGGTTTAAATGAAGCGGTTGCGTTACTTAAACAACATTAATTTTTTAAAATACTAGGAAGAAATCGTGGCATATAATCCGGAAGAACAGGAAAAAATAGAAGGATTGAAAGCGTGGTGGTCGACTCATGGTAGCTCAGTCATCATCATTTTGTCGACAATGATCGCAGTTATGGCTGGAATGCAAGCGTGGAAGTATTACCATAAGCAGCAAGCGTTGCAAGCTGCCGACTTGTTTGCAGTATTGCAACAGCAGATTGATAAGGGCGGTAGCTCAGAAAAAATCAATGATGCGCTGCATCTCCTGACTACCGGTTATCCCGAGAGTGGCTACGCTTCTCGTGCAGCATTGATAGCTGCTCAAGCCAATAAAAATTTGGGAAATCTTCCAGAGGCTAAAGCTAAATTGCAATGGATTCTTGATCATGCAAAAGAGCTGGAAATAAAGGATATCGCAAGGCTGCGCCTAGCTGGGGTTTTGCTGGATGAGAAGAAATTTGATGATGCTTTGAAATTATTGGATAGTCAGCATGGAGAATCTTTCAGCGGACTTTACGCTGATTTGAAAGGGGATATATTGGTTGCTGCAGGAAAGCCGAGTGAAGCGAGTGCCGCCTATCAGAAAGCCTATGACCGCTTTAGTATGAGTAAAAGTAATTACATGAATCTCGTTCAAATGAAATTAGACGCAGTTAAAGTGAGCAAATAGCAGGTGATTAGTTACACGTTAGTTTTTTTTCTTGTTTTTGAAATAAAGAAAATACTACAAAAGTTTTTTTCATACTTTGGGTTAGTACTATTAACGGGGTGCTCCAGCTTTGGCGGATTGGGTGGATTCGGCGATTTTGGGGACTTTGGTATCAGTAATCTAATCGATCGCTTCAGTAGTGGCAAAGATGAAATTCAAATTGATGAAGAAGAAATCGCAGCGTTAAAAGCGTTGCCGACGCTGCCTTTAATTTGGAAATCTAAAGTCAGTGAGAGCGAAATTGCTGTATTTGAACCCATCTATGAAAATGGAGCTATCTACACGGCCGATGAAAAGGGATTTTTAACACGGCTTGACCCACTGAATGGAAAGGAAACTTGGCAGATAAAGACAAAACTTAAATTATCAGGTGGAGTCGGCGCGGGAGAAGGTTTAGTCTTGGTGGGGACATTTAATGGGGAAGTTCACGCTTTTGATGAATCGGGCGGTGAATTATGGAAAGCGCGTTTAACCAGTGAAGTGTTAAGCGCACCCCAAGTGCATCGTGGCATTGTCGTTGTTCGAACAGGCGATGGCCGTGTTTTTGGACTAGATGCTGCGGATGGATCGCGCAAATGGGTTTATCAAGGGGTTACACCTGCATTGACAGTTAGGAATTTTGCGGGTGCGCTCGTTGCGCGCGGTGCCGTTTTTGTTGGGCTATCTGGTGGAAAGCTTATTGCAATGAATATGTTAAACGGAAATATTGGCTGGGAAGCTGCTGTTTCACAGCCGAAAGGCGTAACTGAGCTGGAACGAATGACCGATATAACCAGTCTACCCGTTATTGATGACCAACAAGTTTGTGCGGTTGCTTATCGTGGCCGTATCGCTTGTTTTGAAATCATGGATGGTAACCAAATATGGGCGCGGGATGCATCGAGTCATGTTGGACTCGTTATGGATAATAATTATATTTATGTCAGTGAAGAACGGGGTGCCGTGGTGGCTTATGATAAGCGAAGCGGCGCAATGATGTGGAAGCAGGCAAAATTAGGAACTCGCAAACTTTCTGCACCACAATTGGTTGGCGGCAGTTCTTTGTTAGTCGTCGCAGATGCGGAAGGCAATGTAACCCTATTGAATCGCTATGACGGTAATTTGGTCGCGAGAGCAACTACCGATGAAAGTCCGATTTATAGTCGACCAGAATATATTCCTGACGGGTTTATTGTACAAACATCAAAAGGGGGTATCTATGCTTTCTTACCCCAATAAGCATGGCAGTAAAACGAGTTGATTCGTTATTAATTAATAATCAGTCATTTCTTTCACGCAACAATTCTCCTATAGCCTTTACGCTAAGCAATGAATCCCACTTTAGTGCTTGTTGGCCGACCTAATGTAGGGAAATCTACGTTATTTAATCGGTTAACCCGTGGTCGTGATGCCATCGTGGCTGATTTACCTGGATTAACTCGTGATCGGCATTATGGTCAGGGTAAAGTAGGCAAAAAGCCATTCATTGTCGTGGATACGGGTGGATTTGAGCCCGTTGTGAAATCCGGTATTTTATATGCGATGGCGAAGCAAACCTTGCAAGCCATTGATGAGGCAGATGTTATTCTATTCGTGGTGGATGGTAGGCAAGGCTTAACACCCCATGACAAAATTATTGCAGAACAGTTACGCAAATCTGGGCAAAGAATTCAATTAGTCGTCAATAAAACAGAAGGAATGAATACTTCGCTCATTACTTCTGAATTCCACGAATTGGGTTTGGGTGATCCTTGTGCTGTTTCAGCGACACATGGCCAATATATCGCTGAGCTTGTGGAATCAGCCTTGGCTCCCTTTGAATTTTTGGCAGAAGAAGAAAAAATAACGCTGGAAGCGGGGCCAAAGATCGCTATTGTGGGCAGACCCAATGTTGGTAAATCTACTTTAATTAATACCTTGCTTGGCGAAGAGCGCGTCATTGCGTTTGATCAACCGGGAACCACCCGCGATAGTATCTATATTGATTTTCAATATCACCAACGTCCCTATACGCTGATTGATACTGCAGGATTAAGGCGACGCGGCAAAGTTTTTGAGGCGGTTGAGAAGTTTTCAGTAATCAAAACGCTACAAGCGATTGAAGATGCAAATGTAGTAGTGCTGGTATTAGACGCTCAAAATGATATTTCAGATCAAGATGCGCATATTGCCGGTTTTGTACTAGAAACTGGCAGAGCATTAGTTGTGGCTATTAACAAGTGGGATGGATTGGATAGCTACCAGCGCGAAACAATCAAGCGAGAGATATTGAGACGCTTTATTTTTCTTGATTTTGCCAAATTTCATTTTATCTCTGCATTACAGGCTAAAGGGATTCATGAGCTGTTTTTGTCGATTGATACTGCTTATAAAGCAGCCATGGCGAGTTTGCCGACGCCTAAATTGACACGAGTTTTGCATGCAGCCGTTATGAAACAATCGCCGCCCAGAGGAGGGATGTCGTATCCCAAGTTACGGTATGCCCATCAAGGGGGATCAAATCCACCCTTGATTATTGTTCATGGCAGTATGCTGAATCATGTCCCAGAAACCTACCGTCGTTACCTTGAAAACACCTTCCGTGATTTCTTTAACCTCGAAGGAACACCGCTGCGAGTTGAATTTCGTGTTGGGCATAATCCTTATGCAAACAAAAAACCTGCGCCGTTGACGGAAGAAGAGGCCAAGCGCGCGCATAGTCGACGCCGCAGAAACCGAAAGAAATACGGCTAGTCATTGAGTTGGTCTTTGTTATGAGTTTGGGTCGATTGTGTATTGACCCAGTCTAATAATGCAACATAATCTGTTTTTCCCGAACCTAAAACAGCGATATCTTCTTTGATGAGGATGGTTTTGGGAATACTCAGCTCACCAAACCCTTGTTGATTCACATAAGTGAGAATTTCATTACGACCCGCAGTTGGGTTAGTGGTGATGAGTACGAGTTGTTCCCCTTTCTTTGAATCAGGAATAGCGACGACGGCATGCTGATAATTTGGCCAAAGTTTGCTGATGTAAGCTTCGACTGCGGTTAGCGATATCATCTCCCCTGCTATTTTTGCAAAGCGTTTTGCTCGTCCCTTGATAAAAATATAGCCGTCTTGATCGATTGCTACGATATCACCGGTATCGTACCAACCTTGGTTAGGCGGATTGATTTGGCCCGCAGCATTTATTAAATAATAGCCCATCATGATATTAGGGCCCGATACCAATAATTTTCCTCCTTCTTCGATCCCGCTTATTTTTTCTAGTCGGTAGGCTATGCCAGGAAGCATACGCCCAACCGATCCTGGTCGATTATGCATCGGTGTATTCAAGCTGAGGATGGGTGAAGTTTCTGTGGCACCATAGCCTTCAAAGATACGCACGCCATAATTTTCCGACCATACTCTGCGTGTACTTTCTCGTAATTTCTCGGCGCCTGCAAAAACATATCGAAGACTATAAAAATCATACGGATTGGCATGACGCGCATAGCCAGTGAGAAATGTATCCGTTCCAAAGAGAATCGTTGCATTGGAATCGTAGATTAACTCTGGAATTGCTCGATAATGAAGCGGCGATGGATAAAGAAAGGCTTTGATACCTGACAGGATAGGTAAAAGTGTGCCGCCGGTTAGACCAAAAGAGTGAAAAATCGGTAAAACATTGAAAACAATATCTGTCGGCCCAAAGTCGATTCGCGCTGCAACCTGAAATCGATTCGCTTGAAGATTAACGTGACTCAGTGCGACCCCCTTGGGCAAACCTTCTGAACCTGATGTGAAGAGAATTACAGCGGGAGTGTCAGGGTGGCTAGCGGGACAACACAATCGGTAGTAAGTCTGTGGAATCAAACTCGCCAGAAACCCCAAGAGCTTGTGCCACCAATGAATTTCTCGCCGAAGATCTTCTAAATAAAGTACCGTTATTCCCATCGCTCGGAAGTTATCGATTACGTTGGTAAGCTTTGCAACTTCAATAAAGCGATTCGAGGTAACAAGCGTTCGAATGCTTGCAATTTGGCAAGCATTCATTAAGTTAGCTTTGCTGACAGAAAAGTTAAGCATTGCAGGAATTCGTGCATACGCTTGCAGTGCAAAGAAGGTGACAATTGCACCAATAGAATTAGGGAGCAATAGCCCAATATTTTCTGCAGGTTTGGAAAATTTGCATAACCGACTACCCAAAATAAAGCTACGGGTTAATAATTGAGAATAGGTAATGGGTTGTCGCTCGATATCTTCAGCAATGATATGGTTTCTTCCATGGATATGAGAGGCATCCAGTAGGGATTGGAACAAAGTTTGTTGGAGATCATTACTATGAAACAAAGCAGACGTCATGATATCGTACAGCTTGTTTCCTGCAAGTTGTCGACGTTGCTTTCCACGAACTTCGTTCGGTAAATTAAGCCACTCAGGCGGCATGATCGTTATCGTGATTCTAGGAAACCAGCGAATTCTTAATTTGCCTTTGAGTCTTGAAAAAGGGGTGTATTGAGCGCCGACAATACTAATCGGCAGTAACGTTGCACCGGATTTGTCGGCAATCATTGCCGGTCCTTCATAAATCTTCATGAGAGAACCGGTGACGGTTAATCTGCCTTCAGGAAAAATCACGATGCGTTTTCCTTTTTTGACCCGATCGATCAATAATCGGGTCGACATTGGGTTGGTCGGATCAATTGCTACGGTTTCAGCCAAAAACAGAAAAGGTCTTATCCACCATTTCTGCGCAATATGGGTATTGATGGCAAAACAAAGTTGATCGGGGATACAAACGCTTAAAAGAATCGCATCTAAAAACGATAAATGATTGGCAACGATGATGGATTTTTCACCTACGTCACGATAATTTTCTAACCCTTTGATTTCAAGTCGGTAACATGTGTATAAAAGAGCTTGCAGCAGTGATTTAACTAATGCGTGAGGCAAAAGCGTCGAGATATAAAGTGCTACGAAGCCGTTTAGTATCGCGAGTGTGAGAAAGCAATCCGTCACTGAAAAGTTGCTGTAATACATCAAACTGATCGTGATGGCTGCGATTACCATGAACAGCGCATTGATAATATTGTTAGCAGCAAATACGCGGGAGCGATGGGACGTTTCTGAGCAGTCTTGGATGATCGCATATAACGGAACGATAAAAATCCCACCGCATATGGAGATTCCGAGTAGGTCAAATAAGATACGCCAATGTGTAAAGGTACTCAAATACTCAGTTGCGCCAATTAATGCGGTATTTTCCGCAGGGTTAATTTGCCCAGCCGCAAAAAATAGATCGATGGAGAATAACGTAACGCCTAAAATTCCCACCGGTGTATAGGTGGCTGCAATCTCCTGTTTAAGTAATCTATTACACAGCAAAGAGCCAATCGCTATCCCAACCGAAAATATGACTAAGAATAAGGTGACGACTTGCTCATTGCCCCCAATGATATTTTTAGAAAATGTTGGGAGCTGTGAAAGATAGGTTGCGCCGAGTAACCAGAACCAGGAAATACCTAGAATGGAGCGAAAGATAATCTTATTTTGCTGAATGTGATGAAGGAGCGCTTGAGTATCTTTCCAAATATTGAATCCAATTTTAATTTCTGGACTTCTGGCTGGGGTTGACGGAATAAATAAACTGGCTAACCAACCAGCAAACGCTGTCATGATCATGACGATGGCTACCAAATTGGTGCCGTTATTGGCAAGAATAAGTAAGCCACCCAATATTGTGCCTGCTAAGATAGCTAAAAAAGTAGCCGCCTCAATCAGTGCATTTCCCTCGATTAGTTCATTTTTGAGTAATTGATCCGGCAAGATTCCATATTTCAGTGGGCCAAAGAAAGTCGATTGCATTCCCATTAAGAAAAGCAAAATCATCAATAACGGAATGCTATGAAGTAGGAAAGCGGCGGCTGCGCCAATGATCAGTGGAATTTCGATGAACTTAATGATCCGAATAAGCTTGGCTTTATCCCACTTGTCTGCAAGTCGTCCTGCGGTTGATGAAAAAAGGAAGAATGGCAACACAAAAATGCCTGCAGCAAGCGTAACCATGATTTCCGGGTCTACGCTGGATTGATCGATCACAACGTAGGTTATGTAAATAATCAGTGCATTCTTAAAAATATTGTCATTGAATGCACCTAAAAATTGTGATGCGAAAAGTGGTAAGAATCGCTTAGAAGAAAGTAAGTGCAATCGATTTTGCTGCATAGGTTTAAACAAATAGCCCAAAATTTGAGGTGAGTCGATTTTTTTCTTTTTCAATTATCCATTGGAACGATATTGTTTTAAAAAAAGAATACCCGGTAATAAAGATTATTATTAGATAGATGGGGCGGTTAGCGCCAGATAGAACGTAACCGCGATCGATGACGAATTATTGGAGGGTAATCGTTGAAGATTAGAATGCGATGGGTGATTTTCTAATAAGCTGGAACACCCATATGAATATTGTTACTGCGATGGATCTTATTGGGGGGATTGGCGTTATTAAAACGATTGTTGTCTTTCTCAGATTTTCCTTTATTGAAACCTCGATCGTGACCTAATCCAGGGTTATCCGTCTGAGTGGGATCGTTATAACCTCGATTGCCGAGTAATCGATCTGCTTGAGGCGTACTCGACGCGCTGGAAGATGGTTGTTTCTGCTTTGCATTTTTTTCTACTTCCTCTTGATTGAGCATGATCTTTTTATTCTCACGCATATTAGTCGTTCTTGGCTTTTCTATTGCCGGTTTAGCAGGAGCAAGTTGAGCGAATTGGATGGGTTCTTCTGTTTTTGCATTGACAGCGGTATGAAAGGTAATAATGCTAAGAAGACCTGCAAATATTAATTTTTTCATCGTATTTTTGTCTAATAAGGTTAGAAAAATTAAGCGAGAATCTAAAAACGATAAAAGATATTTTAATCTTGAAAACTACAAATAAGCCCATAAATTACCATGTAAATTCGATTTGTAAAAACAAAAATAGGGAGTATTAATAAAGTGAATTTGTGTTGTGCACCTGTTTTCGATAGTCGAATATCCATTCGGTGGTCTAATTAATGTGGTCGTGTTAGTTAGCACCATTGGGTTAAATAATTGATTGATCTAGCTCGCAATTGGAGATACAAGTTTGTTGCAATAGATTGAAGTGATATAAACAATAGTCTAGTATGCTTTAACTACAATTTAATATGTGATTTATAAATAAATATGACTTCAGACGCAGAAAATAAAGATTCAGATTCGATCGTGTTGCCTTTGCTACCGTTACGCGATGTGGTCGTATTTCCGCATATGGTAATACCACTCTTCGTTGGTCGAACTAAGTCTATCAAAGCACTTGAATTAGCAATGGAGTCAGGCAAAAATATTTTGCTGGTAGCACAAAAATCAGCTGCTAAAGATGACCCGAGCCTCAGTGACTTATATGAGATCGGATGTGTGTCTAATCTTTTGCAGATGCTAAAGTTACCGGATGGTACCGTCAAAGTGCTGGTTGAAGGCAATTATCGTGCGCATATTCGTGAATATATTGATTCGGAAAATTACCTACTTGGCAATATCGAAGAGATACCTGCGGATAATCAGAATACCCCAGAAATCGAGGCAATGCGTCGTGCATTGATTACGCAATTTGACCAGTTTGTAAAATTAAATAAAAAAATCCCTCAAGAGATTTTAGCGTCTCTGTCGAGCATTGACGAATCAGGAAGATTAGCGGATACCGTTGCAGCTTATCTGCCTTTGAAACTTGAACAGAAGCAAGAAATCCTTGAAATCGTTAATACCCAGAAACGGCTTGAGCGCTTACTCAACTTGTTAGAAACTGAATTAGATATATTGCAAGTCGAGAAGCGGATTCGTGGCCGGGTTAAACGGCAGATGGAGAAAAGCCAAAGAGACTATTATCTGAACGAACAGGTAAAAGCGATACAAAAAGAACTCGGTGAGGGTGAAGAGGGCGCTGATCTCGATGAAATTGAGAAAAAGATTAAAGCAGCGTCGATGCCTAAAGAAGCCCTTGCTAAAGCAGAATCCGAATTGAAGAAATTGAAACTGATGTCTCCGATGTCTGCAGAAGCCACGGTTGTGCGAAATTATATTGACGCTTTGGTGACTTTGCCATGGAAACACAAAAGTAAGATTTGCAAAGATTTGAGTGCTGCCGAAGCAGTGCTTGAAGAAGACCATCACGGGTTAGAAAAAATCAAGGAAAGAATCGTTGAGTATCTGGCGGTACAACAACGAGTAAGTAAGCTAAAAGCGCCGATTCTTTGTCTGGTTGGCCCCCCCGGTGTTGGTAAAACTTCGCTAGGTCGATCCATTGCGCGGGCAACCAATCGGAAATTTGTCAGAATGTCTTTAGGCGGTGTGCGTGATGAGGCCGAAATTCGTGGCCATCGCCGCACTTACATTGGCTCTATGCCCGGGAAGATATTGCAGAATCTCAGTAAGGTCGGTGTTCGGAATCCATTGTTTCTGCTAGATGAAGTTGACAAGATGGGGATGGATTTCCGCGGTGACCCGGCTTCTGCATTGCTTGAAGTACTTGATCCTGAGCAAAATAACGCGTTTGTCGATCACTATATTGAAGTTGAGTATGATTTATCGGATGTAATGTTCGTTGCAACGGCAAATTCGCTTAATATTCCGCCTGCGTTACTGGATCGGATGGAAGTGATTCGACTTTCTGGCTATACCGAAGATGAGAAGCTGAATATTGCCGAGCGCTATTTGCTGCCTAAACAAATGACGAACCACGGTTTAAAAGAAGATGAGTTGTCTATTTCTCATTCGGCGTTATGCAACATCGTAAGACATTACACGCGAGAAGCAGGGGTTAGATCGCTAGAAAGAGAAATTTCAACGATTTGTCGTAAGGTTGTGAAAACGATCCTGACGCAGAAGAAAAAAGGCAAACAGCAAGTCGTGGTTAATGCTCGTAATCTCGATAAGTATTTAGGTGTAACGCGCTATACCTATGGAACCGCTGAAAGTAAAAATCAGGTAGGGCAAGTCACAGGGCTAGCGTGGACTGAAGTCGGGGGAGAGTTGCTAACGATCGAAGCTGCCGTTCTACCTGGAAAAGGAAAAACCATTACGACCGGTAAACTGGGTGAAGTAATGCAAGAATCGGTGCAAGCTGCTTTGTCAGTCGTTCGTAGCCGTGCTGCTGTTTTGGGCATTGCTGATGAATTTTATTTGAAAAAGGATATCCATATTCACTTACCAGAGGGTGCTATCCCCAAAGATGGTCCAAGTGCTGGGATTGGTATTTGTATTGCGATGATTTCTGCATTAACCAATATTCCGGTCCGTGCGACTGTGGCGATGACGGGTGAAATCACATTGCGTGGCGAAGTGCTACCCATTG
>ERZ724526.501-NODE-501-length-22707-cov-5.843149_pt1 | contig 22707 bp, 15 predicted proteins | sample MGYA00376059_ERZ724526 | MGnify/ENA primary metagenome ERZ724526 (study PRJEB28724, sample SAMN07190883) | activated sludge metagenome | isolation source: activated sludge of sewage treatment plant in Hong Hong | place: Hong Kong | collected 2016-03-17 ...
TTGGGCAAGAAGTACGAATTCGGAAAAGCGATTCAGGGCAACAGCGAGGCGATTTGAAGCGTATTTGCGCTGATGGAAAAGGCTGCGTCGAGTCAGATCACGGTATCAGACTTCGGCGAAACCGGAACCGGGAAGGAGCTGGTTGCAAAAGCCATCCACTACCATTCACCCAGAAAAGAGAAGCCATTCGTCGCGGTGAACGTCGCGGCGATCCCGCGCGAGTTGCTGGAAAGCGAACTGTTCGGTCATGAGAAAGGCGCCTTCACCGGGGCGATCGCTTCGCGTGCCGGTAAGTTCGAAGAGGCTGATGGTGGCACCTTGTTCCTCGACGAGATCGGCGAGCTAGACCTTGCCCTTCAGGCAAAGTTGTTGCGCGTGTTGCAAGAGCGCGAGGTCGTGCGCATCGGAGGGAACAAAGTGTTGAAAGTCGATGTACGTGTTGTCATCGCCACGCACCGTAACCTGCAGGAAGAGGTTCGGAAGGGCAATTTCCGGGAGGACTTGTATTACCGTCTGCTCGGATTACCGATTCACCTGCCGCCCTTGCGCGAGCGTGGGAACGACATCCTGGTGATCGCCCGCTGGCTGTTGACCCAGTTCTGCAAGGACAACCGGATGGAGGCCCTGAGTTTTTCTCCGGAAGCGCAGGATAAGTTGTTGCGTTACTATTACCCGGGTAACGTGCGCGAGTTGAAAGCCATGGTCGAACTGGCGGCCGTGTTATCGACCGGCAATACGATCACAGCGGACGATATCCGGTTGGAGAACACGAGCAACATGGACGCGTTCGCCTTCGAAGAGACCACCCTGGAGGAATATACGATGCGCATCATCCGTCACTTCCTCGACAAGTATAACAACAACGTCGTGCTGGTCGCCCGCAAACTGGGTGTAGGCAAGTCGACGATCTACCGCTATATCAAGGAAAACAAACTCCAGACGATCCGCATCGAAGCCTGATTCGACCATTCGTATGCCCCATAATTTTTTGAAGTATCTCGTTCAGGAGATGGAGCGGACGCCGGAAGCGAATCCGCTCGCGCCTGAAGTGCTGAAACAGTATTTTCTTGAACACCTGCTCAAGAATCCGGAGGCCGTAGCCGAGCAGGTCGCCACGCTCATGACCAGTACGAGTCGGCGGATGGAGGATTACAAACTCCACCTGAACGAACAGAACCGTGAGCTCGAGGAGAACGCTAAGATGTTGCAGGCGTCCAACTTGCGCCTGGAACAGGAAGCGGAATCTCAGCGGAAATCACTCCGCAATCTGCGCGTCACCGCCGACTTCCTGGCGCAGTACACGGACGGTTCCGGACTGACGGAAGCGGATACGCTGGAATCACTTTCGGAACGTGTAGCGGAACTGATCCGGCAACGTGAACAGGACCGTCAGCTACTGGAAGAAAGCCAGGACCGTTACAGCTCGCTCGTGGAGCAGATGCGGCAGGTTGTGTTTCAGACCGATTACGAAGGACGGATCATCTTCCTCAATTCCGCCTGGGTACATACCACCGGCTATTCAGTCGAGGAGTCAATCGGCAAGGACATTCTCGGATTCCTGCAGCCGGAAGACGCAGCGATCGCACAGCAGCGTTACGAACAGATGAAGCTATCGTCGGGAAACGCTGATTCCATTCAGGTCCGCTTTGTTCACAAAGACGGGCAGGAGCGTTATATCGAAGTCCGGAGCCGGCTACAGCTTACGCGCGATGGTCATCCCAATGGGGTGAGCGGAACGTTCCATGATGTGACCGATAGTGTGATGTCAGCCCGTCGTCTGCAGGAGTTGAAAGACTTTTACGAATCCATCCTGAACGGACTGCCACTCGGCATCGCCGTAATGGATCCTGAGCAGCGTTATCTCTTCGCCAACCCCGCTGCCGTAGCGGATCCCGAAGCACGACAGTGGATTCTCGGTCAGACGCCCGAAGCGTATTGTCAGAAGTACGGTTACGATGCGAGCCTGGCTGAACAACGAAAGTTCACATTTCAGCGTGCCGTCCGGACGCGCGCAGCAGTGGAGAATGAAGAGGTCTTTCTCAGGTCAGATAATACCCCCGGCCATTACCTCAGGAATACGACGCCCTTCTTTGACGAGCAGGGTGTGTTGAAATACATGATCAGCTACGGACTGGACCTCACCGAGCGGAAGCATACGGAGAACCAGTTGCAGTCGACCGCTTCCCGTCTGACGACGCTCATCGGGAACATGAACGCGGGTATTGTGGTGGAAGACGAACACCGGAAGATCGTACTCGTGAACGACCATTTGTGCGAACTGTTCCAGGTGACGGAACCGGCGGAATCGCTCAGCGGGCGCGAGAGCTCGGAGCTGGCGGTTTTCAGCAGCGCGTCCTTCCGCGAATCGGGTCGTTTCCTGATTCGAATCGAGGAGATCGTCCGGCAACGACAGCCGGTGTACAATGAAGTCCTGGAAGGTGCCGATGGCAGGGTGTATGAGCGCGATTATATCCCGATCCGCGGAGAACGCCAGGAGTTCTACGGACACCTTTGGCAGTACCGCGACATCACCGAACGGGTGCGGATGGACCTGCAGTTGTTGGAAGCGAAGGAGACGGCCGAAGAATCTTTGCGGGCGAAGGAGTTGTTCCTGGCTAACATGAGCCACGAGATCCGTACGCCGATGAACGCCATCCTCGGCATGAGCAACCTGTTGCTCAAGACCGAAGTGACGCCGAAGCAGAACCAATACCTTGAGGCGATCCACAATTCATCCCGGAACCTGTTGGTGATCATCAACGACATCCTCGACTTTTCCAAGATCGAGGCGGGACGGTTGGAGTTGGACAAAGTCGGCTTCCGCATGAAGAAGTTGCTCTTGTCGACGCTTGATCCCTTCCATTATACCGCCGCGGAGAAATCCATCGGCCTGAACATCGACATACAGGGCCTCGACGAAGTCGTGCTGCTCGGCGACCCCGTGCGTTTTTCGCAAGTGGTGATCAACCTCGTGACGAACGCGATCAAGTTCACCGAAAGCGGAGCAGTCCACGTGCACGTCCGCAAACGCTCGGAAGACGCCAGTCGCGTGACAATCGAGTGTTCCGTCACGGATACCGGTATCGGCATCCCGCAGGACAAGCTCGATACGATCTTCGAATCGTTCACGCAGGCCGATGTAGGGGTCACGCGGAAGTTCGGGGGTACCGGCCTCGGCTTGTCGATCTCGCAGAAACTCACGGAGATCATGGGCGGACGCATCCGCGTGGAAAGCCGCGTCAATCTCGGAACGACGTTTACCGTCGAGATCACTTTTGAGCGGGGCAGCAGTGTCGATATCGAAGAGGAGAAACCGGCGCTGATTCCCGCGGTGGAACTGGGCACCTTGCGCATCTTGCTGGCCGAGGACCACGAGTACAACCGCATGTACGCGACATCGCTTTTACAGGAGTGGGGATATGAGATCGATGTGGCCGTAAACGGTGTGGAGGCTGTCCAGCGACTGCGCGAAGCGAAGTACGACCTGGTGTTGATGGACGTACAGATGCCCGAGCTCGATGGATTGGGTGCTACCCGTGTCATTCGGACGGAACTGCCCGAGTCGGCGGCCAACGTGCCGATCATTGCCCTCACGGCGAACGCCATCAAAGGCGATAACGAACGCTGCCTGCAGGCCGGCATGGATGATTATGTTGCCAAGCCGTTCGATCCGCAGCAATTGCACAACAAGATCGTCGCCCTGGTACAGAAGCGCCGCGGCATTTCCGCCCGGCCCATCGAAACCATGCAAAAGCCCATTCCTGCCGCCTCGGTCGATCTCTCGGATACGGAACCCCTGGTCGATCTTTCATTCCTGCGCAAGATGTCGCGCGGCAACCAGGTGTTCGTGATGAACATGATCAACCTGTTCTTCGAGACCTCGCAGCCGCTCATCGAGCAGGTGCGTCTCCATCACAAGAACGGTGAAATGGAAAAAGTGCGGAAGTCGCTGCACAAGATGAAGCCATCGGTCGACTCGATGGGAATGCGTTCGCTCAAGCAGCTCATGTCCCGGATCGAGAACGCGATCGACAAGCAGCAGCACGCCGACAAGATCGACGACTGGTTGTACGAGACGTATCAACTGTACACGCACTGCGAAGAAGCCCTGCGTTCGGAGCAGGCCCGCCTCGAACAGGAAGCGGTCTCCTGAACCGGGCGGCTTAGCCCGTTAGATTTTCCGATTATTTATTTGGAGCACAACGCCATGCTTCGTGGCAGCGGCGGTCCCGTGTTCTCTCGTCACCACAACGCCACAACAACGATGGCCGTTCGAAGCGTGACGAGTTCACCCGGGGCTAGCTGGGAACGGCGGGACGAAACCTGGCGGAGGTTACGAGTAACGAGACTGAGGATAAGTTACGAGTTACGAGACCGAGACCGAGGAAAAGGAGCGGGATGCGAGGAACGAACAGCTATTCACTGTTCACTATTCACTATTCACTATTCACTCCTGCCTACGCTAAAGTTTCGGCAGGGAAAATTCACAAAAAACTATTCGCTGTTCGCTATTGGCTATTCGCTGTTTACTCCCGCCTACGCTAAAGCTCCGGCGGACAGGATTCACTATTCACTCCCGCCTACACTAAAGCTCCGGCGGGCAGGATTCACTATTTATCATTTGAAACCCACTGTTGCTTCTACAAACCGCCTGCCGCCAACCGCCTACTGCCAGCCGCACCCGCCTCCATCCCGGAATAACATTCCCAGAAATGGAAACAGAGGTGCTTAAAATATTTGAAATTTGACCAAATAGGGCCTTTTTCCGTGCTGGCTCGGGTTTGGCAAGGGGCGCGCGATCAAATCTCACGCCCATGGATTTGCAAAACCAACGCATAGTGATCGTCGATGACGATCCGAATTTCGCAGCCCTGCTCCGGTACGAACTGTCGATGAACGGTTACCTCCGGGTAGAGTACTTCCAGGACCCCGACGCATTTTTACAGACACTGGCGGATCCTCCCGCTCTGGTGTTGCTCGACTATCAATTCGACGACCGTACCGGTCTTGAGTTGATGCGCGAGGTCCGCACTTCCCATCCCGATGTACACGTCATGATGCTCACCGCCTATGGTGATGTGTCGAATGCCGTGGCCTCCCTGAAAGAAGGGGCGTTTGATTTCATCGAGAAGGGTCAGGAAGCGTTTCCGAAGATCATGGAAAGCCTGACGCGCCTCCAGCAACTGGAGTTAGCCATTCATGGCACCAAGGCCAACGGGAAGCGCAGCGTATTCGGGTTGTTCAGTTGGGTGCCGTTGCTCGGCGTCCTGGGTGGTTCACAGTGATGGTTTTGCAAGCATGAAAATTTCCTCCTTATTCCGACTGCTGCCGCTCTTGCTCCTGTTGAATACAGGGTGCAAGACACAGCGACTTTTTGAACCGGCCGCGCACAGCAGCCGCGGCGATTGGACTGAACTAATGTCGACGTCGCCCTATCAACTGCGGCCCGACGACAAGGTGAGCGTGAGTGTCTGGGACCATGAAGAGTTGAGTGTCGGTTCCATCTACGGTATTTACAATTCCAATGAAGTGTACGGCAAGTGGTTGCTGGTCGATGCCGAAGGCAACCTGTTGCTCCCCAAGACCGGCAAGCTGAAGGTCGGCGGAATGACCATCGCGGCGGCTACCGATGCGGTCGTGCGCGAATATTCCCGACTGATTCCGCAACCGGTTGTTACGTTGAAAGTCCTGAATCGGGAAGTCACCGTACTGGGAGAAGTCAAATCGCCCGGACCGATCACGCTGGAAAAGGAACGTAATTCACTCATCGAGATCCTGGGCCGCGCAGGCGGTCCGGATTATTATGCCAACGCCGGACAGGTCCAGTTGCTGCGTATGAAAGGTCAGCAACGCATCGAGTATGTGGTTGATCTGACCAAACTCAGCACGGTGGAGCAGGAGAGCCTCTGGGTACAGGCGGGCGATATTCTCTATCTGCCGCCACAGAAGCGGAAGAGTCTGCAGAAGGAATCGGCCAGCCTGGTACCGTTTGCCGCGATCCTCTCGAGTCTCGCCGTCGTGTTAACCGTTATCAGCAAATAACCATGAACGATCCGCAACAATTCAAACGACTGCTGTTGCCCGCCCTGCGCGGGCTTCCGCTCATCTTGGTCAGCGTGATCGTAGCGGTGCTGCTGACTTCGCGGTTCCTGCACTATGCCGTACCGCGTTACGAAAGCACCGCGCTTCTGAAACTCGACGAGAAGGCGAATGGTGTTTCCGATAACAACCTGTTCAAGGATTTCGACTTCTTCACCGCGAATAGTAAGATCATTACCGAGGAGCAGGTCCTGCAATCGCCGGTCCTGATCGAGAAGGCTCTCCGCCTGGTCGATTTCGGCACCTCGTACTACCGCATCGGTGACATCCGCAAGAGCGAACTTTATCGACAGGCACCGTTTTTCGTACAGTGCAGCCTGCGCGACAGCAGTCTGCTCGACCATCGCATTTCCGTACAGGTATTGGATAGCACCCGATATCTGATGAGCTATAACCTGGCGATGAAGACCGTGAAGGACTCCGGCCGTTTCGATGCACCCTTGTTTCTTCCGGCCGGCGTATTTGTCCTTCGTTTGAATCATGCGCTGATGAAAGCGCAGCCGGGACTGCAACTGGTCGACAACTACGAAGTCGTGATGCACTCGGATGAGGCACTGATCACACAGGAGATCCTTCCGCGATTGGATGTGAAGTCCTTCGATAAGGAAGTTCCGATCATGCGCATTACCTATTCTTCGGAAGTTCCGCAGAAGGCCGCTGATTTTTCCAACGCACTGGCCCAGGCTTATGTGCGCGATTACGTAGAGAGCAAAACGGAAGCCGCTTCGAAAACGGTGCAGTTCATCGACGAGCGACTGGACCGTATCGGAAAGGAACTTCGAGCTTCCGAGCAGCGCCTTGAATCGTTTCGCCTGCGCAACCGGATCGTCAATACCCGGCAGGAGACCGAAACCGGCTTGCGGAAGCTCTCGGATCTCCAAGTGCAGCTTACGAACCTCGACATGCAGGAAACCGGCCTGAACCAACTGGCGGAAGCCGTTGGCAACCGGAAGGACATGAACACGATCGGACCGGCCTTCGAGTCATTCCAGGACCCGTTGTTTACCGAGATGATCAAGAACCTGAAGAGCTATCAGCAGGAGCGGAGAGAATTGCTTACGCGCTATACGCGCGACCATGAAAAAGTGAAGCTGGTAGAAGAGAAGATCGACGACGTCAACAGTTACCTGCGCGAAGCGATCTCCAATGCCCGGAAGAACATCGGCCTGCGCCGGAACGAACTCACCACGGCGGTCGAAGAGGCCGATCATGCGTTCGACGATCTTCCGACCAAAGAAAAGAACATGGTGAACCTGGAACGCGATTTCCAGCTCAACCAGAAAGTATATCAATTTCTCCTCGAGAAGCGGACCGAAGCGTCGATCGCCGAAGCGGCCACGATTTCCTTTCACCGGGTCATCCAGAACGCTCCTGTTCCGGCATCTCCGGTGTTTCCTCGTCGCGGATTCCTGATTGCCCTTGCGGCCATGACGGGATTCCTTGCTTCGCTTACCTTCCTCTATGCGCGACGGTATTTCCGCGGCGTGTTGGAGGATAAGTCGACCGTAGAACGCCTGAGCGGCATTCCGGTTGCGGGCATCTTGCACGAGCAAAACGATAGCCGGGCAATTGGCCGCGACTTCAGCACGCTGGCAGGTCAGTTGACCCTCACGGGTGCGTTGAAATTCCCTGCGCTGGTATGCGTCACTTCTTCGCTACGGGAGGAAGGAAAGACTTATACGGCCGCTGGTCTTGCCGCGGCGTTCACCCGATCCGGTCGTCGCGTGTTGCTGGTTGACCTTGATCTCCGCAGCGAAGTCGTGGGTGAGTCTCCGCTCGGGATATCCGAAGTCATCGAGCGCGGACTTGATCCCGCCGGACTATGGACCCAACAGGCTGACGGTTACAACCTGCTTGCTGCCGGTAGCAGAGCAGAAGATCCGGTCGCCCTGATGCAGCGCCCTGAATTGCCCGGTTTATTTGAAAAGCTGAAAAGGCAGTTTGACCTCGTGATCGTCGATACGCCGGCAACTGCTTATGTCCTGGATGCGGTCCCGGTGCTCAAGCAAGCCGATCTCTGTCTGTATCTGTTGCGTGCAGGCCAAACGCCTGTCCATCAGGTTCCCTTTGCCGAACAATTATCCGTCACCTACGATCTGCAGAACGTCCGGTTCATCCTGAACGGCATGCCGCCGGTGGTCAATTACAGCGGTGACTTTACCGGAAGTCGCTTCCGCTACGGTGTTCGCCTGGAGAGTCGGTTTGCCAAACTTCGTCATTACCTGCGTGCCTACGTTTCATGAAACGACTGCTGAATATCTATCATAACAATCGCCAGGCACCGGTTGCCTTGCTGGACCAGGCTTTGGTCAGCGGGGCTAACTTCGTGACGGGCGTGCTGCTTGCGCGATTCCTCGGCTTGAAGGAATACGGAGTCTTCGCAATGGCCTGGCTGGTAGTCTTGTTCTTCGGAAGTATCCAGCAGTCATTCATCATCGCTCCGTTGCAGACACTGCTTCCCAAGCGAGAGCAAGAGGAGCGTGCAAGCCTGCGGACGTCCTTGTTCCTGATCCAGTTGTGCATGGGCTTGTTGGCGATGCTGCTGACCTGGGGTTTCTGCCATCTGTCGACGACCTTGTTTCTCGATCAGACTCCACTTGGAGCGCTCACGCTTGTATTGCCGATCACCGTCTTTACCTTTCTGATGAACGAGTATTTCCGAAAGCTGTTCTTTTCGGAAGTAAGGCAGACGACCGCGCTTATCCTCGACCTGATCTCCTACGGTACGCAGATCCTGGGACTCTTGTTGGTTGCATCGGCGGGAGAATTGGACCTTCGTCGCGCGCTCATCATCATCGCCAGTTCCAATAGCATCTCGACGGCATACGGATTGATGCGTTCGCACGGACTATCGGCGGATTTTCGTCATTTCACCCGGCATCTGAAAGAGATCAGTTCCTATTCCGGCTGGCTGATCGGCACTTCGTTGTTGCAATGGTGTTCGGGGAATTTCTTCATCATCACGGCGGGCGGCTTGTTAGGACCGGCTCCGGTAGGAGCGATCCGGATGGCGCAGAACGTGGTCGGAGTGTTGAACATCCTGTTTCTGGCCATGGAGAATTTCATACCGTCGAACGCGGCGCGGATCTATCAGCAGTACGGACTTCGTTACCTCTATACTTACCTGCGGCAGGTGATGTTCCTGGCCGGAGCGGCTACCCTGGCGGCTTTGAGCCTGATCATGGTTTTCGCCCGGGAGATCATCGGCATGTTGTATGGAGCGGGATTCGAGCAGTATGATGACGTCTTGTTCGGTTTCTCGATTTTATACGTATTCGTCTTCACCGGGCTGCCGTTGCGCTACTTCATCCGGACCATTGAGAAGAATCGGGACATCTTTGTTTCGTACGTCCTCAGTGCCGGGACGAGTCTGTTGCTTGCAGGCCCGATCGTCAGCTCCTTCGGTATTGCCGGTGTCATTGCCGGTCTGGTCATCGCGCAGGTGATCGTTCAACTCTGGTTCCTGTATTCCCTTCGTCCTGAAATTTCAAACTTATGGAAATCATCCACCTGATACTCGGTAAAGCCAATCCCGATCGCATGAACGGTGTCAACCGCGCTGTTCATCATCTCGCCACAAGTCAGGCGCAGAACGGAATGCACGTGAGTGTATGGGGTATCACCCCGACACCTGATTCCGCTTATCCGGACGGCCGGCTGTATGCAACCCGGCTCTTTCGCTCGCGAAAGAGCAAGTTAGGATTGGATCCTGCGCTTTCAAAAGCGTTGCGGGAAGTCCGCCCCGGAGTGGTCTTCCATTTCCACGGCGGCTTTATTCCAGAGTATTTCCATGCAGCGCGGATGCTGACACGGCAGGGAATACCCTACATCTTCACGCCGCACGGCAGCTACAACACCGTCGCGCTGCGAAAGAGTGCCTGGATGAAGAAACTCTACTTCCCCTTGTTTGAGCGATTCGTGCTGAACCATGCCCGCGCCATTCATCTGCTGGGCCACAGCGAAGAGCTTGCCATGCAGCAGTTGCATTCCAAAACGCGGCACCACGTCGTCCCCAATGGGCAAGACCAATCGGAGCTACAACATCATCACCGAGAATTGCCGCGAACCCAATCTCCCGTCTTCGGGTTCTGCGGTCGCATCGACGCGTATACCAAAGGCCTCGATACGCTTGTATCCGCCTTTGCTGACTATGTCGCGGCCGGTAACCCGGGTGAATGCTGGATCATCGGCGACGGTCCTGATCGTACCAAACTCGAACAGCAGGTGCGTCGCCTCCATTTGCAGGACCGGATCGTCTTCTTTGGTGCCGTGTATGGCGAGGAGAAACTGAACCGGATCGCGAACATGGACGTATTTCTCCATCCTTCGCGCAACGAGGGATTACCAACTGCGGTACTGGAAGCCAGTGGCCTGGGCGTCCCTTGCATTGTGAGCGAAGAAACGAACGTCGGTTCAGTGGTTCGCCGATTCAATGCCGGTATTGTTTTGGAAAAGAACAACGTACAAAGCCTGAAAGAATCCCTGGTGCGATTCCGATATGAATCGAACCGTTTTTCACTTTCTCCGTTGAAGGAGAATGCCAAACGCATGGTAGAGGAGGAGTTTGACTGGCGGATCATCGCCCATCGCCTCCAGGCTCTCTACCTGTCCTGAACATGCTGGACGACCGTTACATCCGAATCCTGACCCGTTGGCTGGTCGTGATCCTCTTCCTGAAGATCGCAGGCTACTTTACGCTTTCGGAAAATGTCGCGGTTACCCGGGTCTTGAAAATCATCTTACGAACCGGCATGACCGTGGCCATTATCATGGTATACCGGGATCTGCGCAGCCGGGGTGCGTTCGCCATACGGGAATTCGGAAACCTCATCGTTCCGGTGCTTTACGGCGCTTACCTTTTTCTTGGTTTCCTTTCGCTGTTCTGGAGCTCCGACCCTGGATATTCGGCGCTGCAACTGGGAATGATTGTAGAGAGTTTCGTCTTCGCGTATTACTTCGTCCTGGTCTATCGGCTGGTGTTGCACTACCGTCCCGATGCGTCGCTGCGTGTGAGTCATTTGCTTTCTCGGTCCACCGGGATGGTACTCGTGGTCTTTCTGCTGGGCGTCATTCTTCTTCCAGAAAAATTCTATCGATTGACCCACGGTGGCGAGGAGGCGCGATTGGGTGGTTATCTGATGAATCCCAATGAACTCGGCATGCTAAGCGTGGTCGGTGCCGGCATGTGCTGCCTGGAGCTCTTGAAGGGAACGAAAAAAGGGTGGCCGATCTTTTTCCTGTTAGTGGCGATCACGGCGCTTGTCCTAACGGGTTCGCGTTCCTCACTGATCGGATTCACCTTGGTATTGCTTTATTTCGTGAACAAGAGCAGTAACCGCAAAGTGAAGCTTGCGACCGTGGTGACCATGATTGCCGCTTTTCCGCTGGCGTTATCCACCATCATCTTCAAGGGAGGCGATGTGGAGGAAGTGATGAACATGACCGGTCGGATTCCGTTCTGGACAGCCTTGCTGACAGAAGGCTTACCCAAGGAACCCTTACTGGGTTTCGGCTTCATGCGTATCGCGTATGAGGATTATTTCCAAAGTGTCCACACCTATGCCGGCCAGATGACGCACAACACCTTTATCCAGGTGGTCATGAACCTCGGCCTGGTGGGGCTCGCGCTGGTGTTGATCCAGGTCGCGGTGACGATCGTTGCCTTTATTCGGAACAAGGACGAGGACTTTCGACGATTCTTCGTGGCTTTGTTCATCCCGATCATCATCAATTCCTTCACGGAGTTCGGCATCTTCGGCGAGACGAACTACGGCATTCTGTTTTACCAGTTGCTGCTCTTTTTTCTCGCGGTGCGCGTCTCGACGCGACCGACCTTCAAAGAGCAAGTGCTGAGCAGGGCAATGCAGCGACCGCGACCGCGATATCATTCGGTTTCCTGATTTTGGAATACCGTTCCTTTTTTTGAACGATCCGGGGCCTTGAGGCCCTTTTTTTATTGAAATTCTTGCTGAATTCGGGGGTTCTCTTTGATGGCATGATTTGGGCCTCGTGCGCGCGCTCAAATAGCCCAATATGTTTCATTCCCTTGATCTTCCTGTTTTCCTGCAGCTCTTCACGTCCGGCGATGTGGACCTGTTCACTCCCGGCAATCGCGAATCGGGCTTGCCCGTCGCGCCATCGCAGGAGAACACTTCCCGTCGTCGCCTCGCCATCCTGCGTGATGACGCGGAAACGTCCGCTGTCAGCACCTGGGCTGATTTCATTCTGCATCTTCACGGTTCGTCCCGTTCACTGAACGGCTATACGGCCACCACGTTTTGTTGCGTGAACAATCCTGACGGTTCCATCCGCTGGATGTATCCGGAGGGCACGCGGCATCCCAATTTCTTACGTTTATATAATTCCGGTTCGCTGAAGGCGCAGGCTTATCGCGCGATCGTTCGCGGCGCTTTTTTCCTTGGACAAGGAAAGCGCGTCGCGGATCGCCGGATTACGATTTACGCAAGACACGAAACACACCTTGAACGCATCTTGTCGGCGCTTTCGGTGGATGGGTATTCCATCTTCACCGGAACAGTGGGAGAGAACAGAAAGTGCGTGGTGGAGGTTCACCGATCCGGTCGGAGGACCCACTTTGTGAAGATCCCGCTGAACCGTAATTCAGCTCAGTTGCTGGAGAATGAGAACCGGACGTTGGCCTACCTGGGCCGCGCCGGTTTTCGTTCCCTGCAGATCCCGCAGAGCGCCTGCCATTCCAGCGGCGCGATCTTTCTCAGTGATGTCAAACCGGCCCGCGTGAAGCGCAGCCGTCGATTCTCTTCGCTTCATGCGAAAGCATTGTGCGAATTGTACCAACGCTACCTGACCGTCGATCAACTCGGAGAATCCGACTTCTTTGAACGGGTCATGCAGAACCTGTATCTGCTGCGGCAGCGATCCTCGCGTTTGCAGCAACGCGGCATGCAGCCGTTGTTCCGGAAGTTGGAACAGCTCTTCCGCAGCATCGATCCCGCGCAGCGTGTTCACCTGGCGGCGAGCCACGGTGATTTCACGCCCTGGAACACGTTTGTTTCCGAGGAGCGCGTGCATGCGTACGACTGGGAGTTGTCGCGCCGCGATGCGCCGTTGCTTTCCGACCTGTTTCACTATGTCATCCAGGGCGAAGTGATGCAGCACCGCAGCGGCTATGGTACGATCCGGGAAGAGCTGGAGCGCGCTCTCTCGTTACCGGAGGTCGCCGATCTTTGTCAGAAGTTCCGGATCGATCCGATGCTGCATTACCGGCTGTATCTCCTGTCCAATGTAAGCTACTACCTCAACCTGTATGTGACCCAGGAGCAACTGCACCCGCAGGCGCGCTGGGTCATGGATGCCTGGGAGCAAGCCATCACCGAGCTGTTGCCTGCCGATGTTGCGCGCAGCCGTCGGGAAGAGTTCCTGGAACAGTTCTTCGTACGCTACAAGCAGGCACCGTACGCCGCGCTCAAATTCATCCACGGCTCGGTGGAAGCCATGGGGCCGTTCACCGATCTGGATCTGGTCGTTACGCCGGAGTTCCGCGATACGGTGATCGAAGACGCGCGCCGGCATCCGTCGGTGTTCAAATCGCGTGTACACCGGAAATCGTTCATGACGACCCTCGAGCTGTATTTCCGGGACCAGTCGTACCTCAGCATCGACCTGCTGACCGACTTCCACCGCAAGGACGTTGCCTACCTTGATCCGACCCGTTTGTTGCGTAGTGCTACACCCGGGCGTTCCCATGTCCGGATGCCGGATGAGCGTTTTGGGTTCGAGTATACCTGGCTCTTCAACCTGTTGAACGGAAGCAGTCTGCCAAAGCGTTATCGTACCTATTATCAGTCGTTGACGGCCGAGGAGCGCGAGCGTATCCTGTCGCATATCAATTCTTCTTTTGGTTTCGAAGCGGTATCGCTGGAGGAATTCTATGACTATTCCGCCTACCGTCGTCAACAGGTTGTCCGGAAACTGAAGAAGTCTTCGACCAATTCCATTGTTTCCCGCTGGATCCGTTCGGTATCCTATACCGCGGATACCGTTCGATCCCTCTTCGAGCGCCGCGGGATGATGATCACCCTGACCGGTGTAGATGGCGCGGGCAAATCCACGATCATCGACGAATTGAAGCAATTGTTGAGTGAGAAGTTTCGACGGAAGGTCGTGGTGTTGCGTCATCGTCCTTCGCTGCTGCCCATCCTGAGCGCCTGGAAACATGGTAAGCACCATGCGGAGGCGATCGCGGTAGCGCGCGGTCCGCGTGGCGGCAGCAACCGGGGTAAGCTCTCTTCACTCGCGCGATTCCTCTACTACTATTCCGATTATCTCCTGGGTCAGTTTGTGGTCTATGCGCGCTATCAGTTGCGCGGGTACACCGTGTTGTACGATCGCTATTATTTCGACTTCATCGTTGATGCGCGTCGTTCGAATATCAGCCTGAGCGAAGGCTTCACCCGTTCGTTGTACTGGTTGGTGCGCAAGCCGGACCTCAACATCCTGTTATATGCGCCGGTGGACGATATCCTCCGCCGCAAGCAGGAACTGGATGCAGATACGATTCAGGAGCTGACGGACGGTTACCTCCGATTGTTTGATCGGTTGTCAGGCTCTTCGACGCGATCGGTTTACCTGCCGCTCGAGAATACCGATAAGGAACGCACGCTGCGGGTCATCGAAAGCGCGATCGTTAAAGCTGCCTGATCCATGAAGATCCTGTTGGAGCAAATCATCCGGCTTCGCAATCCGCATTTCCGGTTCGACGAATCGGTGACCAGCCGCCTGTTGTTAGCCTTCGCCTGGTCGTATGGCCGCAGCTACCTGCGTGGTCTGCGTCTGTTGCTGTTGGCAAAAATGCCGCGGCATGTACTGCTTGGACGCGGTGTCGGGTTTTTCAATTCGCCGAACATCCGACTTGGACGTTGGGTAAAGCTTGGCGACCATGTTCAACTGAGCGCAGCCGGCACCGGGGAACTGGTCATCGGCGACCATAGCGGCATCGGAGCCTTCAGTCGGGTGGTGATCGCCACCTCGTTCAATCAACTCGGATCACACATCCGGATCGGTAAGAATGTGGGCATCGGTGAATTCGCGTACCTCGGCGGCGGCGGTGGGTTGGAGATCGGCGACGATTGCATCGTCGGACAGTATTTCAGTTGTCACCCGGAAAATCATATCACCGTTGACCCCAATCGGCCGATTCGCATGCAAGGCGTTACACGCAAAGGCATTCGCGTCGGCAAGGATTGCTGGATCGGCTCCAAGGTCACCATACTGGACGGTGTAGAGATCGGTGACCATTGTGTTATCGCCGCAGGCGCGGTGGTTACGCGTTCCATGCCGTCCGGTTCCGTCATCGCCGGTGTTCCTGCACGTGTCATTCGTTCACGCAGCGCGGACGAGCCGGTTACTTATCAACATCGCGCATCCTGATTCATTATTACCGCCCATGAAAACGATTCTCCTCACTGCCTATGCCATCAACCCGTACAAGGGTTCAGAAGACGGCATGGGCTGGAATTTTGTATTGCAGGCAGCGCGTCACCAGCGCGTGATCGCCGTTACGCGTCGGAACAACCGCCCGCACATCGAGCGATACTTGTCGGAGCATACCATAGCACAAGTCAATAACATTACCTTCCTGTATTTCGACCTTCCTGCATGGACCCGTTTTTGGAAGAAAGGACCAACGCTTTCACTGATCTACTTCTATATGTGGCAGATCAGTCTTCCTTTCTTCCTGATGCGCTACCGGAAGCAGGTGGATATCGTTCACAACCTCAACTTTCATAACGACTGGACGCCCACCTTCCTTTGGCTGCTGCGAAAACCCATGGTGTGGGGACCGGTGGGCCATCATCCGTTGATCCCCAAACAGTTCATACTTCCCGTCTATGGTCGGAAAGCATGGTTGGCCGACCGTGCCCGGTGGGCTATGAAAATCATCTTCTGGAAGCTCGATCCTTTTCTGCGCATTGCCGCACGCAAGGCCGACCTGATCCTGACGATGAACAGCGAAGCGCGCGCACGCCTGGGTTTCTCCGCGGAGAAGGAGTTTCGCTGTTCCTCGGTCGCTTCGGAAGATGTAGCCTGGACGCGCCGGACAACCAAGAACGGCTTGAAGGTCTTATCAGTCGGCAGATTCGTAGCGTTAAAGGGATTCGACGTCACCCTCCGTTCGTTCGCAAAGTTCTATCATGCATTACCGGTTGAAGCGCGAGAGCATGTCAGCCTTACGCTGGTTGGAGACGGTCCGGAGCGTTCGATGCTTGAACGCATGACCGACGAATTGCAGATACGCGAAGTCACGAAGTTTATTCCGTGGATCCAACGCGCCGAACTGGCGGACCTGTACCGATCCTCGGATGTGTTCTTATTCCCCTCACACGAAGGAGCAGGCATGGTCGTATCCGAAGCGATGAGCTATGGCTTACCGGTAGTGTGTTTCCGCAACAGCGGACCGGGCGAGTTCGTTTCGCTCGCCAGCGGGTTTCGTGTTCCCTACGACGCGTACGATGCATGCATTGATCGCTTCGCGGCGCACCTCCGGGAATTGCACGATGACTCGACGCTGTGGGCGCGCATGTCGGAGTATGCCCGTATGTCATTCGAAGAACGCTTCGCATGGTCGAACAAGGGAGAAGTGCTGAGAAACGCCTATGGCCGACTGGAACGGCAGCAACGGATCCTTGCCGTTCAGCTGATGAACGACTTCAGCGGTAGTCCGCAGGTTTTGGCCAATGCAATCCGCGGATTTGTCAGGGAAGGCCGGAAGGTCGAACTGTATTGTTCTTCCGCTACCCGGGAAGGATTTCTTTCCGGCTTGCCCGTGAAGACACATGCGTTCTGGTACCGTTTCTATCCCAATAAATGGAAGCGACTGCTGGCGCTGACTACCAGCCAGGCGCATTTGTTTCTGAAGATCCTTATCAAGGCACGAAAGAACGATATCGTTTACATCAATACGCTGCTGCCATTTGGCGCCGCTATCGCTGCTAGGCTCCGTGGAGCCCGTGTGATCACGCATTTGCACGAAACCAGCATACAGCCGGCTTCGTTGAAGAAATTCCTGCGTTCTGTCGTGGAGCATACGGCCAGCCGGGTCGTGCATGTGTCATATTTCCTGCGCGAACAGGAGTCGTTCACGAAGCCGGAACAATTGGTTGTCTATAACGCGACCAGTGAGGATTTTGTCCGTATGGGTGCATTGCATCGTTATGAGGCCGGTGATCAACATCCGTTCACGGTCCTGATGTTGTGTTCCCTGAAAGCCTACAAAGGTGTATTCGAGTATGCGGAGCTTGCACGCCAACTCCCGGATCTGCGATTTGAGCTGGTGCTCAACGCGAGCGAATCAGAAATTGCCTCCTTCTTTAAGGATCGGTCGTTGCCTGCCAACTTACAAGTGCATCCGCGACAAAGCAATGTTCACCCGTTCTATCAGCGCGCTCAGCTCGTGCTGAATCTTTCGCATCCGGACCAGTGGGTGGAAACGTTCGGCATGACCATTCTGGAATCCATGAGTTATGGAATACCCGAGATCGTCCCCGATATCGGCGGACCTACCGAGTTGGTCGACCACGGTGTAAATGGATTTCGCATCAATGTCGGTGAGCTGGACCGTATTGCGGCCACCATCCGGTTCCTCGAACAGAACAGGGGAGAATGCATCCGTTTGTCCGCTCAGGCTCGTATCAAAGCAGGGCGTTTCACGATCGGGAAAATGCAGTCGGAATTGGGGAAAGCCGTTACCTGGAGCAACTGATCGATACCGTTATCAGCAATCAAGTCACGACAGGCACCTTCAGGGTACCTGTTTTTTTTCGCAGGTAGGGTTTTTCTACGAGCCACCAGGACATGGCCGCGAGTGAATAGGTTGCCGCGGCAACCATCCAGAAATCCGAAAGCGTCCTGGTTTGTTGAAGTTCAACGATCGCGTTCACGGCTACCATGTGGTAGATATAAACACCATAGGACAAATCCTGCCGTTGCAGGATGTTGTCGGCCAGACCGGGCAAGGTATAAGCAGAGGAAATGGTCAGCAATCCCAGTACAAGCCGGGAGAGGGGCAAGCGGAAAACATCCGGAACGGGTGCGCTTACCAACGAGGCGTAGACGATGAGCCAGATCAACGCTTTGCCTTTCAATAAAGGGGATTCGTGCAGGGCCCGCCGGCGCATCCAAATGCCGAGCAGGAACAATGAAAAGTGGGGGAGGAACGTCACCTGTAGCCATTTCTCCGTTTGACGTGGGATGTCCAGTGTCCACAACAGAGCGCTGAGCAGAAAGAAGAGGACCAGCAGCGCTCCCAGTACTTGATCGTTTTTCGATTTGCGCAACAGGACCGCGTAGAGCAGAGGTAGGAGCAAATAAAACTGCAATTCGACGGTGATCGTCCAAAGGCTGCCGTTGAGGACACCCGTTCCATACCCACGAAGAAATTCCGGATTGAAAAATTGAACAAAGGAAATTTGTCCAAGCAGCCAGGGCAGCGTTTCCCATCGCGAGAAATCCACGTTTCCAAAACATTTTGCAGCGAGTACGGAGATGCCGAGGCAACACCATAAGGCCGGAAAGATGCGCAGGAAGCGGTTGGTGAAATAGTCGGCTGGCGACTTGCTGCGCTCCAGGGATGCGGAGACAAGAAATCCGCTGATGATAAAAAATACAGGAACACCCGGGAAGCGATCCAGCCATTGGAACCAGGCCGATTCGGTATCCAAGCCGAGATGGTGAAACGAATGTGCGACCATGACCTGGCTGGCCGCAAGGATCCGCAGGAGGTCGAAGTTATTGCGGGAAAAGGAGTCCGTTTTCACCATTCGTTCGGGCGAAAGTATCGAAGTTCCCTTGTATGGACTGAGTTGTGCCCCCTCAATCCTCGCGATTATCAAATAGAAGTATGCCTTCCAGGCTTTTCCGGAAATTGAAATAGTGGTTCAGAATAGGATTTGAATCCCAGATTGGGAACACGCAGGGTAGGTAGAGCCCTTAAAATGGTCTTTTTTCAAAGAAAAGGCCCGGTGGCACAGCTATGGCAAGGCGGGCGCAGCCAATGAACCGCCTGATTATGTTTCGACGCTCCAACTTTCTGGCCGCTGCCATCGTCGTCTTGTTGTTCCTGTGTTCAGGTCACCCGGCATCTGCCCTGACCTATTACAGCCGGACCAGCGGGGGACTCTGGACCAACCCCACCACCTGGTCTACTGTAACCTACGGTAATGCTACCAACACGGGTACGTTTCCCGGTGCCGGTGACAATGTTTTTATCGGTGACGGATATACGATCTACTTCAACACCAATGGTGGTTGCAACAACATCACCATCGGACAGGGAGCATCCGGCGCGTTGGAGTTTTATAACCTTGCGATCTATTGGATGACCGTCACCGGCGATATTACCATCAACGCCGGCGGTCGTTTTGCTTATGGTTACAACAGTTCGCGTGCGCACATCCTCTACATCGAAGGAGACATCACGAACAATGGTACCGTCGATCTGTATCTCGATGCCAACGATAATGTGGCCTTGGTTGCGCAAGGGAATACTAATTCTGTGATTTCCGGTACCGGTTCCTGGGATCTGTACACCGTGTTGATGTCCAAGATCACTTCGCGCAGCAACTATCTTGAAGTGCAATCTTCCGCATTCGAAACCGCGATGCGTGGCCTTACGCTCAACTATGGTACTTATGTTCACAACAACAGCGGTACGTACACCTTCGGCTCCGGCTCCGATTACACGATCCCGCCAAACGTCGCGATTGACGGTCGTAGCGGCACCCTGAATTTTTCCAGCGGTGCGACGAACCTGAACCTGCAAGGTGCCCTGATCGTGTCGGGCGGAACGGTTTATATCGCTTCCTCCACCGGGACGGGTGGTATTCGAACCGACCAGGGCGTAGCCGGTGTGGTTCCCTATCTGCAAGTGTCGGCCGGACAATTGGTTGTTTACGGCAGTATCAGTTTCCGCACCGCGCCTTCCAGTTCCTTTGCCGAACCATTCAGCTATAACCAGAGCGGCGGTACAGTACTCGTGAACTCCGGTTCGACCGGCGTTACATCCGAAGTGTTTTACGTAACCGATCAGGCTACCAGCTCTTTCGTCATGAGCGGAGGCACACTCAACCTGCAACGGCCTAACCGCACCGGCAGCTCAGTGGTGGATATGTTTATCTGTGGGAACAGTGGTACGGTTAATTCCACTGGCGGTATCGTTCAGTTTGGAAATGCATCGACGCCGGTTGGATCGACATTCAACTTTCGTCCATTCCCAAACGCGACCTATCCGGCTTTCCGAATCACAGGACCTTCTGGTTCCGGCAATTCACTTCGTACTTCCAACGCCTCCACGTCGAACTTCCGCCTGCTGGCCATGGTTATCGATGCCGGCACCACGTTCGATATCCGTTCTATCGCGGGTACGGCGGGTAACAGCAAACGCATGAGCTTGCGCGGGACTTTTGATGGTAATTCGGCCTGGTACAACGACGGCACCTTCAATCCGCGTTCCGGTGAAGTCGCTTTTGAAGGCACAGCAGCCCAGACCCTCGACGGTAGCACCGATACCTGGTTTTACAACATGACGATGAACAATGCCGCCGGTCTGACGATGAATGCGCGTGCATTTGTGGACAATTCATTGAACATGACAAACGGTATCATTTATACCGATTACACGAATCTGCTTTCGGTCAGTTCTTCCGGAAACACCACTATTGGAACATCATCATCTTATATCATCGGTCCGTTCAACCAGATCTATGCTCAAACTTCCGCTGCTACCGGTTACTTTCCGCTGGGAAAGGGAGCGAACTGGCGACCAATGACGCTTACACCCTCACACACGACCAGTGATAGTGTGAACTACGTTGGTGAGATGATCGAATCCCCTGCCTCCGGTCTCCCTTACACGCTTCCGGGATCCTTGTCTGCCGTGTCGGCCCGTCGTTACTGGCTGGTCACCAATACCAACACCGGAATCTTTAACAATGCAACAGCTCGACTCTACTACGGAACGGACGATGGTGTCACCGACCGACTCTCTCTCCGTGTAGGCCAGGCCATTTCTCCCAACTGGGTTAACCGGGGCGGAACAGGAACGGCCAATGGAACCGGAAACATCACCTCCAGCTCGTTCAATGCCTGGGGAGCCATCTATACGCTGGCGAATGCCACCGGGGGCAGCAATGCCTTGCCGATCGAACTGGTATCGTTCGTTGCCGAGAGTCGCGAAAAGGATGTCGAGCTGCGCTGGACCACCGCGACGGAGATTAACAATGATTTCTTCACCGTCGAACGTTCGCGCGACGGATTGCACTTCGAGGCTGTAGCACAAACCGCCGGTGCCGGTAACACGACCACCTTGCAGCATTACAAGGCTTACGATCTCGCACCCCTCAACGGCACATCGTTTTATCGCTTGCGACAGACCGACTTCGACGGCCGGTCTACCACCTCGGATGTGGTGACCGTGTACCGGAAAGGCAATACCGATTTTTCCGTTTACCCTAATCCGATAGATGCGGATGATGACGTCATGATCCGTCTGCCGCACGACACGAATCGTAATCTGCTGATCCAGATCAAGCGAAGCGATGGCTCGCTCGTTTTTGAACGCACCTATCCGGTCTGGAATGAACAGACGATTCGCCTGAGCGCTTTGCCCTTAGAAGCATCCGGTTTGTATGTGCTGTCGGTTTTCACCGACGATGGCGGGGCTTACCAGCAAAAGCTGATGGCCAACATTCGTTGATTCCCAAATTGAGAAACACCTAGTTGATATGAAAACACCTATCCTTTTTTCCGTATTCGCGTTTTCCGCGCTGACCTCCTTTGCCAAAGGGACCGGTAAGCAGGAACAGATCGCAAGCAATTTCGAGCAGGAGTATCGGGTCAATTCCATGGAAGCGATCCGCAACATGGGCGATGTCATCTTCGACAACCCTGAGCTTGGTTCCCAGCGCCACCCCGGAAAGTTTCAACCGGGATTTCCGGAGGCCTTGCGCCCCTACGATACGAACAAAGACGGTAAGCTGACGACGAATGAGATCAAGCCGGTGATCGACCGGTACCTGAGTTCGCAGACCGAATTCTCCAGCCGGGAAATGGTTCGGTTCATCGACTACTTCTTCTCCCAATTCTGAAATCATCCGTGAAACAGGAACGCGAACAATTGGCCATCATCGGCTGTGCCGGCGTCCCGGCCCGCTACGGCGGATTCGAGACGCTGGCGCACCACCTCGTACGCGAGTTGCGCAGGGATTACCGGATCACGGTATACTGCAGCGCGCCGCTGTACCGCGAGGAGGAGCGTCGTCGCCGCTGGCGCGGGGCACGCCTGCTGTACCTGCCGTTTCGCGCGAACGGCGTGCAGAGCATCGTATACGATATCGTATCGATCCTGCACGCCCTCTTCTACGCCGACCGTCTGCTGATCCTCGGCGTATCCGGCTGCATCCTGCTGCCGTTCGTTCGCCTGTTCACACGGAAGAAAATAATCGTAAACATTGATGGCTTGGAATGGCGCCGGAACAAATGGAGCAAACCGGTGCGTAAGTTCCTGCGGTTGTCGGAGTATCTGGCAGTGAAATGGGCGCACGCCGATATCGCCGACAACCGGGCCATTCAATC
>ERZ724526.504-NODE-504-length-22649-cov-6.312915_pt1 | contig 22649 bp, 19 predicted proteins | sample MGYA00376059_ERZ724526 | MGnify/ENA primary metagenome ERZ724526 (study PRJEB28724, sample SAMN07190883) | activated sludge metagenome | isolation source: activated sludge of sewage treatment plant in Hong Hong | place: Hong Kong | collected 2016-03-17 ...
ATTCCAATTGCTCTTGTGAAACTAAATGCGGCATAACGCGGCTGATCGATGATTCGATATCGATTGCCGGATAATGGCCAGAGTCCGCTAATCGCCGTGAGAGAACAATATGTCCATCGAGGATGGCGCGGGCATTGTCTGCGATTGGATCATTGGGATCATCATTTTCTGATAGGACGGTATAAAATGCAGTGATTGAGCCACTACCTTGTCTACCATTTCCTGCACGTTCCACCAATTGTGGTAAACGCGCAAATACCGATGGTGGGTAACCTTTAGTGGCGGGAGGTTCACCGACTGCTAATGCAATTTCTCGCTGTGCCATGGCAAACCGAGTTAGCGAATCCATGATGAGTAGTACATTTTTTCCCTCATCACGGAAAAATTCTGCGATAGCAGTTGCATAAGCCGCACCTTGCAAGCGCATAAGGGGAGACGTATCAGCTGGCGCTGCGATAACAACTGAACGAGCGAGCCCTTCTTGTCCGAGTATGTTTTCAATGAATTCTTTTACTTCTCTGCCTCTCTCGCCAATCAACGCCACGACAATCACATCGGCTTTGGTGTACCGTGCCATCATTCCGAGCAAAACACTTTTACCAACGCCACTTCCTGCGAAAAGTCCCATTCTTTGGCCTCGGCCCACGCTGAGTAGCGTATTAATAGCGCGAATGCCTACATCAAGGGGCATATCAATGGGGGCCCGTTCTAGTGGGTTGAATGGTCTGCTATATAAAGGAACCGTCTGCTCGGTATGGATAGTACCTAATTGATCAAGGGGCTCTCCGGCACCACTCAGTACCCTCCCTAATAGTTCATATCCAACATTAATTTGCTTTGTGCGGTCGGCAGCTCGCCTTCTTGGGCGCCAGTTTTTGCCGATTCTGGGATGATCACTCGCGTATTCGGTGGGAACTACTTTCGCCCCAGGCACTAGTCCATAAACATCACTAGAAGGCATTAGAAACAGGCGATCTCCTGAGAATCCAACGACTTCAGCAGAGACATTATGACCATTGGGAAGGAAAACGGTGCAAGTGCTGCCGACAGCAAGTCTCAATCCTACCGCTTCCATCACTAGACCCGCTACACGGGTCAATGTACCACTAATAATGAGTGAATTTGAGTGACTGACAATTTGCTTGCAGTTGTTTAGAAAACTTTGCCATGATGAGCAATGGTTCATGCTTACACTAATTCGGTTGATGATTTTCTAGCAAAACTTTTGATAAAATTGTTTTCCAGCGCGAAGCGAGTGTGGCGTCTATCTCGCACCCTCCCGCTTCTACTTTACATCCTCCCCTTTCTATCTGGCTGTTTTCGTAGATTTTCCACTTTGAATGCGATAACTGATTCTCCAATTGGATGCGAACCAGCGCCGCATCTTCAGGATGCAGTATGATATGAAGCGGCTGCATCGCAGATGGCAAGTGCTGAATAGCGTCTTGAATAATTGGAATGATTAACTCAGGTTTTAATTCAAGCGATTGAGTAACGATCTTTCTCGCAAATTCGATAGCAAGTTCGAGAAGCTCTTGCGCAACGGTTTGATCAATGTGCTCAAGCTCCTCCTCAAACTTGACCATTAAGACTTGGAGATGTTGAATAGTGGTTTCCATCTCTACAGTCGCATGTTGCTTGCCTTCTTGGTAGCCTGCCTGATAGCCTTCATTCTTTGCTTGTTGATAGATCGCTTCGATTTGTTCTGCTGTAGGAAGTGAAATGGTTTCTTTAGCAGCTTGATCGACGCTTGCATCTAATTGCGTTGTATTGTTTACTAAATTTGTTTCAAATGAACCTAACTCCCATTTCTGAAAGGACGAAAGCTGTTTCTTAGGAATGACCGATGGGGAATTCATTTGTATGTTTATCCTTGTCCAATAGTTCGATATGAATTAGCAGGTGTAGATCCATGATCACGGTAGTTTGTTAGATTGAGAGCTATCTTTAGCTGTTATACAAAACCATCGCCACCCTTGCCTCCAAGCGCTACTTTTCCATCATCTGCTAGTTGTCGGAGGGTTTTTAACATTTCCTTCTGCGCAGCTTCAACTTCTGAAACACGAACTGGGCCTTTGATTTCAAGATCTTCGCGCAACATTTCTGCAGCCCGTTGTGACATATTCTTAAAGATTTTATTACGTAATTCTTCTTTGGCGCCTTTGAGAGCGATGATCAGTGAATCAGACTGAACTTCTCTGAGTAAGAGTTGGATACCTTGATCATCAACAGTCAGTAAATCATCAAATACAAACATCTCATCCATGATTTTTTGTGCAATGCTCTCATCATACTGTGTTATGTGCTCGATAATATTGCCTTCTAGCGAACTGGGAATGAAATTTAGCATTTCAGCTGTCGTGCGTATTCCCCCTTTGGGCGCTTTCTTAATATTGTCACTTCCGGATAGCAATTTATTTAATACACTATTCAATTCACGCAGCGCAGTAGGCTGAATGCTGTCAAGGGTTGTGATACGAAGGATGACATCATTGCGTAACCTCTCGGTAAGTAATGCTAGAATTGCGCTGGCCTGATCTCTTTCAAGATGAACCAATATGGTTGCAATGATCTGTGGGTGCTCATTTTTGATTAACTCCGCTACTGCAGCAGTATCCATCCATTTTAGGTTTTCTATACCACTAGTATCGTTCCCTTTTTCCGTCATCCGATCCAGTAAGCTAGCCGCTTTCTCTTCCCCTAAAGCGCGGATTAGAACATTGCGAATATATGCTAGCGAATTTTGACCGAGCGAAGTTCTATCACTTGCTAGCGTACAGAACTCATGTACGACGGATTCAATCTTGTCACGTTTAACATTGTTTAAACTTGACATGGCTTCACTCAATTTCTGGACTTCTTTCGGTCCAAGATACTTAAAAACTTCAGCTGCCTCTTCTTCTCCTAATGACATGAGAAGAATTGCGCTTTTAAGAATACCGTCATCGCTCATTGTCAGATACCCATTCTTTGATCACATTTGCTACTATGATTGGTTCGTTTAAAGCCAATTGCTTAGCTCTGGTTATATTTTGTTCATGGCTAACCACTTCCTGCTGATGACTCAACGCCAAGTTATTACTGTCTTCAAGCGCGACAGTTGCCTGAGGTGGAGCTGGTGGTGGAGGTGGCGGGGGTGGCAATAAGGTTTTTAGGAATGGCTTTAATATTTTAAGCAAAAAGAATAAAACCAGAGCGGCAATAATAAGCTGCTTACCAATTTCTTTCGCAAGCAAAATCATATCTGGTTGCTTCCAGAAAGGAATTTCTGCAATTTCTTCTTCCAGAATATTAAATTGACTATTGGTTACAGTAAGTGTATCTCCCCGATTTTCATCAAATCCCATCGCTTGTTTAACGAGACTATTAATTTTCTCGATTTCTTCTGCAGCAAGTGGTTCATGTATCAAGTTTCCCGCTTCATCCATTTTTCCGCGATAATTGATGACAACGGCTGCAGATAGCCGGTTAATACGTCCCACTGATTGACGTGTGTGCTGAATTGTTTTGTCTAATTCGTAATTCGTAGTTGATTCGGAGCGGGTATCAACGGGTACTTGATTTTTTGTGTCCCCTTCACCAGCTGCGACATCTACAGGCGCCTCAGCAGCAGCAGGTGGACGATTTGATAGCGCTCCTGGTACACCGCTCTCGGGCCGATTAGCTGACATGGAGTCTGATTTTTGTTGACTCCGAATCGAAGCGGCCTCGGTTGCAATATTATTAGGCTTATAGATTTCTTCTGCGCGTTCTGTCCTCGAGAAATCAACGTCGGCAGTAACTTGAGCCCGTACATTGTTGGGACCAGTTATTGGAAGCAAAATTGTTTCAATGCGCTTATTAATGTTTTGCTCTAATTCATGAATATATTTGAGCTGACTGTCGTCTAGGCCAGTTTCATTTCCTTCCTTTTTGGGAGTGCTAAGTAAATTGCCATTTTGGTCAACAACGGTAACATTTTTTACTGGAAGACTTGGAATACTACTTGAAACTAAATGAATGATAGCGCTTACCTGCTCTGTGGTTAGCACTCTTCCTGGGTATAAATTTAGTAATACGGATACGCTAGGTTGTTGACGTTCTCGAACAAAGACGGTGGGCTTAGCGATCGCTAAATGTACGCGAGCACTTTGAACAGCAGAAAGGGACTGAATAGAACGCGCCAACTCACCTTCTAATGCACGTTGATAGTTAACTTGTTCCAAGAACTGGCTGGAACCAAATTTCTGATTTTCTAAAATCTCGAAACCGGAGATACCCCCTTTAGGAAGCCCCTGGCTTGCTAAACGTAACCTAACCTCATGAACTTGTGTTCCTGGAATTAAAATGGTTCCATTACCTTCAGAGAATTGGTAAGGTATATTCATTTGCTGTAATGCATTAATGATAGCTCCGCCATCTTGCTCGGTTATATTAGTGTATAGCACTCTATAATCGGGGCTCTGACTCCAGATTACGATTCCAACCAATAATGCAATGCTAGCTGCCGCTGCTAGCATTAAACCTAGTTTCTTTTGCCCTGATAATTGAGCAATAGCGCTAAATCGATTTGTTTTGGTTCCAATTTCTTCTGATACTGTAGCCACGCACAATCCTCCTAACTACTTTTAGTTACCAATCAATGTGTTAAATATTGAATATAGGCGCTGTTTAAAATGAAGTATCGGTAACTTAAATTCGATAATGCGATTATCAAGATTTTTATTACTTCTGAATGATTGAACAGAATAATTTTGCTAGCTTTATTTCATCTCTATGTGCAAGGTGGCTAATGCTAAGCTGCGCAACATCTGGAAAAATCATTAAATTTTGCAAGCATGAAAGCTGAATCTAACGTTCGATTAGGAAAATCAGATGCTGATCATCATCAGCTGATGCATGCTTTTACTGTTTTTAGTCAAGCGTCCGAACAGCTTTCAACTGTTTATCGCGATTTGCAGCAACAAGTTGAACATTTAACGAATGAATTAGCTTTGGCTAACGGCGAGTTACAACATCAACTTGCACAAAAAGAGAATCTTTCTCAACAGCTTAGTTTGTTGTTGTCAGCTTTACCGGGCGGGGTCGTTGCTATCGATAATGAAGGTGTTATTGAAAGTGCAAATCCAGTTGCTCTGTCTATTCTAGGTGAGCCATTATTGCAATGTACCTGGCAGCAGATACTCGAAGATCGTTTATTGGCAACGGATGTTGCTAACGAGTGGAATTTAAGAAAAGAAACACATAGCGATTTTCGTCGTATTTCAATTGAAAGCAGTGCCTCGGAAGACTCGGGGAAAATGGTTTTATTAATTCAAGACATCACTGAAGCCTATACAAATCAAGAACGGATCAAGCGCGAACAAAGACTTGCAGTAATGGGAAGAATGGCAGCAAATTTAGCACATCAATTGCGTACCCCGCTTTCAACGGCATTGATTTATGCCACGCACTTGAGCAATAGTGAGTTACCAACTCAGGAGAGAAGCAGCTTTGCCGTAAAAACAATTGAGCGATTGCAGTATTTAAATCAACTGATTAATAGTATGTTGCGGTTCGTGAAAGGTGAGTTAGTAAAAAAAGAAGTGATAGATATCTCAGTTTTATTATCCGATATTCAAAGCCTGATGCTACCCCACATGCTAAAAAAGAATTTGCAGTTTGTTGTTAAAGATGGTGGTGAGGGGGCAGCTTTAACCGTTAATTATGAAGAACTTTGTAGCTCGCTAATAGCACTACTTGAAAATGCGATGCAAGCTTCACCCGTGGGTGGACGTATTTCATTAACTTGTGACTTAACTACCGATGAAGTGTTTTTTACAGTAGCTGATCAAGGAAATGGTATTGATATTGCAAACGAAGAGCGGCTATTTGAGCCTTTTTTTACGACACGCCCAGAAGGAACCGGTCTGGGATTAGCAATCGTTCATAGCGCAATCAAACAAATGGGGGGGGATGTGCAAGTAAAGTTACTTACTGATCGAGGTAGTGAATTTATTCTCCGATTGCCAAGAACTAGCTTAAGCAATATTACCAATTCAAATCTATCCAGTTCTATTTAGAGGATTATTGAAATGAATGAGCTATCGATTCTGATTGTAGAAGATGATCAGGATTTACTGGAGGCAATATGCACGACAGTTAAGTTGTCTGGTTATAAAGCCTTAGGGGCATCGAATGGCACTGCAGCGCTTGATTTACTTAATTCCCAACAGATTGGATTGGTAATTAGCGATGTGCAGATGCAACCCATAGATGGGAATATACTGTTGAAAAGAATTAAGGAAACTTATCCGGATATCCCTGTGCTGCTGATGACCGCTTATGGTGAAATTAATAAAGCGATTGCAGCAATGCGGGCAGGTGCCAGCGATTACTTGTTAAAACCCTTTTCACCGGATTATTTGCTGACCTACATTAAGAATTATTTAGTACCTGCGAATAATCAACGCAACAATTATGAGGAAGTTATCGCTAAAGATCCCCGAACTAGCGCAATATTTTCTTTAGCCAAGCGTGTCGCAGAGTCTTCTGCAACTGTCATGTTAATTGGTGAAAGTGGCAGTGGGAAGGAGGTTTTAGCCCGTTATATCCATCAGCATTCACCGCGTTTGGGCAAACCATTTGTGGCTATCAATTGTGCTGCTATTCCTGAGAATTTATTGGAAGCAACATTATTTGGATATGAAAAGGGGGCATTTACAGGCGCAGCTCAGGCTCAACCCGGTAAGTTTGAGCAGGCAAATGAGGGTACTTTATTGCTGGATGAGATATCTGAAATGCCGTTAGGTTTGCAAGCTAAATTGCTTAGAGTGCTTCAAGAACGTGAAGTAGAGAGAATTGGTGGTAGAAAGCCCGTTAAGCTAGATATTCGCCTTTTAACAGCATCGAATCGTGATATTTTTTCTTTAGTAAAGCAAGGCGCTTTTCGGGAAGATTTATATTATCGACTTAATGTTTTTCCTTTAGAAATCGCACCGCTGAGGGAACGCCCACTGGATATTGAACCTTTGGTTCATCGAATACTTCAGAGTCCGAATAAAGGAATAAAGGGGCGAAATTACTCTTTGACCAAATTAGCATTGCTTGCGCTTAGGCAATACTCTTGGCCAGGAAATGTTCGTGAATTAGAGAATGTTATTCAACGTGCAATGATTTTAGCAACAGATGAGATTGATGTAATGCATTTAAATTTACCCGAGCAAGCGCGATCTGATGTGACACTACCGTTCGACACGAGTGATCTATCTCAGTCGAAGGATATTAAATCTTTAGAGCGTGAGCATATTCTTAGAACACTTGCTGAAGTAAATGGCTCGCGTAAATTGGCAGTTCAGAGGCTCGGGATATCTGAGCGTACATTACGTTATAAATTGCAACAATATCGCCTAGTTGGGTGAGAATCGATAGGAGGGCTGTAGTGGATAAATCTAATATTAACCAAATCTTAACTCAATTAAGGCTTACTTCTGATGCAATTTCTGGTTCCTTAAAGCCAGATAATGCTCAGTTTAATCCCAAGGAGGCAGATTTTAGTAATATTCTGAAATCAGCGGTTGATCAAGTAAATGCTACTCAGCAAACCGCAGGGCAATTGAGTCAGGAGTTTATGAAAGGTGGATCTGATACTAATTTGCACGATGTAATGATTTCACTCCAGAAAGCCAACATCTCGTTTCAGTCGATGATTCAGATAAGAAATAGATTGGTAACGGCTTATCAGGAAATTATGAACATGCAAGTATAAATCTTAAATAAATGCCCTTCTGATCTGAATGAATATTAACCAAGACTATTTGATTGATTCCCAGAATGAGGTTACTCATATTCTGAGAACGTTCCTAGAGCAACAGACTAAAGTTTTGCTTTATCTTATTGGTGAAAATATCAGTCCAGTGCCAACCACAGTTTTAAATATTAACCCTTCACAAGATGAGTTGATTGTAGGTTATTATCCTGAAGCATATTTTAACCAGCGAGCCCAACTTGCAGAGAGATTAGTCTGTGTAGCAACACATAATGGTATTCGAGTTGAGTTCGAAAGTTTCTCGATTGGGAAAACTTGGTTTGGTAGAGATGCTGCCTATCGGCTAGATTTTCCGAAAGTAATTTCACGTGTACAACGAAGAGAATATTTTCGGATGTCGCCGCTTATGAAACAACAACCAAGGTGTGCTATTTTGGATAAAGACCAACAGGTGATTGGCTTTACGATACTTGATATCAGTTGTGGAGGGATGTCGATCAAACATGACCGTCCTAATATAAAAAAGCTTGAAGTTGGCGAGATTTATCCTGATTGCAGCATAGAGCTTGCTAGCCCAATTGGCCTTATTAAGACACCAATTCGTATTAGGAATATTTCTGAAATGCCTTCTAAAAGTAATCAAATTTATACCCGATATGGGTGTGAGTTTATTGATTTGCCCAGTAAAACTCGAATGATGATTCAACGTTACATCATTAAACTAGAGCAAGATAGCAGAAGTAAAGACTGGATGTAATAATCTTGAAAAAAGTTATGCAGTGTTTTTAACTGCTTTGTACGATTATTGGATCTGAATTTATATAGCTTAGTTAATCCTGCCCAGTATCTCTGATTTGTAATAGTAAACTTTGTTTTTTGTGTTGCTAGAGAATAAAATCTCTTTATAGCGCTATTCTTAGGAAACAGATTGAAAAGTATTAAAACTAAGTTTGTTACTTTCGCAATAATTGCAATATCAATTCCATCGCTATCACTCGGACTACTCTCTTATTTTAAAAATGAAGGGCTAGTGAGAAATCATGTGACTCGTGAATTACGGGTACTTGCTAGTAATGTTAGCCGCGAATTAGATTTATGGATTAATGAAAATTACCATGCTGTCAGTGTACTTTCTGTATCTAGCCTGATTATCAATGAGTTAGCTTTATCAGCTCGTGATTCTGTGAGCAAAAGTAGCAACCACCAGGGATCGAGACAACTTGTTTTATCAAAATATTTAAGTTCGTTTCAAGAAAAGCTTCCAACAATCGTTGAGTTAACTCTTTTTGATTTAAATGGAAATGTTGTTGCAAGTAGCATACCAGAGTCTCTAAATAGTGTTATTCGCGGTAATGAGCAGCACGATATGCTTACGAGTAATATCAAAATTAAGCCACCCTATCGAAGTGATCGATATGATACCGCTGTTCTAGAGCTTTACTCCCCAGTTCTCTCCTATGATGAGAAAGTGATCGGCTCAATATTAGCAACGCTGAATATGGAAAAATTCATGAGTAGTTTAGTTGATAATACCGATTTTTCTTTAGGAGAAATCACTCTGCTGGGGTACGCGGGAAATACAATTCTGAGTAGTAATCACAAGATAAATTATTCAGCTTCGCTCGATTCGAAAACTTTAAAGCAGTTACAAGATTACGGTGGAGAGGCCTTGGCTTTTAAGGGACTTACTCATTCAAAGGTAATCGGGTTAATCTCAAAATCGAAAGAGGCCCCTATTATCGTTTTAGTAGAAAGAGACTATGCTGAAGCCATTGCTGCTTGGATCGAGTTACGTAATCTATTTATGAGTTTAGTAGGTTTGCTAATTGTGATCGTGGGCGGAATTGCTTTTTATATTGGTCATTCCATCGTGGCCTCACTGAGCTATTTGATAGAAGGAACGAAACGTATTTTAAATGGCGATCTTAATGTACAAATAAATGAAATTAAAGCGGATGAAATTGGTCAGTTGACAGCGAGCTTTAACAAGATGACGGAGAACTTAAGATGTAGTCAAGCTGAAATATTGGCTGCACATGAAGCAATGCAAAAGCAAAACCAGCAATTAAAAGTTCTTTCAATAACGGATAGCCTGACTGAGTTGTATAACCGCAACAAGCTTGACGCTATACTTATTGATCAGATAGCGAGATTTGAACGAAATCACCGACCATTTTCGGTTGTAATGATGGATATCGATCATTTCAAAACATTAAATGATAATTACGGTCATGTCATCGGCGATGAAATTTTGGTATCAGTCTCACAAGCAATTAGCAAATCAATCCGAAGTGTTGATTTTGCGGCGCGATATGGTGGTGATGAATTTGTTGTAATATTGACTGAGACGGACGCAGCATCTGCTGTAATTACCGCTGAAAGGATTCGTGCTCAAGTAGCTATAAATGTAAATTCTCAGATCAAAGAGGTTAGTCTTTCGATCACATTAAGTATGGGGATAATCCAAAGTGAGATCGATGATAAAACCCCTAAAAATATATTATCACGCGTTGATGGTGCGCTTTATAAAGCAAAAAATTCAGGTAGAAATAGAATATATTGCGCACATCACCCTAGCTGAAAAGCAAATTCCTTAATGTCATGCTGCGAGTACTCTATTTTTGCCCGATCGTTTGGCTAGATACATTGCTTGATCAGCACGCTTGATCGCGGTTTTGGGATCTTCATTTTCAGCGAGCTCAGCGATACCGCAGCTAAAGGTAATCAATATCTTTTCATTTTGATGCAGGAAAAAGCAGCGAGTTAAATCTCTCTGGACACGCTGCATAACGGTTACGCTATCGTTAACCCCTGTTCCCGTTAGTAAAACAACAAATTCCTCACCACCAAAACGTGCCAGGGTATCTTGGGGCCTAAGGGATTTGCGAACGACCGTTGCTAAATGGACTAACGCATCATCGCCCGCTTCATGGCCATGTGTATCGTTTAATTTTTTAAAATTATCGATATCGAGTAATGCAATACACAAACTTGAGCCGTCACGATACTTTCGAGAAACTTCTCGCTCAATGGCTTCTTCCAAACCCTTGCGATTAAGAGCGCCCGTTAATGCATCGTGGCGAATCAGTTCACTTGCATGCAGGAGCTCAGATTGCAATCGATCGACTTCTTTCTCAGCGGACTCAGCACGGGAGCGGAGTTCTAAAAGTTCATCATGGGAGCGTTTTGCTGAAGATTGAACTTGTCGAGTTTGCTGGATGATTCTGTCAAGAACATCAGAAAGTTCTGAAATATCTTCTGCCTGGCTAATTTCTTCAGCATAAACACCTAGACTAGCGTGATAATCACCGGTAGTTTGTGTAAACTCCGCTAACCGATCAACGAAGGATGAAAGCATGAGCTTCAGTCGGGACTGATTATCAATCAGATTTTTTTTAAGAAGCCCTTGTTTGTATATGAGTTCCTTTATTTGTCGTTCGACATTATCAATTAACCTTAAGTCGAGCGGCTCAGTAATCATTTCTCTGACAATGGCGATCTGTCCTTGGAGCCAAGCGTCATCAACGACTAATTCGCTGATATTATCGATTACGAGTTGAAATAATTTTAAGAGCGAAGTTCTGAGTTCGCCCTGGTCTTCTGCAGCATATTGCAGTTGATAGTTAAATTGCTTAAGTTTATCGGTAAACTGTGAAAGCTGCTCAGATTCAGAGATAACTCGAACTTCCCTAGCGAGTGACTCAGCATCTTTTGAGATTTCTGGTGAGGTAGATAGCAATATACTTAAACAGTCCCCAAATAAACGCCCTAATTGGTCTTGTAATTCCCTAGGGAGGATCGATGTAATTAATTTGCCAGTTTCATTTGGTTGTACGTTATCTTTTTCAAGGTGATGATCATTAGAATGATCGTTTGAAATTGGATTTTGCTTAATCACATTACCGCTTAATAAATCGATCAGTATTGCCCCCAAACTCTCCCAATCACCTTTTGATACTGCAGCTTCAAATGACTGAATGATCTGTTGTTGATCAGAATTATTGCGAGGTAATTTTTCTATGATTATTTTTAATGTTTTTTCTGGGAAGAAATCAATTATCTCAACCCCAGCAATTTGATAATAAAGCGAACGGTAATTATCGGGCGTTGGTAATTTGCGATTTACAGCGAGCTGGCGTAATGCTTCTCGAGCAATTTCAATTTCTGTTAGTGTTTTCGAATTTTTCATGTGTACCAATAGGAAAATCTTGCTATATGCATAAAGTACGAATGCAGTATAGCGATAACTGGTTTCTTAAATCATAATAGCTCTAAGTTCGCTTTGTTAATAAGTTGATACCAGCAAAACCAATTTGAGCATTGCTGAGATCCCCGACGAAATTCTCGTTTAATTATTTGAGAATTTTTTGAGCAACTTTTCGCTAGTTTAGTGAATCTTTTCTAAAGTTAAGCGATGAAAACAATACTATTTAGTTCCTAGTATTAGGTTTTAATGAAATTAATACACACCGAATTCTAGTGTATTACGTTGCTTGGCTATTCAAAACCGGAGCGTGTTGCTTTCAGAAGGTAATATCCTTACTTCATTGTGATACACTTAAAATGTATAACGAATCAGTTAAGTTAAATAAATAAAGATATTCAAGGGAGGAAAAGGCGCATGAAAAAAAAATTATGGTTGTTAAGCATGGTTGGTGTATTAGCGCTTGTAAGTGGTTGTTCAGATAAATATACCCCTAGTGCGAGCGCAACACCCGAAAGTATTTTTAAAGAAGCTTGTGTGAAGTGCCATAGCCCCGTAAATGGGAAAGTAATGGCGCTGAGTCCCGAGATGGCTAATACCGCAGCAATCATTGAAAGAATCAAAAATGGTAAAGGTTTTGGTATGCCAGCGTTTCCTAATTTGACGGGTGAAACAGCGGAAGGGCTCGCGCAATATATCCTAGATAATAGTGTAACAAAATAAAAAAATATCACTGTTTTCTGAGTTCGAATTACTAACTATCCAGAACCTTGAGTAATAACATATCAGCTCTAAAAAAATATATTGCCTCTCAGGCAATATCCAAATGCGCATCGTGTAGCCTACGTGAGTTATGCTTGCCAGTCGGTCTCGATGCGCATGAAACAGAGGTTTTGAGCGACCTGATCGATCATAAGTATAAAATTCAGCGTGGGGAATATCTTTTGCACGCTGGTATGAGATTTAAATCCCTTTATGCTGTCAGGAATGGTTTTTTTAAATCTTATATCCTTGATTCTGAGGGGCGTCAGCAGGTTACTGGTTTTTACATGACGGGGGAGCTGCTAGGCCTGGATGCCATCAGTGCAGAAATCCATACGTGTGATACTGTTGCGCTTGAGGATAGTGAGGTTTGTGAGGTTCCATTTGAAAGACTCGAAGAAATTAGCTGCAGTATTCCTTTACTCATGCATCAGTTTCATAAAATCATGAGTCGGGAAATTGTTCAAGATCATCGCGTGATGGTTTTGCTTGGTAATATGAAAGCAGAAGAACGTATAGCAGCATTCTTGCTTAATTTGTCAGAACGATTTGTAAAGCGCGGGTACTCTGCGACTAGCTTTATTCTGAGAATGACGCGAGAAGAGATTGGGAGTTATCTGGGTCTTAAACTTGAAACCGTAAGTCGCTCATTTTCCAAGTTGCAGGATGAAGGGATGATTACCATTAATAATAAGCATGTGGAATTACATGATATCCATCGCCTGACTCGTAAAATTAGTAGCTATTAGGGTGATTGAAGCCAACGTTCATTTGTTCGTTACTAGCTAAATTAAAGTTTTGCGCTTTCTTGAGTGTCAACAGAGGCGTGCTATAATGCAGCCTTAGATTGATCCGGCACTAGTCGGAATCTATCTCACGATTTATTTAAATACACACACTTGTCGATGTAGGGTGCTAAGCAATCATGATATGAGGCAAGTGGAGGACTAACCCTAGAGGATTTTATATGTCAGTTACAATGCGTCAAATGTTGGAAGCGGGTGTGCACTTTGGTCATCAAACTCGGTTCTGGAATCCGAAAATGTCTCAGTACATTTATGGAGAGCGAAATAAAATTCATATCATCAATTTGGAAAAAACATTGGTGATGTTTAATGAGGCTATGCAGTATCTCCGTAATGTTACGGCGAAGAGTGGAACAGTACTGTTTGTGGGTACGAAGCGACAAGCTCGCGATATTCTTTCTGAAGAAGCAATTCGTTGTGGTTCTCCTTATATTAATCAGCGCTGGTTGGGCGGTACGCTCACTAATTTTAAAACCATTCGGCAGTCGATAAAGCGCTTGCAGGATATGGAAGCCTCCGTTCAGAATGGCATACTCGATAAGTTAACAAAAAAGGAAGGGCTCGATTTTCAGCGTCAACTCGAGAAACTTAATAATAGCCTTGGCGGTATTAAAGACATGAGAGGGTTGCCTGATGTGATGTTTGTCATTGATGTCGGATATCAAAAAGGGGCGATTGTCGAAGCTAATAAACTAGGCATACCAGTAGTTGGTATTGTTGATACCAATCATAACCCTGCTGGAGTTCAATATTTGATCCCGGGTAATGATGACTCGAGTCAAGCAATACGTCTTTACGCGCGTGCAGCAGCAGATGCGATTCTGGAAGGTCGAGAGCAATCGATACAGGAAATCGTTGAAATGAGCGGAGAGGCTGCTGAGAGTTAGAGGGTATTTTTTGGTATAGTTTCTATAAATAATTTTGATTCTGGGTTTGTGGAGTAGATATGGCGGATATTACCGCGGGTATGGTAAAAGATTTGCGTGAGCTAACCGGCTTAGGCATGATGGAATGTAAAAAAGCTTTGGTCGAAACGAACGGCGACATGAAAGCAGCTGAAGATCTTTTGCGGATTAAGAGTGGAGCGAAGGCAAGTAAGGCCGCTGGGCGTATTGCAGCAGAAGGGGTGATTGGCGCATATGTTTCGACCGATCAGAAGCAAGGTGGTTTAGTTGAGCTAAACTGTGAGACTGATTTTGTAGCGAAAAATACTGATTTCATCAATTTTGCAAAAGCTTTAGCGCAACTGGTGGCTGACAAAAAAGTTAATAATGCTGATGAGTTAAGTTCTATGGTTTTGCCAGAGGGAGAAACCGTAGAGGCTTTTCGCCAGTCGCTTGTAATGAAATTGGGTGAAAATATTAGTATTAGGCGCAGTGCTTGTTATACAGCAAAAGGTAAGCTTGCGACATATTTACACGGTACAAAAATTGGGGTAATGATTGATTACTCATGTGAAGATGAGGTTTTAGGTAAAGATCTAGCAATGCACATCGCTGCGAGTAAACCACTATGCGTTTCTAGTGATCAAGTTCCTCATGATTTAGTGGAACGAGAAAGGCAGATTTTTAAAGCACAAGCTGCAGAATCGGGTAAGCCAGCTAATATCATCGAAAAGATGGTTGAAGGTCGGGTTTCAAAATATTTTGCTGAGGTGACATTATTGGGCCAACCTTTTGTTAAAGATCCAGATCAGACAGTTGAGAAACTTTTGGCTGCAAAATCAGGTAAGGTCCATGCATTCACACTTTTCGTCGTGGGTGAAGGGATAGAGAAGAAATCAGGTGATTTTGCTGCTGAAGTAATGGCACAAGTAAGTCAAATGAAAGAAAATAAGAGTTGATCTTAAACCAACCAATGGCAACCATTACTTATAAGCGTATTTTATTAAAGCTTTCTGGCGAAGCTTTAATGGGGGATGATAAGTATGGAATTAACCGAGATGTGGTTGAGCATATTGTAATTGAGATAACCGGAGCGATCCAACTGGGTGTTGAAATAGCGATTGTTGTAGGCGGAGGGAATATATTTAGGGGTGTTAAGTCAGCGGGTGCTGGTATGGATAGAGTGACCGCAGATTATATGGGAATGCTCGCCACGCTTATGAACGCTTTAGCTTTGCAAGATGCTTTATCACGTAGCGGAATTATATCAAGAGTGCAGTCCGCATTGCGGATTGATCAAGTTGTGGAGCCCTATATACGCAATAAGGCGATTCGTTATTTAGAGGAAGGAAAAGTGGTGATTTTTGCTGCAGGAACAGGGAATCCATTTTTTACGACGGATACTGCAGCGGCTCTAAGAGGTATGGAGATAAATGCAAATATTGTTCTTAAAGCCACGAAAGTTGATGGAATATATTCGAGTGATCCCAAATTGAACTCTGATGCAACACGATTCAAAAGTTTATCCTTTGATGAAGCAATTACAAAAAATCTTCAGGTAATGGATGCAACTGCATTGACATTATGTAGGGATCAAAATTTACCAATCGGGGTTTTTAGCATTTTTAAAGTGGGTGCGTTAAAAAGAATACTCCTGGGAGAGGATGAGGGAACTTCGGTCAATAACAGATGATTGATGGAGATTTCTTGATATGATCGCTGATGTAAAAAAAGCTGCTGAGCAGAAGATGCAGAAAAGTTTAGAAGCACTTAAAACCGACTTTGGTAAAGTGCGAAGTGGGAGACCTCACACAGGATTACTGGATCAGGTTCTTGTCGATTACTATGGTACCCCGACTCCCATTAGTCAATTGGCTAATATAACATTGCCAGATGCTCGAACAATCGGTGTTACGCCTTGGGAAAAAAAAATGTTATCTCCGATTGAGAAAGCAATTAGAGATTCTGATCTAGGGTTGAATCCAATGACTACTGGCGATATGGTACGTGTGCCCATGCCACCGTTGACCGAAGAACGAAGACGTGATTTAACTAAAATCGTAAAAAATGAAGCCGAGGCAGCACGCGTTGCAATGCGGAATACGCGTAGGGACGCAAATGCTCAATTAAAAGAGCTGCTTAAAGATAAAAAAATCTCTGAAGATGATGATCGAAAAGGTCAAGATGACATTCAGAAATTAACTGATCGATATATTGTTGAAGTTGAAAAACTATTGCAAACAAAAGAAGCCGAGTTAATGGCTGTTTAAATATATGCCACGAAATCCGAGTTCAACTCGTGAAATTCCGGTAACAAATGATACTCCACGCCATATTGCTATTATTATGGATGGTAATGGTCGATGGGCAAAGAAACGTTTTTTACCAAGAGTGGCTGGACACAAACATGGTGTTGAAGCTGTTCGTGCAGTGATCAAAGCATGTATAGAGCGCAAGGTGGGTTATTTAACGCTGTTCGCATTTAGCAGTGAAAATTGGCGACGACCAGAGGAAGAGGTTAAGTTCTTGATGCAGCTTTTTTTAGGTGCACTTGAACAAGAAGTTACCAAGTTAAATGAAAATAATATCTGTTTTAAAGTGATAGGTGATTTATCAAGGTTTGACCCTAAGATAATTGAGTTTATTCGTCAAGGAGAGAAGCTCACAGCAAATAATACTCGCTTGATCTTTACGGTAGCTGCAAATTACGGTGGGCGATGGGATATTATGCAGGCTATTCGTAAAATGATGATTCAATTACGTGATCTAAATGAAAATTTCGAAGAAGAAGATTTGTCGCAGTACTTTTCCATGAGTTATGCGCCTGAACCTGATTTATTTATTCGTACAGGTGGTGAGTGTCGAATTAGTAATTTCTTGCTTTGGCAGCTAGCTTATACAGAATTATATTTTACTGAGACATTATGGCCAGATTTTAATGCGCATGAGCTTGATTTGGCAATTCAGTCCTATCAACAGCGGGAACGTCGTTTTGGTCGTACTAGCGAGCAACTTCAAGATCGTACTTCTGTTGATAAAATAAGGCCTAAAATAGCGATCAAAAACAAAGTTTAGATCGATGTTTACGGCTATTTTTGATTTATATTGGCGGGTTAAAGTCCGCCTATGCTGAAATTACGTATCATTACAGCAATTTGTTTGTTGCTGTTTTTTCTATCCGCATTATTTTTCTTGCCTCCTATTCTCTGGGGAATGTTATTGCTAGGAATGGCAATCGTTGCTTCTCGAGAATGGTGTACGCTAGGTCAATTTAATACTAAGCAAACGCTGGTGTATTTAATCATCACGACGATATTGGGTGGTGAATTACTTTTCGTCTTAAGTGAAGTGGTGGATGTAAATCCTATAACAACTGACATCGTGTGGCCTTATGCGGTGTCGCTAGTGTTCTGGGTTTTGATCGTGCCATTCTTGTTAACCTTATCAAAACCCGCCAGAAATACAGCGATGATGATGTTAATTGGATGGTTAGTTTTGCTTCCAACTTTACTGGCAATGTATCAGTTAAGAACAATTGATCCAATGATTCTCCTTATTTTCATGAGCGTAGTTTGGATATCTGATACAGCCGCCTATTTTGTGGGAAAGAAGTTTGGAAAACATAAATTAGCTCCTCAAATCAGTCCAGGAAAAACTTGGGAAGGTGTTATGGGAGCTTTGCTTGCGGTTTTATGCTATGCAATGGCGCTAGGTTATTATCTAGAAGAAACCATCAGCTTTGTTATTATGCTGACTTTTGCTGTAATTGGGCTGGCTATTCTGGGAATCATCGGCGATCTGTTTGAATCTCAATTGAAACGTCAGGTTGGAATCAAAGATAGTGGAACGATTTTACCAGGGCATGGTGGTGTTCTGGATCGAATTGATGCGCTGACATCAATGCTACCTACGGCCGCCTTGATTTATCTTATTTATTCACACGTAACATTATGACAACGGTCAGAAAAATAACCCTATTGGGATCGACTGGGAGTATCGGTGAGAATACACTCGATGTTGTGGCAAGGCACGCTGACCGATTTCAAGTTTGTGCCTTAACAGCGAATAAAAGTGTTGAAAAAATATTTTTACAATGCCAACGTTTTCATCCCCAATATGCAGTAATGCTTGATCATAAAAGCGCTGCAGCGCTAGAAAATAAGCTAAAAGCGGCTGGTTTTGATACACAGGTACTATCAGGTGTTGAGTCCTTAGAGAAAGTTGCGTCACTTCCTGAAGTCGATATCGTAATGGCAGCAATCGTCGGTGCAGCAGGAATAAGACCAACGATTGCTGCAGCACGTTCAGGTAAATCAGTCATGCTGGCAAACAAAGAAACGCTGGTCATGGCTGGTCGGATTTTTATTGATATTGTGAAGCAAAATCAAGCGACTTTATTACCCATTGATAGTGAGCACAATGCGATTTATCAATCATTACCCAAGTATTTTGATGGAAATCTAACTACCGCAGGAGTAAGGCGCATACTATTGACAGCTTCGGGAGGCCCCTTCCGGCGCTTTTCTGAACGTGAACTTGAACATGTTACGCCAGAACAAGCTTGCGCCCACCCTAATTGGGTCATGGGAAAGAAAATCTCTGTCGATTCTGCGACAATGATGAATAAAGGATTAGAAGTCATTGAGGCACATTGGTTGTTTGATGCTGCACCGGAAATGATTGAAGTTGTTATTCATCCACAGAGTGTCATTCACTCAATGGTGGAATATATTGATGGCTCAGTACTTGCCCAATTAGGTAATCCCGATATGCGAACACCTATCGCGCACGCACTTGGTTTTCCAGATAGAATGGAAAGTGGTGTGAAGTCACTTAATATTTTTGAAATAGCTAGACTCGATTTTGAAGCGCCAGATCTTGGCCGTTTCCCTTGTCTACGCCTTGCTTATCAGGCTTTAGCTAAAGGTGGCAATATGCCAGCGGTACTCAATGCTGCTAATGAGGTAGCGGTTGAATCTTTCCTTACAGGAAAGATGTCTTTTACTACTATTCCAGACATGATTGAGCATGTCATGGGTAGCGTGAGTCCTGCTGAAATAGATACACTCGATGATGTGTTAGCTGCTGATAGCACTGCGCGATTGGTAGCGCAAGAATGGTTACTGTGCAAGGTGTAACATGTTTTCTGCCTGCGCGTATAATGAATGGCTAGTAAGGTTATGCAATTTTTGACTAATTCGATATGACGATATTAACAACTATCATCGCTTTTATAGTTGCATTAGGCGTGTTGATTACGTTCCATGAGTTGGGTCATTATTGGGTGGCACGCTGGAGCGGTGTAAAGGTTTTAAGATTTTCCATTGGTTTTGGACAACCCTTATTCAAAAAATCGATTGGGAAAGACCAAACAGAGTGGGTATTAGCAGCGCTTCCATTAGGTGGCTATGTAAAAATGCTGGATGAGCGAGAGGGCGAAGTGTTACCGCATGAATTGCCACGGGCATTTAATCAGCAGTCTGTTTATAAACGATTTGCAATCGTAGCAGCAGGTCCTATTGCTAATTTCTTACTAGCAATTTTACTTTATTGGATCCTTTTTATGCTGGGTGTCAATGGTGTAAAACCAGTGATAGGTCCAATAAAGCAAGCAACACCTGCTGCTTTTGCTGCTTTTGAAGAAGGCGAGATCATTCAAAAAATTGAGGGTGAATCAGTATCAACTTGGCAAGATGCACGATGGGCGTTACTAACTCAAGCTGTTGATCGTAACCCGGTTGTAGTAGTAGAAACAGTAAACTCCCATGGGCAAACCGCATTAAGAAAATTGGACTTCAGTCAAATTCATACGGATGATTTAGATGCTAATTTTCTTGAAGGCATTGGTTTTATTGCCCATCAGCCTAGTATGGATCCCATTATCGGTCAAGTCATTGCTGGCGGTGTTGGGCATCAAGCAGGATTAATGGAAGGGGATGAGATTCTTGCCATTAACCAGAAAGAGATACTGAAGTGGGAAGAGTTGGTGAGAGAGATTCGTACCAATCCTGGGCAGTTAATTGAATTGGAAGTTTTAAGAAAAGGACAAATTATCGATGTGATGATTACGCCTGAATCGGTAAACGAGAACGGTCAGAAAGTTGGAAAAGTAGGGATCGCACCAAAAGTTGATCCGAGTATGGTTGAGAAATATCTAATCAACGTGAGCTATTCTCCCATTGTGGCATTCTATAAAGCCTGCTGGAAGACTTGGGAAATGACGGCGTTTACTTTTCGTATGTTGGGTAAGATGTTGATTGGAGAGGTTTCATGGAAGAATGTGAGTGGCCCAATTACGATCGCCGATTATGCAGGCCAATCAGCACAGATGGGCGTTGCTTCTTTTCTTGGTTTTCTAGCTTTGATCAGTGTAAGTTTAGCGGTTTTGAATTTGTTACCCATACCAGTACTCGATGGTGGGCACTTGATGTACTATCTCATTGAAATAATTCGTGGCGCTCCCCTTTCAGAGAAGACCATGGCACTGGGCCAACAGATTGGGATGGCTTTACTTTTTACACTGATGATTTTTGCGGTTTATAACGATATCTATCGCTTAGTAGCTAGTTAAGAATGAAGTTTAGCTTTTTCTTGATTTTTCTAGGTTTATTTTACGCATCTACACTGAGTGCATTTGAGTCTTTTATCGTTAGAGATATTCGTGTCGAGGGAATACAACGTACAGAAGCAGGTACGGTATTTAGTTATTTACCAGTCAAAGTAGGTGAAGTACTCGATGAAACAAAAGCGACTTCCGCAATTAAAACACTCTACACAACAGGTTTTTTTAAGGATGTAAAGCTCAAAGCGGATAATGGTGTATTGATCGTCCAATTACAAGAACGTCCAGCTATTGCTGAAATTACGATCAATGGCTCCAAGGAATTCGAGAAAGATAAATTAAAAGAAGGCCTGAAACAAGCTGGGTTGGCTGAATCGCGAATATTTAGTCGATCACTATTAGATAAGGCAGAGCAAGAGTTAAAAAGACAATATATCAGCCGTGGCAAATATGCTGTCAAGATTACTACGACCACGACTCCACTGGAACGCAATCGGATCGGAATTAATTTTGATGTGGAGGAAGGGAGAACAACGCGCATTAAAAAGATCAATATTGTTGGTAATGAAGTTTTCAAAGATAGTGACCTGATTAATCAGCTAACCCTAACGACACCTGGGTTGATAACTTGGTTTACAAAAAATGACCAATATTCTAAACAGAAGTTGTCAGCGGATCTTGAAGTATTACGGTCATATTATCTTGATCGGGGTTATCTTGAATTCAGTATTGATTCTACGCAGGTTTCGATCACTCCTGATTTTAAAGATATCTATATTACGATAAATGTTACAGAGGGGCCTCAGTATACGGTATCGGACATCAAGATGGCGGGTAACTTCTTGGTGCCAGAAGAAGAGCTGCGTAAATTAATTAAATTAGAAGCTGGCGGTGTTTTTGTTAGGGAGAAGCTAACTGAATCGATTAAGCTAATTACTGATCGCCTCGGAGATGAAGGATATGCGTTTGCGAATGTCAATGCGTCACCCGAGATAGATAAAGAGAAAAGGGAAACCACTTTCACTTTTTATATTGATCCGGGGCGGCGGGTCTATGTGAATCGGATCAATATTACTGGAAATGATCGAACGCGTGATGAAGTCATTCGGCGGGAGTTTCGTCAAATGGAAGGCGCATGGCATTCAACTTCGCAAATCAATCGTTCCAAGCAACGTACGGATCGACTTGATTTCTTTACAGAAGTCAATGTAGAAACACCGCCCGTTGCAAATAAACCTGATCAGGTTGATATCAATATCAATGTCAAAGAGAAGCCCACTGGAGCAATCATGTTTGGCGCCGGCTACTCGGACCTGGAGGGTATTATTCTGAACGGTTCTGTTGCACAGAATAATATCTTTGGAACCGGTAACTTTCTCAGCCTTTCCGTCAATACGGGACGTATCAATAAAGTCATTGCTGCTTCGTGGACTAACCCTTATTGGACGATTAATGGTGTGAGTCTCGGGGTTGATGTTTTTAGGCGTGATATCAATACAGCAGCGCTAACGAACGTCGGTGTTTTTAATACCGATACGGCGGGTGCAACGGTGCGGTTTGGTATTCCTATCGCAGAAAACGATATCGTATCTCTCGGTGTTGGCGGTGAATATACTCATATTGACCTAAAAAATAATAGTCCACAGCGTTATAAAGATTTTGTAGAAGGAACCCAAGACAGATTTGATGATAAAGGAAATTTAAT
>ERZ724526.508-NODE-508-length-22584-cov-4.844645_pt1 | contig 22584 bp, 13 predicted proteins | sample MGYA00376059_ERZ724526 | MGnify/ENA primary metagenome ERZ724526 (study PRJEB28724, sample SAMN07190883) | activated sludge metagenome | isolation source: activated sludge of sewage treatment plant in Hong Hong | place: Hong Kong | collected 2016-03-17 ...
ACGCCAGTAATGCAGGTGGGTATACTTTTCGAGGTCAACGTTTTTAAAGGAAAAACGGCCGTTTTTATCCGTCTCGACGCTGGGGCCGTTGGGGAAGAGAGAAACCGTTGTCCACTGCAGGGGCTTGCCGTTTTTGCGGTATACCGTACCGGCTATGGTGGCCTGTTCGCCCGGGTTTACATAGGCGACCGGATTGGCCTCCAGCACTTCCTTCCAGACGAAACGCCGCCAGCCCTGGGTCATCAGCAGGTAGTCGAGCGCCTGTGCGGATTTGGGTTCGCTGTTGTCAAAATAGAAATTTGGCTCTTCAATCCTGCCTTTGACATCCTGTTCCAGCAGCAGGCTGGCCAGCAGGTGTCCTTGCTTGTCGTCGGCAAAGGTGAGTTGCTTTTCATCGGCTACCGCCAGTGAAAAATGTCCCTGTACGGGCCGCCCGGCATCGTCTTTTATTTTGATGTGCAGGTTGACTTTCTCCCGCGGCAGGTAATTGGCCTTGTCGGGCGTGATCGAGATATTCAGACCCTTGTCGCGGTGTACAAAAGCGAGGCGTTCGGCGCGTTCGTTTTTGTCTTCGTCGAAAAGGGTAAACCTGGCGATACCGGCAGGCAGATCATTGACCGGAACGGTCACTTTTTGCGTGGAAGTCCCGGATGCATTTGCCGACTGTTGCCCTGCTCCGAATAAAATCTCTCTGTAAAAGAAGGGCTTGTCGCGGCTGCAACCAACCAGGTATGCCTTTTTCGATTGTGTTGCCGACACTTCAAATGTCAGGGTTTGTTCGCTGCGCTGCTGCAGACGCAGGGCCATTCCCTCCTGTTGCGCCTCGGGGAGGTCGAACAATTTATCGGAAGCCACGGGTTTGGTCAGCCGAACGCGGTATTGCTTTCCTGAGACCGGCAAATAGTCGAAGGCCCCCATACCGTCGTGGTAACTGGAGAAAGTGGCGACGGTATGGGCCTGGTCGTCCAGCACCACCCCTTCCACATCGGCGGGTTTGCCGAATTCATTGAGTGCCTTGAAGGCCATGCGGCAGGGTATGCCGGCCACGACGTCGCCGCCTTCCGGGAAAAATGCGAGGTCTATTTTATCCAGCACGATCGGGATCGCCCTCGATATGGCTTCTGTCTGGCCTTCGTGCTCGATGGTAATGTTCAGAAGGCCATCGGCGGTTTCGATCTTTTCAGGCAACTGGAAGTGTACCCAGGCCCGGCCGTTTATATCCGTTTCAGCCGTTCCGGCAGCAATTTCCTTGCCGCTCAGGGCGGCCGTAAAACCGACTTTCCTGTTGGACAATGCCTTGTTGTCGAGGCTAAAAGCGTCGAAGCGGGCAATGGCCACATCACCCGGACCGAATGCCTTGCGCTCAAACTCGAGTTTCAGATTGAGGTTGGGCAACACCACCTTCTGGAGCGTGATTGTGCGTTCGAACAATTCGCCGGTATTTTCCATCCAGCGGGTATACGCTTTTATCTTGTATATGCCGCCCGCGATATCGGCCGGAAAATCGAACTGACCGGCAGCGGTACCATCGAGGGCAAGGCAGGTTTTTTGTGCCACGAGTGAGCCCTTCGGATCGAACAGTTCAACATACAGGATCTGGCTCATCAGCGCGGGCTGCAGATCGCCGGCATTTCGGATGTAAGCGTTGAACCAGGCGGTTTCTCCGGGTTGATACAGGGAGCGGTCGAGGTGGAGGTAGAGTTTTTCAGGGGCGGTTTCATTCTGACGGCGGTGGAGTTTTTCCTGCAACTCCCGGAATACGGTACTGTCGCCGGGAGGTGAAGCCTGTCGTTTGAAGGTTGCCGTTTGAAGATAATGGATGTGTGTTTGGAGTTGGGGGGAGAGGCTTGTTGTGAGGTAAGCCAGTAGCCAGAGTGTGATTGGGTGTAGCATAACTAGGAAGATTTTAGGGGCAGGATGCGGGGCGAAAAAACAATTACACAAATCCTGTTGAAAAAAAGACTGCGGGTACGTGGACGCTACCGCTGCATGTGTGAACGACTTACGCGATCGGGTAAAGGAGTTTTTGCCTGTTTTTTACATGGCGTAGTAGTGGTGAGGTGATTTTTGCTTATATTACCTTCAATAGTCGGAATTTCATGCTGCTAAAAAAAGCAAGCGCCGAATTATTTCCCAAATAATCAATCTACACTCACCGCCTCTTAAACCGCCAATCATATGATCATAATCCGATACTTACATTCCATATTGCTTTTCACCACCGGTTGTCTGTCGGCGCAAATGCCGGCTCCGCCAACCGGTTTGGTCGCCACCGGATACGACAGCCACATCGAGTTGTCGTGGAAAGCAAGTACTTCTTCCAATATCACCGGCTACCAAATATACCGTTCTACCGATGGTGGCATGAGTTTCGACCTGCTCAAAAATGTCGCCCCCTCCGAAACCTCGCTGATTGACTGGACGGGCGATGAAGGCCAGGCCCTGACCCGCGTTTATCAGGTCAGGACGGCAGCTCCCGGCAATGCATTCAGCGCATTTACCGTCCCGGTTACCGCGGAAACAAAGGTGATGAGCGACGAGGAATTGCTGGACATGGTGCAACGGTACACCTTCCGGTATTTTTGGGATTATGCCCACCCGGCGAGTGGTCTGGCGCGCGAACGCAACAACGGCAACCCCCAGGTGGTCACCATGGGCGGCTCCGGATTCGGGGTGCTGTCGATCATCGTCGGCGCAGAACGCGGGTGGGTAACCCGCGATGAGGCCGTTACCCGCATGATCCAGATTGTTTCCTTCCTCCAGCTGGCCGATCGTTTTCATGGTGTGTTCCCGCACTGGATGGACGGCAATACCGGCAATGTTTTTCCCTTCAGCCAGTTCGACAACGGCGGCGACCTGGTGGAAACGGCTTTTTTAATGGAAGGCCTGCTGGCAGCAAGACAGTATTTTGATCAGAATACACCGATCGAGACGGCCTTGCGCAACGCGATCACCGGCCTTTGGGAAGATGTGGAATGGGACTGGTACCGGAAAAACAACAGCCCTGTGCTGTACTGGCACTGGTCGCCGGAATTTCAGTGGCAGATGAACTTCCAGATTCGAGGATTCAACGAGGCGCATATTATTTACCTGCTGGCCATTGCTTCACCCACGCACGGCGTGCCGGCGAGTCTGTATACCTCCGGCTGGTCGGCGGGCAATTACAAAAACCTGAACAGTTATTACGGTTATCCGATCTATGCAGGGCCATATGCGGGTGGACCGCTGTTTTTTGCGCATTATTCCTACCTGGGTTTCGATCCGCGCAACATAAAGGACCAGTTCTGCAATTATTTTGTGCGCAACCGGAACCACGCCCTGATCCACCGCGCCTATTGCACCCTCAATCCCGAAAACCACGAAGGTTATGGCGCCGACTGCTGGGGATTGACGGCCAGCGACGACCCGTTCGGATATTCGGCGCACGATCCCTACCCATCAAACGACAACGGTACCATCACGCCGACGGCGGCGTTGGCATCCATGCCCTACACCCCGGAAGCCGCCCTTGATGCGCTGAAATATTTCTATCGTGTACAGGGTGAAAAACTGTGGGGTAAATACGGCTTCTACGATGCCTTCAACCTGGATCAGAACTGGTTTGCCTCTTCTTATCTGGCTATCGACCAGGGGCCCATTGTGGCCATGATCGAAAACTACCGCACCGGACTGCTCTGGAACCTTTTTATGCAAAACCCCGAGATACAACCGGCCCTGGATGCCATCGGTTTTCAACCCGATGCCAGCGGTACAGCGGAAAACAATCTGGAACAATACGGATTTGACGCGCATGTTTTTCCCAATCCCGTTGCCTCAGGCGAACTGCTGAATCTTGAGATTTCATTGCTGAAACCCGAGACTTTGATGGCCGAACTGGTCGATCCGCAAGGCAGGACAGTGCGGATTTTATTTGAAAACAAAACAATGCAGGCAGGGATACATACGGAATCCCTTGATACGGGAAATGCCGAAGCCGGACTGTATTTTCTGAAAATACGAAACAACAATGGCGATGCGGTCGTCAGGAAATTGATTCTGCTCTGAAACGACGCATCGCTGTTTTAAGAATACAACAAACTAACTTTCACACATTTAACCATTCTAAAAGAAGCGCTTATGAAAAAATTGATTCTAGCGACAATACTGGCTTTCATGGGTTGTCTCGGCGTAAATGCCCAGATCGTTTATGAAGATTTTGAGGGAGGCACCTCCGATCTTGCCTGGGCCGCTGCCGACGGTACCTATAATGGCGTGATTGCCAACCCGGCTCCGGATGCTGTCAACAGCAGCGGTTTTGTCGGGTCCTACACCAAAGCCGCCGGATTTGGTTACAGCCTGTTTTGGGTACCCAGTCTCGCGCAGCCGCTTGACCTGTCTGGTTTTAACCGCCTGAAACTGAAAGTATGGTGCTCCACGGCAACACCCGTACTGCTCAAGTTTGAGGGCACCGGCCCTGCGATCGAAAAAACGGCCGTCATGCCGGCTGCCGGTCAGTAGGTCGAACTGACTTTCGACATGAGCAAGGCCGAAAACTACACCGGCCTGACCAAGATTATCATCTTTTTCGACCCGGGCAATGATCCCAGCTCGAACACCTACTACTTCGACGACCTCGTAGCAGAAAAGAACGAGAACATCATCGAAGACTTTGAAACGCCTTCCGGCATTACCTGGACCGATCTGAACGGTACTTTCAACGGGGCTGTCGCCAACCCATCGGTCGATCAGTACAACGGCTCGTCTACCGTCGGTTCCTTTACCAATGACCCCGGTTCGGATTACAGTTTCGCTTTCGGAACGCTTTCCGCACCGCTCGACCTGACGACTTACAACCAGTTCAAGATCAAGTTGCGTGCGCCAAAGGCTACACAGATGCTGTTCAAGATCGAAGGCACCGGTGAAGCGAAAGAACAGGTGAAAAACATCGCTGTCACCAATTCCTGGCAGGAGTATTCTTTCGACTTTTCGTCGGCGAAGGATTTCACGACCATCACCAAATTTCTCGTTGTCTTTTCTCCCGGCGTAACCGGCAGTATGGACACCTTTTTTATTGATGATATTAAAACTTATCCACAGGGCCCCTGCGAAGGTTACACACCTGATCCTGAAATTCTCGACAACTTCGATTGTATCCGCAATGCCACCTATGGCTTGGGCTGGGACAGCCTTGATGTGGTGAAAAATCCCGCGCCGGGAGCCGACAACAACTCCCCGAAAGTTGGCCGCGTTCGCGACCGCGCCGGGGCGGGTACCGAATACTATCCTCTGGTTATTGACTACGAAAACCCGATTGACCTGACGACCTACAACCAGTTCGGCCTCAAATTGTGGGCGCCGAAAACGGGCACGCTGCTCCTGAAAATAGAAGGCAGTACGACCAATCCGGTCAAGGAGGTCCCGGTTCAGGTGACCGAGATCAATAAATGGGTGGAATACAGTGTGGACTTCAGTGACCAGGTTGGTAAAGGACACAAACGGCTTGTCATGTTTTTCAACGCCGGTGTGAACGGCGAAGACGGCGATATTTACTATATCGACGACATCAAACTTGCCTCGCAGAAAGGCGTTAATGTAGAGGATTTTCAGGGCTCCCAGACCGTTTTGGGCTGGCAACCCCTGAACCAGGACGATGTGCTGCACGGCGTATTTACCGCTCCCACTGCCAACCCGAATCCGAACAGCGTTAACAACTCGACACAAGTCGGCTGTTACTCCAAAGGTGTCTCGCCGCTTTCTACCCTGCAGGCATTCTCGCTGACGGATTTCGATTTGTCGACATACTCGCAATTTAACATCGATGTGCTCAGCCCGTCCGCAGCAGCAGTTGGCACTGTTGTTCGTATGCAATTGAGTTCGCCGACTCAAGGTAACAAAGAGGCAGAAGCGACGGTTTCCACGCCTGGCGCCTGGGAAACACTCGGATTTGACTTCTCTGCATTTTCGGCCATTACCGATTTTAGTGAGGTGCGCCTGATCTTTGACCCGGGCACTGCCGCATCCGGCACATCGTGGTGCATTGACAACCTGACGCAAAGCCTGACTACCGTTGATCCGTGTCTGGGTACAGTGCCTGATCCGCAGATTATTGACGACTTCGAGTGTCAGCGCAACTACGACAATATTTTCTACGGTGCAAGCGACATTAAAGTGGTCAACAACCCCCACCAGACGACGGAAAATGCGTCGCTGAAAGTCGGTGAATACACTGACCCGGCGGGTGCAGGCACCGAGTTTGCGGGCATTGGCTTCCAACTGCCGGCGCCGCCCGACCTGAGCCTTGCCAACCAACTGGAAGTGCAGGTGTATGCTCCTTTCGACAATGTGCCCTTCCTGTTCAAACTGCAAACCGGTGGTACACAGGTCGAGATTTATGATACGCTGCCGGAAAAAAACAAGTGGTACACTTTCAGTATCGATTTCAGCGGGGCCGTCAATACCCAGAACACTCAACTGGTGATCTTCCCCAATGTATTGAGCCCTACAGGCGGCGGTACCTACTTCATTGACAACATCCGCTGGCGCCGGGCAGGCTACAACGGTTGTGTAGGCGATCAGGAAACCCCCAATACAACGCTGGGCAATTTTACCTACTTCAACAACAACCCGTACGATGGCCAGACGGCTGCCGTGGTTGACAATCCGGCTCCCGGAGGTATTAACACGAGCACCAAGGTCATTCGTTATATTCAATCGGCCTCGGCACCGATCTTCTCCGGCGCTTATGCCCAACTGGATGCGAATGTTGACTTCAAGGGCACCAAGCAAATCAAGGCTAAAGTCTGGATGGACCACCTCGGACTGTTTACCATGAAGGTTGAGGTATTTGGCAACCAGTTCCCGGCAGTGGAGATCGACCAGCCCAATACCAAGGTGAATGAATGGGAGGAACTGACCTTCGATTTCTCCGCTGTCGCCGACGACGCCAAATACCCGCGCCTGACGGTGCTGGTGGATAAAGGCGGAATTGGAACCGGCACCGATGTGGTCACCTATTTCGACGACATCGTGATCGGCGAAGGCGCGTGCGGTATTATCGGCACGTTCACGCCCCGTACAGTAGAAGCAATGCGTATTGCACCTAACCCGGTATCCGATCTGCTTCGGGTGGAAAACCCGGACGGAGTGGTACGCATGGATGTGTACAATGTATTTGGCCAACGCCTGACATCCATCAATGTCTCGGGCACCCAGGCCAATATTGAGGTAAGCGGTTTGCCGGCAGGCATTTATACCCTTACCGGATTCAACGAACAAGGTGTGCTTGTTGGCAACGCCAAATTTGTAAAGCAGTAATGTAACAGATGAAAGGAGGCTGTCTTGCTTATGAGACAGCCTCTCCTTTCGTCTGCTGTTTACCTTCCACCGTCTACCGCCACCCTCCATGCTCCTACGCGTTCTACTGTCCTCTTTCCTGTTTTGTACTTTTTTCAGTACATTTTCACAAAAGCCCACGGTTTCGGTCGCTGCGGAAAAACCACCCTTTTCGCTCGACGAGGTACAACACAGGCATTTCAAGTATTTCTGGGAACTGGCGCACCCGGGCAATTTTCAGGTGCCCGATCGCTATCCCACCGACAATTTTTCGAGTATCGCAGCCACAGGCTTCGGCCTTTCGGCTTATCTGGTCGGCGTCGAGCGGGGCTGGATTACGAGAAAACAGGCTGCCGAAAGGGTGTTAAAGACCCTGGAGTTGCTCAAGAGCCTGCCACAAGGCGATGCCATGTCGGGCGTGTCCGGCTATAAAGGCTGGTATTACCATTTTTTGAATACACAGGATGCACTCCGATATAAAAACGTCGAGCTGTCCAGCATCGATACCGGACTGCTGATGGCCGGTGTGTTGTCGTGCATGACCTATTTTGACCAAAGCAATCCTGAGGAAAAGGCCATCCGTGATATTGCCGATTTTTTATTCCGCCGCGTAGAATTCGACTGGTTCCTGAACGCTCAAAACCGGCTCAGTATGGGCTGGTTTCCCGATCGCGGTTTTCTTTCCGCCGACTGGCGCGGCTACAACGAAGCCATGATCCTGGTCATCATGGCATTAGGCTCCCCGACCCACCCCGTTCCTGCTTCCATGTGGGAATCCTGGTGCAATCCCTATTACCGGGCCGAGTACCAGGGACAGGATATGATCAACTTCGGTCCCTTGTTCGGTCATCAGTACAGCCATTGCTGGATCGATTTTAAGGGAATCCGGGACGCCTACACAAAAAAGGCCGGGTTCGATTATTTTGAAAACAGCCGACGGGCAACACTGGCCAACAGGCAATACTGCCTGTCTAATCCGAACAATTTCAAAGGTTACGGCGAAAATATCTGGGGATTGACCGCCGGCGACGGTCCCGGATATGCTGAGATGAATTACAATGGCCGCAAACAGGTATTTGACGGCTACAATGCCCGCGGTGCTGCGGTCGATTATAATCAGGACGACGGCACTATCGCGCCCACTGCGGCAGTGGCGTCGATGCCCTTCGCTCCGGAGGTTTGCCTGCCGGCGACCAAAGCCATGTGGGATCGATGGCCCGTCGGGCTCTATGGCTTTTACGACGGTTACAACGAGAGTTTTACCTGGCCGGAAACGTCGGCGAGTGCGCTGCCGGGGCAACCCTTCTGGGTCGACCGGGATTACCTCGGCATAGACCAGGGCCCGATCGTGCTGATGATTGAAAATTATCGCAGCGGATTCCTGTGGAATCTGATGAAAAAGAATCCCTATATTGTGAGGGGGTTAAAGCGCGCGGGTTTTTCGGAAGGATGGCTGGATAAAGTGGATTATCCCAAACTTACGGCCGGTATTTCCTGGGCAGACGGCGATAAGGTTCAACCGAATCCCGATGTTCCGCTGGACCGAAACGGTTTTTTCAAAAGGGAGATATATGTCGACAGCGCAGGAAATAAACTGCCCTACCAACTCATGACGCCCTGGCAGGCCCGAACCGGTGAAAAATATCCCCTGGTCATTTTCCTGCACGGTTCCGGCGAACGCGGTTCGGACAACCATTCCCAGATGAAAAATGGCGTGCATGCCTTTTGCGAAAAAAGAACCCTGGAAAATCACCCCTGCTACCTGCTCGTGCCGCAATGCCCGGAAGACGAGCGTTGGGGTGGCAGCAGCCGCGACTGGCAAACCATGTTTAAGGATGAACCAAGTGTTCCGGGCCGCATGGCACTGGAGTTGATCGAAAGGACGCTGGCAGCATATCCCGATATTGATCGCAGCCGGGTGTACATTACCGGGTTAAGCATGGGCGGATTCGGCACATTTGATCTGCTGATGCGCCGTCCCGACCTTTTTGCCGCCGGTATGCCGCTGTGTGGCGGCGGAGAGCCCAAATACGCCGACCGAATCAGGAATATTCCCTTATGGGTATTCCACGGCGAACTGGACGAATCTGTTTATCCCCGGCTTTCCCGGCGCATTGTCGAGGCCCTGGGAAAGATCGACGGGAAGGTGAAATATACCGAATACTCCACCATGGGCCATAATATCTGGGATATTACTTACTACAATCCGGCCGTATTGGACTGGCTGTTTGAACAAAGAAAATAAAGAAATTCCGATCACCAGCATATTGAACTATGAGAAAGCAATATTCCCTTTTTTTGCCAATACTTTCTTTTATCCTGCTCATTGTCAGTAATTTAAATGCGCAGATTTATCGCCCTTCCGCCGCTGTGGAAGAACGGGTAATCAAACTGCTCGATAAAATGACGCTCGAAGAAAAAATCGGGCAGTTAACGCTCTATACCACCGATTGGGGCAGCACCGGCCCCACGATCCGGGAAGGATATAAAAACGATATTCGGTCAGGCGCATGCGGCAACCTGTTTAACAGCCACACCGTTGGTTTTGTCCGTGAACTGCAACAGATTGCCGTGGAGGAAACCCGGCTCAAAATTCCGCTTCTGTTCGGGTTCGACGTGATACACGGTTACAAGACTATCTTTCCTATTCCTCTTGGCGAGGCTGCCAGTTGGGACATGGAGGCTGTCGAGCGCTCGGCCCGGGTGGCAGCCATCGAGGCTACTGCTGCCGGTCTGAACTGGACCTATGCGCCGATGGTCGATATCAGCCGCGATCCCCGCTGGGGCCGGGTGATGGAGGGCGCCGGCGAGGATGCGTACCTCGGCAGCCGTATTGCAGAAGCGCGTGTTCGGGGATTTCAGGGTAAAAAACTCGGCGACCCGGATGCCATGCTCGCCTGTGTCAAGCATTTTGCCGGGTATGGCGCGCCCTTTGGCGGCCGGGATTACAACACCGTGGATATGAGCGAGCGCTATTTCCGCAATTACTTCCTGCCCCCCTATGAGGCAGCAGTCCGCGCAGGCGCAGCAACGGTGATGACGTCGTTCAACGATTACGACGGCATACCTGCTTCGGGCAACAAATTCCTGCTCACCGATATCCTTCGGAAAGAATGGGGGTTTCGCGGCTTTGTGGTGACGGATTATACCTCGATCAATGAAATGGTCCTCCACGGCGTTGTTGCCGACGAGAAGGGCGCGGGCGAACTCGCCATCAACGCAGGGGTGGATATGGATATGCAGGGCGCCGTTTACCAGCGTTTCCTCGCACAGTCGGTCAAGGACAAAAAAGTGTCGATGCTTCAGATCGACGAGGCTGTACGCCGCGTCCTGCGGCTTAAGTTCGAACTCGGACTGTTTGAGGATCCTTATAAATTTTGTGATGAAAACAGGCAGAATACCCAACTGCTGAGTGCAGAACATCGTGCCGCAGCCCGGGATGTAGCCAAAAAGAGCATTGTACTGCTCAAGAACGATCAAGAAGTGCTTCCCCTCAAAAAATCGGCGAAGGTTGCCCTGATCGGGCCGCTTGGCGATAACAAGAGCGAACTCATCGGCAACTGGAATGGCGCAGGTAATGCCGACGATTGTGTGAGTCTGCTCGAAGGACTGCGCAACGCAGGCGCAAGCGTGACCTTTGCCCGCGGTTGTGAGGTCGAAGGCGGGATGTCGAAAGACGACCTTGCCGCGGCCGTTGCACTGGCTGCCGGAGCCGATGTCGTTGTCGTTGCAGTGGGCGAAAAGGCCATGATGAGCGGTGAAGCCGCATCACGTGCCGAAATCGGGCTTCCCGGCGCGCAGTCGGATCTCGTGCTGGAACTGGTAAAAACCGGTAAACCGGTTGTCGTGGTGCTGATGAACGGCCGGCCGCTTGCCATACCCGAAATTGCGGACAATGCGGGCGCCATACTGGAAACCTGGTGGCTAGGTACGGAAACCGGCAATGCGATTGCCGATGTGCTGTTTGGCGACTATAATCCGTCGGCTAAATTGCCCATGTCGTTTCCGCGCACTGTTGGTCAGGTACCGGTGTTCTACAACGAGAAAAGCACGGGCAGGCCGTACGATCCGAACTCCAAGTGGACGAGTAAATACATCGATATGCCCAACAGTCCGCAGTGGCCTTTCGGGTTTGGCCTGAGCTATACCACCTTTCAGTACAGCGACCCAAAGCCGGACAAAACGACCTTCAAAAAAGGAGAGAGCCTCCGGGTTGCTGTCACCGTTACCAATACGGGCAAACGCGCCGGCGAAGAAGTGGTCCAACTCTACCTCCGGGATATGGTGGGCTCCGTAACCCGGCCGGTGAAAGAACTGAAAGGATTCCGGAAGATCGCCCTGGAGGCTGGAGCATCGAAAGAGGTTGTGTTTACCCTGAGTGAACAGGATATGAGTTTTTACCGGCACGATATGACCTTCGGCGTAGAACCGGGTGAGTTCGAGATCATGGCGGGCGGAAACTCCAGTGACCTGAAACGCATCCGGGTGACCATGACTGAATAGATTTTTACACTCCTGTAAAACCCACTCAATTACAAAACCGTACTCATATGAAGCAAATAAGTACAATTCCCACACGCTGGCGGAGCAGTATTCCACTCTTGCTTTGCCTGTTTTTTGCCCAGATTGCGATCGCACAGGTGCGTATCAGCGGGCAAGTGCTCAGCGGAGCGGATGGCTCCACTGTTATCGGCGCCACGATTAAGGAAAAGGGGGCCACCAACGGGGCGATAACAGATATTGACGGCAACTTTACCATCGAGGTAAGCGATGCCAATGCGACCCTTGTGTTCAACTACACCGGCTTTACCCAAAAAGAGGTTGCCCTGAACGGCCAGACCAGACTGGTGGTTACGATAGAAGAGGATGCCGGTCTGCTCAATGAGATCGTGGTGGTCGGCTACGGTACGCAAAAGAAAAGTGACCTTACCGGCGCCGTCGGTACAGTGAAGGCCAGGGATATCGAGCGCATCCCGTCTGCCTCGGTCGATCAGGCGCTGCAGGGCAAGATCGCAGGCGTGTACGTCACCCCGGCAAGCGGCGAGCCCGGTGCAAGCGCGTTTATACGTATTCGCGGTACGGGTACGCTCAATAATGCCAATCCGCTTTTTGTGGTAGACGGCATGCTGCTCGACGACATTTCTTTTGTCAACCCGCAGGACGTGGAATCTGTAGAAGTGCTCAAGGATGCCTCGGCCACAGCCATTTACGGCAACCGGGGCGCCAACGGGGTCATCATCATCACCACCAAGCGCGGTACAAGCGGTCGTTCGGCCATTGTCAGCCTGAGCACCTATTACGGCAACCAACAGATTGCCAAGAAACTCTCCCTGTTGAATGCTTCCGAGTTTGCCCAGATGTACAACGAGTATAAGGGCACCAATTACTACACGGATCCGGCCTCACTCGGCACGGGTACCGACTGGCAAGACGTCATATTTCGCGACGCACCCATCGCCAATGTGCAACTCGGCGTCAACGGCGTGTGGAAAAAACTCCAGTACAATCTATCCGGCAACTACTTCAACCAGTCAGGTATTCTGGAGAAAACGGCATTTGACCGGAAAACAGGGCGAATCAACGCGGAATACCCGGTGGCCAAATTCCTCAAGGTCGGGACAAACGTCGCATACTCCAGTGCTTTGCTTAAAAGTGTAAACGGCGGTATTATCGGCTCGGCATACCGCATGTCTCCTGTTTTTGCAGAGAGGGACAGCACCGGCGATTTTACCGATCCGACCTTTTTTGGCCAGGCATTGGCCAATCCGGCTGCCGACCTGTTTTACAAAAGCGACTGGCGCAACCGTGTCAACCGGCTGGTCGGTACCTTCTATACGGATATTACCCTGTTCAAGGATTTTACCTTCCGAACCAATTTGGGGCTTGACAAATGGAACGTGCGCCTGCGCTATTTCGAGCCGGCATTCAAGGTGTCCGACTCACAACGCAATCCCTATCCGCGCACATCGCGCGACACCACCAACGTGCGCAGTTGGCTTTGGGAGAATACGCTCACCTGGAACAAGGAGTTTGACAACATGACGCTCAACGTGTTGGGCGGCCAGTCGGCTCAGGAATACCGCAACGAGGTACGCAGGACTATCAACGATACGCTGCAGCCCAATGGCGAGGAGATCAGGGAATGGGCGATGCTCAGTTTTATTTTCCGCACCAATGCCACCTTTTTTGATCGGTATTTGTTGACGGTGTCGCTGCGTGCCGACGGTTCTTCCCGTTTTGCGAAAGGCAACCGGTGGGGCTATTTCCCTTCCGTGGCAGTAGGCTGGAATATTGCCCAGGAACCGTTTATGCAGGGCCAGAAGGTGTTCGACAGGCTTAAACTTCGCGCCTCCTGGGGTATTGTCGGCAATGATAAGACCCAGGAGTACCCCTCGCAGGGTATCATTACCGACGAACTGTACGCTGTTTTCGGACCCAACGAAACGCTCGACTCCGGCGCCACCCTGATCAATTATGCCAACCCCGACGTCGTATGGGAGAGCGCGCACCAAACCGATATCGGATTGGAATTTGCAATGTTCAACGGTCGCCTGAGCGCCGAGGTGGACTGGTACCGGCGCTTCACCTCCAATATCCTGGCCGACCTGCCGATTCCCGATTATGTCGGCTCGCAGGCCACCCCGGTGGTGAATTCCGCCCAGGTACGCAATACCGGTTGGGATTTTACCCTCAACTGGCGCGAAACACGCGGCAAAGTCACCTACAATTTCGGCGGAATACTCTCCCTCGTGGACAACGAGGTGGTAAAACTCAATCAGGCAAAAAGCGAGATTCTGTCGGAGAACCTGGGACAGGGATTTGTAACCCGGACCGTGCCGGGGCAGCCGATCGGTTCGTTTTACGGTTATCAGGTAGATGGTATTTTTCAGAACACGGAAGAGTTGAACCAGTACCCCAAATTCGGCAACGAGAAACCGGGCGACTTCCGCTTTAAGGACCTCAATGGCGATGGCATATTGAGCGATCTCGACCGCGGATTCCTGGGCAGCCCTATTCCCACAACCATGTATGGCTTTAATGCAGGTATCGAGGTGTTTGGTTTCGACCTGGGCGCCGACGTTTTCGGCATCAGCGGAAACAGAGTAATGAACGCCAAGGCGGCATCCACTCGTTTTGCCGTTTATAACTGGGAAAAGTTGTTCTTCGACGGTCGATGGACGGGCGAGGGAACGAGCAACAGCGTACCGCGTGCATCGGAAGAGGGCCTGCAGCACAATACCCGCATGTCCGATTTCTTTATCGAAGACGGATCGTTCCTGCGCTTGCGCAGCGTCGTGATAGGATATTCACTTCCCCGGCATTTACTTTCGGGTATCGGAATGTCCCGACTGCGTTTTTATGCCAGCGGTACCAACCTGTGGACCAAGCAGGATTATTCGGGGTTCTCTCCCGAGTTTCCCAGCAACAATCCTTACGCAGTGGGCCTCGACCGACTGTATTACCCGATGAGCAAGACCATTTTGTTCGGATTGAACGCAACTTTTTGATATTTTGGCTTGTAAACCATGTATATAAAACTGATTTGTCATGATCTATAAAATCTTGTTTCCGACGCTTTTGCTCTTTTTGGCTGTCACATCCTGCCAAAAGGACTTCCTGGATCGCCAGCAGCCGGGGGAACTTACCTTCGACAAGTTTTTCAAAACCCCGGAACACGCCGTACAGGCCACGAATGCGGTGTACAACCAGTTCCGTTCCTTCGATTGTGTCGGCCTGGGCTATCTTGGCTGCACCGATATCATCAGTGATGACTCAGACAAGGGGTCCACTCCGAACGACCAGCCCCCGCTGGCCGATATCGATAACTTTACCCTTGATCCATCCAATACCTACTTTTCCGCAGTGTACAGGGGCTACTACCGCGCCATTGCACGGGCTAATATCGCGATCGAGAACATCCCGCAAATAGACATGGATGCCACTTTGCGCGACCGCCTGATAGGTGAATGCAGGTTTTTGCGGGCCTATAGTTATTTTCTGTTGGTACAGTGGTTCGGCGATCTTCCGATCATTACCCGCACGCTCGGCGCCGATGATTATTACGCACAAACCCGGCAACCGGTGGCCGAGGTGTACAACCAGATCGAGAGCGATCTCCTGGCGGCATTGGCTGCTTTGCCGGAGAAAGATGCATACCCCGCTGAAGACCTCGGACGCGTCACAAAAGGCGCTGCGCGGGGTTTGCTGGCCAAACTGTACATGTTGAAGAAAGATTACGTAAAGGCGGAACAATACTGCATGGAGGTCATTAACTCTGGTAAATACAGCCTCCTGCCCAAATATGCGGACAATTTCAAGCAGGTAGGTGAAAATGGTGCGGAGTCTGTATTTGAAATCCAGGCCGCCGCTTTGCCCACGCAGCAGGCTGCCGGCCCCGGCGCATCACCGTACAATATGATACAGGGCGTGCGTGGCAACCCCAATCTTGGCTGGGGCTTCAACCGCCCTTCCGACAACCTCGTGACTGCCTATGAGAACGGCGATCCGCGCCGCGAAGCCACGGTCATTTATGTAGGGGAAGTATTGCCCGACGGTGTCACGGAAGTAAAAGACAACCCTGAAATCCTCAACGAACGCTTTAACCAAAAGGCCTGGGTGCCGGCACACCCGGGACTGCAGGACAATGGCCCCGGAAATATCCGCATCATTCGCTATGCCGATATCCTGCTGCTGGCTGCCGAAGCGCTCAACGAGAACGGAAAATCAGGCGAGGCGCTCCAATATCTCAATCAGGTACGTAAACGCGCCCGCGGCACCAACCAGGTCATTCTTCCTGATGTCACGGTCACCGATCAAAGCCAGTTACGGGACAGGATTTACAAGGAACGCCGCGTAGAGCTCGCTATGGAACAGCACCGGTGGTTCGATCTGCTTCGCTGGGGCCGCGCTGCATCGGTCATGCAGGCTGTCGGCAAAAACTTTGTGGTTGGAAAGCATGAGCTGCTGCCGTTGCCTCAAACGGAGGTTGATTTGACGGGAATGCCGCAGAATCCAAATTACAATTAATAGAAAAGAGGGTGTGTCATATGTTCGGTGAGTTGATGGCACATGGCACGCAGATGACGCAGATTGAATGGATTGACACAGATTTTAATACTTTTTATCACTTTTATCAGTGAAAATCCTCCTAACCTGCGTCATCAGCGTGCATCGACTTTACAAATTTAATCTGCGTTAATCTGCATCATCTGTGTCATCAGCGTGCCATTGACTCCACATATTTAATCTGCGTTAATCAGCATCATCTGTGTCATCAGCGTGCCATTGACTCCACATATTTAATCTGCGTTAATCAGCATCATCTGTGTCATCAGCGTGCCATCGACTCTACATATTTAATCTGCGTTAATCAGCATCATCTGCGTCATCAGCGTGCCATCGACTCTACAAATTTAATCTGCGTTAGTCTGCATCATCTGTGTCATCAGCGTGCCATCCATCGCACATGATTTCTATATCTGTTTTGCTCCCGGATAACCCGGTTCATCACGCGTGATACACCCTCCTCAAACCGCTCTCCCTTTCCAAATCACCTCTTCCGCACCCAGATCATGCGCGAGTTTTCGCGCCAGCACGAAAAAATAGTCGGAGAGCCGGTTGAGATAAGATAATACCTGCGGGTCGACCGGGTCGGTATCGTGGAGTGCCACCACCAGGCGTTCTGCGCGTCGGCACACCGTGCGGCATACGTGGCACACAGAAACGGCGGGATGGCCGCCCGGCAGGATAAAATTCTTGAGCGGCGGCAATAAGGCCTCCATGGCATCTATCTCGTTTTCAAGCAAAACAGTATCTGACGGAATCAGGTCCGGTGTGGGCGGGTGCTTTTCCGGATCGGACGCTACATGCGCGCCGACGGTAAACAGCCTGTGTTGTATGTGCGCCAGTATCTCCCTTACATGCTGATCGGCAGTGGAGTCGCGCAACCAGCCGACAAACGAATTCAGTTCGTCGATGGTGCCATAAGCATCCACCCGGAGGTGGCTCTTCAGTACCCGTCGTCCGCCGAAGAGCGCTGTTTGGCCCTTGTCACCTGTTTTGGTATAAATTCGAAATGCCATCTATCGATCACTGATGCTTTTTCGGCGATGTCGCTTTTGGGGTAGTTGCGTCGGGGGCAGTCGGAGCAGGCTTGCCGTCATTGCCGGTGCTGCTATTGCTGCCACTGTTATTATTGCTGCTACTGTTACTACTGCTACTATCACTGCCACTGCTGCTATCACTATCACTACCCGCTGCTCCTGCGGCATCGGGCGACATCCCGGAAGCGGATGAACTGCTTTCCGCGCCCGGCTTTTTTCCTTCCGACCTGTGGGTTGCGGTTGTCCGGCCATTCAGGTATTCCCAAGTGTTGGGCGCCCAATCCGTCATGCTTTGCCGCAACGCCGTTTTTTTGGTGCGTCCTTGTGCAAGAATAAGTCTGTCAATCACCACTTTGCGGATATTTTCGCTGCAGAATGCCACACCGGCCGCAAACTTTTCATCGCCGGCCACCGGAATCAATTCCAGGCAGGTGACAGCATGGTTGATGCCATCCACCCCGTCGACGGTAGCATGGAAGTTCAAAAAGTCCCTGATGGCCATGTAATCGCCGCCCTTGGCCCGCTCCAGCACATCTTTATACTTGAATTTGGCCCAGTCGGCCGTTTTTAACACGTGGTCGAAGATTTCAATATCCTGTACGGTATCCGTTGCAGTGTTTTGGCAAAAAACACCGGAAAGGGGAAGTGAAATCAGGAGAATTACCCGGAAGAAGACATTTTTCATGGAAAAAACAGTATTATCAGGTTAAAAAACAGTGCAAAGTTGGGCATTTCAGCGTAATAATTCCCGGATTTCAAATCTCTTCCAACTTTTTTTCTTGTTGCCAAATTGTCTACTTTTGCGCCGCCTAACAATTCCGGACACTTTAATATTTTATAACAACGAATATATCAGACACCTATGGGACGCGCGTTTGAATTCCGCAAAGAGAGAAAATTTAAGCGTTGGGCCGGCATGGCCAAGACGTTCACCCGTATCGGGCGCGAGATTGCGATTGCGGTAAAGGCAGGAGGAGCCAATCCTGAATACAACTCCCGGCTCCGCATGGCCATCCAGAACGCCAAGGCCGCCAATATGCCCAAGGCGAACGTAGAGAATGCCATCAAAAAGGCATCCGGCAAGGAAGCGGAAAACTTTCAGGAGGTATTGTATGAAGGCAAAGGACCACATGGCATCGCCATTCTTGTGGAAACAGCCACAGATAACCCTACCCGCACCGTCGCGAATGTCAGAATGCACTTCGACCGCTGTGGCGGCGCGTTGGGCACCTCCGGAAGTGTAGGTTTTTTGTTCGACCGCAAGGGGGTATTCAAACTCAAGGCGGAAGGGCACGACTGGGACGAACTGGAACTCGAACTGATCGACGCAGGGCTGGAAGAATTGAAACGCGAAGAAGACGAAATCGTGTTGTATTCCACCTTCACCGATTTTGGTTCGATGCAGAAGGCGCTGGAAGATCGCAATATTGAAGTGTCGAGTGCAGCGCTCGAGTATATTCCAACCGCTACCAAAAAATTAGGCGATACCGAAGTTGAACAGGTTATCAAACTTATTGATCGCCTGGAAGAGGATGAAGATGTGCTCAACGTGTTCCACACGATGGACATGTCGGAATAAACCCCGTTACTTTCAGGATTCTTCTTCCGATTCCTCGCTGCTTCCCGATGTGGTTTCTACCGCGGTTTCGGCAAATACATCTTTCAGGATTTCCGGGTCCCAAACCCAAAGTCCCGCTTCGTATTCCCGTTTCATCAGTTCGAGGTTGTCGGTGTGAAACTTGCTCTGAAGCTTCGGATACCGGTAGCGGGTCCACAGAGAACTTTCATCGAACGGAATACCCGAAGCAATACTTTCCCGAAGCGCATAGATATAGGCCAGACTTTCCGTGCGGCGATGCAGCCAGTCGTTGATGGTCAGGGCCGGATCGCCATGTCCCGGTACCAGCCGGGTAAACCAGTTGCGGTCGTGGATATGCGGCAGCTTTTCCAGGGTGTTGAGGTAATCCACGCTGCTGTGGTAAATGAACGGGAATTCCACGTTGCACAAATAATCGCCCGCGATACAAAGCCCCAGTTGCCAGATGATCACCATCATACTGTCCTCTGTGTGTCCCGGTGTCAGGTAAAAGGTCATTTTTGTTTGTCCCTGCCGGTATTGCACGCCGTCGCGGTACACCTGAAAATCGCCGACGGGATATTCTATGGGATACGGCCTTTCGATATAGTATTGTTCGTCGAATGCCAGGGCCTCTTCCAGTATCTTGTCCTTGCGTGGATTATCAGCCATGGCTTTCGACATAAAAACCTTGTCGGCCGAAAACGCCTTGTACCCGATAATGTGGTCGTAATCCGAGTGGGTGAAGATCAGGCAAAGCGAGCGGTCGCCCCGGACACTGTCGACATACTGTCTGATGGAATAGACCTCATCGGGAAGCCACGCCGGGTCAACAACCAGCACCGTATCGTCCGTTACCACGACTGTTGAGTTGGTCTGGAATAGGGCACTTTGGAAAATTGTTATATTGGGGTCGCGATAAATGATCTTATTCATAGCAGGTTTTGTTTTGGGTAGCGTTGGAATAATGGTGCAGTAACCCGGGTTGTCTGCAAATTGCCTACTTTTGCCGGGCTTTCGCTACGGGCAAAAATACACAAACCCTGCTCCCGTTGCTAAAAATCTGCACATTACAGTATGGGAAATATAGTTGCTATTGTCGGACGACCGAATGTCGGTAAATCTACGCTTTACAATCGACTTGTAGGTAGCCGTGATGCTATTACTGACGACTTTTCCGGGGTTACCCGCGACCGAAAGTATGGTTTTTGCGAGTGGAACGGCAAACGTTTCACAGTGGTAGATACCGGTGGTTTTGTCCAAAGCTCGGATGATGTTTTTGAAGCGGCAATCCGCAACCAGGTTAAAATCGCTATCGAGGAGTCTGCCGCTCTGATTTTTATGGTGGATGCGCAAACCGGCATAACCGATCTCGATGAAGATATTGCCAGGATATTGCGCCGGGGCGACAAACCGGTTTTTCTTGTCGTCAACAAGGTGGATAACCATAAAAACCTGATGGAAGCCAACGAGTTCTGGGGGCTTGGTTTTGACAATACATTCTTTATTGCCTCGATTAGTGGAAGCGGCACGGGCGATTTGCTCGACGCCGTAGTAGAGTTCATAGAAGCCGAAACACCTGTAGATACCGAATTGCCGAAGTTTGCGATCGTCGGTCGCCCCAATGTCGGAAAATCGTCGCTGACCAATGCTTTGCTGGGCGAGGAGCGCAACATCGTGACGCCTGTTGCCGGCACCACCCGCGACCCCATCCACGCCGTATACAACAAATTTGGAAAGGCTTTTATGCTGATCGATACCGCCGGTATCCGCAAGAAGACCAAAGTAGACGAGGATCTTGAGTTTTATTCTGTCATGCGGGCCATCAGGGCTGTTGAGGAAGCCGACGTCTGCCTGCTGGTGCTGGACGCCACACAAGGGCTTGAATCGCAGGATATCAACATTCTGCGCCTGGCTCAAAAGCGGCATAAGGGTGTTGTTATTCTGGTGAACAAGTGGGACCTGATGGAAAACAAGACTACCAACACAGCCCGCGACTACGAATCGGCCATTAAAAACAAACTGGCGCCCTTCGATGATGTGCCTATCCTGTTTATTTCAGCACTGGACAAGCAACGGATTTTTCAGGCGGTTGAAGCGGCGCTGGAGGTTTATGAAAACCGCACCCGCCGGATAAAGACATCTGAATTGAACGAGGTAATGATGGCGGCGATCGAGGCAACGCCGCCGCCTTCCGTGCACAGCAGGTATCCCAAATTTAAATATGTGACACAGCTGCCCACAGCTTTCCCCTCTTTTGCGTTCTTTGTAAATAACCCGAACTACGTGCGGGATTCCTATAAACAGTATCTGGAAAACCAGTTGCGCAAAAACTTTAATTTCAAGGGCGTACCGATGGAGGTTTTTATGCGGTCCAAATAGCATAGTCACCGATTTCAGACAAATACACACATGAACAAACTACTTTTCATTGTCTTCACCGCCACCGTATTGTTATTGGGTGGCTGTACGGATAAGGCAGAACAGATCCCGGCATACCTTGACCTCAAGCCCTTTGTGGTGGACGAACCCGGAGGCGCTGCCTGGCATAAAATAACTGATGGATGGCTGTATGTGAACGGGGAGTTTCTCGGAGCCTATACCCTGCCGGCCACAGTGCCGGTTTTGGCGGAAGGTGAAAGTGAGATTATTTTGTTTCCCGGGGTAAAAGAGAACGGTATTCTGGCCACGCCAAATATTTATCCCTTTATGAAGCGCTACGAAACAACCGTAACGCTGTCACCTGCCGAGAACACGGCCGTTAATCCGTCGACATCCTACGACGACGACGCCATGTTTCCGTGGGAGGGCCGCAGCGACTTTGACGGCAGTACCGCCGTTCAATTTGAAGACCGGGACGGCGATGATGATACGGGTTATATCCTCACCGAAAACGGCGCTTTTGCAGGCAAATCACTGCTGATGGCTGTCGATACTGCCCATTGGCTGATGGAAATTGCATCCGAGAAAGTCGACGAACTGCCCCTGGCCAGTGAACGCCAGGTATGGCTGGAGTTGCACTACAACAGTGATATGCCGTTTACGCTTTACCTCCTGGGGTCGATCGGGAACTCCAGCGAAATTGCCCAACCCGTATTTCAGTTCAATACAACCGGGGGCTGGAATAAAACGTATATCAACCTGACGGAGTTCGTATCTGCATCGCTGCAGGAGAACTACCGCCTTTTCTTTCGCGCCAGCCTTCCGCGCGACAATTCAAACAAATTCTCCCAAATTACCGGAAAAGTAATGCTCGATAATATCCGGCTGGTCCATTTTTAATCCCAGTATTCAGGTAATCAATTAACCAAACAACAAAGTCCTTGCTTCGCCACCAACGCCAACGCGATACATTCCTTTATGGCGTCGCCGATTTCTTTATGGCGATGCTGGCCTGGGCATTGTTTTTTGTCTACAGAAAAACACTTGAAGGCGCTCCGTTCTCTGCGGAAATATTGCGCGACTCCAATTTTTTTCTCGGTATCCTGATCATCCCGACCGGCTGGGTGCTGCTGTACAGCATTTTTGACCATTATGTGGATATTTACCGGTTGTCGCGACTAACAACGCTTACCCGGACCTTCTTTCTGGCCT
>ERZ724526.509-NODE-509-length-22573-cov-5.651346_pt1 | contig 22573 bp, 15 predicted proteins | sample MGYA00376059_ERZ724526 | MGnify/ENA primary metagenome ERZ724526 (study PRJEB28724, sample SAMN07190883) | activated sludge metagenome | isolation source: activated sludge of sewage treatment plant in Hong Hong | place: Hong Kong | collected 2016-03-17 ...
GCTCGTAGTACGACAAATCCCTGAATCTGAACGTATTGAGCACAAGACTGTCTGCCTCATAAACAAAATGCGCCACCGGCACATTGTCCAGCCCCAGCGTATCGCACGCCGTGCCGTCGAGCGGGCCGAGCCGGTAGTTGGGGTGATTGGGCACCGTGCCGAGGTTGAGCGTGGGCAGGTTGATCGCGTGTTGCCGCACCCGACACGAATCTCCCGGCAGATCTGGCTCCTCGATCACGTGCAGTTTGTCCGTCGACGAGTTGCTGCATATGTAGATTTTGCCGTCGGGGGCTAATTGCGCCTTAAAAAAGTTTGTGGGCAACGGAGATTGGAATCCGTCATATTCAGCAACAAGGGTCTCGCTGGATTCCAGGGCGGAGGCTTCCAGATCATACTGAAATACGCTTGTCGTATTGGTCAGGTACAAATATCTGGAATTGGGAGAAATCGCAACGCCTGTGCTTGCAACTCCCAGTTGAAACACTCTACTGTAATTACTTAAAAGTCCTGTACAGCGGTCAAAATCATAGACGTCAAGATAGGAGCCAATTATCCCCGGGCAGTTCATTCTAACATACTTGGAACCATCCGGCGAAAAAACCGCCTGGCCGCCATTTGAGATAAAGTCCTCTCCCAGAGTCTGGGGTGGAAAGGTATCGATACCGGAGGGGGTGAGCAGGTAGCGAAAAAAGACGGGTTGATCGAATTTCGGAACTAATATCCACCAGTCGCGGCCGTTGGCGTGGCGCGTAGCTGTGAGTTTGCCGTAGCACAAGGTATCCTTGACCAGCACCCGGTTTTTCTCAATCACCTTGCCCAGGCCGCCGTTTTGAGACATGTCGACGATGGTGTACAAGCAGTAGTATATCTGGTCGTATGAATAGGGCGTCGGCGCGAAGGTGCGCATTTCATGGATCAAATAAAACAAGTCGTCATTCCCCGGCAAGGGTAAGGCCAATATTCCCTGATATAAACGATTCTGGGGGGCGGAGTTATCGGGGTTTAATTTTAGCCCATTATCCATGGTGTCATTGGCGTAAGAAGACAGGTATATCCCGTTTGAATAAAAAAGTAATTCACCCGACTCATTACAAACAACCGCATTTGTTATACCGAAATCCATATACCGGTCTTCCCGGGTAATCGTGGGCGGGATGGTATTGAAATCGATTCTTGTGCCGCCGTACCACTCGTTACCGCTGTAACTCGAGTAGCCCATCAACCAGATGTAATCGTGTTTGGGAGCGGCGAGGGGTGTTTGGGCGGTCAGCAATACGCCCGAAAGGGAAAAAAGAGGCGCAAATAATATATAAAAGCGGTTCATGGCAAAATAATGGAAAGGGGTGCTGTCTTCTTCGAAGACAGTACCCCGGTCAAATTACAGGAAATAAAGATAAAGCAAGAACAGTTACCATATCTGGCTTTAACCTGTATTTTAATGCCACTGATTTTGCCCATCATCCATATCCCGACACCTACCTCGCGCGGCTCATCCTCTTTGTCACCTTTCCGAAAACGCTCTCCACGCTGTAAAACAGAACATCGCCGCTCGCATTCAGCCATGCGCTGTTGAGCATTTCCGTATGGTACCCCTTCTCATACCTGCCGCTCGCCGACCACAGCGCATTGCCTGTGGCGTCGTAAACGGTCAGCACCACGCCCGACGCTTCCGGCAGGTAAAACCCTATCATGGTGCGCGTGGTAAACGGATTGGGCTGGTTTTGATATAATTCAAATCCCGCACCTGCAACCACTTGTCCACCAGGGCTTTCAAAACGCAAGGCTGTGGCGTAAGTCTTGAAATCGCTTCCGTTGGCGGCGTACGCTTCAGCCTTGGTCACCCGGCCGGAAACACGCATCATATCGCTAAGATTTCCCGTCCGGGTCGCGTGGAAACGCACCGTAAATGCCTGTGCGCCATCGATAGATACGGTCAGGGCATCATTGAACACGCCGAAGTTGCTGCGGTTGACCTGACTGCTTTCCACGATATCCGTCACTTCAAGCCCGTCGAGATTCAGGGTAAACTGAAAGCCCAAAACAGGTGTGGCAGCGGTGAAGGTCACCTCAACATTCTCGCCGGCCTGCACTGCCCTGTCCTGTACATCAAACAGCAGGGTGCCTGCAGCCCTGTCCGTTGCGTTCATCAGGCCATTGGGGATTGCCGTATCGTTCACGTCGCCCACCTTCACTGCGACAAAATCGTTTGGTTGGCCCAGTAGGCTATTGTTGGAAATGGTCTCCGGGAAGGTGGCTCCGAAGGGATTCAGGGGCTGCGGAAACACGTAATTTTTGTCTACAAACCGCCACGAACTGTTGTTCGGCAATTCGGGGTATATCCCGAGTATGAGTTTGCGCAATTCCACGATATCGAATGTCGTAATGGAATTCGATTTGTTGGCGTCTGCCGCGATCATCTTGTAGGGATCGGTCAGCGGCTGCAGGCCGAGGATGTGCTTGGAGATAAGGACGAGGTCGAAGGTAGACACGCCGTTCAGCGAGTTGTCTTCCTTGACCGGGGTCAGGGTATAGTCGGCAGCCAGGGGTACGGCGTTGGGGAGCAGGAACTGTCCCTGATCATCGGTCAGATCAAATCCGCTGAAGGCGCCGGATTGCACGTGCACCACTGCGTCTTCCACGCCATCCTGCAGTTCCGTTTTGAGCGTGCCTGCGACATTCACCATGCCACCGGGAACACAGTTATTATTATTGTCGCCCACCTCCACGAAAGTCTGACAATAGTCGGCATTGCCGGCCAGGTCCTGCGCCCACAGTTCAACGGTTTGCATCCCCAGTTCGGCACAGGAAAACACCACATTGGTAACCGGGTTTCCTGCGGCGTCGACGGGGAATCCCGTACCGGCGCCTGCCTTGCGCACACCAAACTTCAGCAGGTTCGGGCCGTTGATGGTTGCCGTAGGCGGCGTACAGTTGTCCTGTGCGTATTGCAGGAAGTCGGTCGCCCAAAGTTGCACCATCTGCGTCGGCATAATATTGACGCTCAGGCCGTTAAAACACACCACCGTCGGCGCTTTGCAGTCCTTGACCGTAAACGGATATTCACAAAACGCTTCATTGCCGCAGCCGTCCTCCACGATCCATTTGATCCGGTGCGTGCCGTATGGCAGTTCCGGTGCCGCAAATTGTGCGGGATTGGCCAGGGTATTCCAGCGCACGACCGCGTTTACATTCATGCCGGTTTGGGTCGTTTGCAAACTGAACCGCCATTTCTGGTCGGCAGGCACGGCGCGCGCGTCAAACAGCCGGGGTGTACCTCCGGAAAAGTTCGGCGTATTGGCATTATTGAACAGCACGATACCCCCCGGCTGCGGGTCATTGCTGTTGATCACGGTTTCCGTGACGCCGTCGTTGTCGAGATCGAGCAGCAACAGGTAGCGGAAATGCAAATCGGCGCCGGTACACAAATCGGTTGCCGTGATGGTCAGGTCGACCGGCCCTTCACAGAGGTCGTGGCTGTTGGTGACCGGGTCGAGCCAGTTCGATTCGTTCCAGAGTTGCGGATCGTTGTTGGTCAGGTCACAGAATTCGGGTTTTGTCGCCGGACAATCGGCGATAACAGGGTCTTTGGTGTCTTCCACGATGATGATCTGCTTGTATTGATAGCAGTTGGCGTCGGGGTTCCAGAAAATGCTGTAATCGGTGGGCTCCGGGTCGGTGGGCAGTACCTTGATCACGGTGGAAGACCAGGGCCCCTGCGTACCGGGCTGTGAGACGATCGGCCCGGGCAGGATAAAGGGGCGCTCCAGCGCAATGTCCGGGTTAGGGACGAATATGCAGGGCTTGTTGGGGTCGTAGGTACACCAGTTGATGATGTTCCAGGTGCGTTCGATCTTGTAGCAGGCATCCGTCACCACGGTATAAATCACATCTTCATACGAGACACCCAGCAATTCGCAGTTTTCCCCGAAAAAGATGGGCTCTCCGAAGTTTGCCGAACCATCGCATACCTGCACGATCTTGTCGTCGGGAAACTTGATCCAGTAATCCTGCTTGTATTCCACATATATCCGCTGGATACAAGGGTTAACCAGGCCCGCGCAGTCTTTGGCACGGAACGTCCGGATGATCGTTCCCCTGTTGCACACCGTATCAAAGAGGTTGTAATTCAGCGATTCGGTAATCGTGTCCAGGCAACAGTTGTCGGTCGACATGGCAAAGCCATAGGTTTCCAGGGTGGGGTCGAAACTCTCACAGGAAACAGTCACATTGGCCGGTGCGATGCAGGAGGGTTTGATCTTGTCCTCCACCAGCACCTGAACCATACACTCGTTGAAATTCTGGAGGTCGAAATCGAGGGGTATCCCGCCGGGCGGCGGCGGGCTGTCGTACACCCTGAACACCACGGTCACGGTATCGCCAATATCCGAACAGCAGAATTTGACCTGGTCGTACAACGTGTCGTTCGGCTGGCAGTCGTTGGCCGCCATGCGCCGGACCTTGAAATGCACGTCGGTACAATTGTCGTACGACCCGTCGTCGAACGTTGAAGCGTCGATGAGCGCCATGCCGTCGGCGCCGAGGGCTACCTGCGTATGCGTTTCGCAGGCGGCCAATGGTGGCGTGATATCTGCAACCGTGAGTTGAAATGCGCAGGTAGCGCTGTTGTCGCAGCCATCGGTGGCAATATAGGTGACCAGGTGCGCACCTTGCGGCAGGCAGGTGGTCAGGCCCAATACGCCGAGTGTATCCGGTACCCAGTAATTGTTTCCGGGAAAATCGCCCAGCGTTCCATTGACGATATAAGTTCCGATCGGATTACCGGTATATTGGTCATAAGCCGTCACCCTGGCTTCGATATTTTTCAGTCCGGAACAGTTGTCGCTGAGCACAACATCCGGCAAATCGGCAATAGCGCAGCAGTTGAAAGGCTCTGTACTGACGGTCAGGTCGGCAGGACAACCGAAAACAGGCCCCTGTTCGTCGGAAACCTTTATGATCTGCGAGTGATAGATCGGGTTGATACCCGGGGTAAATATGCCGCCGGGATAGCACCAGTCAACAATAGTCCAACTGCGGTGGATTTTGTACGTACCGGCGCACACCGGGATGATTTCATCGGTATAGGCAATGCTGATATCGCAGGAAGTGTTGTTGGGGTATAACGAAAAATGCCGCCCGTAGTCGGAAAAATAAGGCGCCCCGGTATTCGCCGGACCGGTCAGGGGATTATCACAAACCACGACGGTATCCTGCGGCAGAACAAGCGCGTCGATATGCCTGCGTTGCAGGTAGATATACTGCAGGCAGGTCGACATATTGTTGTAGGCATCTCTTGCCGTCCATTCGCGGATCAGGTAAGCGGCGATGTCTTTCTTGCCGTTGACGCTGTCGCCACAAGCCACGGTCTGCCAGGTATCGACAAACTCCAGCGAACTGAGGATACAGTTGTCGCTCGCAGCCGGCCGGCCGGCCGCTATGCCAAGCGAGTCGGCGAGATAGCCGGGTAAAAAGTTTTCTACGGCACAGGTCACGGTCAGGTCCGTGCAAGGGATAACCGGCGGGATTTTATCTTCGATATGGATGGTGCTCCAGCAAAAACTGCCGTTGCAGGTATCCGTGACCTTCACCTTGAGGGTTTGTCCGACCTGCGTACAGGTAAGCGGATTGTTCACCGGTTGTCCTGTGAGGGTGAAAATAGCCACGCTGTAAACATCCAGACCATCGTCCACTCCCTCCAAAATCATATCGGGCGTGATCAGGGAAGAGCCGTTCGGGCCGATACTGAGGTACAGATTGTCGTTGCAAACCACACCGACCGGTTCGTGAATGCTTACGATAACGCCGTCTGTGGCGGTGCAGCCGAAAGCGTTTGTCACCGTAACAAAATAACCGGTGGTAAGTGCCGGAGCGGCCGTGGTGCTGCAATTATTCGGGTCTCCGAGCCCGGTTGCGGGCGCCCATTGGCAATTAGTGCCGCCCGAGGCAGACAACAGCGTACTGCCACCGGGACAGATGGCGACGTCATTACCGGCGTTGGCAAGCGGCAGGGGATGAACAATGATGCGTATTTCGACATACGGGCGGCAGGTCGGATCATTCAGATCAGGGTCGCTGACCAGCAGGCGGGCGTAGACGTAAAATGTGTCCGTAACGGCGACCGACGGAAAAACCGCATTGTTCAGGGTAGCGACAAAAGGCCCGGCGCCTGCAAACTGGCCGGATTCCACCATGCCCAGCAAAGCGCCGCCGTTGTACATGTTCGTACCGGATTGCGGGGTGTCGAAAAAAACAAATTCGAGGTCGATGGAATCACTGTCGGTTTCCACCGAAAGGTCAGTGGAATTATCGCCGGAGCAGATGGCATAATTTCCCGATATCTGACTGAGTGAAGTGCAGGCAAAGGAAGGAGGCAGACAGGAAGAGGAGGCGGGGGCAGAAGCTGAAACGCGGAAGGCTGCGAGAATCATACCCACGCCCGTGAAGGCAGTGCGTAAGGAGATTAACATACGAGAAGCGGTGAAACTGATTAGAATTGAACAACAAACCTAAAGCGCTGCTGCAATGGGATTACAGATACATTGAAGCAGTTTACCGCTGGCTTGGCATGCAAATATACCTTGTACTATTAAAAGAGTACGCCGATTTTACGTTAAATAATTAGCAATGAGGCGGTTCTGTTTAGTATATAGCGGTTTAAAAATTATTTATTTTTGATATAATATTAATCCGGGCTGTCCATTACATCAAAAAAGAAAGGCGCGCCTCGCGGCAGCGCCTTTCATCATTCTTACTAAAAGTTCTGTACGGTGGCAAACCGGAATTACATCATGTCCATGCCGCCGCCCATGCCCGGGTGGCCGTGGCCGGCTTCTTTCTTCTCCGGCTTTTCATTGATGACGCATTCGGTGGTCAGCACAAGGCCGGCGATCGAAGCAGCATTTTCCAGTGCGATACGGGTAACTTTCGTCGGGTCGATGATACCTGCTTTTTTCAGGTCTTCGTAGCGGTCGTGGCGGGCGTTGTAGCCAAAAGCATTTTTGCTGTCGGCGACTTTGTGGAACACCACCGAACCGTCGACTCCGGCATTTTCAGAGATGATACGGATGGGCGCTTCGAGGGCTTTGCGCACGATAGCGATACCGTAGTTTTCATCTTCATTATCGCCTTTGAGTTCTTTCAGGCTGTCGAGCGTGCGCACGAGGGCAACACCACCGCCGGCAACAATGCCTTCTTCGATGGCTGCGCGTGTAGCGTGCAGCGCGTCGTCGACGCGGTCTTTTTTCTCTTTCATTTCGACTTCCGTCGCAGCGCCTACATAGAGCACTGCCACACCGCCCGACAATTTGGCGAGGCGTTCCTGGAGTTTCTCCCGGTCGTAATCGCTGGTCGTGGCATCGATCTGTTGTTTGATCTGGTTCACGCGGGCTTTGATATCGTCGGATTTGCCCTTGCCACCTACGACAGTCGTGTTGTCTTTGTCGACAGTAACACGCTCGCAGGAGCCCAGGTGTTCGAGGCCGGCGTTTTCCAGTTTGTAGCCTTGCTCTTCGCTGATGACGGTCGCGCCGGTGAGGACGGCGATGTCTTCCAGCATGGCTTTGCGGCGGTCGCCGAAGCCCGGAGCTTTTACGGCCACTACTTTGAGGCCGGCGCGGAGGCGGTTGACCACCAGTACGCCGAGGGCCTGGCTATCAACATCTTCGGCGATGATCAGGAGCGGGCGACCCGTTTGCAGGGACTTTTCGAGGACCGGTACGAGGTCCTGCATGTTGCTGATTTTTTTATCGGTGATGAGCAGGTACGGATTTTCGTAGTCTGCGATCATCTTTTCAGCGTCGGTGATGAAGTAAGGGCTGAGGTAGCCGCGGTCGAATTGCATACCTTCCACGACATCCATATAGGTTTCGGTGCCTTTGGCTTCCTCAACGGTGATGACACCGTCTTTGGAAACGCGTTTCATGGCGCTGGCGATCAGTTTACCGATCTCTTCGTCGTTGTTGGCAGAGATGGCCGCCACTTGCTGGATTTTGTCGAAATCGTCGCCAATGGTTTCCGTTTGTTTCTTGAGATTTTCCACAACGATCTTCACGGCCTTGTCGATACCGCGCTTGAGATCCATCGGGTTGGAACCGGCTGCTACGTTTTTCAGACCGGCAGTTACCATAGCCTGGGCAAGTACGGTAGCCGTTGTGGTACCGTCACCGGCGGCATCAGCGGTTTTGCTGGCTACCTCTTTGACCATCTGGGCGCCCATGTTGGCAACCGGATCATCCAGTTCCACTTCTTTGGCCACCGTCACACCGTCTTTGGTGATGGCCGGAGCGCCGAAGGATTTCTGGATAACTACGTTACGGCCTTTGGGGCCGAGGGTTACTTTCACGGCATTCGCCAGTGCGTCGATGCCGTCCTTGAGTTTTTCGCGGGCATCGCTATTGAAGCTGATTTGTTTAGCAGACATATCTTGAAATTTGATGTGTTAAACTGGTTATTTGACAGGTTTTACAAGGGAAGATTACATTGCCGGATTGTTGCATTGCCGGATTGCTGGATTGTTGCATTGCTAGACTCATCTTGTCAGCCAGATTACAACAACGTAACAATGTAACAATGAATCAAATGATCACGAGAATATCTTCCTCGCGCATGATCAGGTAATCCTGACCTTCAAAATTGATCTCCTGGCCGGAGTATTTACCGTAGAGTACGATGTCGCCGATTTGAACGGTCATCAGATTGCCGTCTTTGCCGGGACCCACGGCGATAACTTCACCGCGTTGCGGCTTTTCTTTGGCAGTGTCGGGGATAATGATCCCGCCTTTCGTTTTTTCATCAGCCGGCGCCGGCTTGATGATTACGCGGTCTGCGATTGGTTTCATACGTCAGAAATTATTTTTATTTTGGTGAAACTAATTTTATGGTCGCAAAACAGAATTTCCTGTTGCCAGACAGGGCCTGCGAACGAAGACGCTCTATCAGACTTCGTGCCATGCAAACATATCTGCCATTTTTGCAGGCAACTGTCACAATGTTTGTCACGTTGGCACTGTCATGCCGACAAAATGGCTATTCCAAATGGACTTTCCTGCCGTTTCGCCGGTTTACCGGACCGGGCTTGACAGCCCCGTTTCAGGGATAAAAACAGACAAAATTCAGGCGGCAAAATTTGGCGCATTCATTTGCTTTCGACATTTTTGCTTTGACAACAGTTATTCACCAATTTGCACATTAATCAAGTCTCTGCGCTATGAGTACGTTATCGGAAACATGGTTTATCGAAGGCAACATCGATTTCGAATCCAAGAAGTACATGGTATTGGCCTATCTTCAAAGGGTTAACAGCTGTTTTGACGAAAAAAAACTGTACCCTGAATTGGCGGATATCATCTTTCACTACAATAACCTGGTCAACTTTAAAAAGAACAAGCGGTTGATGCAAAACCGTTTTCCAAGGCGCCTCACCGGCATACAACTCCAGAAACTGGAACTGATCTATGAGGAAATGATTGCCGACGACGAACTGATGGCGGAAATTGAACAGATCACCTATTACGCGTCCCAACAAATGAAGGCGACGATATCCGGTGGTACCGACCTGTACGATTATGTGGAGAACAACATGACCATTACCCCTGTCGGTATTTTGCCGTTAGATACCGACGAAGGCTACTTTTACCTCTGTGACGGCTATTTTCAGTCCATTCACGTCTATCAGTACCGGCTGAGCATTATCGAACGCTCCAACGACAGGTTCAGGGCATTGCGCTCGCAGCATGTCAGCAATTGGGAGCGCAACTTCACCAATACCTATGAAAGCATCAAAGCCGATCTGATGCGGCACAACAAAACCCTCCAGACACCTGCCGTGTACACCATTGAGACCAATCTCGCCTACCCGGTTGAGGAGACCCTGCTTCCGGTAGCCAAACGTTCGTTGGTGCGGTATATTGAAACAACTCGGTTGTAGTATAGGCAGTTGACTTTTTTGCCGTATCATTGCGCCGAAATAGTTGTGTATCGAATGGGATATAGTAGGATAAGCGCCTGTATGTCAGCAATGTATCGCGCCTAACCCCAACCCTTCGACGTTTTTAACGATCGTTTATCTTAGCAATGCGAAGACCTGTTGACATTCTTTCCTGTGGGGAGCTGCTGGTGGATTTTATGACTGCCGAATTTGTCCAAACACTTGATGAAGCCACGCTTTTCAAGCGCGTTCCGGGCGGCAGTCCCGCCAACCTGTGTATGAACATGGCCCGACTGGGCAACAGCACCATGCTGGCCGCCAGCGTGGGCAACGACGACATGGGGTCTATTCTTCGCAACTATGTATCCCGCCTTGGCGTGGATGTATCCTACGTTGTTCAGGTCGACGAACCGACTACCCTGATCCTGGTGACCCGCTCTGCGGCGGTATCCAACTTTCAGCCATACCGCGGCGCCGACGCCATGTTGTCGATCCGGCAATTTCCGTTCAGCCGCTTTGATGATATTTCGATATTGCACACGACCTGTTTTGCGTTGAGCAAAAACCCCGCACAGCATGTTATCATGGAGGCCGCCGAAAAAGCGAAACGCGCAGGCTGCCAGCTCAGCATCGATGCCAATTACGCCGAAAAAATATGGCCCGAACGCCGGGAGGCCCAGCGCCTGCTGTCGGAACTTTGCCGCCTGGGCACTCTTGTAAAGGTTAGCGATGTAGACTGGGGACGACTTTATGAAGACGAATCGCCCAAACCGGATACCGTGATTGATCATTTCCTGAAAATGGGTGCTACCGAGGTGTGCTTTACCCTCGGCGCCGAAGGCTGCTGGGTGGGCGACAACAACCAGCGCCATTTCCTGCCCGCCCGCCCGGTTGAGGTGAAAGATACCACCGGCGCCGGCGACGCCTTCTGGTCGGGGTACCTCACCGCCCGGCTCGACGGCAAAAAACTGCCCGAATGCGCCATGGCAGGTCGCCGTATGGCGGAACTGAAACTCGGCCATTTCGGGCCGCTGCCCGACAAGGTAGACCGTACAGATATCTACGTCGATATCCTTTGAGCCTTATATTTCCCGGGATAACTTTGCCGTCATGGCAACAGAAGAATCATTCCAATTCACTGCTGTACTGGAAGAGTCCACCAACAAACTCTGGGGCAGCCATATCGGCGTGCCGCAATGGGTGGCTGAAGCCCTCATCCCGGGAAGTGAAGACCGCCGTATGGTATGCACCCTGAACGAAAAGATCGAATACCAGTGCGCACTGCTACCTCGCGGCGACGGGTCATTCCTGATCACCGTCAATAAAAAAAACTGCACAAAACTGGGTCTGAAACACGGCACCAAAGTGAACGTCAGTCTGCGCAAAGACAACAGCGAATACGGTCTGCCCATGCCGGAGGAACTGGCTGAGGTGCTGGCACAGGACGAGCAGGCCAACACCTTGTTCCACGCGCTCAGTCCCGGAAAAATCCGCACCCTGCTTTATATCGCGGGCAATGTAAAAAATTCGGAAAGCCGGATATTTCGCGCCATCGCCATCGCCGAACACCTGAAGGCCAACAAGGGCAGGATCGATTACAGGATTCTGAATGAAGACCTGAAAAAACCGGCCCGATAGGCGGGAACCTTCTACCGAATGACCAGTTTTTTCAGGAGCGATTGCTCGCCTGTCTGCAACTGTACGAAATAGGTGCCCGGAACAAACCCGGAGGCATCAATGAAATAATTGGAATGCCCCGCCGGGATATCACCCTGGTACACGGATGCCGCCAGTTGACCCAGCGCATTGTACATGCTGATACGCCCGGTTGTTTTCGCCGTGGCCGAAACAGGAATGACCGTAATGGCCGATGCCGGGTTGGGATAAATATCGAGCAGTTCGGCTACGGCTATGTTTTGCGTACCCACACTTTCCTTGACACAAAAACGCCACCAGCCTTCCGGTGCTGGCATAGGGCGCCTGATGGTTTTGCCGTTTGTCGCTTTTGCTTCGATATAATAGTACACGGTCGAGTTGGCCGCTTGAAGCGGAATAAATCCCTTGTGGGTCCAGGAAGTATCGTCCATCAGATAAACAGGCATATCGACACTCTGCCAGGGCCCCGCAGGATCGGTGGCATAATGGATGCTGGCCGATTCGATCCCGCTGCGGTGTGCAATGTTGGCCCATACCGGGTAGCCACCCGGCCATTGTCCATTGTCCATGCAGGGCAATTCCTGGTGAACAATCTGCAGGGGGTCCGACACACCGACCTCCTTGGTGATGCAATGGATAGCGCCGAGACTGGGAATGATCGCATTGCAATTGATGCCCACGATATGGTACCCCGGCAGCGCGGATTCCCATATCCGCTGTGCCGTAGTGTCAAATTGTTCCTCGTAAAAGGGCACGATGACGGTTTTGTTGACAAACACGGCGTTGGCATAGGTGCGGTAGTCGCCGTTGGTATTGGGATACTGTCCGTTTTCCGGCGGCATCGGAACCCGGATGACCTTGAAGGGGGTGCCGAAAACAGATTCGTAATTATCCAGCACAAAGGCAAGGTTCGCCTCGATCTGCGGACCGTCGGCAACGCCCGGCGGGTACTGGCCCACCAGCAGGGTCTCTTCGTCCAGCAGTTTCATGTGCATATCGATATGGTGTATGGCGTCGTAGGGCAGCTCCTTCATCTTGATGTAGCGATCGATGCCCATGTATTCAGACAACACCTGGTTGATCTGCGCTTCATTTTTTGCAGATACGCCGTAAGGGTTGCCGGCTTCATTTTCGGAAAGGATAAGTTTGGAGGCGAAGGCTGTGCCCAGGCCGTCCGACATAAAGTTGCCGCCGGTGTTCACCAGATCAGCCGGAGCGGATGTAGTGGAATACAGCGGAACGTTGAGGTAGGGGGCGATAGTGGTAGAGATGGTATCGTCCTTTGGTCGCGACGGCCGGTTGTATATCCAGTCCACGAAATAAAGCGAGTCCACGCCGTTGGCATACACACAATTGGGTCCGTAATCGCGTATCCAGATCGAGTTATTGGGCGCTATCAGGAATTCTACGTTGGAGGCAAGGTTCACCCCGGCTGCCGTAAGGGCGTTGGTTGCACTGATCACGGTGCTCTGGTTGTCGCAGCAAATGATCACCCTGCATTCCTCTCTGGCGGCACGCACGATTTCGGTCAGGATAGCCGGATGGGTGCGCCAGGAGATCAGCAGGGCCTGCAATTCTTCCCATTCAGCCATGGCGCGTACTTGTGTGGGGGGCGGGTCGACCAGACCGGTCTGAGGAAATTCGCCGGGAACCGGCAACTGCTTGAGCAACGCCTGCTCTTCAAAAGTCATAAACCGGGGCAACACAGGGTCTGTCTGGGCAAACAGGTTCCCTGCCAACAGAAGGGCAATAACGGAGTAACGAAGTTTCATAATCGTGTATTTACTTGTCCAAAAATATCTTGCGCAACAGTGTTCGCTTCAATATTTTCACAAAAATGAGGTATTCCACGAAACAATGTGCGGACTTTTTCACAATCTGCATAAAAACAGCCCGTACGGCACAAAAAAAGCGGCGTGCCATTGCACACCGCTTGAACAAAACCCATTCTATCGTATGAAGCAAAACTGTTAACCAAAGTTGTCGGCCTTAGGCCATTCACACTGCTATCGGCAGGGCATTCAAATCGCGGAAAAGGATTTTCTTGCGATTGAAATACAGCACGTTAGAGCGTTTCAGTTGATTGAGCACCGCAGTCACCATTTGCCGGCTGGTACCGGTAAGGTCGGCGATATCCTGGTGCGTCATATTGTGTTTAACCAGTGTTTCGAACCCGATCCTGCGTCCCTGTTCGATGCCCATCTGGTGTAAATATTCGAGTATGCGGCTTTTGGAGTCTTTCAACACCACATTTTCCAGCTGTATCTCGGTGTAGCGCAGGCGTTCGCCCAAAAAATGCAGCAGCGACTGAGCGAAAGCAAAATTGCAGCGCATAATGGTCAGCAGCGTCTGTGCATCGAATTCAAGCACTTCCACCTGATCGTCCATGGCATACGCAAAATCGCGGCGTTGGGTATCGCCTGTCAGGCATGATTCACCGAACAGGTTTCCCCCGCGAACCACGTATTTGATAATATCTTTTTTCTCCGCGTGTACCGCTATTTTCACAACGCCCTTGAGCAGAAAAAATACTTTATTTGACGGTTGTCCGGGCTTGTACAGTACCTGATGGCGGGTGAAAACGTTGATCGTGGCAGCGCGCTGCAACATCATACGTTCTTCCGGAGTCAGCACGGCAAAAATCGGGTTGGTTTCCAGTACGGGTAATATCGTTTTCGTATCCATGCAGCAGTAGTAGTATGTGTTAGTTCGGTCGTATTTGTGAGATAATGACAATGCCTTCACTCAAAACCCCTACGCCGTTGCAGAAAATTATTTTCGGCCGCTGCTGCCGGGCAAGCGGTATCCGGGACGATCTGACCGACAACGCAAAACTATATCTTGAATTTCTTCTATTTTCTACATAAATATAATTTTAAGGCATGAAATTTTTTACCTTTTCAAAATAAAAATTTTCGGACTTTTGAGCGACGGCGATATGGAATCCTCCCTTACTGACACTTCAGATCAACAATGGCTCGACGCCCTGCGCGGCGGCGACGAAGCTGCCTTGCGCAGCATCTTCGACCGCCATTACCCCTTGTTGCTGGGCGATGTGTACCGCATTGTGCCGGACGAGGCCCTTTGCCAGGACCTTGCACAGGAAGTGTTTGTAGAACTGTGGCGCAAACGCGGCGAACTCGATATCCATACTTCCCTGCGCGCTTATCTCCGCCGGGCCGCCATCAACAAGGCCCTGAACCATATCAAAGCCAACCGGCGGATATCGTTCGACGAACCCGACGAACTCCGCAATACCGCCGATACCACCGAACGCGACATCAGGGAACAGGCGGTACAGGAGTCGCTGGAAGCAGCGCTGCACCGTGCGATCGAGGCCCTTCCGGAAAAATGCCGCCTGGTATTTTCCCTCAGCCGCTTCGAAAACCTCTCGCACCGGGAAATTGCCGAAAAACTCGATATCTCAGTGAAAACCATTGAAAATCAGATCACTAAAGCGATGAAATTACTCAGACAGGCCTTACTGGAATACCGCGATTTGTCGCCGGTTGTCATTTGGCTGCTAAAATGGTGGTGGGGCGCGTAGGGGGTTCCCATCCTTTCATTGTCTTTATTACGACTACTCAAAAATGCCCGCGAAAAACCAAAACCAATGCAAGCGAACGACAACTACATCCTGCTATTGCACAAACGGTTCACCGGAGCGATCACCCCGGAAGAGTCTGCCGTGCTTCAACAATGGCTCGGCGAATCGGCCGAAAACAAACAATTCGCCGCCGAATTGGAGGATGTGTGGCAAAAAAGCGCCGGATACAGCAAGACATTTTCACCCGATCTCGACGCCGCTTTCCTGCAAGTGCAGTCGGCCATCAGGAAGGATGAACAGCCCCGGTCCAAAGTAGTCCCCTTTAGCCGCCAACTGCTCCGCTGGGCCGCAGCACTGGCCCTCGTCCTTTCTGCCGTCTGGGTCTATCGCCAGTCCGATGCACCCGTTCAGATGGTAAGTGTCCAGGTATCGGATCAGGACAAACGCCTGTTCCTCCTGCCCGACGGTTCGAAGGTCTGGCTGCGCCATTCCGGCAAACTGGAATATCCCGAAGTGTTTTCCGGACCGAAACGTAAAGTAGCCCTCAGCGGAGAAGCATATTTTGAAGTCGCCCACGATCCGGGCCAGCCATTCGAGGTGGACATGCCCAATGGCGACCGCGTGGAGGTACTGGGCACCCAGTTCGGCGTCCGGGTAGCCGGCGACCAGCTCAGCACCGATGTGTTTGTGCGCTCCGGAAAGGTGCGTTTCACGCCGGAAGCGACAGAACGCAGCAACCTGCCCGCATCAGCCCGGGGTACCGTGTTGACAGCCCGGCAAAAAGCCACCTACAACCGCAGCACCCGCCGGCTACTGGTACACAACAGCACCAACCTCAACGAACTGGCGTGGCAGAGCGGCGGACTCGAATTCGTAAAAACACCGCTCGCCGAGGTCATCGCCGACCTCCAGCAATATTACAAGGTAAAAATTACACTCCAGAATACCGGAATCAGCCAATGCGAGTACACGTCACCATTGACCAACCGGCCTATCGAAAAAGTGCTGGAAAACCTCGCCTTAACCTACCAATTCCGGATCACCACACCGGAACCGGGAGTATATTTACTCACCGGCGGAACCTGTCAGTAAAGCCAAACTGATGCTTTTGCGCTGAAATGCAGCGTAAGCGCCTTAACTTGCACCTTCGTTTTCAAAACATGGTGATTCGGGTTAAGGCGCTTTTTATTGTTACCGGTTTCTTTCTTGCAGTCTGCGCTACGGCACAAGTGCCCGCGGCGATCGACTTCGAGTGCAACGCCTGTCCGCCTGCCGAAGCACTGGTCAAACTCAGCCTGCAAACCAAGGTCAATATTGCCTTCAACGACCGCTTTTTCAGCCGTTGCAGCCCCGTCACCATCCAGGCCAGGGGCGCTTCGCTCACTGCCCTGCTCGATCAGATCAGCGCCTGCGCAAAAGTGTCGTACAAAATCGACGGCGACCAGGTGATCTTTTTCAAAAAAGCGCTCAAATACACCCTTAGCGGTTATATCCAGGATGTTGAAACGGGCGAACGCCTGATCGGCGCCGGCATTCGCTCCGTCTCCGACAAGGGCGTCGGGACGGTCAGCAACGAATTCGGCTTTTTCAGCCTTAAACTGGACGAAGGCGAGCACAAAATAGTCGTGTCATTTATCGGCTACCGCAACGAGAACATCAACCTGCTGCTTACTGCCGACCGTTTTGCCACCATTAAAATGCGCGCGAACAGCGAATTGCCCGAGGTGGTGATCTCTGCCCTCCCCGCTTCCGAGAGCAGGCTGCACGATGTGGAAACACAGAACAACCTTTCCCTGAACAGCCTGAATGTCCTGCCTATGCCCGGCGGCGAGGCCGACCTGATGCGTATGGCGGCCCTGCAGCCCGGTATACAAACGGGTGTCGACGGCGTGGGCGGCATGCATGTGCGCGGCGGCAATGCCGACCAGAATCTTATCCTGCTCGACGACGTGCCGGTGTACAACCCCAGCCACGCCCTGGGCCTGTTCTCCATCTTCAATCCCGACTTGGTGAGCCATGCGCGGATGTGGAAGGGCGATTTTCCGGCGCGTTACGGGGGCCGTGCCTCATCCGTGGTCGATATCCGGACCCGCGACGGCGATTTCCGGCAATACCACGCCAATGCCTCGGCCGGCCTGTTCGCGTCTTCGCTGTCGGTCGAAGGTCCGCTTCGCCGCGACCGCAGTGCCTTCCTGGTGGCGGGCCGCACCACTTATTTCGAGCCGTGGATCGATTTTTTCAGCAAAAGAGGCAATCTCATCACCTTTTCAGGCGACAACGCCGGCTACCGCTTTTACGACCTGAATGTAAAACTGAATTACGTGTTGTCCGACCGCGACCGGCTGTATTTCAGCTATTACTACGGCGGCGACCTCTTCCAAAACCAGTTTGACCAGCGCTACAACGACGATACCGGCCTGCAAACCGACCGCTATACCCTCAACTCCAACTGGGGCAACAATATCGCCGCGCTGCGCTGGAATCACGTCGTGAGCAAAAACCTGTTTTCCAATACCACGATTCGATACAGCCAGTTTTACTACCAAAGTCAACTGGCCTTCAACTCGACATTCCTGTACGCCAACGGGAAAACCGGCACGCTGGCCGATTACGGCCTGCTCTACCAGACATTTATCCGCGACTGGTCTGGCAAAACCGACTTCACGTATTACCCCACCGACCAGGCAACCGTCCGCTGGGGCCTTTCGTACACCCTGCACGACTTCCGTCCGGGCGCCATTTCCGTCAACTTCCTGCAGCCGGGACAGTCGCCGACCGCCATCGATTCGCTGGCCAACATCCTCGACAACAACGAACAACTGGGCGCCGACGAAGCGGAAGCCTATTTCGATATGGAGGTCAGGCCGTCCAAAAACTGGCGCGTCGAAATGGGGGTGAACGGCTCGACCTTCCAGATCCGGAATACCGGTTACCGGGCACTGCTGCCGCGTTTCCGGGTGCAGCGCAGCGGTCCGCGCGGCTGGACGCAGTGGGTCGGCTACCACCGCAACACCCAGTACCTGCACCAGATCGGCTCCTTCAACATCAGCCTGCCCTTCGAACTTTGGGTACCTTCCACGCCCAAAGTGCAGCCGGAACAGGTATGGCAACTCTCGCTCGGCATTGGCAAACAACACCGCAAATGGGGCTGGCAGGTGGAGGGCTATTACAAACGACTCGACCGGGTGCTCACCTTCCTGACCTCCAACGACGCGCTGGTGACCGGCGGCGCCGAAGACGCCAGCGGCTGGGAAGACCGGATCGCCACAGGCGAAGGGCGCAGTTACGGCGCCGAACTCTCCATCGAAAAATCATTCGGAAGCACCACAGGATCAATTGCTTATACCATATCCAAAACGGATCGCCGCTTTCCCGACATCAATTCCGGCGAGACCTTTCCCTTTCGATACGACCGGCTGCACGACCTGAAGATCAGCCTTCACCAGCGCATCGCCTCCTGGCTGAGCGCCGACCTCGTATGGGCCTATGCCACCGGCAACCCCATCACCCTGGCCGGGGTGAAATACACCCACCAGTCGCCCGGCAACGACCTCAAACGCGAGGTGTACGTGTTTACCGAAGTGAACGGTTACCGATTGCCGGCGTACCACCGACTCGACGTGGCATTTAATGCGCGGTTCACTTCGGGGCGCGTCCGGCACGGCTTCCAACTCGGGGTGTACAACGCCTACAACCGCTACAACCCCTTTTATCTCTACCTCGACGGGCGCAGCGGCGAGAAGGGCAAGGCCATTCAATACACCCTGCTGCCCATACTTCCGGCATTCCGGTATGAAATAAAACTGTAATCCGCGAGGCAGGTATATTGACGATTGGCGGAAAAATCCCCACCTTTACGCTTCGAAACAAGCGACATTGAAACAGCGTCTGTCATACGTTCCACGATTTATCCTGATCGCCTTTATTTTCCTGGTGCAATGCGCCCGGGAGGTGACGATCGACATACCCGAAGAAGAAACGCGTATCGTAGCCGTTTGTAGTTTTACCCCCGGCGAAACATTCAAGGTAAAAGTGTCGCTCAGCCAGCCGGTTTATGATTCCGGCGATCCGGTTATTCCCGAAAAAGTGGACCTGACACTGGCCAAGGAGGGCGCGTTCATCGACAAATTATACGCTGCGACTTCCGACGACGGTCAGTTGTACTGGGAAAGCCGTGACGTGGCGGAGCCGGGTGTTGCGTTTTCCATCACAGCGCGAGTCGACGGCCTGAAGACGATCTACGCCACCAGCGCCGTGCCGCCCCACTACCCTATCGCGCCGGTACAGATCAAGCCTGCCGACATCAGCGAGACCATCCTCAGCGACGGACGGCGGCTGCTCAATATTCCGCTGGAGCTGCACCTGGAGCAGTTACCTGAGAAAAATCCGTTTTTTGCCTTTTCGCTCAAGCACGATGTCGATGTGCTGCAAAATGTTGGCGGCGAATGGGTTACGGACTACACCTACGAGGGACTGCCCACCAACTACTCTGCCGACGGCCGCACCCTTTCACTGCTGTACGACCTGTCGGAACCCGTTGTATTGATCAGCGACAAGTTCTGGAGCGAAGACCACCGCACCCTGTACCTGGATGCAAAAATCCCGTACGACCCCGCCAAGCACGAAAAACCGCGCCGCATCTATGTGGAATGGCGCACCTTGTCCGAAGAATTCTACCGCTACCACCTTTCCATCGCGCGGCAGGGCAGCACGCTGCCCCTGAGCGACCCCGATGCCGTGTACAACAATGTACAGGATGGCTACGGCAATTTTTCCGGGTACTCTGTGGAAGTGGAGATGGTGGAGCTGCCGTTTTGACTTTTCCGTCAAAAATTCCCCTTTTGAACAATTCTAAAGTATGCTATTGTCCCTGTATGGCAACATTTTTCCCTAATTTTGCCCCGCATTACTGCAATTGTCACTTTTAAACCAAGCCTTAACGAATGAGTAAAATTACCGTGGTCGGCGCCGGAAACGTAGGCGCTACCTGTGCGAACGTACTCGCTCACGCAGACATCGTCAATGAAGTCGTACTGATTGACATTCAGGGAAATATGGCCAAGGGCAAAGCCCTCGACATGTGGCAGCAGGCGCCGGTGGACGGTTATTCCACGCGTGTGACCGGCGGCGACGATTACGCCCTTACAGCCAATTCAGACATTGTCGTCATCACCGCCGGCATTCCCCGCAAACCGGGCATGAGCCGCGACGACCTGATCTCCACGAACGCCAAAATCGTGGTGTCTGTCACACACAATATCCTGAAATACACCAAAAACCCGATCATTATCGTCGTATCCAACCCGCTCGACGTGATGACCTATGCCTGCTGGAAAGCCTCCGGACTGAGCGACAAACGCGTACTCGGCATGGCCGGCGTACTCGACACCGCGCGGTACCGCGCCTTCCTGGCCGAAGCGCTCAATGTGTCGCCAAAAGACATCCAGGCCATGCTCATGGGCGGACACGGCGATACCATGGTGCCGCTGCCCCGCTACACCACCGTAAGCGGCATTCCGGTTACGGAGATGATCAAAAAGGAACAACTCGACGCCATCATCGAACGCACCAAGTTCGGCGGCGGTGAACTCGTCAACCTGATGGGCACTTCGGCCTGGTATGCGCCAGGCGCAGCCGCAGCCCAAATGGCTATTTCGATCATGAAGGACGACAAGCGCATTTATCCCTGCTGCGTCCGGCTGAACGGTCAGTATAAGCTGAAAGATATTTTCGTCGGCGCACCGGTCAAACTGGGCCGCAAGGGCGTGCAGGAGATCGTGAAACTGCGCCTGAAGAAAGACGAACAGGAATTGCTTCAGAAGTCTGCCGCCGCAGTTAAGGAAGTAGCCGATGCGCTGGATGCAATGAATCTGATATAAATTTTCGACTGAGCGTCTCACACCAGGTGTAGTACCTGAGCGTCTCACTCGGAGTAAGACGCTCAGGTCGCTCAGTAATAGCAATACAACAATGGCTGAAATACCCACACTTCCACCGCCTACCTTCTGGGGCCAGATGGTGACTGTAGACAGCGGGGAATCACTTGCAAAAATTTCGGACGAGCAACCGGTGTTGCTGGTGTTTCTCCGTTTTTTCGGCTGCTCTTTCTGTCGCGAAGCCATCAGTGATATTGCCCGACGAAGAAAAAAACTGGAGAAAAAAGGGCTTCGCATCGTGTTTGTACACATGGCGCCCGACCCGGATACTGCCGTCAAATTTTTCAAGAAGTACAAGGTCTACCCCATCGATCACATTGCCGATCCGGAAAAACAGTACTACCAGGCATTTGGCCTTGGGCGCGGCACACCGCAGCAACTGTTCGGCCTCATGAACTGGATTCGCGGCTTTCAGGCCGCCGTGATCGAAGGCCACGGCGCTACCTACCACAACGAGGACCTCGGCGACGGTTTTCAGATGCCCGGTGTGTTTGTGCTGTACCGGGGCAAGATCATCAATTCCTTTATTCATCGCTACCCGCACGACCGGCCGGATTACGAAGAAATCTGCCAGTTGTAGCGTGGGGGTTCCCGCAGATTTTCTGCGAAAATCTGCGGGAACCCCTTTTCCACTATGCAGGAAAAAATCCTATCGCACCAAAGTCACATCCCCTTTCACCTTGGTGCTGGTCCCGTCTGACAGCAGCAGTTCAGCGTGCCAAACAAATACTGCCGGATCAAGCATTTTTCCCTTGCCGTAGCCATCCCATCCGAGTTCAGGGACGCCGGGTGCAAAATGTTGTCGCACAAAAACCAGTTCTCCCCAGCGGTTGTAAATTTCCAGACTGCGTATTTCCGAAACCACGCCATCGGCTGAAAACAGGGTGAAATACGCGTTTATTCCTGTCGAGCCGGGTTGGAATACATTTGGAGCATACCAGTTTTTGGGAACCGGCGTTACAAAAACCCATACAGAGTCCTTCAACAGGCAGCCATTCATATCGAGGATTTCAAGGGCATACAAAGTTGTCTCAAAAGGCTGTACGGTAATGGTAAGTCCGGTGTCGTTCAGCAGGCTGGACTGGCCGTACCAACTGATTACATCCGGCTGTGCATCGGTCTGGGCCTCCAGTTCGACCGATTCCCCGGCAACAATGGTTTTATCAACACCCAGGTCAAGGGTTGGCTGAATCGATGCTGTAATCTCAAACTCCTGTATTTCGCAATTGTTAGTCACAGAGTAGGTGCCGGACTGGCAATATTCCTGGCCTCCATATGTCAAACAGGGCTGCAAACACGTCAAAGTGCCCACCACGCCCAGTTGAACCGTCGGCAACGATAAATCCTCCGCGATCTGGAATTCCTGTATCTCGCAGTTGACCGTTACAGAATATGTTCCGGACTGGCAGTATTCCTGACCATTAAAGGTCACACACGGCTGCGCGCACGTCAGCGTGCCTACCACGCCCAGTTGTACCGTCGGTATGGCTAAATCCTCCGCAATCTGAA
>ERZ724526.510-NODE-510-length-22560-cov-11.452299_pt1 | contig 22560 bp, 23 predicted proteins | sample MGYA00376059_ERZ724526 | MGnify/ENA primary metagenome ERZ724526 (study PRJEB28724, sample SAMN07190883) | activated sludge metagenome | isolation source: activated sludge of sewage treatment plant in Hong Hong | place: Hong Kong | collected 2016-03-17 ...
TCGATCAGCACGCCGGCGGGCAGGATGGCCTGCAGCGCGGAACGGGCCGCGGCGGGCGCCACGCCCTCGGCCAACTTCAGGTCGATGCGCGTCAGGCGCCCGATCCTGGCGAAAAGTGACTGCGCGGCAGCGATATCCATCACGGCAAGGCGGCGGTTCTCCGCCGCGCCGGGAATGTCGCCGGCAACCTTCAGGTCTGTCGTCCCGCTGCCCGACTGCAGCGTGATCCGATCACCGGGCTTGAGGCCCAGCGCTTCCTGCGCCGCGGCACCGAGGAAGATGCTGTCGTCGGCCAGCGTGGCGAAGCGCCCTGCCCCGGCGGCTGGCCTGGGCAACAGCCGCGGCGTCACATGGGCCAGCGCGAAGACGTCCACGCCAAACAGTTGCAGCGTCTCATCCGAACCGGCGCGCCGGGCCTCCAGTTCCAGAAGCGGGCTTGCGCCGGTCACTTCGGAGCGGCTCGCGAGCCGGGCGTAGAGGGACTCGTCAAAACCACCGCGCGGCCCGACCACCAGCAGATCTGCGTCGCCGGCAAGCGTGCGCAGGCTACGGCCAAACTCGGCCAATGCCGCTTCATGCACCGCCTGAACCGCCATGCCGAGGGCAACACCGAGGACGATCGCGACAAACGAAAAAAGCGTTGCCATGCGCCGCCGGGCCAGCGAGCCGAGGAATACCGGCGCCAGTCTCACCCGTGCAATCCGGAGGCGGTCAGACGCAGCACGCGGTCGGCCGTGGCAGCCGCCTCCAGCGAATGCGTGACGAGGATGCCGATCGCCCCGGCCTGGCGGATGCGCTCGCCCAGGAGAGCCAGCACCTTTGCCCCGTTGGCCGGGTCGAGATTGCCCGTCGGCTCGTCGGCCAGCACCAGTCGCGGGCGATGAACCAGGGCGCGGGCGATCGCCACGCGCTGCATCTCGCCACCGGAAAGCTCGCGTGGCCAGCTTGCCGCGCGGTCGCCGAGGCCGACGGCATCCAGTAGCCGCTGCGCCGGGTCATCGGCCGCGCCGCCATGTCGGCCCTGAAGCCAGAGTGGCAGGGCGACGTTCTGGCGCACGGTAAGGTGCGGCAGCACGTGGAAGGCCTGAAAGACGAAGCCGAGCAGGTCGCGGCGCAGAAGGGTCAGCGCATCTTCGTCGAGCTGCGCGTAGTCGACGCCGTCCAGCACAAGCCGGCCACTGTCCGGGCGGTCGAGTCCAGCGACGAGATTGAGCAGGGTCGACTTGCCGACGCCGGATTCACCGACGATCGCCACATATTCGCCCGCGTTCAGCGTGAGCGAGACCCCGCGCAGAACGCTGCGGCCAGCGAACTGGCGCGAAAGACCCGCGATTTCAAGCAAGCGCTGATTCCCGGTTTGGCGACAGCGGAAGGTCAGTCGGCGGTCGGCGGGATCAGGGCACGGTAGGCATGCCAGGTGGCGTGCCCGAGGACGGGGATCGTGACGATCAGTCCGGTGAACGCCGTGGCAAAGCCGATTCCGGCCAGCGTGACGATCAGGGCGGCCCACAGCAGCATGGGCAACGGATTCTTCGCCACGGTGGCGAGACTGAGCAGCATCGCGCTGATGGCATCCTTGTCGCGGTCGAGCATCAGCGGCACCGCAACGACGCTGATCGAAAAGATGAAAGCGGCAAAGCCGCTGCCGATGAACAGGTAGGCGATGACGAATTCCGCGTTCTCGAACGCGAGAAGTTCGCGCAGGAAATCGTCCGCGGTCGGCAGGCCGCTGGAGTAGAACACGGCGAAAACCACCATTGACGCCCGCGCCCAGATCAGGAAGACGACGCCGGTGACGAGCGCGAAAATCCCCAAGTTGGAGAGATTGACCCGCCAGATGGTCAGCGAAGGTTGCAGGCGCGGCACCTCACCCGCTTCCCGCTGCCGCGAAAGCCCGTACAGTCCCATCGCCAGGCCGGGGCCGAGCAACATGAAGCCACCGATCAGCGCGACCGTCAGCGAGTAGGCATGACCGTAGAAGAAAACAATGGCCCAGCCCATGACGGCGAATATGACGCCATAGAACAGGCTGGCGGTCCGGGCGGCATATAGATCAGAAAGTCCCTTGGCGAGCCAGGTGAACGGCGCGCCGATGTGAACCCTGGCTATCGCCGCGAGAATTGAACCGGAATCTCCAGGGGCCTCCGATGCTGCATCGGGGGGAAGCGTCATTTTCTTATCCTCCTTGTTGCAAGACAACGGCTGCGAGAAATGGTGCCTTCGCCTTCCAGAAAATCCGGCAGGCGTCGGCCATGCCATTGCGCCACCATAGTGCCAGCAGAAGTGAATAATCCAAAGCGATTCTGCATTCGCCGATCCGCCTTCCTGACGTTCGGGTGGCGCCCGAAAGAGTCTCCGGGGCAACAGAAGGATGTCATGAGAATGCAGGAAATGAGCACGGAAACATACCTTCGCACCCGCCGAATGCGATGGCGACGCTACTTCCGGGCTTTCCGTCCTGTTGCGTTCAACCCGGTGATCGGTTACGGTACGGCCCGATGGTTACCGGCTGGCCGTTCTCGGGGCCGGCCGGCAGGGGCTGGGGGAGGATGTGCCAGATTCGGAAGCGGGGGCTTCACCGGCTGGCACCGGCTCATCGCATGGGCTTCCGGCTGGCTTGGTGATCGATCCCGGACTTGTATCGAAAGCATTTGATGGCATCCGCAAAATGAAAAACAGCTACGATCAAACAGTTGCCGCCTCTTGTGCTGCCGTTGCGAAGACTCTCCCGGACGTGCCTCACTACCTGCAGGCGAACTACTGGTGGGCCTATATCCATCCACATGCGGTAACCTTGTTCGAGCGACAGTGGCTGGTAAACCTGATTCTCTGGGGCAACTACAAACGCCTGTGCAATGCGGTGCTCAACGATTACGGCCACAACCTGATGGGGCGCACCCTGCAGATCGCCTGTGCCTACGGAGATCTGACCCCGCGACTGGCGCAGCGCGTCGCCCCGGATGGCCTGCTTGAGATCGTCGATATCCTGCCGATTCAGCTCGAGAATCTGTCGGGCAAGTTGCCCGAGGATCTGCCGATAAAACTGCATTGCATGGACTCCGCGGAGCTCGCCTTTCCCGACGCAAGCTTCGACCGGGCACTGCTGTTCTTCCTGTTGCATGAACAGCCGCAGGAGGTGCGCGAAAGAACCCTGGCCGAAGCACTGCGGGTGGTCCGTCCCGGCGGTACGCTAACCATCGTCGATTACGCGCCGGCGAGCCGCCTGAATCCGCTGCGCTATTTCTGGATGCCGGTTCTGGACCGCCTCGAGCCGTTCGCCCGCGACCTGTTCACCGAGGAAATTGACGCCTGGTTGCCAAAATCCAATGGCTTTGTCACCGTCAGCGATCAGCGTTTCTTCGGCGGCATGTATCAGATGCTGACACTGAAAGTTTCCGAAAAGGAGAGAGTCGGTATCCCGGCGAGCAATTGACCGGCCGGCCTGCAGGTGGTGTCCTGTCAGGCATTCTTGGACGTTGATCGTGGTTGACAGTGTCTGACACTGAAGGAGGAAGTGTGGAAACATTCAAGGCAGACGTGGTGATTGTCGGTGGTGGCGGAGCGGGACTGCGCGCTGCGATCGCGGTGGCGGAATCCGATCCGGCATTGAAGATCGCCCTGGTCTCGAAGGTCTATCCGATGCGCAGCCATACCGTCGCCGCCGAGGGTGGCGCGGCCGGGGTCAAGCTGCCGACCGACAGCCTCGAGTATCACTTCAACGACACCGTGGGTGGCGGTGACTGGCTGTGCGAGCAGGACGTGGTCGAGTACTTCGTCGGGCAATGCACCGAGGAACTGACGCAACTCGAGCACTGGGGTTGCCCGTGGAGCCGGAAGGAGGATGGCCACGTCAACGTGCGCGCCTTCGGCGGCATGAAGATCGAGCGCACCTGGTTCGCCGCCGACAAGACCGGCTTCCACATGCTGCACACGCTGTTCCAGACGTCGATCAAGTATCCGTCGATCAAGCGCTTCGATGAGCATTTCTGTGTTGATCTCGTGGTCGAGGACGGTCGTGTCCAGGGCGCGGTGACCATCGAGATCGCCTCGGGAGAATTCACCTTGATCGAGGCAAGGTCGGTCATCATCGCCACCGGCGGCGCTGGCCGGGTATTCCGCGAGAACACCAACGGCGGCGTCGTGACCGGCGACGGCATGGCCCTCGCCTACCGCCACGGTGTGCCGTTGCGCGACATGGAGTTCGTCCAGTATCACCCGACCTGCATGCCCGGCACCGGCCTGTTGTTTACCGAAGCCTGCCGTGGCGAGGGCGGTTTCCTCCTGAACAAGGACGGCTATCGCTACCTGCAGGATTACGGTCTCGGGCCGGCGGAACCGACGCCACGCAACAAGGCAATGGAACTCGGACCGCGTGACCGGCTTAGCCAGGCCTTCTGGTACGAGCAGCAGAAAGGACGGACCATCGAAGGCCCGCATGGGTCGGTCGTCCATCTCGACCTGCGCCATCTCGGTGAAGCCAAGCTGCGCGAGCGCCTGCCGCAGATTTATGAACTGGCCGAGCAGTATCTCGGGGTCGACCCCGCTCACGCACCCATTCCGGTGCGTCCGGCGGTGCATTACACGATGGGCGGAATCCTCGTCGACGGGCTCTGCGCCTCGCCGCTGCCGGGCCTTTACGCCGCCGGCGAGTGCTCCAGCGTCGGCATTCACGGCGCCAACCGGCTTGGTTCCAACTCGCTGTCCGAACTGCTGGTGTTCGGCAAGGTTGCCGGAGTCGAGGCCGCCCGCTTTGCGAAGTCCGTGGCCCCGGGGAATTCGGCCAGTCTGCAGAAGCAGGCGCAGGCGGTCGAAAAGCGGGTTCTCGCACTGAAACAGAAAACCGGTGGGACCGAACGGATCGCCACACTGCGCAAGGAAATGGCGCAGACCATGGAGGACGGGTGCGGCATCTACCGCCTGGCCGAGACGATGCAGCAGACCTGCGACAAGCTGGACGAACTCAAGGAGCGTTTCCGGAACGTCAATGTCGAGGACAAGTCGGGGGTCTGGAACACCGAGTGGCTGCTCGCGATCGAGCTGGAGTATCAGCTCGACGTTGCCCAGTCGATGGCCCATTCGGCGCTGCAGCGGCGCGAGTCGCGTGGCGCGCATCAGCGCCTCGATGGTTTCGAGCAACGCGATGACGTCAACTTCCTCAAACACTCGCAGGCGCATTATGTCGCGGGCGGACCGCCACGCATCGATTACGGTCCGGTCAAGATCACCAAATCGCAACCGGCCACCCGCGCCTATGGCGCAGCCGGCGAAAAGGCCGAGCAGGAAAGGAAGTCCTCCCATGCCTGAACAACAGAAGACGATCGAAATCGAGGTCCTGCGCTACAACCCGGAAACGGATACGGAACCGCACCAGCAGGTCTTTCAGGTGCCGTTCACCGACGACATGTCGGTGTTGCAGGGCGTGCAGTACATCAAGGATTACCTCGACGGCTCGCTGAGCTTCCGCTGGTCGTGCCGGATGGCCATTTGCGGTAGTTGCGGCATGATGATCAACGGCATACCGAACCTGTCCTGCCAGACTTTCCTGCGCGACTACTACCCGGGACGGGTGCGGGTCGAGGCCCTTTCGCATTTTCCGATCGAGCGCGACCTCGTGATCAACATGGAGGGCTTCATCGAGAAACTCGAGAGCATCCAGCCCTACATCATCCCGAAGGAGGCGCGCCCGCTGGCGCAGGGCGAGTACCTGCAGACGCCGGCGCAACTCAACGCCTACGAGCAGTTCAGTTCGTGCATCAACTGCATGCTGTGCTATGCCGCCTGCCCGCAGTTCGGCCTCAACCCGGACTTCGTCGGACCGGCGGCGCTGGCCCTGCTGCATCGCTACAACATCGACTCGCGCGATGGTGGCAAGGCCGAACGCATGGAACTGGTCAACTCCGAAGAGGGCGTGTTCAATTGCACGGCCGTCGGCTATTGCTCGGAGGTTTGCCCGAAGCATGTCGACCCGGCCAATGCGGTCAACCAGAACAAGACCAACAGTGCAATGGACTATTTCCTGCGTTTCCTTGCTCCGAAGGGAGGTGCAAAGTGAACAAGCGTCGTCCCTACGTTCGCTCGATGGATGGCTGGTGGCGGAAGAATCCTTTTTTCGTCGAGTACATGATTCACGAGGGAACCGCCCTCTTCGTCGCCGCCTACGCGGCGATCCTGCTGACCGGACTGGTTCGTCTGGCACAGGGTGAAGCCGCCTGGAACCACTGGTTGACCGCGCTGAAGAACCCCTGGTATATCGGCTTCCACGTGCTGGCCCTGATCGCCATCGGTTATCACACCTACACCTGGTTCAAGATCATGCCACGCACGATGCCACCGATCGTCGTCGGCGGCAAGCGGCTTTCGGCCGGGGCAATCACCGGCGGCGGACTTGCCGTGGCGGCGGTGGCCAGCCTGGCGCTGCTGGCTCTTGTCTGGGGGATGGCACGATGAAACGCGAACTCAAACGCTCCAACGCACCGATATTCTGGGCACTGTTCGGGGCTGGCGGCATGTTGTCCGCACTGCTCGGCCCGACGCTAGTTTTCATCACCGGCATTGCCGTCCCGCTCGGACTGCTTCTGCCGGCAGACACGATGAGCTACCCCAAGATGCTCGCCTTTGCCCAGAACTGGATCGGCAAGGGCTTCATTTTCGCGATAATCGCGCTCTTCCTGTGGCACGCGGCGCACCGTCTCTTCCATAGCCTGCACGATATTGGCATCCACGCCGGCACCGGCGCCAAGCTGATCTGCTACGGTCTGGCCATGATCGCTACGATCATTGCCGCCTACGCATTGCTGGTGGTCGGCTTTTAGGAGATCAGTCTTTCTTCGGCCAGCCAGGCTTCGATCTCCTCGAAATCCTTCCGGTTCTGACGGATGACCAGGAAGAAGACGAAAACAAGCGCCAGAGCAAAGGCGGCCATGGCGAACAACTGCCAGCCGGAATCTGCGATCAGTTGAAGGGGCATTGCTTTCTCCAATGGGGGTGGCAATTGCTACAAATTTGGGCATCAATCGGCCCATAGGCAACTGAGACCGTCAATCCAGTTCCAGGTTCCGGCTCGCCCCACGGGGCGTCCGTCATAGTTCGGAATATTGGAAACGGGCCTGTGGCGACCCCGGCCCATCACTTCTCCGAATTTCGATCGTGATATCCGGAGCGACCGCCACCGCATGGCCGGCTGCTACGAAGGAGAAGTTCTGCGCCATGCCGGTGAGACTATGCAGACCCCGAGCCACTGTCAATGCCGCAATTTCACCCTTGTTGAGGATTTCCACAATAGGAACTCCGGCCTGTCGTGCTAGCTTTGGCATTCGTGGGGGTTGCGGCTCTCGGAAGGCGTTCCGGGTGCTTCGCGCACAAAGGCGGATGCACCTGGGAAAGCCGCTGTCGAGTTCGAAGGCACCCCTTGATCCGGGTTGCAGCCCTAAGGTATAGTTCTCCAAAATCTTACCGGCGCGCGGGTTTGCGCTGTTCTTCTCCTTATAGGCAGATCAATGGCAATCTCCCCGAAAGTTCTCGAGACCCTGCGCGAGCGCCGCAAGAACGTGCGGGCCGGCGGCGGCGCCAAAAAACTGGAAGCGCGACACCAGAAAGGTCTGCTCGGCGCGCGTGAGCGCCTGGCGCTGCTGTTCGATGCCGACACCTTTCAGGAAGGTGGCGCCTATATTCGTCACTGCGGGGTCCACTTCGGCATGGGCGCCAAGGATCTGCCGGCGGACGGGGTGATTTCCGGAACCGGCTATGTCGCCGGCGTTCAGGTAGCTGCTTTCAGTCAGGATTTTACTGTCGCCGCCGGTACCCTCGGCAAGATGCACGCACGCAAGATCGTCGATGTGATGCGTGTCGCGCTGAAGAACGGCATCCCGCTGGTCGCCTTCAAGGATTCCGGTGGCGCCCGAATTCAGGAGGGTGTCGATGCTCTTTCCGGCTACGGCGAGGTTTTCTACCACAACGTTCTGGCTTCCGGCGTCGTCCCGCAGATTGCCGTAGTGCTTGGCCCGTGCGCCGGCGGCGCGGCCTACTCGCCGGCGCTGATGGACTTCATCATCATGACCCGGCAGAACGGCTACATGTTCATCACCGGTCCCGAAGTCATAAAGGCGGTTACCGGACGAGCGACGAGCATGGACGAGGTGGGCAGCGCCGAGGTGCACTCGACGGTCAGCGGCAACGTGCATTTCGTCGTTGACGACGACCGGCAGGCCGTCGCACTGGTCAGGGCGCTGCTGTCCTACCTGCCGGCAAACAACACCGAGGATCCGCCGCACATTCTGGGCGCCGACATCGAATTCACGCCGGATGCGGGGCTGCACGCGCTTATTCCGGAAACCTCCTCCGAGCCGATGGACATGCACGCTGTCGTTCGCCGCATTGTCGACGGCGGCCAGTTGCTGGAAGTGCATGCCGGCTGGGCACGCAACATCATCGTCGGGTTTGCCCGCATCCAGGGCATCGTGGTCGGCGTCATCGCCAACAATCCGATGGAAATGGCGGGCGCACTCGATATCAATGCCTCCGACAAGGCGGCGCGATTCATCCGTTTCTGCAACATGTTCAACATTCCGGTCGTTACATTTGTGGACGTGCCGGGCTTCCTGCCCGGCGTCGAACAGGAGCGCGGCGGCATTATCCGCCACGGCGCCAAGATGCTCTATGCCTACGCCTCGTGCACCACGCCCAAGCTGACGGTTGTCCTGCGCAAGGCCTATGGCGGATCCTATCTGGCGATGTGCTCGCAGGAAATGGGGGCCGACGTCGTCTATGCGTGGCCGACTGCGGAAATCGCGGTAATGGGCGCGGAAGCTGCGGTCAACCTGCTGTATCGCAAGGAATTGGACGAAGCGGAGGACAGACGCGCCAAATCTGCCGAACTCGCGGCAGCCTATCGGGCTGAGTTCGCCTCGCCCTACCTGTCGGCGGCCCGCGGCTACGTGACTGACGTGATCGAGCCCGCGGAAACCCGTCCGATGCTTGCCCTCGCCCTGCGCAAGTTGCTCGGCAAGCGCGAACTGCGGCCGGCCAAGAAACACGGGAACATCCCGCTGTGAGGTGCCTTGCGCAATTGCCGAGAGGACCACGATGAGCGAAGTGATCATCAGGACACTGTGGATCTACGGCCTGACGATCGTTGTTTCATTGGCCGTGGCCGTCGTCATCAAGGTGATCGTGGTTGCCCTCAACAGGCTAGAGCGCAAGCCTTTGGTGCCAGCGCAGCCGTTAGCCGTTCCACCTGCGCCGTTATCTGTCGAGGCAGATCATATCGCGGTTATCGCGGCGGCCGTCCATGCGATTACCGGCGCCCATCGCATCGTCCACATCGAGGCGGCTCCCCACCAGTCGGGGTGGGCTGCCGAAGGGCGCCAGGCGCATCATGCCTCACATACCCTACCCCATCACCTCAAGCGTTAGCTTCGCTGACTCGACCATTTTCCGGAGACCCGCATCATGGAAAAGAAGTACAAGATCACTGTCGATGGCAGGGAATACAGCGTCACGGTCGAGGATCTCAGCGAAGGAAGCAGCCTGCTCTACCCGGACCCCGGCAGCATGAACATACCGACCCCACGGCCTGCGGTTGCGGTGCCAGCGCCGGTGCCTGCGACAAGCGCTGCTGCCGGTGGACCCGTTGCCGCGGGCGACGTGGTGAGCACGCTGGGCGGCGTGGTCGACACCATCGCCGTCGCACTCGGGCAAGCGGTCAATGCCGGCGACACGGTCGCCGTCGTTGAAGCCATGAAGATGAAGACGCCGATGGTCGCCAGGATTTCAGGCAAGGTTAAGAGCATCGCGGTGAAGGCCGGCGATCCAATTGAACCGGGACAGGTCTTGCTGACGATTTCCTGATCGGGGTCACGACGATGCAAGACTTTCATCTGCTCGATCTGTTTCAGGGGATCGCGACACTGCTGGCGTCCGACCCGAAGATCGCCATCGGGCGCATCGCATTGATGCTGCTCGGTTTCCTGCTGATCTATCTCGGCAAGAAGGAGGTCCTCGAACCCTTGCTGATGATTCCGATGGGACTTGGCATGGCCTCGGTCAATGCCGGAGTGATGTTCTTCGAGAACGGCAGGATGGGAACCCTGTTTGTCGATCCCCTGGTCAGCGAAACCAACGATGTGGTCAATATGCTGCAGATCGACTGGCTGCAGCCGATTTACACCCTGATGTTCAGCAACGGGCTGATCGCCTGCCTGGTATTCATGGGCATCGGCGTCCTGCTCGATGTCGGCTTCGTCATGGCACGCCCCTTCCAGAGCATGATCCTGGCGCTGTTTGCCGAACTCGGCACGGTTGTAGTCTTTCCGATCGCGGTTGCTCTCGGCATGACCGAACGCGAGGCCGCATCGGTGGCGCTGATCGGCGGCGCCGACGGCCCGATGGTCCTTTTCGCCTCGCTGATCCTGGCCAAGGACCTGTTCGTCCCGATCACCGTCGTCGGTTACCTTTACCTCGGCCTGACCTACGGCGGCTATCCGTATTTGATCAAATTGCTGATTCCGGAGCGACTGCGCGCCATACCGATGCCGGTCGAAGAGGTCAGGAAGATTACCTCGGGCCAGAAACTGGTGTTCGCCGTCGTCGTTTGCACCCTCATGTGCCTACTCTTTCCGGTAGCGGCACCGCTGTTTCTTTCGCTCTTCGTCGGCGTGGCGGTGCGCGAAGGCGGCCTGGTCAATTTCTCCAACCTGATTGGCGAGACCTTCCTATACGGCGCCACGTTCTTTCTCGGCCTCACCTTGGGCGTTCTGTGCGAAGCCAGCACCATCCTCAATCCGGTCGTCCTCAAGCTCCTGTTGCTCGGCATGCTGGCACTGCTGCTCTCGGGGATCGGCGGGATCATCGGCGGCTACGCCCTCTATTTCTGGTACAAGGGCAAGTACAACCCGATGATCGGCATCGCTGGCGTCAGTTGCGTGCCCACCACGGCCAAGGTCGTGCAGAAGATCGCGACCCAGGCCAATCCGGGCGTGATGATCCTGCCGCACGCGCTCGGGGCGAACATCAGCGGCGTCATCACGACGGCCATCCTGACCGGCATCTACGTCGCCATGCTGCGCTGAGCCAGGCGCTCTCCGCCGCCCGGTCGCCAGACAACGACACGCGATCCTGCCGACTCAGTAGCGCACGCCCGGCGGCGGCGTGAAGGAATCGAGCGCATGCAGGTAGGACGCCCGGGCAAAAGCACTCGGGTCGGGCAGGTTCTGCTGGCTCATCGAGCCCTTGAGCTGTCCTACCGAATCGTATTCGCGCGCTTCCATCCACCTCGTGATGCCGTCCAGAACCTCCTTGAGCACCTGTGGGCCGCGCCTGAGCAGCGCACTCGCCATATGCACGACATCGGCGCCAGCGAGCAGCATCTTCAGTGCATCGTCGGCGTTATGCACGCCGCCGGTCGCCGCCAGCGTCAGTCCCGTGCGGCCCCTCAGGACAGCGATCCAGCGCATGGTGAGCAAAACATCGGCCGAGGTGGAGAGTTGGACGCGGTCGACAACGCGCAGGGTTTCGAGATCGATATCCGGCTGGAAGAAGCGGTTGAACAGCGACACGCCGGCCGCACCCGCCGCTTCAGCCTGACCGGCGAAATGCGGCAGCGAAGAGAAGAACGGCGAGAGTTTCATGGTGACCGGGATGCCGACCACCGTCTTCAGCTCCCGCAGCAGCGAAACGTAATGATCCTCCAGTGCCTCCCCGGACAACCTGGGGTCGCCGGCCATGTACCAAGCGTTGAGTTCCAGCGCGTCGGCTCCTGCATCCTGCATCTCCTTGCCCAATTCGACCCAGCCGCTCAACGAGGTGCCGTTGAGGCTGGCAACCACGGGAATGGCCAGGCGTGACTTGAGTGACTGGATCTGCTCCAGGTAGCTGTCGAGCTTGCTCTCGTAGTTGCTGCCGAACGGAAGATGACCTGAAGCCTCGCCGAAGGAATCCGGATGCACGAGAAAGCGGTCAATCATCAACTCGTCGTTGCGCACATCTTCCTCGAAGAGCGAATGCATGACGATGGCCGCCGCGCCGGCATCCTCCAGATGGAGCACCGATTCGATATTGTGGCTAAAGGGCGTCGACGACGGCACCAGCGGGTTTTTCAGGGCCAGGCCAAGATAGGTTGTAGACAAATCAGGCATGGGAGATGTTCTCCTGTTCGGCGGCTTCCTGGGCCTTTTCTTCGATGACCGCTTCCGGCAGCGCCAGCTCGGCAAGTTCGAGATACTCCTGATGGCGCAGTCGGGCATCGCTCTCGGCCTGGACCATGAAGCGCTCGGCGGCTTCCGGGTGCTGGCGTTCGAGCACGGTGAAGCGCGCTTCGTGGCGCGCGAACTCGCGGAACGGAATGCTCGGCGCCGCGCTGTCGACCGACATCGGATGCTTGCCCTGCTCGCGCAGGCGCGGATCGTAGCGCAACAATGGCCAGTGACCCGACTTTACCGCCAGATCCTGCTGCCGATGGTTGTGCGACATGTCGACGCCGTGCGCGATACACGGACTGTAGGCGATGATGATCGAGACGCCAGGATAGCTTTCGGCATCGAGGAAGGCCTTCAAAGTGTGTGTATCCTTGGCGCCGTAGGCAACCTTGGCGACGAAAACGTTCTCGTAATCCATCGCAATGCGCGCCAGATCCTTTTTGCGATTCGGCTGGCCGCCGGCCGCGAACTTGGCGACCGCACCCCGCGGCGTCGCCTTGGAGTTCTGGCCCCCAGTATTCGAATAGACCTCGGTATCGAGGACGAGAATATTGACGTCCTCACCCGACGACAGCACGTGATCGAGGCCGCCGAAACCGATGTCGTAGGCCCAGCCGTCGCCACCGATGATCCACACGCTGCGCCGGATCAGGTATTCGGCCATCGCCGCCAGTTGTTCGGCGGCCGGCGTCGCAATGTGGGAGAGCTTCGCCAGCAGGGCGGCGACCCGCTCGCGCTGCTCGTGAATGCCGGCTTCCGTGCTCTGGTCGGCGTGAAGCAGCGATTCCACCATGCGGTCGCCGATTTCCAGGTCCATGGCGCGCAACTGTGTGCGCGCGGCATCTGCCAGTTTGTCGGTCGCCAGGCGCATGCCGAGTCCGAATTCCGCATTGTCCTCGAACAGCGAGTTGTTCCATGCCGGCCCGCGGCCCTCGGCATTGGTGCAATACGGCGTGGTCGGCAGATTGCCGCCGTAGATCGACGAACAGCCGGTGGCGTTGGCAATCAGCATGCGATCGCCAAAAAGCTGCGTGGCCAGCCGGATGTAAGGGGTCTCGCCACAACCGACGCAGGCGCCGGAGAATTCAAAGAGCGGCGGCAGCAGCATCGACCCGGGCACCGTTCCACGCTTGGCAAGACGTCGGTCGTAGTCGGGAAGGGTCAGGAAAAACGCCCAGTTCTCGGCCTCCTGCGCCCGCAGCGGCGGCTGCTCGGACATGTTCAGCGCCTTGCGCGAGACATTGCTCTTGTCGCGGATCGGACAGACTTCGACGCACAGCGTGCAGCCGGTGCAGTCCTCCGGCGCAACCTGGTAGCTCATCCGCCAGCCCGCCGGGTAATCCCTGCTGCGCGGCGGCATCTGCTTGAAGGTTGACGGCGCCTGCGCGGCCAGTTCGGCCGGGAAGACCTTGGCGCGGATGGCCGAATGCGGGCAGACGAATACGCACTTGCCGCACTGCGTGCACAGGTCGCTCTCGAGTACCGGAATCTGAAGAGCCAGGTTGCGCTTCTCGTAGCGGGCGGTGTCGGTCGGCCAGGTACCATCGGCGGGAAACAGCGAAACCGGCAAGCTGTCGCCCTTGCCGGCGATCAGGGGAACAGTCACCTTATGGACGAAGTCGCTGATGTGCCGTGAAGCGACGGGCTGGGCGGACTCGCCGGAAGCAAGCTCCGGTACCGTGACCTGGTGCAGGCAGGCCAGCGTCTTGTCGATGGCGCGGTAATTCAGTTCGGCGATGCGCCGCCCCTTGCGCCCGTACGTTTTTTCGACGGCATGCTTGATCGCGGCAATCGCCTCCTCGTGCGGCAGGATGCCGGAAATGGCAAAGAAGCAGGTCTGCATAACCGTGTTGATGCGGCGCCCCATGTCGGCTTCGAGCGCCACCTGATAGGCGTCGATGACGTAGAAGATGATCTTCTTTTCCACCATCCTTTGCTGCATCGCCGGCGGCAGGGCCGTCCAGACCCGCTCGGGCGGGACATTGGTGTTGAGCAGAAAAACCGCGCCCGGCGCCGCATGCACCAGCAGATCGTGGGTTTCGAGGAAAAGCGGCTGATGGCAGGCAATGAATCGGGCATCGCCATCACCCGTCAGGTAAGCCGAGCGGATCGGACTGGGGCCGAAACGCAGGTGCGAAACGGTCATCGCCCCCGACTTCTTGGAGTCGTAAACAAAGTAGCCCTGGGCGTGGAGATCGGTTTCGTCACCGATGATCTTGATCGAGTTCTTGTTGGCCGAGACCGTGCCGTCCGACCCGAGACCGTAGAAGACGGCAGCGAATGTGTCGTGCGCGGCATCGGTGCGGAAGTTGGCATCGAAAGGGAGCGACAGCCCGCTCAGATCGTCGTTGATACCGACCGTGAAGCAGCGCTTCGCCCTTGGAATCCCGCCCGGCGACTTCCCGCCGGTCGCGGTCAACGCCGCGAAAACGGCCAAAACCATGGCCGGGTTGAATTCCTTGGAACCCAGCCCGTAGCGCCCGCCGATCACCTTGGGCATGGCGCCGAAGCGCGGCGTCTCGCCGCTGAAGTCCTCGGCCAGCGCGACCAGCACATCCTTGTACAGCGGCTCGCCGTCGGCGCCCGGCTCCTTGCAGCGGTCGAGGACGGCAATCGCCCGGGTCGTCGCCGGCAGGGCGGTGAGCAACGCCGCCGGCGCCCACGGCCGGAACAGGCGCACCTTCAAGAGACCAACCTTCTGGCCGTGACGGTTCAGGTGCTCGACGGTCTCCTGCACCGTCTCGGCACCCGAACCCATCAGGACGATGACGTGCTCGGCGTCGGGCGCGCCAAAGTAGTCAAACAATTTGTATGGGCGCCCGGTCAGCTTGGCGAACTTGTCCATATTCTGCTGCACGATGCCAGGGAAAGCATCGAACCACGGATTCTGCGCCTCGCGGGCCTGGAAGAAGACATCGGGATTCTGCGAGGTGCCGCGCAACACCGGGTGCTCCGGCGACAGGGCGCGGGTCCGGTGGGCGCCGATCAGTTCCTGCGGCAGCATTTTGTGCAAGACATGATCGTTGACCGCGACAATCTTGGCGACTTCATGGGAAGTCCGGAAACCGTCGAAGAAATGCAGGACCGGAATGCGCCCGGCCAGTGTCGCGGCCGTCGCGATGACCGCCATGTCGTGGGCTTCCTGCACCGAATTGGACGACAGCAGCGCGAAGCCGGTGCCGCGCGTGGACATCACGTCGGAATGATCGCCGAAGATCGACAGCGCGTGCGTCGCGACCGCACGGGCGGCGACGTGGAAGACCGTCGGCGTCAGTTCGCCGGCGATCTTGTACATGTTGGGAATCATCAGCAGCAGACCCTGCGATGCCGTAAACGTCGTCGCCAGCACCCCCGCCTGCAGGGCGCCATGGACGGTGCCGGCAGCGCCGCCTTCAGATTGCAGTTCGACAACCTTGGGAACGCTGCCCCAGATGTTGGCCTTGCCCTGTGCCGCCCACTCGTCGGACAGTTCGCCCATGCCGGACGACGGAGTGATCGGGTAAATCGCGATCACTTCGGAAACGCGAAAGGCAATCGAGGCAACGGCCTCATTGCCGTCGATGGTCAGCATCTTGTTCATGGAAGTTCCTGGATACATATGAAGCAGCAAGCAAAATCCCGGACGACGACAAAGCCGCGGCGGATGCTGCAATGCAACATGATATTTTACGGCAACGGACACCAGAAGTTGTCAGGCGATGCCGCGGGGAGAAGGATGCGAAGCGGAAAGCGGCCCTGGCATCGATGGCGCTTGCCGCGGATTCCACGCCCTTTGCGTCACGGTGTTCAGCTTTGGCGCTCTCTTTCGAACGCAAGGCCCCGATGCAGCTAAACTACCGGCAACGATCACCCGCCAAACCCTTCCCGACCCCTGACGTACCGTCCCCGAGAATGAAATCCGCCCTCGCTGCCCTGCTGCTGATCCTGCATTGCCTCCCGGATGGCGCAAGCGCCGCTCTGTTCGACAAGGAAATTGTCTTCACCGAAGCTGAGATCCAGACCGCGATCGACCGGAATGCACCCCGGCAAAGGCGCGTCGGAACCTTGCTGGCCGTCACACTGCGCGAGCCGCCCAAAATCCGCTTGGGCATCCCCGAAGGCCGGGTCGGAATCGCCGCCCGGATGGAAATCGCCTTGCCCGGAAACCCGCCGATCCCGGTCGAAGTCACGGGGAACTCCGGCATCCGTTACGACGACCAGGCCAAGGCATTCTTTCTCGACAGCCCGGTAGCCGACTCCGTCGAATCGGTCGCCCTCCCTCGCGAATTCCAGGCGCAGGTCCGGCATGCGGTCAGCCAAGTAATGGCCGCCTATTTCCGTGACAAGCCTGTCTACGTGCTGCGCGAAGACGGCAGCGCAGAGGAAAGGGCCGCACGTTGGCTGCTGCGCAGGATCAGGATCGAGACGGGCAAGGTGGTGGCAACCCTGTCCCCCTTCTGAGGCGGACAACTATCGCAGTGGCCGAGCCCGGCAGGTAGACAGGGGGCGAAACCAGGTCACGCTTGGGCGCAACGGAATGTACGGTATAGCGTCGTCGACGCTGTGCACAAAGCGAAGGCGAGCCGCCATGGCTCGCCTTCCTTGGAACAAAGCGATTACTGAACGCGGATTTCGACGCGACGTCCCTCTTCCGGGCTGCCGCTGCCGACAGTCGATTCAGGCTTGCGCAACTTGCAACGGTCGGCGGGGACGCCACCGGCGACCAACGCATCGCGTACGGAAAGCGCGCGTGCCCGAGCAAGTTCGGCGTTCTGCCTGGCGTCGCCGGAAGGATCGTGAAAGCCGGACAACAGGACAATGGCGCGCGAATTGGCAGCCAGCGCCTGCAAGGTCAACGCCACGACGGCCATGTCGGCGTCAGTCAGCCTGGCTTCGCTCATTGCGAAATAGACCTTGGCCAGCGGCTCACCCTGCGGGGCAATCTCGACCACTTCAACGGCGGGCGCCTTGGGTGCCACTGGCGCCTTGGTTGCCTTGCCAGCATAAACCACCGCCACGACCGCCAGCGCGATCCCCGCAAGAACTCCGACGATTACCGCCGTGGATTCGTCATCATCATTTGCCGCCATGCTTGCCTCGCTCAAGGTAATTGGCCGGGCTCCCCCCGGAACAGCTTTGGATTTTACTATTTCTCGTTGGGAAACAGAACCCTTGGCATGATTTCGACATGCCGATCCTCACTGTCCAGCCAGATTATGCCGTCCTGAATCGTACATTGCAGGCGCATGTTGCGACGCGCCAGGCCAGTCAGCGCCAGGCATTCGCCAGGACTGAGCGCGAGAACCCGCAGGTTCTTCTGGCCAGCAACCTTGCCTGCGGTCTCTTGCCACCAGTTGTCGGCACCCCGCCCGCCGTAGCTGACGACGACCACGTGGCGCGAACGGGCGCAGGCGCGGCGGAGGGCCTTTTCGTCGGGCAGGCCGACGTCGATCCAGCGTTCAATGCTGCCGGTGGCGTCGATATCCTGCAGGTCGGCCTCATCGTCGGTCGACAGCCCGCGCCCGAAAGCCAGCGTCGGCGAAGCGCAGAGCGCGAAGGCCAGCAGGCGGATCATCATGCGCTCGTCGGTTTCCGACGGGTGGCGAGCGATGGTCAGCGCATAGTCGCCAAAGTGGGCGCGGTCGAGGTCGGCGATTTGCAGTTCCGCCTTGTGGATCGTCGCTTTCAGTGCCATGCCCACCCCCGTCAAGAAGGAGCATTATCACATGACGATTGCGGCAAACAGGGATAGGATAGAGCGCACCGCCGCCAGGGAGCCCGATTCATGACTACCGCTCGCATCAGCCTCACCCTTCTAGCCGCACTGCTGGCAGCCACTGCCAGTGCAGCGGATGTCCCCAGACGCAAATCCGGGCTCTGGGAGATCAGGACCCAGATGGCCGGCATGCCCTCGCAAGGACCGATGCAGATGTGCGTCGATCAGGCCAGCGACAACGTGATGCAGGAACGCGCCAGGGAGAAGACCAATTGCCCGGTAATGGACGTCAGTCGCGGCACCGGCAAGGTGACCATCCATTCGGTGTGCAAGCTCGACGCCACGACGGCAACCACCGACGCTGTCATCACCGGCGACTTCGACAGCAGCTACCGCAACGACATGCAGGTCCGTTACAACCCGCCGCAGCACGGCATGAGCGAAATGAAGATGACGCAGGAAGCGCGCTGGCTCGGCCCCTGCAAGCCGGGCCAGAAGCCGGGCGACATCATGATGCCGGGAATGCCACCGGTGAACGCTGGCAACATGCAGGAAATGATGAAGGATCCGCAAATGCGCGAAATGATGAAACGCCAGCAACAGGGACGACAATAGATTGGATCGCAACCGGTATAATAAGAAATCGCTTATCCTTGAGAACCGCCATGCGTAGATTCCTTCTTTTCGGTTGCCTGGCGCTGTCCGTCGTGCTGGCCCGTGCCGAAGTCATCGACATCGACAATGCCGAACTGGCACAACTGATCAAGAGCGGGGTGACGGTAATCGACATCCGCACCCAGCCCGAATGGGAAGAAACCGGCATTGTCCCCGGCAGCAGACTGCTGACCTACTTCGACGAGCGCGGGCGCGCCGACCCGGCATGGCTCGATAAACTCAAGCCGATGGCCAGACCGGGCGACCCGATCGCCGTCATCTGCCGTTCCGGCAACCGGACCAGGCCGGTCAGCCAGTTGCTTTCGCAGCAGGCGGGGTATCCCACGGTCTATAACGTGAAGAAAGGCATCAAGGGCTGGATCGGCAGCGGCGGCGCCGTTGTGCCGGCCGCCGAGAGCATTGCTGCCTGTCGCGCCGCAAAGACTTGCTGATCCAGACCGTGGACCAAAAACGCTGCGCCACCTGCGAACGCTGTTGCGGCGAACGGCAACCGGGTGAGCAGCCGGGCACCGTGGCCGTTGCCGGCGAGACCGTCACCGGCCTGTGCATCGGGGGCGGCTGGGACCACTCGGAGCGGCGCGCCCGCTCGACCTGCGGCCACTGGCGAATCTGGGTGGCGCTCGAACCGACAGGCGCCACGGCACTCCGGTAGAATCCGGCCCTGCGGCATTTCCGGGGGACATGGTCCCCAGTGGTCGCCCCACATCGCCGGGAGAGCATCATGCAAGACCACGCACTGACCGACCTTCTGCAGACCGCCTTCGCCGCCCGCCAGCCTCTGATCGCGCGCCTGCACGGCGAGGACACCAATGCCTACCGCCTGTTCAACGGCAGCAGCGAAAAACGGCCTGGTTTGACCGTCGACCGCTACGGTGACCTGCTGCTGATCCAGACCTTCCACGATGCCCTCGACAACGCTGAACGGGTCGCCATCGAGGATTTCTACGCCGCCACCCTGCCCGGCCTGACCGCGATCTACAACGATCGCAGCCGCCCCAACTCACGCGTCGCCAACCCGTTGCCGGCCGAGCTGCTGCGCGCGGCGCAGAGGCCGCGCGAGATTCACGAAATGGGTGTGCGCTATCTCGTCCAGGCGCGGCACGGTGGCCAGGACCCCTGGCTCTTTCTCGACATGCGCGCCGGTCGGCGCCGGATCATGCAGGAAGCCTCGGGCAAGTCGCTGCTCAACCTGTTCGCGTACACCTGCGGCATCGGCGTCGCCGCCGCCAGGGCCGGCGCGGCGCATGTCGTCAACATCGACTTCGCCGAATCCAACCTCAAGGTGGGCAAGGAAAATGCCCGTCTCAACGACCTGCCGATCCGCCTGCGCTTCATCCACAGCGACGCCTTTGCCGCCATGCGCCAGCTCGCCGGGGTCGGCCAGCCGGCGGTGGTCCGGGGCAAGCGCATGCCCGCCTTTCCCAGGCTCGACCAGCGCAGCTTCGACCTCGTCTTCGTCGACCCGCCGCGCTATGCCAAGAGTCCGTTCGGCGTCGTCGATATCGTCAACGATTACGCCGCCCTGATGAAGCTGGCGCTGCAGTGCACGACCGAGGGCGGAACCCTGATCTGTTGCAACAATGCGGCGGAAATTTCGCGCGAGGTCTGGGCCGACCAGCTTGAACGTTGCGCCGCGAAGATCGGCCGGAAGATCCGGGAAGTGGAATGGATCATGCCGGAGGACGATTTCCCCAGCCACGACGGCCAGCCACCGCTTAAAATTGCGCTGCTGCGAGTGTAAAAATACGTTCTCGCCGCCGATACGGAGACCACCGCATGCCCCCGCGTCAGATTCACACGCTCCACCGCCCCGCCACGATGCCGACGGATGCGCCCGACCTGCTGTTCGTCCATGGCGCCTACATGGACTCCCGTTGCTGGGACATCCATTTTCTGCCCTACTTCGCCGCGCTCGGTTACAACTGCCACGCGCTCGACCTCTCCGCCCACGGTCTGAGCGAGGGCAGGGACGAAGCCGACCGCTTCGGCATCGACGACTACGCCGCCGATCTCCGCCAGGTCATCGCCAGCCTGCCCGGCGATACCGTGCTGATCGGCCATTCGATGGGCTGCAGCGTGATCGAGCGTGCGCTCGAGCGGACCACAGCCCGCGCCGTGGTGCTCATGGCGCCGGTACCGCCGACGGGTACCTGGGGCTCGATCATGCGGCTTGCCCTGAGGCACCCCGAGATGTTCTCCGAGATCACCCGGCTCAGCCACCATGGCGAACTCAGCCCGACCAGCCTGTCGCTGATGCGCGACATCTATTTCTCGCCGGTGACCATGCCCGAAGAACTTCTCGACTTCGCGCACCTGATCCAGCCGGAGCCCGCCCGTGCCATCTCCGACATGCTGGTCGTCGGCCTCAGGCACCATCGTCCGCAGCCGCAAGTTCGGGTCATGGTGATCGGCGGCGAGTGCGACGCCGTCTTTCCACCCTTCGCCACGAGTTACACCGCATTGCGCTGGCGCGCCCGGGAAACCTACATTCCGGATTGCGGCCACATGCTGATGCTGGAACATCAGTGGCGGGCGGCCGCCGATGCGCTGGCGCACTGGCTGGAAACGACAGTCCGCCGGCACTCCCCAGCAAGGTCATCGAGCAGCGTCACGCCAGCCTGAAATCGTGGCCCGTCCCGGTCGCCGCCCGACCGGGACCGGGTTTATTTCCTGATCGGCTGGTTGCGCCCCGAAAACTCGTCGCTCAGGCGGAACGCCGCGTCACTGAACTGGCCGTTGGGATTCTGGGTGCAGTAGCGATTGACGAAATTCTCGATCGTGGCGCTGGAAACGCTCGAAACCTGCTGGCGCTGCTCGCCGTAGTTGTGCCCGGTCAGGAATCCGCGGATCCACACGACGTAGCTGCTTCTCCGGTCTGCGTCCTCCCGCGAAGCCACCCAGGCAACGCACGACATGTCGTCGAAGCCGAGAATGTTGAGCGGCGCGGCGACGGTCGTACCCAAAACGACCCCTGAGCAGAGGACGCCAACCCATTGCCAAGGTCTGGCCATACGCAGTTTCCTTTCCCGTCGATCTCCAGGCACCGGCGATGCGCCTCGCCTGGTGGCTGGTCGTGAGGACCAGACACGGTTCCACGGCGCCATTATCTCACTGCCGTTGCCGCTGGCGGCAAACAGCGAATTCAGAAACAGCGGCGTTCACGGGCATCTGCCGTCCGGCGCCACCTGAAAATATTCGTGCATGCTTGTTCCCGCGGGGTGAAATCGGCGAAAATTCAGGGTTTTACGCAGTCGACCGCAGCAGACTCCATTTTCCGAGGATCCTTCATGTCCAACGCCGAACAGCCTGTCCAGCAAGACGAGAATCAGCTCATCGCCGAGCGCCGCGCCAAGCTCGCCGAATGGCGCAAGACCGGCAAAGCCTTCCCCAACGACTTCCAGCGCGAGAACACGGCGTTCAAGTTGCTCGAAGGCTACGACGACAAGACATCCGAAGAACTGCTGGGCATGCCGGTCGAAGTCAGGGTCGCCGGGCGCATGATGCTGAAGCGCGTCATGGGCAAGGCCTCGTTCGCCACGCTGCAGGATCTCTCCGGCCGCATCCAGATCTACGTCACCCGCGACACTCTCGGCGAGGATATCTACGCTGACTTCAAGACTTGGGACCTCGGGGACATCCTCGGCGTGGTCGGCACGCTGATGAAGACCCGGACCGGCGAACTGACCATCCATGCGACCGAGATCCGCCTGCTGACCAAGTCGCTGCGCCCGCTGCCGGACAAGTTCCACGGCCTCGCCGACCAGGAAATGAAGTATCGCCAGCGCTACGTCGACCTGATCATGAACGAGGAAACGCGCTTCACCTTCCTCGCCCGCAGCCGCATCGTCGCCTCGATCCGCAACTACATGAGCGGGCACGGCTTTTTGGAGGTTGAAACGCCGATGATGCACCCGATCCCAGGCGGCGCCTCGGCCAAGCCCTTCGTCACGCACCACAACGCGCTCGACATGCAGCAGTTCCTGCGCATCGCCCCCGAGC